>Ga0208316_1000121_pt1 | contig 97285 bp, 98 predicted proteins | sample MalvireepMed_231_FD_184240 | JGI IMG/M metagenome (GOLD analysis project Ga0208316, IMG submission 184240) | Marine viral communities from the Global Malaspina Expedition - Malaspina viral metaG DeepMed_231 (SPAdes) (version 2) | ecosystem: Environmental > Aquatic > Marine > Oceanic | place... | reverse complement strand
CAGCCATCTGGCATGCAAAATACCCACTGCTGCACGTTCGAAGCCGCGTTCGATGTGCAGCTTGCCAGCGCCACGAAAGTAGCCAGGCTAACAAAGGCGCGGTGCAAGCTAGAGACCGTCATCAGCCCGACTTTGGCCGTTCAGATGGATTTCTGCAATTGGTCGTTTGCCGACAGGCAGCTTTTTACCTGTCCGTTGCGCAACCTGCCGCTCTGCGACGGGCAGGTTGCGGCCACCGTTCGGATGGCGAAAACTGCGCAGGAAGCGGATGTCCCGCGAGGTCGTGGTAGCTCGCGCCATCGATGAGGCGGCGCGGCAACGCTGGCCACAGCACCGGATCGGACATCCGGAGGTTCACCGCGCCCGCCCGCGCCGGATTCGCGCCCGGGCCGAAACTATTTTCCTACACCCGCCGATTTTGCCACGCTGCGCAGATGCCTGGCCGGACTCTCCCTCGCGATAATGCACCCCGGCACTGCCGTGCCGGCCCGGAGGGCTGTCGTCGGACCTATAATGAGTTCCATCGACCGACCGGTCGCAAGGTTACACGACAGGCGCTGGTTCACTGCTGCAAGGCGACACTTTCCCTCGCAGATGCGAGACACCCGACAGCCAAGGCGACGCTTTGTGCGGGCAAGGCGACGCTTTTCGCCTGCAAGGTGACGATTTCGGCCTCGCAAACCCGGAAAATCCCGCATCTGTGTCAGATGTGTCAACTGCCCCGCCGCCGTCGCTGCCCTGCCGCTCGCGTCCACAGCTTTGCGGGGGCCGGGATTGCAGCGGGCGGGGCGGGTTCCCATATCCCGGATCAAACGGGGCGCCATTTTCGCAGCGCCCGAACCACGGATTGAAAGCATGACCCAGCAATTCCCCCTCCTCCCCCTTCGCGACATTGTCGTCTTCCCAGGCATGGTCGTCCCGCTGTTCGTGGGCCGCGACAAATCGGTCGCCGCGCTCGAGGCGGCGATGGAAGGATCGAAGGACATCTTCCTGCTCGCCCAGCTCGATCCGGGCTGCGACGATCCCGAGCGCGACGATCTCTACGATGTCGGCGTCGTGGCGCGGGTGCTGCAATTGCTCAAGCTGCCCGACGGCACCGTGCGGGTGATGGTCGAGGGCGCGGCGCGCGCGACCTGCGAGCGCTTTAGCGAGCAGGACGATTACGTGATGGCCGAGGTCACGCTGCACGAGGAACAGACCGCAGCGGGCAGCGAGGTCGTGGCGATGATGCGCCAGGTGGTCGAGCAATTCGCCGAATACGCCAAGCTCAACAAGAAGCTGGGCGAGGGTGCTGGCGACGAACTGGGCGAGATCGACGATGCCGGCGAACTCGCCGACACGATCGCCGCCGCCGTCGCGGCGCGGGTCGCCGACAAGCAGACGCTGCTCGCCGAGGCCGACCCGCACAAGCGGCTTGAGATGGTGATGTCCTTCATGGAGGGCGAGCTCTCGGTGCTCCAGGTCGAGCGCAAGATCCGCGGCCGGGTCAAGCGCCAGATGGAGAAGACCCAGCGCGAATATTATCTCAACGAACAGTTGAAGGCGATCCAGAACGAGCTGGGCGGCGAGGGCGACGATGGCGACGGGATCGCCGAGCTCACCGAGACCATCGCCAAGACCAAGCTCAGCAAGGAGGCGCGCGCCAAGGCCGAGAGCGAGCTCAAGAAGCTGCGCGGAATGCAGCCGATGAGCGCCGAAGCGACCGTCGTCCGCAACTATCTCGACGTCCTGCTCGGCTTGCCCTGGGGCAAGAAGAGCCGGCTCAAGAAGGATATCGGCAAGGCGCAGGAAGTGCTCGACGCCGATCACTATGGGCTGGAGAAGGTCAAGGACCGGATCGTCGAATATCTCGCGGTCCAGGCGCGAACCAATGCGCTGAAAGGCCCGATCCTGTGCCTCGTCGGCCCTCCCGGCGTCGGCAAGACCAGCCTCGGCAAATCGATCGCGCGCGCTACGGGGCGCGAATTCATCCGCCAATCGCTGGGCGGTGTGCGCGACGAGGCCGAGATCCGCGGTCACCGCCGCACCTACATCGGCTCGCTGCCGGGCAAGATCGTCACCAATCTCAAGAAGGCGGGCAAGTCCAACCCGCTGTTCCTGCTCGACGAGATCGACAAGCTCGGCCAGGATTTCCGCGGCGATCCCGCCAGCGCGCTGCTCGAGGTGCTCGACCCCGAGCAGAACAGCAAGTTCCAGGATCACTATCTCGAACTCGACATCGACCTGTCCGATGTGATGTTCGTATGCACCGCCAACAGCCTCAACCTGCCGCAGCCGCTGCTCGACCGGATGGAGATCATCCGGCTCGAGGGCTACACCGAGGACGAGAAGGTCGAGATCGCGCAGGGCCATCTGCTCGAGAAGCAGATCAAGCAGCACGGATTGACGAAGGACGAGTTCACGCTGACCGAAGACGCCTTGCGCGACCTGATCCGCTACTACACCCGCGAGGCGGGGGTGCGCACGCTCGAGCGCGAGATCGCCAAACTGTGCCGCAAATCGCTGCGCAGGATCCTCGAGGGCACCACCGCCAGCGTCACCATAACGCCCGAAAATCTCGCCGACTTCTCGGGCGTGCGCAAGTTCAAGCACGGCATGTCCGAGGAAGAACCGCAGATCGGCGCGGTCACCGGTCTCGCCTGGACCGAGGTGGGTGGCGAATTGCTGACCATCGAGAGCGTCACCACGCCGGGCAAGGGCGAGGTCAAGACCACCGGCAAGCTGGGCGAGGTGATGAACGAAAGCGTCGCCGCGGCCTTCAGCTTCGTGAAGGCGCGGGCGCCCGCCTATGGGATCAAGCCCAGCATCTTCCAGCGCAAGAACATCCATATCCACCTCCCCGAAGGCGCGGTACCCAAGGATGGCCCGAGCGCGGGCATCGGCATGGTGACCTCGATCGTTTCGACGCTGAGCGGCATCCCGGTGCGACCCGAGGTCGCGATGACCGGCGAGGTGACCTTGCGCGGACGGGTGCTGCCGATCGGCGGTTTGAAGGAGAAGCTGCTCGCGGCGTTGCGCGGCGGGATCGAAACCGTGCTGATCCCCGAGGAGAATGTGAAGGATCTCGCCGACATCCCCGCCAAGGTGAAGGACGGGCTCGAGATCATCCCGGTCTCGCACATCGACCAGGTGCTCGAACACGCGCTGACCTCGGTTCCCGCGGAGATCGAATGGACCGAGGCGGACGACCTCGCGAGCCAGCCGCTCACTGCGGGCAACGGGAATTCGCCGGTGCGGACCGCGCATTGAGCGACGCAATGGTGCAGTGCCGCGACTCGGATTGCGGGCTCCGGCGCCAAATGGCCCGCGTCGGCGCCGCGGCCGGTTTTTCCCTTGGTTAAGCGGGCAATCACGCTGTTTTCAGGCTTTTAGAAGCGATTCCTGGGCCATCCGGGCGGATTTGCCTTTGACAGGTCCGCTGCAACTCGTTCAACTGCCCCGCATTCGGAGACATGATTCACCGAGCCGAATTCAACACCAAGTGGGGGTTCCCTTAAGATGAACAAGAACGACCTGGTCACCGCAGTCGCCGATTCCAGCGGTCTCTCGAAGAGCGATGCCTCGAGCGCCGTCGAAGGCGTATTCGACGCGATCACCAAATCGCTCTCCAGCGGCGACGACGTGCGTCTGGTCGGCTTCGGAACCTTCTCGGTGGCCAAGCGCAAGGCATCCACCGGCCGCAACCCGCGGACCGGCGAACCGATGACGATCAAGGCATCGAACCAGCCCAAGTTCAAGGCCGGCAAGGGCCTCAAGGATGCCGTCAACTAAGACGATTATCCACCCCGCCAGGCCGGCGGGCTGAACGGACGAACGCCGCATCGCTCCTCACGGTCGATGCGGCGTTTTCCCTTTTGGGCCCTCGCTCAGCGGGTCGCCACCGCGTAGAGCGCGATCGCTGCGGCGTTCGAGACGTTGAGGCTCTCCATGTCCTCGCCGATCGGCAGCCGCGCCAAGGCGTCGCAATGGCTGGCGACATTGTGCCGCATCCCCGGGCCCTCTGCGCCGAGCACCAGCGCCACCGGGCCGGCGGGCAGCGCCTGCGCCAGCGTCGTCTCGGCCTCCCCGGCCAGCCCGATGCGCCAGTAACCCGCCGCCGCCATGTCCTCGAGCGCGCGCGCCAGATTGACCACCCGTACCCAGGGCACCACTTCCAATGCGCCCGATGCAGCCTTGCCGATCACCCCGCCTTCGGGCGGGGCATGGCGGTCCTGCGTCACGATCGCCGCGGCACCGAAGGCCGCCGCCGAGCGCAGGATAGCGCCGACGTTGTGCGGATCGGTCACCTGGTCGAGCACCAGCAGCGGGCGATCGGGCTCGGCCTTGAGCACCTGGTCGAGAAAGACGTCGTCCAGCGCCGCGCAGTCGAGCACCAGCCCCTGATGCGGCGCGTCGCGCGCCACCAGACGGTCGAGATCGGGCATCCCGGCGTATTCGACCGTGAAGTCCTGCGGCAATTCGCCGTCGAGTTGCTCGATCGCCTCGCGCGTCGCCCATAATTTGTGGTGGCGCCGCTCGGGGTTCTTGAGCGCGGCCTCGACCGCGTGGTGACCCCACAGGCGCACTTGCCCGGTGCTCGCGCGCCCGCTTCCGCGCCCCCCCTGCATGCGTCCCGCGCGTCCGCGCAGCGCCTTCTTGCGCTCCGTCTTGGCCATATGGCTGCTCCCTTGTGGCAATAGCCGCGCCTCCTGCCAGCGTGGCCATTGACAGGCAAGCGCCGCTTCTCCAAAGGGGCGCCTCTCGGCCAGCGGGGTCGCTTTCGATCCCCCGCAATTCATTGCGAAACTGGCAAGCCAAGTGGACAGGTGGCCGAGTGGTTAAAGGCAGCAGACTGTAAATCTGCCCGCGCAAGCGTACGCTGGTTCGAATCCAGCCCTGTCCACCACTTGCCACCCCCGTCGATCGCGCGATAGGCTAGGCCGACGCGGCCTTGCCGTAGCGGCCGCGCGGGATTACGCGTGCCAGCCATGAGAGCAGATATTGTGCCGACCGGGCGTCCCGTCATTTCCGCCACTGGATTATTCACCCCCGAGGAGAGCATCTCCAACGAGGAGCTGGTGGCCAGCTTCAACCTCTACTCCGAGCGCTATAATGCCGAGAACGCTGCGGCGATCGCGGCGGGCGAGCTCGATGCCATGCAGCCCAGCTCGGTGGAGTTCATCGAGAAGGCGAGCGGGATCAAGGCCCGGCACGTGATGACCAAGGCCTCGGTGCTCGACCCCGCGATCATGGCCCCGCGGATCGAGGAACGCGGCGACGAGGAACTGTCCATCCTCGCCGAGATCGGCGTTGCGGCGGCGCGCGATGCGCTCCGGCGTGCAGGCCGGGAGCCGAGCGATGTCGATGCGGTGCTGTGCGCGGCATCGAACATGCAGCGGCCCTATCCGGCGATGGCGATCGAGATCCAGCAGGCACTGGGAATAGAGGGCTTCGCTTTCGACATGAATGTCGCCTGTTCCTCGGCGACCTTCGGGATCCAGACTGCAGCCGATTATATCCGCGCGGGCAATGCGCGCAGCGTGCTCGTGGTCAGCCCCGAGATCACCAGCGGCCATCTCAACTGGCGCGACCGAGACAGCCATTTCATCTTCGGCGATGTGGCGACCGCGGTGCTGGTGGAAGATGCCGCACTGGCGCCGGAAAGCCATTGGGATATTCTCGGCACCCGGCTCAAGACCGTGTTTTCCAACAACATCCGCAACAATTTCGGCTTTCTCAACCGCGCGCATCCGGAAACCGCGGAGACCCCGGACAAGCTGTTCGTCCAGGAAGGTCGTAAGGTGTTCAAGGAAGTGGTGCCGATGGTGGCGCAGATGATCGTCGAGGAGGCCGAGCGGCTTTCGATCGATCCTCGGAAGCTTCGGCGGCTGTGGCTCCACCAGGCGAACGCGGGAATGAACCGCCTGATCGCGCAGCGCGTCCTGGGCCATGAAGCGGACGAGGACGAGAGCCCGACGGTGCTCGACACCTACGGCAACACTTCTAGCGCGGGCTCGATCATCGCCTTCCACCAGCACAGCGAGGATTTGCAACCGGGCGAGGCTGGGCTGATATGCAGTTTCGGCGCAGGCTATTCCGCGGGAACGGTTTTCGTCCGCAAGGCAGGCTAGGTTGCCCGCGCTTGCGGCTGGGGAGCGTGTACCCTAGACGAATCCGATGGCAGGCGAACTCCTCGACAATCAGGGCCGCGGCGATGTCGCTTGGTCTTTCCCCTCCATTCATCCCGAGGGTCGCAAATACGGACTGATCGCGGTCGGCATCAGCCTTTTGTTCCTGCTGCTGCTCGATTGGGAGATCGTCGGCTGGCCGCTGCTCGTGCTTTCTGCCGGTATCTTCGCGTTCTTCCGCGATCCGGAACGGGTCGTTCCGCACGAGGACTCGCTGATCGTCTCTCCCGCCGACGGGCTGGTTTCGCTGATTTCGCAGGTCGAACCGCCCGAAGAACTCAAGATCGACGACGGGAGCGGAATAGAGGGGCTGCCCGACGGGCCGGTGACCCGAATCTCGATTTTTATGAGCGTCTTCGACGTCCACATCAATCGCGCGCCGATCGCCGGCGTGATCCGGCGGCTGGTCTATCTGCCCGGCAAGTTCATGAATGCCGATCTCGACAAGGCGAGCGAAGAGAACGAACGGCAGCATATTCTCGTCGAACGCGCCGACGGTACGCGGATTGGCTTCACCCAGATCGCCGGCCTGCTGGCTCGGCGGATCGTGCCTTTCGTCAAGCCCGGCGACACGGTGGGAGCGGGGCAGCGGGTAGGGCTGATCCGGTTCGGCAGCAGGGTCGATGTCTATCTCCCGGTAGGCACGGATTCCAAAGTCCTGCTGGGCCAGCGCTGCATCGCCGGGGAAACCGTGCTCGGCGAAATCGGCACTCGCAAACTGATCGAAGGGGTAAGCCAATGAACGGCGATCCACGCAGCGACCGTCCCCGTCTGGGGCCCAAGGCCAGCGAGGACGAGGCATTCGAGGTCAGTCATTCGCGTCCGCGCGGGCTTACCTTGAGGGCGCTCATGCCCAATGCGATCACGGCTGCCGCGCTCTGCTCTGGTCTCACCGGCATCCGTTTCGCGATATCCGGGCAATGGGGGCTCGCGGTGTTCGCGATTATTCTGGCAGGCCTGCTCGATGGGCTCGACGGGCGCATCGCCCGGATGCTCAACGCGCAATCGCGCTTCGGAGCGGAACTCGACAGCCTGGCGGATTCGCTGTCGTTCGGCACCGCGCCGGCGATCATCATCTATCTGTGGTCGCTTCAGGACATGGCGCGGCTTGGCTGGTTCGCCGCTCTGGCCTTCGCGATCTGCTGCGCGCTTCGGCTTGCCCGGTTCAACGCGCAGATCGATATCGACGAGCAGCCGCATAAATCGGCGGGTTTTCTCACCGGCATACCCGCGCCGGTAGGTGCAGGTCTCGCGTTCCTGCCGTTCTATTGCTGGATGGCGACGGGGCTGGAGTTCTTTCGCGATCCCTTGCTGGTCGGGCCATGGCTGGCGGTCATCGCGGTGCTGATGATTTCGAATCTGGCAACGATGAGCTGGGCATCGCTGCGTCCGCGAAGGACGGTCCGGCTCGAATTGCTGGCTTTCGTGGCGCTGCTGTTCGCAGCCTTGCTGATCGAGCCGTGGTGGACGCTGGTGGCGATCTGTCTCGGCTATCTGGTCTCGCTACCCTATGGCTGGATGCGTTACGCGAAGATCAAGCGGCAGCGCGCTGCGCGACCCGGGGCGTAAGCTTGCGCGTAACGAGCGCACGCGACTTGTCGCCACCGCGACGAAGCGCGGCGCTGGGGGAATGACGATGGTTCGTGCCGCCATCGGCCAGCTGCCGTTTCAACGCGCCAAACGCGGACCACCAGCGCAGGGCACAATCGGCCACCACTGCCAGGCTGGCCACAGCCAGCAGGATCAGGAGCACATTCACAGCAAGAGCAAACATCGATCGTCTTTCCTCATTTCGGTGCAGCCCAGACCCGGGATAAGGATGTGGATTGCCAGTGGAAAACTCGTGTCGCCCGACTTATGTTCCAGCGACAGCCATAATGTTCCCCATATGTTCTCGCCAGTCAAGCGAATTCGCGACTGGTGGTCCGCTATGAGCGGCGAATTGAAGGTGGATTTCGCCGCAAATTCGCAGTAAGGGCGCGCTGTCGATCGGGGATTCGGCCGCTCCGGCCCATCCCGCGACAGGCAAATCCACATGGAAGGCGCTTCACACCGGTGCCCGATAGCGGGAAGCTCCGCAGCTCGGGTTCCAGCCTTCCAGAGGTCAAACCGGAAAGGAATTATCTATGGCGGCTCCTACCGTCACGATGCAGCAATTGATCGAGGCCGGCGCGCATTTCGGCCACCAGACCCACCGCTGGAACCCGCGCATGAAGCCGTATATCTTCGGCGCGCGCAACGGCATCCACATCATCGACCTGTCGCAGACCGTGCCGCTGTTCGCGCGCGCGCTCGACTTCGTGGCGCAGTCCGCGCGGTCGGGCGGCAAAGTGCTGTTCGTCGGCACCAAGCGTCAGGCGCAGGACGCCATCGCCGAAGCGGCGCGCTCCTCGGGTCAGCATTTCGTCAACCACCGTTGGCTGGGCGGCATGCTCACCAATTGGAAGACGATCTCGGGTTCGATCAAGCGTCTCAAGACGCTCGAGGAACAGCTTTCGGGCGACACTTCGGGTCTGACCAAGAAGGAAGTCCTCCAGCTGACGCGCGAGCGCGACAAGCTCGAGCTCTCGCTTGGCGGTATCCGCGACATGGGCGGCATTCCCGACGTCATGTTCGTGATCGACGCCAACAAGGAAGACCTCGCGATCAAGGAAGCCAACGTCCTCGGCATTCCGGTGATCGCGGTGCTCGATACCAATACCGATCCGACCGGCATCGCATTCCCGATCCCGGGCAATGACGATGCCAGCCGCGCCGTGCGCCTTTATTGCGACGCGATCGGCGAAGCCGCGCGCTCGGGCAAGGGCGAAGGCGTGGTCGACAGCGGCCAGGATTTCGGCGCGATGGAAAATCCGCCGGAAGAAGCCGCAGCCTGATCATTTGCGCGGGTGCGTCACGCGCCCGTCAAAACTCCAGTCTAGGCGCCGGACCGAGTGATCTCGGCCCGGCGCCGCACCTCATTCGAAGAAGGATCCCACCATGGCGAATTTCACCACCGCCGACATCAAGGCGCTGCGCGAGCGGACCGGCGCAGGCATGATGGATGCCAAGAAGGCGCTCGTCGAATGCGACGGCGATCTCGAGGCGGCCGTCGACGCGCTGCGCGCCAAGGGTCTCGCCACCGCGCAGAAGAAGTCCAGCCGCACCGCGGCCGAGGGTCTGGTCGGCGTGGCCGTCGAAGGCACCACGGGCGTTGCGGTCGAGGTCAACTCCGAAACCGACTTCGTCGCCAAGAACGACCGGTTTCAGGATTTCGTCCGCAAGGTCACCGAGACCGCACTCAAGGCTTCGGGCGATGATGTCGAGACGCTCAAGGGTCTCGACTATCCCGACGGCGGAACCGTCAGCGACAAGCTCACCGACAATGTCGCCACGATCGGCGAGAACCAGCAGATCCGCCGGATGAAGACCGTTGTGGTCTCCAGCGGCATGGTCGTGCCCTATATGCACAATGCTGTCGCGCCCAATCTTGGCAAGATCGGTGTGTTGGTCGCGCTCGAGAGCGAAGCGGGTGCCGATGTGCTCGAACCGCTCGGCAAGCAGCTCGCGATGCATATCGCAGCGGCCTTCCCGCAGGCATTGAACGCCGAGGATCTCGACGCCGAGACGATCGAGCGCGAGCGCAAGATCGCGGCCGAGAAGGCAGCCGAGAGCGGCAAGCCCGCCGAGGTCCAGGAAAAGATGGTCGACGGCGCGATCAAGAAGTTCGCCAAGGAAAACGCGCTGCTCAGCCAGGTTTTCGTGATGGACAACAAGACGCCGATTTCGGACGTCGTCGCGAAAGCCGGCAAGGATGCGGGCCACTCCATCGTGCTGAAGGACTATGTCCGCTTCCAGCTCGGCGAAGGCATCGAGAAGGAAGAGAGCGATTTCGCCGCGGAAGTGGCGGCGGCGGTCAAGGGCTGAGCCCAAAACCCAATCCTACAATTTGCGGCCGCCGGATGTGTATTCGGCGGCCGTTTTTGTGCGTTTTCTCCGATTCGTTGCGAGTTGGTTGATGAAACACAGGCGGGCTGCGGCAGCGCGGGTCCGCGGGGGGCCGAATCGCGGACGAGATTGCCCTGAGCGAGGCTAGCGAGGGTATCGCATGTAGGAAATCCCGCTTCTGCGCCCCGTTCGCACGGCGCCCCTTTCCCCTTTGCGCCTCCGCCGCGAGGGGGCTAAGGAGCCGCAACCCTCGGATTTATCGGACCTCGGCCACCCCATGACCATGCCCCCCATCAAACGCGTCCTGCTCAAACTGTCGGGCGAAGTGCTGATGGGCGACCAGCAGTTCGGGATCGATCCCGCCTTCGTGATGGAACTCGCGCGCGAGGTGAAGGCGGCGCAGGCGGGCGGGCTGGAGATTTGTCTCGTGATCGGCGGGGGCAATATCTTCCGCGGGATGGCGGGCGCGGCGCAGGGGATGGACCGCGCGCAGGCCGATTACATGGGCATGCTGGCGACGGTGATGAACGCGCTGGCGATGCAGAGTGCGCTCGAGCAATTGGGCGTCCCCACCAGAGTTCAGTCGGCGATCGAGATGGACAAGGTGTGCGAACCGGTGATCCGGCGCCGCGCCGAACGTCATCTCGAGAAGGGCCGCGTGGTGATCTTCGCCGCCGGCGTAGGCGCCCCCTATTTCACCACCGATAGCGGCGCCGCGCTGCGGGCGGCGGAAATGCGCTGCGACGCGCTCCTCAAGGGCACCAGCGTCGACGGCGTCTATGATTCCGACCCCAAGAAGAACACCCAGGCAAAGCGCTACGATACAGTGAGTTACGACCGGGTACTCGCAGACAATCTCAGGGTCATGGATGCCAGCGCGGTCGCGTTGTGTCGCGACAACGCGATTCCGATCGTGGTGTTCTCGATCCGCGAGAAGGGCAATCTGGCGCGGGTGCTGGCGGGCGAGGGCGTCCAGACCATCGTCGGCGCCCCGGCCAGCGAAGCCTAGCGCAAAACCCTGTTCCCGGGCGCAAGCGCCTGAGCCATAAGCAAATCGAACCGACCACAGCAGACCGAGGATCCCGACCATGGCCAAATACGACAAAAGCGATATCGAACGCCGGATGGCGGGCGCGGTGGAGAGCCTCAAGGGCGATCTTTCGGGGCTGCGCACCGGCCGCGCCAACACCGCGCTGCTCGATCCGGTGACGGTCGACGTCTATGGCTCGATCATGCCGCTCAACCAGGTGGCGACGGTCAACGCGCCCGAGCCGCGGATGCTCGCGGTGCAGGTCTGGGACAAGGCCAACACCACCGCTGTGGAAAAGGGTATCGCCCGCGCCAATCTGGGTCTCAACCCGATGACCGACGGCCAGACCATCCGCCTGCCGCTGCCCGATCTGACCGAAGAACGTCGCAAGGAACTGGCCAAGCTCGCCGGGCAATATTCCGAGAATGCCAAGATCGCGATCCGCAACGTGCGCCGCGATGCGATGGAAGCTTTGAAGGAAGACGAGAAGAAGAAGGAAATCTCCGAGGACGACCGCAAGCGGCTCGAGGACGAGGTTCAGAAACTGACCGACAAATACGTTGCCGAAGCCGACACGGCCGCGGAGGCGAAGGAGAAGGAAATCCTCTCCCAGTGAGAGGCTTCGCGTCCCGTTCGGGCCAAGGCTTGCGCCAGAGAGCTGCTCAGCGAGCGAGCCGGTGACCCAGCCCGCAACCGCCGACCCCGGAGCTGCCGACCCCGGTCGTGCGCGCCATGTCGCGATCATCATGGATGGCAATGGCCGCTGGGCCAAGCGGCGGCATCTGCCGCGCGCGATCGGCCACCAGCGCGGGGTCGAGGCGGTGCGCCGGCTGGTCCGCGAGGTCGGGGCGATGGGGCTCGACTGCCTGACGCTCTACGCCTTCAGCAGCGAGAACTGGAAGCGCCCGGAAGACGAGATCGACCATCTGATGGGGCTGCTGCGCAAGTTCATCATCTCCGATCTACCCGAATTCATCGCCAATGACGTGCGGCTGAAAATCGTCGGCGACTACAAGGCGCTGGCGCCCGATATCGTCGACATGCTCGAGGATGCGCTCGACCGGACCGCCAAGGGCTCGCGGATACTGGCGGTGGCGCTCAATTACGGCTCGCATCAGGAGATCGCGCGCGCCGCGGCGCTCGCCGCGCAGGAGGGCGAGGTGACCGAGGCGAGCATCGCGCGCCATCTCTACACCGCCGACCTGCCGCCGCTCGATCTGCTGATCCGCACCAGCGGCGAGGTACGACTGTCCAATTTCCTGCTGTGGCAGGCGGCCTATGCCGAGATGATCTTCACCGATGTGCTGTGGCCCGATTACACGCCCGCGCATCTTAACGAGGCACTGGCGCAATTCGCCGAACGGGAGCGACGCTATGGTGGACGCTGAGCCCGAGGCCCCGCTGCCCGATCCGCCGAGGGATGAGCGACACGACGCGCAGGATCCGCTGACCGCGCGCAAGCGCGACCGGGTGCGCGCGCGGGTGAAGCGCTATGTCGATGTTCCGATTGCGATCCGGACCTCGGATCTTCCGGTGCGCGCGGCATCCGCGGTGGTGATGATCGTGGTGGCCGTTGCGGCGCTGAGGGCGGGGGGGGCATGGCTCGCGGGGTTCATCGGCGCGGTCGCGCTGGCCACCTTCGTCGAATATGTGCGGCTCGGATATCGCGCCTTCGGCAGCTGGCCGGGGCGGATCGCGGCGCTGCTGTTCGGCACCGCCTACATCGGTGTGGCGGGGCTGCTGCTGGCGATGATGCCGGTGTTCCTGATGGTCGGGGTGATCGGTACGGTGATCTTCATCGACACCTTCGCCTATTTCTTCGGCCGCACCATCGGTGGTCCCAAGATCGCGCCCACCATAAGCCCCTCCAAGACCTGGGCCGGACTGCTCGGCGGAATCGTCGGCGCGAGCCTGTGGCTGGCCGGGTTCGTGTGGGTGGTGGGCGGACGCGGCGCGGACGAGATAGTGGGTTTCGACATTCTCGAACTGGCGCAGATCGTGGGCGCCGGGATCGTGCTGGCGGTCGCGGCGCAGGCGGGCGATTTCTTCGAAAGCTGGCTCAAGCGGCGCGCGGGGCGCAAGGATTCCTCCAATCTGATCCCCGGCCATGGCGGGGTGTTCGATCGCACCGACGGGCTGATCCCGGTCGCGCTGCTGGCCGGCCTGATCCTGGCGCCCGCCGCGTGACCCGCTCGCTTACCATTTTGGGTGCTACCGGTTCGGTCGGCGCCTCGACGCTCGATCTCGTGCGCCGCAACCGCGCCGACTGGCGGGTGGTGGCGCTGACCGCCAATGGCAATGTCGCCGAACTGGCGGAGCTGGCGCGCGAGTTTTCCGCCGAGATCGCGGTGGTGGCGGACGAGAGCTGCCTTGCCGATCTTCGCGATGCGCTCGCCGGCAGCGGGATCGAGGCCGCCGCGGGGCGCAGCGCGTTGTGCGAAGTGGCCGCGCGCCCGGTCGATATGACCGTCGCCGCGATCGTCGGCTGCGCCGGGCTGGCGCCGGTGATGGCGGCGATCGAGCAGGGCGGCACGGTGGCGCTGGCGAACAAGGAAGCGCTGGTTTCCGCAGGCGCGGTGATGACCGCTGCGGTCGAACGCCACGGCGCGACGCTGCTGCCGGTGGATTCCGAACACAATGCGATCTTCCAGTGCCTCGCGGGAAACGATCTCGCCGAAGTGGCGAAGATCACGCTGACCGCCAGCGGCGGCCCCTTGCGGACCTGGACGCTGGCGCAGCTCGAGGCAGCCACCCCGGCGCAAGCGGTGGCGCATCCCAATTGGGATATGGGCGCCAAGATCAGCGTCGATTCGGCGACGATGATGAACAAGGGGCTCGAACTGATCGAGGCGCATCACCTGTTCCCTGTGGGGCTCGACCGGCTGGGAATCGTGGTCCACCCGCAAAGCGTGATCCACTCGATGGTGGAATTTCGCGACCGTTCGACGCTGGCGCAGCTCGGCCCCTCGGACATGCGGGTGCCGATCGCTTCATGCCTCGCCTGGCCGGCGCGAATGGAAAGCCCCTGCGAACCGCTTGACCTCGCCGCCATCGGACAGCTCACCTTCGAAGCGCCCGACGAGACCCGCTTTCCCGCCACCCGGCTGGCGCGGCAGGCGGCGGAGGCGGGCGGGGCGGCTCCTGCGGTGCTCAACGCCGCCAACGAGGTAGCGGTGGCCGCCTTCCTCGCCGGTAAGATTGGGTTCACCCGGATCGCGCTACTGGTCGAGCAAGTGCTGGAAAGCGGAACCTTTCCGCCTGCACCGCAGACGCTCGACGAAGTCCTCACGGTCGATCGGGAGGCGCGCGCGACCGCCACCGCCCTGTTGGGCCAGCGCTATTCCGGAGACTGACTGACTTGGACGCTTCGATCCCCTTCTGGATGTATCTTATCGGCTTCCCGCTGCTGCTGGGGCCGCTGATCACTCTGCACGAGCTGGGCCATTATCTGGTCGGCCGCTGGTTCGGCGTCGAGGCCGAGGCCTTTTCGGTCGGCTTCGGCAAGGAGATCGCCGGCTGGACCGACAGCCGCGGCACCCGCTGGAAACTCTCGGCGCTGCCGCTGGGCGGCTATGTCCAGTTCAAGGGCGACATGAACCCCGCCAGCGTTCCGGTTTCCGGCTCAGATCCCGACGCCGCGCGGGACGACAGCCCCGGCGGGTTCCATCGCGCCGCGCTGTGGAAGCGCGCGTTGATCGTCTTCGCAGGTCCCGCGACCAACGTGCTGATCGCGCTTGCGATCTTCGCCTCGTTTTTCGCGCTCTACGGGCAACCGGTCGCTGCCGATCCCGAGCGCCAGCTGACCATCGAGGCCTTCCCCGAGCAATCGCCCGCGCGCGAGGCCGGGCTCGAGGTCGGCGACCGCATCCTCGCCATCGAGGGGCAGCGGATGGAGGATTTCGCCGCCGTTCAGGAGGCGGTGATGCTCTACCCCGGACGCACGCTCGCCTTCACCGTCGAGCGCGACGGGACCGAGCGCAGCTATCCGGTGACCGTCCGCGCCGAGGAAATGGAGGACCGCTTCGGCAACAGCTCGAAGATCGGGCTGGTCGGGATCCAGTCGGCGGGGTCGGACTACGTCTACGAACGCGCCGGACCGATCGCGGCGGTGGGGCTGGCGGTCGATCACTCGATCGGGGTGATGGACATGATGCTCACCGGAATCGCGCAGATATTCACCGGCGAACGCTCGGTCCAGGAGCTGGGCGGACCGGTCAAGATCGCCAAGTTCTCGGGCGAGCAGCTCAGCATGGGGGCGATAACATTCGTCAATTTCGTGGCGCTGATCTCGCTTAACTTGGCATTCATCAACCTCCTGCCAATTCCCGCCCTCGACGGCGGGCACCTGGCTTTTTACGCGGCGGAGGCGATCCGCCGCAAGCCGGTGGGTCAGCGCAGTCAGGAACTGGCGTATCGCACCGGCATGGCTCTCGTGCTCATGCTGATGATATTCGTCACGATCAACGATCTGGTGAGCCTTCCCGTGTTCGGGAATTAGCCGGGGGAAACGAAGCGTCGGCCGTCCGCGGCGCCGCCTGCAATACTTGATTGCATGGGGCGCATCGGGCAAAGGGCAGCGAGCCTGCCCGGATCAGCGGTGTCGCCCCTCCGGGTGACGGCGTATTGTCCGGGTCCGACGATGTTTTATGGGACGGGTATCTCCTTGTCGAACGATCATTATACGCCCTCGGCTGTAGAAACGAAGCGCGCCTGGCGGCTTCCCGCCATGCTGATGGCGGGGACCATCCTGACGGGTCTGCCGGTCGCCGCGGCGGCGCAGGATGGCACTGCCCAACCGGCACCCGCCGCGCCTGCCGCGCAGCAGGGCCCGATCGTCCAGACGATCTCGGTCGCCGGGGCGCAGCGGCTCGAGCCGCAGACGATCCTGTCCTACATCCGCCTGCGTCCGGGCGAGGAATGGAACCAGGTCGTGGGCGATCAGGTCTTGAAGGATCTCTACGCCACCGAACTGTTCGCTTCTGCCGATGTCCGCTTCGAGGATGGCACGGTGCTGATCACCGTGGTCGAGAACCCGGTGATCAACCGCATCATCATCGAGGGCAACGACCGGATCAAGAACGACAAGATCGTTCCCGAGATCAAGCTCGCGCCGCGGCAGATCTTCACCCGCTCCAAGGTGCGCGCCGATGTCGCGCGGATCATCGAGCTGTACAAGCGTCAGGGCCGGTTCGCCGCCACGGTCGAGCCGCAGATGGTCCAGCTGGCGCAGAACCGCGTCGATGTCGTGTTCGAGATCGACGAGGGCCCCAAGTCCAAGGTCCGCCAGATCAACATCATCGGCAACGAGGCGTTCTCGGACGGCGAACTGCGCGGCGAGATGATCACCAAGCAGGCGCGGCTGACCAGCTTCCTGAGCTCCAACACCAGCTACGATCCCGACCGGCTGGCGTTCGACCAGCAGAAACTGCGCCAGTTCTATCTGACGCAGGGCTATGCCGATTTCCGGGTGGTCTCCGCGGTCGCCGAACTGACCCCCGACCAGCGCGATTTCATCATCACCTACGTCGTCGAGGAAGGCGAGCGCTACAAGTTCGGCGATGTGAAGGTCGAAAGCCAGTTGCGCGATTTCGACAGCGCTTCGATGTCCGGGCGCCTGCCGATGCAGAGCGGCGACTGGTACGACGCCAAGGCGGTCGAGGACACGGTCGAGCAGCTGACCGATCTGGCGGGCACCTTCGGCTATGCCTTCGCCGACGTCGCGCCGCAGTTCGACCGCAGCAAGGAAGACCTCACGATGGACGTGACCTTCGTGCTGCGCGAGGCGCCGCGGGTCTATGTCGAGCGGATCGACGTCAACGGCAACACGCTGACGCAGGACAAGGTCATCCGCCGCGAATTCCGCGTCGCGGAAGGCGACGCCTTCAACTCGCTGCAGGTCAAGCGCTCGGCCGCCCGGATCAATTCGCTGGGCTATTTCCAGGAGAATTTCGAGATCAATCAGGTCGAGGGCAGCGCCCCGGACCGGATCATCCTGGAAGCCAATGTGGAGGAGCAGGCGACCGGCGAACTGCAGCTTTCGGCGGGCTTCTCCTCGCTCGAGAGCTTCATCCTGCAGGGCTCGATCCGCCAGCGCAATTTCCGCGGTCGCGGTCAGACGGTCGGGCTCAGCCTCAACTATTCGCGCTTCTCGCGTTCGGCGCAGGTGAGCTTTTCGGAGCCCTATGTGTTCGACCGGAACATTTCCGCGGGCGTCGACATCTACCGCAAGGATTACAGCAATTTCGGGTTCAACCGGAACAATAACAGCACGTTCGAACAATCGACCACCGGCTTCTCGCTGCGCGCGGGCGTGCCGCTGAGCGAGTACGCCTCGCTGGTGGGCAGCTATACGCTCAATTACGACGACGTCTCGATCGACGAGAACCGCTTTTTCAGCGATTTCGACGGCGACGGGATAGACAGTTGCGAGCCGCTGCTAGCGGGCCGGTTCCTGTGCGATGCCATCGGCGAGCGGACGAGTTCGATCCTCGGCCTGACGCTATCGGTCGATTCGACCGACAGCCGCCTGCGCCCGACCCGCGGCCGCAACCTGGCGATAACCACGCAATATGCCGGGCTGGGCGGGTCGGTGAACTACCTGCGCGTCAACGGCAAGGTCGGGCAATATTACCCGCTCCCTGCTGGGTTCATCTTTTCGCTGACCGCCGAGGGCGGCGCGATCCGCAGCTTCGAGGACCGCGGCATCCCGGGGACCGACGACGTTCGCCTGACCGATCGCTTCTTCCTCGGCGAACCGCAGATCCGCGGCTTCGACATCCGCGGCGTCGGCCCGCGGGTGATCCGCCGCCCGATCCGCGATACCGATGGCGACGGCGTGGGCGAAGTGATCACCGACCAGGACCAGATTCAAGACGATGCGATCGGCGGAACGGCCTATTATCTCGGCCGCGCGGAGATAGAGATTCCGCTGGGGACCGGCGCCCGCGAGCTCGGGCTGCGCCCCTCGGTGTTCCTCGACGTGGGCGGGCTGTTCAACATCACCGACCCGATCCTTCTGCAGAACCCGTTCGGCAATGAGTTCTTCAACCCCTTGCGCGACGCGAGCGGCAATCCGATCTATCTCAACCCAGGCGATCCCGATGTGGCCACCGACGACGTCGTGGTCGCGATTCCGGCGGGCGAGCCGATCCCGACCGGCTTCGTCGCGCAGGGCAACATCATCCCGGCGTTCGAGGAAGTCTTCCTCGGCGACAGCCCCAGCCCGCGCATTTCGGTGGGCATCGGGGTCAATTGGAACTCGCCCTTCGGTCCGTTCAGGATCGATTTAGCCCATGTGCTCAAGAAGCAGCCGGGCGACGACACCAAACTCTTTTCCTTCAACGTAGGAACGCAATTCTAATGAAATTTCTTGCCAAAACGCTCGCTTCGGCAAGCCTTGCCGCCGCCGTCTTCGCTGCTGCTCCCGCCAGCGCGCAGGTGCAGGGCAATATCGCCGTGGTGAACACGCCGCTCGCCATCGCCCAGACCAATGCGCTGCGCACCGCCTTCCAGCAGGTCGGCACCACCTATCAGACGCAGATCACCACGATCCAGCAGCGTCAGCAGCAGATCGAGACCCTGCTGACGCAGCTCGACACCAATAATGACGGTGGGCTCGACGAAGCCGAGCAGGCGGCCGCGCAGACCACCCCGCAGTGGCAGCAGATCCAGCAGATCGAGCGCGAAGTCGGCCAGCTCACCAATCAGATCGATATGGCGCGCGCCTATGCGCTCGAGCAAATTCTGCGCCAGTACAGCCCGACGCTGCAGCAGGTCGTGACGCAGAACCAGGTGCAAATGGTCGTCGCGCCCGACTCGGTGATCTACGCGCAGCCCGCCGCGGACATGACGGGCAAGGTCGTCGCCGCGCTCAACACTGCGGTTCCCAGCGTGCAGACGACGCCGCCGGCCGGTTGGCAGCCGTCGCGCCAGACGGTTTCGGTCTATCAGCAGGTCCAGCAGATCTTCGCGATCGCGCAGCAGCAGGCCCAGCAGCAGCAGGCGCAGCAGCCGACCCAGCAGCCGAACGGTCGCTAACAGCGAACCTGACGCGTAAAAGAGGGACGGAAATGAGCGATAGCGGCAGCGCCCCCGGCAACACGGACGAGAATGCCGAGGTCAAGAGCCTCGACATCCGGCAGGTCCTCAAAGCGCTGCCGCATCGCTATCCGTTGCTGCTGGTCGACCGCGTCCGCGCGATCGAACACGGCGAGCGGATCCATGCGGTCAAGGCGGTCTCCTTCAACGAGGAGTTCTTCCAGGGCCACTTCCCCGGCGCGCCGATCATGCCCGGCGTGCTCCAGATCGAGGCAATGGCGCAGGCTGCGGCGATCCTCGGGATCGAGACGCTGGGTCTCGCGGGGACCGGCAAGCTGGTCTATTTCATGGGGATCGAGAACGCCAAATTTCGGGCGCCGGTGACGCCGGGTTGCCTGCTCGAGATGGAAGTGGAATTCACCCAGAAACGTAGCCGGGTCTACAAGTTCAAGGGCAAGGCCAGCGTCGAGGGCAAGACGACCTGCGAAGTCGAGTTCACCGCGATGATCGCGGACCCTCCCGAGTAGGTTTTTGTCGTGCGGAACACCAAAACTCCGGTTGCTTTCCGAAGCGCCCCCTACTAAACGCGCGCCTTCCCGACACACAGCGGGACCGGTCGGAACCGGTCCTCACGCTTGGAGACACGAGCCATGAAGGCCGAAACCCATCCCGAATATCACACCATCACGGTCAAGATGACCGATGGTACCGAATTTCAGACCCGCTCCACCTGGGGCAAGGAGGGTGACACGCTCGCGCTCGACATCGACCCGACCAGCCACCCGGCCTGGACCGGCGGTCGTCAGCAGCTGCAGGAAGGTGGCCGCGTTGCCGCTTTCAACAAGCGCTTCGGCGGGCTCAGCCTCAAGAAATAATCCGGCTCCTCCGCAGCGGCGGAGGGCTCGAATTCACCGATTGCGGCCGCAAGGTCGTGAGGGAGGGCGGTCCGACGGGGCCGCCCTTTCCGTATTCGGGGCCCTTTCCGCATTCGGGACCCTGTCCGGAGCATGGATGTCCGAAACCTAGATATAGGGCCGCTCGCGATACCATTTGGTGATCACGTATTTGCGGCCCTTGCGCACCTTCATGCCGTGATGGAGCGTGTTGGGGTTGGGGCTGAGATCGGGACGGCGGTTGTTCCAGCACACGAGTTTGCCGGTCTCGGGCGCGAAGCACTTGCCGATGGTCTTGAAGCGGGTCGCGCCGCCTGCATCGACATCGTTGAGATAGACCATGAAGGTCCAGGTCCGCTGCCCCGCGACCGCGCAGTATCTGTCGTAATCCTGTCCATCGGGGTTGAACCAGTCGCAATGCGGCTTGAACTCCTGCCCGACATCGTAGCGCTGCCCCTGGACCGGTTCGCCATACGCCGGATCGATCCCCGACAGCGCCAGCAACCGCTGCTCGAGCGCCCCCACCGCGGGCTGGTCGGGCGCCAGATCGCAGGTTTCGCTGGTGCGGAAATAGCGATCGCCGATGTCGTCTGCGATGGTCGAGGGGCGCCGGTCGGTCTCGATCAGCGCGATCAGCGCGGCGCACAGCTCGGGAGCGATAAAGCCGCGCAGCTGGAACAGTTCGAGCTTGTCGGTGGGTACGCGCTGGACGCGCGTCTGCGCGAGCAGGTGCGCCGCCGAGGATTCGCCTTGCCGCTTCATCGTCGCGGACCTTATCGCTCCTGCGGGCAGGTACAAGCCGGGTAAAACCGGCCGGGAAAGATAATTGCGCCAGGCGAGGCCTGAAGGCCTTTTTTCCTTCCCATCCAGCCTGCCTTGTGCAACAGGCACCAGCCGCGACCCCAAGCGGCTTGACGCCCGGGTTGTGCGCAGTAACAGGCCCCCCATCACGGGCCCGGCACAAGGCCGGCCCGGGGGCATGTGGCGATCGTAGCTCAGTTGGTTAGAGCGCCGGTTTGTGGTACCGGAGGTCGGGGGTTCGAGCCCCCTCGGTCGCCCCATTTTCCCCCTATTCTCCGCGAGTCCCGCCGGACCGCGACTGCAAGGAAGCGGCCTGCGGGTCGCGCGCATTTCTGGACGGGATCGAAACCAATGACGGCATTCTGGACCGAAGCGGATTACGACGACCACGAGCTGGTCCAGCTGGTCCGCGATCCCAAATCCGGTCTGACTGCGATCATCGCGCTGCATTCCACCCATCTCGGGCCCGGCGCCGGCGGAACCAGGTTCTGGCATTATCCCGAGCCCAAGGACGCGATCCGCGACGTGCTGCGGCTGAGCCGCGGGATGAGCTACAAGAACGCCATGGCCGGGCTGCCGATGGGCGGCGGCAAGGCCGTTATTCTGGCCGACGCGGCGAAAACCAAGACCCCCGAGATGCTCGCGGCCTTTGCCGATGCGGTCGAAGCGCTTCACGGGCGCTACGTCACCGCCGAGGATGTCGGCATCTCCGAAGCCGATATGGCGCTGGTCGCCAAGCGCACGCAATATGTCTCCGGCCTTCCCAACGAGGATGCGGATGCCGCCGGCGGCGATCCGGGCCCGTTCACAGCAATGGGTATCTATCACGGCATCAAGGCGGCGGTGCGCCACAGACTGGGCAAGGACAGCGTCGAAGGCGTCCATATCGCGATCCAGGGCACCGGCAGCGTGGGCGGCGGGGTCGCTCGGCTGCTCGCCAAGGACGGCGCGCGGCTCACGCTCGCGGACATCCATCACGACCGGGTCGAGGAACTGGCGCGCGAGCTCGACGCCGAGACCTGCGCCAGCGATGCGATCATGGGTGTGACCTGCGACGTGTTCAGCCCGAATGCGCTGGGCGCGGTGCTCGACGATGCCGGGATCGCGCGGCTCGATTGCGCGGTGGTGGCGGGCGGCGCCAACAACCAGCTCGCCCGCGCCGGACACGGCCAAATGCTGGCCGAGCGCGGCATCCTCTACGCCCCCGATTACGTGATCAACGCCGGTGGCATCATCAGCGTCACGCTGGAATATCTCAGTCGCCGCGAAGGCAGGGATTGCGACATCAACGAGGTCCGCAAGCGGCTTGCGCAGATCCCCGGCCGGCTCGAGGAGATCTGGACCGAAAGCGACGCCAGCGGCGTCTCGCCCGACCAGGTCGCCGACCGCATGGCGCAAAAGCTGATCGGGCGCTGATCCGACCCTTGCATGGCGCAAGGGAGCCTGTCAGAACCGTGGAAATCCGATGCATGGCTTCGCCAATCCCAAGCGTTTTCTGTCGCTGGCCCGCTGGCTGACACCCTCGTTGCTGGTGAGCGGTCTGGCGCTCGCGGGCGGGGCGCTGCTGTGGGGTTTCTTCGTCGTGCCGCCCGATCGGCTGATGGGCGAAACGGTGCGCATCCTGTTTCTCCACGTCCCCACCGCCTGGCTGGGGATGGGCGGCTGGTCGGCGATCGCGCTGGCGAGCCTGGCCTATCTCGTGTGGCGGCATCCGCTGGCCAATCTCGCGGCGCGCGGGGCGGCGCTGCCGGGGCTGGTGTTCACCGCGCTGTGCCTGATCACCGGATCGATCTGGGGGCGCCCGACCTGGGGCACCTGGTGGGTTTGGGACGGGCGGCTGACCAGCATGCTGGTGCTGTTGTTCCTCTACCTCGCTTATATCGCGCTGGCGCAGGCCGCCGAGCGCGAGGGGGTGAGCCCGCGCATCCCGGCGATCTTCGGACTGCTGGGCGCGATCAACATCCCGATCATCAACCGTTCGGTGGTGTGGTGGAACTCGCTCCACCAGCCGCCCAGCATCACCGCCGGGGGCAGCAGCATCGACGCCGCATTCCTGGTGCCGCTGCTGGTCGCGGTGCTGGGCTTCTCGCTGCTGTTCGGCGCGCTGGTGCTGATGCGGATGCGTGCGCTGCTCGCCGATGCGCAGGCCGATGCGCGGCTGCGGCGCAAGGCGATGGAGGCCAGGGAGGCCTGAGATGATCCGCGAAGCGCTCGACCAGTGGGATTTCGTCGTCGCCGCCTATGCGGTGGGGGTGATCGGCCTCCTCGTGACGATCGGCTGGAGCTGGCTGGCGATGCGCCGCGCCGAACGCCGCCGTGACCGGATTCGCCGGCAGGGGCGCGGGCAATGAACGCGCTCAAGCCCAAGCATCAGCGGCTCGTGCTGGTCGTCGTCGCATTGATCGCGCTGGTCGCGGCGGGGCTGCTCGCGGCCTATGCGCTGCGCAGCCAGGCGAGCTATTTCTATCTTCCCGAGCAGATGCGCGACGATCCGCCCGAGATCGGCCAGGCGGTGCGGCTGGGCGGGATGGTCGAAGAGGGCTCGCTGGCGACCGATCCCGACGGCTTCACGCTGCGCTTCGCCGTCACCGGCAGCGACGGCGCGCGGGTACCGGTGCGCTTCGCAGGGATCGCGCCCGATCTGTTCGTCGAAGGCTCGGGAGTGGTCGCCGAGGGGCGGCTCGCGCCCGACGGGACCTTCGTCGCCGACAATCTGCTCGCCAAGCACGACGAAAACTACATCCCCCGCGAACTCGAGGGCATGAGCGAGATGCAGGCCGCGCGAATGGCCGAAGAGACCACGGTCGGGCTCGAATGATCGCGGAGCTGGGTCTGGCCGCGCTGTGGCTCGCCGCCGCGCTGGCGGCGCTGCAGACGATCGCGGGGTTCCTGGCGGTGCGCGCGAACGAGCCGACTGCGCTCGGCGCGCTGATCCGCCCCGCCGCGGTGGTGCAAGGCCTGTTTGCGGCCCTTTCGTTCTGCGCCCTGCTCTATGTCTTCGCGATCACCGATCTGTCGGTGAAGCTGGTCGCGAGCAATTCGCATGCGCTCAAGCCCATGGTGTTCAAGCTCTCGGGCGCCTGGGGCAATCACGAGGGCTCGATGCTGCTGTGGGTCACGGTGATGGCGCTGGCGGGCGGGTTGATCGCGATGATCGAACGGCGGCTGCCCGACCGCACAATGCAGGCGGTGCTCGCCGCGCAGGGCTTCGTGGCGCTGGGGTTCTACGCTTTCCTGCTGCTCAGCTCGAATCCGTTCGAGCGGCTGCCCGTCCCCGCCGAAGTGGGGATGGGGCTCAACCCGCTGCTGCAGGACATCGGTCTCGCCTTCCACCCGCCGACGCTCTATTTCGGCTATGTCGGGCTGTCGATCGCCTTCAGCTTCGCGGTCGGCGCGCTGCTCACTCGGCAGGTCACTCCCGATTTCGCCCGCGCGATGCGTCCCTGGGTGCTGGGCGCCTGGGTGTTCCTCACCGTGGGCATCACTGCCGGATCCTACTGGGCCTATTACGAGCTGGGCTGGGGCGGCTGGTGGTTCTGGGACCCGGTCGAGAACGCCTCGCTGATGCCCTGGCTCGCCGCGACCGCATTGTTGCATTCCGCCAGCGTGCTCGCCGCGCGCGACGCGCTGCGCGTGTGGACCATCATGCTCGGCGTGGTCGCCTTCTCGATGAGCATGCTGGGGACCTTCCTGGTGCGCTCGGGCATCCTCACCAGCGTTCATTCCTTCGCGGTCGATCCCGAACGCGGCACCTTCATCCTGCTGTTGCTGGCGATCTATATCGGCGGCGCGCTGCTGCTGTTCGGCTTGCGCGCCAGCACCATTTCCGAAGGCGAGCGCTTCGCCATCGCCAGCCGCGAGGGCGCGCTGGTGGTCAACAACGTCATGCTCAGCGCGATTCTCGCCATCGTCCTGCTCGGCACGCTCTATCCGCTGCTGACCGAGGCCTTCGATGTCCGCGTCTCGGTGGGGCCGCCCTATTTCAACCCGGTCGGGGCGATCTTCGTGATCCCGATGCTGCTGGTGATGGCGGTCGGACCGCTGCTGCGCTGGCGGCGGGACCGCTTCGCACGCATCTCGCGCGAGGTCGCGGTGCTCGGAGCGATACTGCTCGCAGGGCTGGTGTTGGTCGCGCTGCTGGGCGAGGTTGCGCTGCTACCGCTGCTCGGACTGGCGTTGGCGGCGATGCTGGCGGTGGCGAGCTTCCTGCCGCTGCGCGGGCGCAAGCTCATCCGCGTCCCGATCGCCACCTGGGGCATGGTGGTGGCGCATTTCGGGATCGCGGTGGCGCTGTTCGGCATGGCCAGCGAAAGCGCCTTCACCGAGGAACGCCTCGCCGCGCTTCAGCCCGGCACCACCACTCGGGTGGGCGATTGGTCGGTCACGCTCGATGCCATCGTTCCGGTCGCGGGGCCTAACTGGACTGCCATAGAAGGGCAGCTCAGCGCGCGGCTCGGCGATGGCGAGCCGATCGCGCTGCGGCCGCAATCGCGCACCTTCTGGGCGCCGCCGCAGCAGACGGCGGAGAGCGTGCTCGCGACCCGCTGGAACGGCCAACTCTATGCGGTGATGGGCGATGCCGCAGGCGACGGACGCTGGCAGGTGCGGCTGTGGTGGAAACCCTTCGTCACCTTCATCTGGTATGGCGGCCTGCTGATCGCGCTGGGCGGAGTGCTGGCGCTGGTCGGTCGGGTGATGGAGGATCTGAAGCGTCGCCATGTGCGCCGCCGCGCCGCCGCTCGGCGGGAGGACGTGCCGCCACAAGATGCTCGGCCAGAGGACGCTCGGCCCAAGAACGCTCACCTAAAGGATAGCGCGACATGAACCGCTGGCGCCTGTGGGTTCCCCTGATGCTATTCGCGGGTTTTCTCGGAGTTGCGGGCTATCAGCTTTCGCAGCCCAAGAACGAATTCATCGAAAGCCGCATGGTGGGACGCGAGCTGCCCTATTTCGACCTGCGGCCCGCGACGAGCGACCGGCCAGGTATCGCCAGCGCCGCGTTCAGCGACGGCAAGCCGCGGCTGCTCAACATCTGGGCGAGCTGGTGCGTGCCCTGCGTCGCCGAAGCCCCCTATCTCGAGCGGCTGAAGGAGCAGGGCGCGCCGATCGTCGGGGTCGCCATTCGCGACCGGCCCGAGGACGTCGCGCGTTTCCTCGAACGCCACGGCAACCCCTATGTCGCGATCGGGGCGGACGATCTGTCCGAAGTGCAGTTCGCCATCGGCTCTTCGGGTGTGCCCGAAACCTTCGTCATCGATGGCCAGGGGCGAATTACCTACCAGCATATCGGCGACATCCGCGAAAGCGATGTGCCGGTGCTGCTCCAGAAGCTGCGGGAAGCGGGCGCATGACCGCTATTCGCCCCGTCTTACCTGCCTCGCTGCGCCGTTCTTTGTTGACGCTGCTGGTGCTGTGTCTCGGCGCACCCCTGCTGGCGCAGCAATCGCTCCCGCCCGCGCCCTTTGCCAATCGCCAGCTCGACGACCCGGCGCAGGAAGCGGTTGCGCTGGAGCTTATGGCGACCCTGCGCTGTCTCGAATGCCAGTCGCAATCGATTCACGACAGCGATTCGCCAATGGCCGGCGACATGCGGCATCAGGTCCGCATCAGGGTGGCCGCAGGCGAAAACCCGGAGTCGATCCGTGCCTGGCTGATGGAACGCTATGGCGATTACGTCAGCTACGAACCGCAGATGAGCAGCACCACCTGGCCGCTGTTCGCGGTCCCATTGCTGATCCTGCTGGTGGCCGGCGCGATCTTCTGGCGCCGCTTCGGGAAGCGCACATGATCTGGCTGGCGATCCTCGCGCTGGCCGGACTGGGCTTTCTCGCTGCAACCCGGTTGTTCGGCCTCGCGCGTAGCGGGTGGACGTTGTTCGGCGCGGCGTTGCTGTTCGGGTTGGCGGGGTACGCCCTGCAGGGCTCGCCGGGTCAGCCGGCGGCGCCCGGCGCCGGTCCTCAACCGATAGCCGAAACCGGCGAACTGATGGTCCGGGCGCGGCGCGAGTTCTACGATCCCGAGACGATGCCTTCACGCTATGTCGTGTCTGCGGATGCCTTCGCCCGCCAGGGCCAGTACGAAGATGCGGCGAACTTCCTGCGCAACGCGGTGACAGAGAACCCGCGGGATGCCGAAGCCTGGGTTGCGCTGGGCAATGTGCTGGTCGAACACGCGGAGGGCCGGCTCGGAGCCGCTGCGCTGTTCGCCTATACGCGGGCCGAAGAACTGGCGCCGGACAACCCGGCCCCGCGCTATTTCGTCGGACTCGCAATGCTGCGCCAGGGCGAGTTCGCGCAAGGACGCCGGATGTGGGCGGAGATTCTCGCCGAGGCCCCTGCGGATGCCGACTGGCGGCCGGCCATCGCTGCGCGACTCGAGCGGCTCGATCTGCTGCTCTCGGGCGGCGGGATGACTGCGCAACCACGCTAGTGCGCTGCCGGGGGCGATGTTGCGGGTGCGAAACCTTCCTGCTAAGCGCCGCGATCTTGCGGAACGGCACAGCTGCCGCGCGCGAAGGATCAGCCACATGAAGCCAGGGACGCCGCACCGATGAGCGAAAGCCAGGTGCCCCAGAAACACCCGTCCGCCGAAGCAAACGGCGGAACTCCGGGGACAAGCGGTGTCGGCAAGAAGGCGACCAAGGGCGCTCTCGCCGTGGGCGCGATCGGCATCGTGTTCGGCGATATCGGCACCAGCCCGCTCTATGCCTTCCGCGAAACCTTCGCGGGGGCGCACCCGCTGGCGCTCGACGACATGCATATTCTGGGCGTGGTCAGCCTGATCTTCTGGTCGATGACGCTGGTGGTCTCGATCCAATACGTCACGATCCTGATGCGCGCCGACAACAAGGGGCAGGGCGGGAGCCTCGCGCTGGTGGCGCTGATTTCGCGCCATATCAGCGGCTCGCGCTACGGCTGGCTGGCAGTGCTGTTGGGGGTCTTCGCGACCTCGCTGTTCTATGGCGACAGCATGATCACGCCCGCGATCTCGGTGCTTTCGGCGGTCGAGGGGCTGACCGTGGTCAATCCCGACATGGAGCAACTGGTGATCCCGATCGCGCTGGTGCTGCTGATCGCGCTGTTCGTCATCCAGAAGCGCGGAACCGCCAAGGTGGGGGCGCTGTTCGCGCCGGTGATGATCGTCTATTTCATCGTTCTGGCAGGGCTGGGGATCAATCAGATCGTCCAGCACCCCGAAGTGCTGTGGGCGCTCAACCCCTATTATGCGGTCAATTTCTTCGTCATCGACGGCTGGCTCGCATTCCTGGCGCTGGGATCGGTAGTGCTGGCGGTGACGGGCTCCGAGGCGCTCTATTCCGACATGGGCCATTTCGGGCGCGGACCGATGCGGCTGTCGTGGTTCGGTTTCGTGATGCCCTGCCTGCTGCTCAACTATTTCGGTCAGGGAGCCATGGTCCTGGCGCTCCCGCCCGTGCTGGCGAGCGAGGCGATCCAGAATCCGTTCTTCTTCCTCGCCAGCGAGGACTTTCGTCTGCCGCTGGTGCTGCTGGCTACGGTCGCGACCTTCATCGCCAGCCAGGCGGTGATCTCGGGCGCCTTCTCGATCACCCACCAGGCGATGCAGCTGGGCTTCATCCCGCGTCTCTCGATCCGCCACACCAGCGAGACCGAGGCGGGCCAGATCTACATCCCGGTGGTCAACTGGGCGCTGATGGTCGCGGTGATCATTCTGGTGCTGACCTTCCAGAGCTCGTCCAACCTGGCCGCCGCCTATGGCATCGCGGTGACCGGTGCGGTGACGATCGACACGCTGCTGATGGGCGTGCTGTTCGTCGGCGTGTGGAAGTGGAAATGGTGGTACGCCGCGCCGGTGGTGGCGCTGTTCCTGATCGTCGACGGCGCCTATTTCGCCGCCAACCTCACCAAGGTGGCCGATGGCGGCTGGTTCCCGCTGGTGGTGGGGCTGTTCGCCTTCACCTTGCTCACCACCTGGGCACGGGGGCGCAAGTTGATGCGCGACCGCATGACGGAAGTCGCACTGCCGATCGAAATCTTCGCCAAATCGGCCAAGAACAGCGCCACCCGTGTGCCGGGCACCGCGATCTTCATGGCCAGCCAGACCGCCGGCGTACCTTCGGCGCTGCTCCACAACATCAAGCACAACAAGGTGCTCCACGAGCGAGTGGTGATCCTCACCATCGAGATCGCCGACGAACCCTATGTCGACGAAAACGCGCGTTGCGAGATGCACGATCTGGGCGAGGGCTTCTATCGCGCGGTGCTGCACTACGGCTTTATGGAAGAGACCGACGTGCCCAAGGGGCTCAAGAGCATGTCGCGTTGCGGCGGCGAGTTCGACATGATGAACACCAGCTTCTTCCTCAGCCGCCAGACGCTGATCGCCAGCGAAAAGCCCGGGATGTCGCTGTGGCGCGAGAAGGTCTTCGCCTGGATGCTGCGCAATTCGGCGACCGCAATGGAGTTCTTCCGCCTGCCCACCAACCGCGTGGTCGAGCTGGGGAGTCAGGTCGAGATCTAGGGGAGCGTTATTCCCCGGTGGGAGGCTGGTCCTTGAGGACCTCGTCGCGGTCGTCCAGCGCCAGCCCGTGCCTCAGCAGCATCGGGATCTGGCTGAAGGTGAACAGGAAGCTCAGCGGCATGAAGACCCAGATCTTCGCCCACAGCCAGCTTTCGAAGCTGAGCTGGGCGCGCAGGACCTCGTTGAGCACCGCCAGCGCAAGGAAGAACACGCCCCAGTTGCGCGACAGCTTGAGCCAGCCCTGCCTGTCCAGGCCCTCGAAGGCGGCCTCGAGCAGGATCTGCAGCAGCGCCCGCCCGCGGGCGTAGCCGACCAGCAGCACCACCCCGAAGAAGGTGTAGATCGCGGTCGGCTTGACCTGGATGAAATCGGGATCGCGCAGCCAGATGGTCAGCGCCCCGAAGCCCACGATCAGCGCGGTCGAGAGCATCAGCATCGGCGAGATCTTGCCGAACTTCCATTTCGAGAACGCCAGCGCGACCACCGCCGCCACCATGAAGGCGATCGTGCCGTAGATCACCGCCGCGATCTCGCCCAACGGGCCGGGATCGTCGGGAGCGTAGAATTTGTAGACCCCGAGGAACACCAGCAGCGGACCGTAGTCGACGAGGATGTTGAGCCAGCCGGTCTTGGGTTTGGCCTCGATCGTGGTTGGTGTCGTCTCGTTCATCATGCCACTCCTGCGATGACGCGCGCGACCAGATCGGGATCGAAGGGGCGCAGATCGTCGATCTTCTCGCCCACCCCGATGGCGTGGATCGGCAGGCCGTATTGCTCCGCCGCCGCGACCAGCACGCCGCCGCGCGCGGTCCCGTCGAGCTTGGTCATCACCAGCCCGGTCACCCCGGCCATCTCGCGGAAGACATCGATCTGGTTCAAGGCGTTCTGTCCATTCGTGGCATCGAGCACCAACAGCACATCGTGCGGCGCTTCGGGGTTGAGGCGGCCCAGCACCTTCCGGATCTTCGACAATTCATCCATCAGCTCGCGCTTGTTCTGCAGCCGCCCGGCGGTGTCGACGATCAGCACGTCGGTGCCGCGATCGGTCGCCGCCTTCACCGCGTCGAAAACGATGCTGGCGGGATCGCCGCCTTCGGGCCCGCGCACCAACGGGACGCCGATCCGCTCGGCCCAGGTGGCGAGCTGACCGATGGCGGCGGCGCGGAAGGTGTCGCCCGCGGCCAGCATCACCGAATAATCGTCTTCCTGGAACAGATGCGCCAGCTTGGCGATGGTGGTGGTCTTGCCGCTGCCGTTGACGCCGATCACCAGCACCACCTGCGGGCGCGGGAACGCGGTGATTTCGAGCGGGATCGCCACCGGGCGCAGGATCGCCGCGATCTCCTCGGCGACCGCCTCCTTGAGCTCGACCTGCGAAATCTCCAGCCCGAAGCGCTTCTCCCTCAGCTTTTCGCGAATCCGCGCAGCGGCGGAGGGGCCGAGATCGGACATGATCAGCGCATCCTCGACCTGGTCGAGCGTCGCGTCGTCGAGCCGCGCAGTGCCGACCGCTTCGGTTAGGTTTTCCGCCAGCCGCTGCTGCGTCTTGCGGAACCCGCCGAACAGCCGTTCGGTCCAGCTCGTCTCGCTCATGTCAGCAGGCCGTCCTTGATGGTTGTGGGGGTGATTTCGACGAGCGTTCCCGCGGCGGTTCCCCCGGCCAGCGCCACGCGGGCGAAGCCGGGAGTGTAGCCGGTCCCGTCTCGCTCCCCGAGGACCACGGCGGGTTTATCGACCAGCGTCGCCAGCCATTCGGACCGCTGCATGGCCACCGCTTCGCGCAGTTCGGCGGCGCGTTGCTTGATGTTCGGACGGTCGAGCTGCGGCATCCGCGCGGCGGGCGTGCCGGGGCGGGGGGAATAGGGGAAGATGTGGCCGTGGACGATCCCGAGTTCGCGCACGATCGACAGATTGGCGGCGTGGTGCTCGGCAGTCTCGGTCGGGAAGCCGGCAATCAGATCCGCACCCACCGCGAGATCGGCGCGGCGCGCGCGCAATCGCCCAACCAGCTCGATGGCATCGCCGCGCAGATGGCGGCGCTTCATCCGCTTAAGGATCAGATCGTGGCCATGCTGCAGCGAGAGATGGAGATGCGGCATCAACCTTCGCTCGCCCGCGAACAGTTCGAACAGCAGCGGATCGATCTGGACCCCGTCGAGCGAGGACATCCTGAGCCGTCGCAAGTGCGGGAACCGGTCGAGGATCGCCTGCACCAGAACGCCCAGCGGCGGGCGATCGGGCAGATCCTGCCCCCAGCTGGTGACATCGACCCCGGTCAGCACCACCTCGGCGGCGCCTCGATCGCAATGCTGCTCGACCTCGGCGCAGACCTGATCGACGGTGAGCGAACGGCTGGCTCCGCGACCCTGCGGGATGACGCAGAAGGTGCAGGCGTGATCGCAGCCGTTCTGGACCGCGATGAAGGCACGGGTGTGCTGGCTTGCGACCGCGGTGGCGCGTTCAGGCACGTTCCAGGCGCGCGGATCGAGCTTGGCGGAATTGGCGATCAATCCGTCCACCTCGGGCATCGCGGCGAGCTGATCGCGCTCGATTTCGGCGGCGCAGCCCGTCACCAGCAGCCGCGCCGCCGGATGCGCCCGGCGCGCCTTGCGGATCGCCTGCCGGGTCTGGCGGACCGCTTCGAGCGTCACGGCGCAGCTGTTGACCACAACCAGATCGCTCGAACCGCCCAGCATGGCGCGGATGTCCTCGCTTTCGGACAGGTTGAGCCGGCAGCCGAGCGAGATCACCTCGGCGCTCACGCGTAGTCGTCCCATTCGAAGGAGCCGCGATAGGCCTCGGTCGCGGGACCGGTCATGACGATGCTGGCCCCCGCGGCGGGGTTGCTGTCCGCCCATTCGATCGTCAGCGGACCGCCGGGAAGCACCACCGTGACGCGGTTTTCGACCAGCCCGCGCCGCATCGCGACCACTGCGGTGGCGCAGGCGCCGGTGCCGCAGGCGCGGGTCAGGCCGGCGCCGCGTTCCCATACCTGGAGGCGGATACGGGTTCGGCTCTCGATGGTGGCGCAATTGACATTGATCCGCTCGGGGAACAGCGGATCGTTTTCGATCTCGGGACCCAGCTCATCGAGCGGGACCGTGTCGCAATCCTCGACGAAACACACCACATGCGGGTTGCCGACGTTGACCGCGGCGGGATTGTCCATCCCCTCCCAGCCGACCGGCATCGACAGCGTGTCCATCGGATAGGCCAGGGGAATCGCATCCCAGTCGAAGCGCGGGCGGCCCATGTCGACCCGCGCACCGCCGCCATCGGGTTCGACCGCGATGATGCCGCCGGCGGTTTCGACCCGCGCCGCGCTGCCGTGGAGCAGCGCCACCGCGCGCGCGGCGTTGCCGCAGGCACCCACTTCGCTGCCGTCGCTGTTGAAGATCCGCATCCGGAAGTCGGCATCGGCGCTCGGCTCGAGCAGCACCAGCTGATCGCAGCCGATGCCTTCGCGGCGATCCGCCAGCGCCGCGGCAACTCGCGCATTTGTCGGCGGCAGGGTCTCGGCGCGCGCATCGAGCACGACGAAATCATTGCCGAGGCCGTGCATCTTGATGAAGGGAACGCGCATCTGAGCGCGCATCTATGCCGCCGGGCGGCGAATTTCCACCCTTACGGTTCAGATTCCCGGCACGTCAGATTCCGGGCGTATCAGACTGCGCGATTGCCGCTGATCGGTCGGAGCTTGGGTTCGGTGCCTTCGGTTTCGGGATTCGAGAGCAGCCCGCGATCCTGGAGCCGCGTCAGCACCTGATCGGCGGGTTCCGGGCGACCGTAATGATAGCCCTGTCCCTTGAGCCCGCCCATCTTGCGCAGCATACCGAGCACCACCTCGTTCTCGATCCCCTCGGCGGTGATGGGCATTTTGAGCCCGTGGCCCATCGAGATGATGGCATCGACCAGCCTCGAGCCCGGCTCGCCGGTGTTGAGTTCGCTGATGAAGCTGCGATCGATCTTGAGCCGGTCGAAGGGCAGCGAGCGCAATTGCGACAGGCTGGCATAGCCGGTCCCGAAATCGTCGAGGCTGACCCGTACGCCCTGATTGCGCAGGCTGGTGATCATGCTGCGCACCAGCCCGACATTGTCGTGGAGCGCGCTTTCGGTGATTTCGATATCGAGCCGCGAGGGCGGGAAATTGTGCTGCAGCAGCAGCTTGATCAGCTTTTGGGCGAACCATGGATCGCGCATCTGGACCGGAGAGATATTGACCGACAGCGTCAGCTTGGGATCCCAGCGCTTGGCGTCTTCGAAAGCCTGCTTCATCAGGTTCTCGGACATTTCCGCGACCACGCCGATCTCTTCGGCAATGGGGATGAAGATGTCCGGTCCGACGATCCCCATCTCGGGCGAGAGCCAGCGGGCGAGCATTTCGAAGCCGACCAGTTCGCCCGTCTCGAGATCGATCTGCTGCTCGTAGAAGGGGACGAATTCGCCCTTGGCGATCCCCTTGCGGATCCCGCCCTCGAGCTCGTTGCGAAAGCGCAATTCCTGTTCCATCGCCGGTTCGAACCAGAAGAAGCGATTCTTCCCCTGCTTCTTGGCCTGATACATCGCGATATCGGCCTTGTGGATCAGCCTGGTCGAGACGTCCGTATCCACCGGATTGACCAGATTGACGCTGCTGGCGATCCCCACCGACATGGTGATATCGATGACCGTATCCTTCACCGCGATCGGCTGCGAGACCCGCTCGATCAGCAGCGAGGCGAGATGTTCGATCTTGCCGGGCAGGACGGGATCATAGACGACCGCAGCGGCGAATTCGTCGCCGCCCAGCCGTGCCAGCAGGGCATCGGCGGGCAGAACGTCGCCCATCCGGTCCGAGGATTCGGTAAGGACCGCATCGCCGATATGGTGACCGTTGAGGTCGTTGACCTGTTTGAAATTGTCGAGATCGACCAGGATGACCGCCATCGCCCGGCCTTCGCTCTGGGCCTCGGCGAGCAGCTCGGCCATGGCAGGGGCGATGCTGCGGCGATTGTAGCAGCCGGTGAGCGGGTCGATCTGCGCCAGCCGCCGCGCCTCCTCTTCCGAGCGGCGCCGATCGCCCAACTCGGCGTGCATCGATTTGTAGCGGTTCCAGCCGAGCAGGATCAGCGCGATATTGAGCAGCAGGGCGTTGCTCAGCAGCAGATCGGGCTGTTCGGACAGACCGCGCCAGGCGCTGACCAGCTGGGGCATCACCGTACCGCCGGTGCCGATGAAGAGAATGATCGCAGCGGCAGCGATGCCGAAGGCTACGAGATCCCTCTCCCGGTGGTTCGCCCGAGAAAATTTCTCGGCGACCGCCTGGCGGAATGAGGTTGGTTCTGCAGTCAAGTCTCGCCCCCTTCGTGCTGAGCGACCGCGCAAGCTATTGCCCAAAGAGGCTGAAGAACAGGTTAAGCGCGGCGGAATTCGGGGGCTGGTGCGCGAATAAGATCGGGATCGACGGTGGCGAAGCAGGGCCGGATTGCCTATCGCGGGCGGAACACAAACTCGCCGAGACAAGGACACCGCCTGCATGCCCCGCTACTGGCTGATGAAATCCGAACCGTTCAAATATGGCTGGAGCGATCTGGTCGCCGAGGGCGAGGGCACCTGGGACGGGGTCCGCAACCACCAGGCGAAGAACAATCTCGCGGCGATGGAGGTGGGCGATCAGGCCTTATTCTACCATTCGCGCGAGGGGCTCGAGATCGTCGGCATCTGCGAGATCAGCGTGGCGGGGATCACCGACCCGACCGATCCCGAAGGCAAATGGGCGGCGGTCAAGGTCAAGCCCAAGACCGAGCTGCCGCATCCGGTGACGCTCAAGCAGATCAAGGCGGAGCCCAAGCTCGCCGATTGCGAGCTGGTGCGCTATTCGCGACTGTCGGTCGCGGAGATCCAGCCCGACGAATGGTCGGTGATCCTAGGCATGGCCGGGATCTGAGGCGGTTGCGTGCGCGCGGAGCCCGCTGACGCTCGCGCCGCTGGCGGCCAGCTGCTCGATGTCGATGCGGGCGTGGATCAGGCGCAAGCCTGAGCGTCCCTTCGCCGCGACCAGCGCATCCTTGAACTGCTGCGTGGTTTCGGCGCGTGCGGACCAGCCGCCGAAGGCCTGCGCCAGCGCAGCGAAATCGGGATTGACGAGCTCGGTGGCCGAGATCCGCGCGGGAAACTCGCGCTCCTGATGCATGCGGATGGTGCCATAGGCGCCATTGTCCACCACGATCACGATCAGGTCGCAGCCATGCTGGACCGCGGTCGCGAGTTCCTGACCGTTCATGAGGAAATCGCCGTCTCCCGCCACCGCGACCACGGTGCGATCGGGGAAGCGACGCGAGGCGGCGACTGCGGCGGGTACGCCGTAGCCCATCGCTCCTGCGGTGGGGGCGAGCTGGGTGGGCAAGCCCTCGTAGCGCCAGTAGCGATGCCACCAGCCAGAAAAATTGCCTGCCCCGTTGCAGATGATGGTGTCCGCGGGGAGGGTATCGCGCATGAACTGGACGCAGGCCCCCATGTCGAGCGCATGGTCGGTGGGGTGCGCAGTGGCCCATTCCTCCCATTCGGCATGCGCCTGCGCCCCGGCGTCGAAATCGATCGGGGCCTCATCATCCCATAAGGCGGCGGATTCGGCGAATTCGGCCATGTCGGCGCAAATCGCGAGATCGGTTTGGTAGACGCGTGACAATTCCTCCGGGTCGGGATGGGTGTGGACCAGTGTCCGGTCGGCGCCTTCCAGCGCCGGGAGGGTGTAACCATCGGTGGTCGCTTCGCCGAGCCGCGCGCCGACCGCAATGAGGAGGTCGGCCTGCCGGACGCGCTCGACCAGCTGCGGATTGGGGCCGTAGCCGAGATTGCCGGCATAGACCGGGCTTGAGGGGCTGATCGCGTCCTGGCGGCGGAAGGCGGTCGCGACCGGCAGGCCGAGCCGTTCGGCGAAGAGCTGGAAATATTGGCGGGCCTTGGCGTTCCAGCCGGCCCCGCCGATGATGGCGATCGGCGCGGCGGCATTGGCGATCAGCGCCATCAGCGCCTGCATCGCATCGGGACAGGGCGCCTGCGCGGGGCGTGCGACGAAGGGGCGGGGCACGGCCTCGACCGCGCGACTGAGCATGTCCTCGGGCAGCGCCAGAACCACCGGTCCCGGGCGCCCCGCGATTGCGGTGGCGTAGGCGCGGGCGACATATTCGGGGATCCGCGCTTCGTCGTCGATCCGCGCCGCCCATTTGCTGATCGGACCGAAGAAGGCGGCGAAATCCAGTTCCTGGAAGCCTTCGCGGTCGCGCATCGAGGAGGCGACGTCGCCGACGAAGAGGATCATCGGCTGCGAATCCTGCATCGCGACATGGACCCCGATGCTGGCATTGGTGGCACCCGGCCCGCGGGTGACGAAGCACACGCCGGGCCGCCCGGTCATGGTTCCGTCGGCGCAGGCCATGAAGGCGGCGCCGCCTTCCTGTCGGCAGGTCACCACATCGACGCGGCTCTCGCCGTGGAGCGCATCGAGAACGGGCAGGAAGCTTTCGCCGGGGACGGTGAAGATGCGGTCGCAGCCCTGCTCGACGAGGCAATCGACCAACAGGCGGGCGGCACCCGGCGTCGCGCCGGCGGGAGAGGTCTGAGTCATCGGGCGGGGTTAACCGGACCGGCTTGCGCAGGCAATCGGCACGGCAGTTGTGCCACAACGGAGCAATTCGCATTTCGGCGGGAGCATTATGGTTACCAAGTGGTTAACAGCGCATGATGGGAAGATCGCTTGTCCTCACCGATGAAACCGCTCGCCATCCCTTCCGCGCCAGCCTGCCGCCGCATGTCTGCAGAGTCGAGCAGAGCGAATCCCAAGGCGAGTCGTCGCCGCAATCCTGGCGGCTGACCGCGAGCGACGTCCGCGGCGCGGCGACCACCTATTTCGCGACCTTCGCCGCCACGCTCGCCTTTCTGGTCTAGGCGACTGCGTCCGCCGCGCATTCGATGCGATAGAGCCTTCGTCCGAGCCAGGCCGAGATCAGGCACATGGCTGCGCTGAGCAGCACCTGCTCGATCACCGCCATGCCCAGCGCGGTCAGCGCCATGACCAGCAGCGCCCCGCCGACCATCGCCAGCGAATTGACGATATTGTTGGCGGCGATAGTGCGCGAGGCATATTCCGGTGCCACCCGCGTGGTGAGAAAGGCGTAGAGCGGCACCACGAACATGCCCCCCGATATCGCGATCCCCAGCAGGCTGATCAGCAGCAGCGGTGCCATCGGCTGGACCACGAATTCGCCGATCGAGAGCAGACCGCTGGTGGTCTCGCCCGACCAGCCGCGCGCGATCAGGTAGAAGCCGATCACGAAGATCCCCATGGCGATCACCGAGACCGGCGCGTGCCTGGCCGAAACGACGTTGCGCAGCAGCGTGTTGATTCCCACCGAGCCGATCGCGACACCGATCGAGAACACCACCAGGAACAGGCTCGCGACTTCCTTGCTGGCCATCAGCACGTTCTTTGCGAGCGGCGGGAACTGGATGAACAGCACCGCGCCGATGGTCCAGAAGAAGCTGATCGCGAGTATCGCGTACCACACCTGGCGGTCGTGCATCGTTCCCGCGATAAGGCGGATCGAACTGCGCAGCACGTTCCAGTCGATCGGTTCGATCTCGCCCATCGGCAGCGCGGGCGGAATCTGACGGCTGGCCAGATAGCCGACCACTGCGGTGACCATGATGCCTCCGGCGACATATTCGACGGGGATCACCCCGGCCAGGATGGTGCCGGCGAGGATGGCGATATAGGTGCCCGCCTCGACCAACCCGGTTCCCGCCAGAACCTCTCTCTTGCGCAAATGTTGCGGCAGGATCGCATATTTGATCGGGCCGAGAAAGGTCGACTGGATCCCCGCCAGCAGCAGCGCGAACAGGAGCAGCGGGATCGCGAAGGCGTCCACCGCGATCCCGCGCCAGGCGAGGAACAGCCCGAAGGCGCCGAGCACCATGATCCCGATCTCGCACAGCTTTACGATGCGGATGATCCGCGCCTTGTCGCGCATATCGGCCAATTGGCCCGCGATCGCCGAAAGGAGGACGAAGGGGATGATGAACAGCGCCGAGGCGACGGCGGAGAACATCGCCTCGCGATCTTCGGAATTGTAGACGCTGTAGACGACGAACAGCACCATCGCGGTCTTGTAGAGATTGTCGTTGAAGGCGTTGAGCAGCTGGGTGCAGAACAGCGGCAGGAAGCGCTTCCTCGAGAGCAATCTTGTCGTCGTGGTCATATCTGCGAACAGGTCCTTGGCGAGACAGGTCGGTCGGCCCTAGAGCACCCCGGCTAAGCGACAAAGGAGAAAGCAGCGCTTTTGCCGGCTACGATCCCGCGCTAGAGAAGGGCCCGATGCTGACGCTGCCCAATCTCCTGACGCTTTCGCGTATCGTCGCGGTCCCGGTGCTTGCCTCCCTGCTGTGGTGGCCCGGCTGGCAGCTCGGCTATGCGCTCGCCTTCGCGCTCTACTGCCTGATGGGGATCACCGACTATTTCGACGGCTATCTCGCCCGATCGAGCGGCGCGGTGAGCCGACTTGGGGTGTTCCTCGATCCGATCGCGGACAAGATCATGATCGCAGCGGTGATTCTCGTGCTGACCGCGCAAGGCTGGCTGCGCGGGCCGCTGGTCGGCGATTTCCACGTCATTGCCGGGCTGATCATCCTGGTGCGCGAAATTGCGGTATCGGGTCTGCGCGAATTTCTCGGCGGGTTGCAGGTCTCGATGCCGGTCAGTCGGCTGGCGAAGTGGAAGACCACCTTCCAGATGGTCTCGCTGGGCGCGCTGATACTCGCCGGGGCGCTGCCGGATTGGAACGTCGTTGGCGGCGACACTGTGTTCAACGTGCCGCACACGGTAGGAATCTGGACGCTCTGGGCGGCCGCGATCCTGACGCTGATCACCGGCTGGGACTATCTGCGGGTCGGTCTCAAACACATGGATTGACCGGGCCGGCCGGCATGGGGCCGATCTGCCCGCGTCATGGTTCGCAGCGTCGCTACGCTCCTCGCAAGGACGAGGTGGGATCAGCGTAGCACGGGGATCAACTCTCGTCATTGCGAGCCGCCGCAGGAGGCGTGGCAATCCAAAGCCTGACCCCCCGTTCAACATGACGCGGCAATCCACGACCCGGCTTCCCGACCGCTCGCTCAGCCGGCGCGCAATTCCTGGGCGAGCAGTTCGAAATCGCTGCGTCGCGGTGAATTCTTGCGCCAGACCAGCGCAATTTCCCGCTTCGCGTCCACCGCCTTGAGCGGACGCGCGACCACTCTGGTCCCCGCCAATATGCCCGCGTCGATCGCCATCTGAGGCAGGAGCGTGACGCCCAGCCCGTTATCGACCATCTGCACCAGCGTGTGGAGGCTGGTGGCGATCATGCTCGCCGATGCTTGCAGGCCGGGGCGATCGCAGGCCGCGAGCGCGTGATCGCGCAGGCAATGCCCGTCTTCCAGCAACAGCAGCCGGCCTTCGCCCAGCATGCTCGCCGGAATCTCCGCTGGCGGATCGCGCGGATCGTCATGCGGCAGCGCGACGTGGAGGATATCGTCGGCGATATGCGCTTTCTCGACTTCTCCGGTGGCGAAGGGCAGCGCCAGCAGCACGCAATCGGCGCGGCCGTGCTGGAGCGATTCGACCGCATCGGCGCTGGTTTCCTCGCGCAGCATCAGTTTCAGATCGGGGCGCTCGCGCCGCAGCCGCGGCAGAATGTGCGGCAGCATGAAAGGCGCGATCGTCGGGATCACGCTCATCCGCAGCTGGCCCGCGAGCGGCTTGCCCGCCGCCTTCACGAGATCGGAGAGTTCCTCCGCCTCGCGCAGGATGCGATGCGCTTTCTGGGTCACTTCCTGGCCAAGGGCGGTGAAGCGCACCACCCGGCGACTGCGTTCGACCAGCGTCACGCCGAGCAGCGATTCCAGCTCGCGAATGCCGGCGCTGAGCGTCGATTGGGAAACGAAACTCGCCTCGGCGGCGCGGCCGAAATGCCCATGTTCGTACAGCGCGACGAGATATTGCAGCTGTTTGATCGTGGGCAGATAGGTGCTCATCCGGCGGGCTGCTTGGCGCCGCGATCATCCCCGCCGTCGATATTTTCGCCGTCGCCGTCGCCGTCAGCGGGATCTTCGTCGGAGAAATCCTCTGCATCGAAACCGTCCGATTCGTCCTGCGCGGATTTCTCCATATGAGTCATATGCAGCTTGCCGCGCTTGACCGCGAAGGCGGTGCGCCCCTCGACCAGCTCGAGCGCATCCTTGCCGAACACTTCGTAGCGCCAGCCCTGGAGGATCGGCAGGTCGCGCACGCCTGCGGCCAGCGCTTCCATTTCCTCGGTGCGGGTGAGCAGCCGCGAGGCGACATCGATCTCGCGGGCGCGGATCTTGAGCAGCAGCTTGAGCAGATCGGCGACCAGCGCGCCTTCCTTGCCCAGCGGCGCGCCGCGCTTCATCTTGGCCGGGAGCTCGTCCTTGGACAGAGGTTCGGCCTTTTCGAGCGCCTTCATCATCCGCTTGCCGATATCGTTGTCGCGCCAGGCGTTGGAGAGGCCGCGCACCTTGGCGAGATCGGCCTGGCTCTTGGGCGGGTGCCCGGCGATGTCCGAAAGCGTCTCGTCGCGCACAATCCTTCCGCGCGGGATGTTCTTGTGCTGCGCCTCGCTCTCGCGCCAGGCGGCGAGTGCCTTGAGCCTTCCGAGGACTGCGGGATTGCGGCCCTGCTGGCGGATGCGTTTCCAGGCTTCGCCCGGTTCGTTGACGTAGTTCGCCGGATCGGAGAGCTTGTCCATCTCGGCATCGAGCCAGCCGCCGCGCCCGGTCTTGATCAGCTTCTTGAGCATCCGCGGAAAAATGGTCGCGAGATGCGTCACATCGCCGATGGCGTATTCGATCTGGCGGTCGGTCAGCGGGCGGCGGCTCCAGTCGGTGAAGCGCGCGCCCTTGTCGACCGTGATGCCAAGCCAGCTTTCGACCAGATTGGCATAGCCGATCTGTTCGGACTGGCTGATCGCCATGCTCGCGATCTGGGTGTCGAAGATGGGGTGCGGGGTCTTGCCGGTGAAATTGTGGACGATCTCGACGTCCTGGCCGCCGGCGTGGAAGACCTTGAGCACCTCGTCATTGTCGCACATCAGATCCCACAGGGGCTTGAGATCGATCCCCTCGGCGAGCGGATCGATCGCCGCGGCTTCTTCCTGATTGGCGATCTGCACCAGGCACAGCTCGGGCCAATAGGTGTTCTCACGCATGAATTCGGTGTCGACGGTGACGAAATCGCTCTTCGCCAGACGCTCGCACAGTTCGGCGAGCGCCTCGGTGGTGGTGATCAGTTCGTGGATTTTCATCGTTCTTTTCTTCTCTGCGGGCGGAGTACCGCCCCCGGCCGACCGCTCGCCTTGACAAAGCTCTGGTCATGCCCTGTTAGCGCGCGCGTTTCCTGCTAAGGAGCGCGCCACGCCCAATCGAAGGCCGCTCCTAGCGCCATACTTCCCAAATGTGAAAGACTTCCAGATGCACGCCTATCGTACCCACACCTGCGCCGCGCTGACGAAGGACGATGTCGGCAAGACTGTCCGTCTGTCGGGCTGGGTGCACAAGAAGCGCGATCACGGCGGTGTGCTGTTCGTCGATCTGCGCGATCACTACGGGATGACGCAGATCGTCGCCGACGAGGACAGCGAGGCGCTGGCGCTGCTCGACGGGCTCAAGCTGGAATCGGTGGTCACCATCGACGGCGAGGTCAAGGCGCGCAGCGAGGGCACGGTGAACGCCAACCTGCCGACCGGCGCGATCGAGGTCTATGCGCGTTCCGCGACGGTCCAGAGCCGCGCCGGTGAACTGCCGCTTCCGGTCGCGGGCGAGCAGGAATATCCGGAGGACATCCGCCTCAAATACCGCTTCATCGATCTGCGCCGCGAGCGGGTTCACGCCAACATCATGCTGCGCAACCGGGTCATCACCAGCCTGCGCGGGCGGATGATCGACCAGGGCTTCTCCGAGTTCCAGACCCCGATCCTGGGCGCCTCGAGCCCCGAGGGCGCGCGCGACTATCTGGTTCCCAGCCGGCTGCACCCCGGGCGGTTCTATGCGCTGCCGCAGGCGCCGCAGATGTTCAAACAGCTGCTGATGGTCTCGGGTTTCGACCGTTATTTCCAGATCGCGCCGTGTTTCCGCGACGAGGACCTGCGCGCCGATCGCGCGCCCGAGTTCTACCAGCTCGACTTCGAGATGAGCTTCGTCACGCAGGAAGATGTGTTCCAGACCATCGAGCCGGTGCTGGCGGGCGTGTTCGAGGAGTTTTCGGGCGGCAAGAGCGTGACCCCCGCGGGCGAATTTCCGCGCATTCCCTATGCCGAGGCGCTGCTCAAATACGGGTCGGACAAGCCTGACCTGCGCAACCCGCTGATCATCTCCGATGTCACCGATCATTTCCAGAAGTCCGGCTTCGGCCTGTTCGAGAAGATCGTCGGCGGCGGCGGGCGGGTCCGGGTTATCCCGGCGCCCGCGACGCAGGACAAGAGCCGCAAGTTCTTCGACGACATGAACGAGTGGGCGCGGCGCGAAGGCTTTGCGGGGCTCGGCTACGTCACTCGCAAGGGCGGCCAATTCGGCGGACCGATCGCCAAGAACCACGGGACTGAGGGCATGGCCAAGCTCTATGCCGAGCTCGGGCTGGGCGAGAACGACGGGCTGTTCTTCGCCGCCGGCAAGGAGAAGGACGCCGCCAAGCTGGCTGGCGCCGCGCGCACCCGCGTCGCCGAGGAGCTGGGTCTGATCGAGCAGGATTGCTTCAAATTCTGCTGGATCGTCGATTTCCCGATGTTCGAATACGACGAGGAGCTGAAGCGCGTCGATTTCAGCCACAACCCCTTCTCGATGCCGCAGGGCGAGATGGAGGCGCTGGAAAGCCAGGACCCGCTCGATATCCTCGCCTGGCAATACGACATCGTCTGCAACGGCTACGAGCTGAGCTCGGGCGCGATTCGGAACCACCGGCCGGACATCATGTACAAGGCGTTCGAGATCGCGGGTTACTCGAAGGACGAGGTCGATGCGAATTTCTCGGGCATGATCGAGGCGTTCAAGCTGGGCGCGCCGCCGCATGGCGGATCGGCGCCGGGGATCGACCGCATCGTCATGCTGCTCGCCGACGAGCCCAATATCCGCGAGGTGATCGCCTTCCCGATGAACCAGCGCGCGCAGGATCTGATGATGGGCGCCCCCTCGGTGGTCAGCGCCAAGCAGTTGCGCGAGCTCAGCATCCGCACCGTCGAACCGCCGCAGGTCGACGAGGCGAAGAAGGTCCGCACCGACGTTATCGGAGATTGAACGTTCGGGGGAGCCGCTACGCCAACTGCCGTGCCAGCCGCTACGGCAGCGGCGTCCGGATCGGCCAAGCCAGCCTCTTGCGCTCCTCCGCCGCGTTGATTAGGGCCACAGACAATTCGATAAACCCAACCCAAGAGGGAATATTATGAGCGATACGGCCGACCGCGTGCAGAAGATTGTCGTCGAGCACCTCGGAGTCGAGGCCGACAAGGTCACCCAGGAAGCCAGCTTCATCGACGATCTGGGCGCGGACAGCCTCGACATCGTCGAACTGGTGATGGCGTTCGAGGAAGAGTTCGGCGTGGAAATTCCCGACGATGCGGCCGAGAAGATCGCCACCGTCGGCGATGCCACCAAGTACATCGAAGAGCACAAGGGCTGATCGGGCCCACCTGCTCAACCCGCTGCCGCTGAGCGCGCGGGACCGGACAGGCCCGACCCGGTAGCGGGCCGGGCCTGTTGCATTTTGCGGAGAGACACATGCGTCGAGTGGTCGTTACAGGACTTGGTCTGGTCACCCCCCTGGGGAGCGATGTCGAGACGGTCTGGAAAAACCTTATCGCGGGCGAGAGCGGCGCCGGGCCGATCACCCATTTCGACGCCTCGGACTACAAGTGCCAGATCGCCTGCGAGGTGAAGCCCAAGGATCATCCCTGGGGCTTCGATCCCGATCGCCGCGTCGATCCCAAGATCCAGCGTCAGGTCGATCCCTTCATCATCTTCGGCATCGATGCCGCGGGTCAGGCGCTCGAGGACGCCGGGCTCACCGACATGTCGGAAGAAGAGAAGATGCGCACCGGCTGCTCGATCGGCTCGGGGATCGGCGGGCTGCCCGGGATCGAGAAGGAATCGATCAATCTGCACGAGCGCGGACCCGGCCGGGTCAGCCCGCATTTCGTCCATGGTCGCCTGATCAACCTCATCACCGGCCAGGTGCAGATCAAATACGGATTCATGGGCCCCAACCATTCGGTGGTCACCGCCTGCTCGACCGGCGCGCATTCCATCGGCGACGCGGCGCGGATGATCGCGGCGGACGATGCCGACGTGATGCTGGCGGGCGGGGCGGAAGGCACCATCAATCCGCTCGGAATCGCCGGTTTCGCGCAGGCGCGCGCGCTCAACATGAGCATGAACGACCGCCCGACCGAGGCCAGCCGCCCCTATGACCGCGACCGCGACGGTTTCGTCATGGGCGAGGGCGCGGGCGTGGTCGTGCTCGAGGAATACGAGCGCGCTAAGGCGCGCGGCGCGAAGATTTACGGCGAGGTGACCGGCTACGGGCTCTCGGGCGACGCCTATCACGTCACCGCGCCGCACCCCGAGGGCAAGGGCGCCGAACTGGCGATGCGGATGGCGCTCAGGAAGGCCGGGCTCGCGACGACCGATATCGACTACATTAACGCCCATGGCACCTCGACCATGGCCGATACGATTGAACTCGCGGCCGCGATGCGCGTCTTCGGCAAGGATCTGGGCGGCGCCTCGATGTCGAGCACCAAATCGGCGATCGGGCATCTGCTCGGCGGCGCAGGCGCGGTCGAGGCGATCTTCTGCCTGCTCGCGATCCGCGACCAAGTGGTCCCTCCCACGCTCAACCTGCACAATCCCGACGAGGGCACCGAAGGCGTCGATCTGGTGCCGCTGGTGGCGAGAAAGCGCGAAGTGCGCGCGGTGCTCAACAACAGCTTCGGTTTCGGCGGCACCAATGCCAGCCTGATCATGCAGAAAGTCGACTGACATGAAACGCATCGGCTGCATCGCCGCGGCCGTGCTTGCTCTCCTCGTCGCGGTGGCCGCGATCTGGTTTGCGAGCGGCTGGTATTCCAGCGCCGAACTCGAAGAGGATAACGCCTTCATCGTCCCATCGGGGGCGACGCTGACTTCGGTGGCGCGCCAGATGGAGGAGGACGGCTTGATCGCCGCAGCCGATTCCTTCCTGCTGCGTGCCAAGATACTTGGGTCCTCCGACCCGATCCAGGCGGGCGAGTTCCTGCTGCCCGCCAGCGCCAGCCAGGCGAGGCTGCTCGACATCCTCCAGCATTCGCAGCCGATCCGGCGGATGATCACCATTCCCGAGGGCACGCCCTCGATAGTCGTCCACGAGCGGCTGATGGCGGAGCCGCTGCTGCGCGGCGAGATCCCGGTCCCGGTCGAGGGCTCGGTGCTGCCCGACAGCTATGATTTCGAACGCGGCGAAGAGCGCGCCGCGGTGCTGGCGCGGATGCAGGCCGCGATGCAGAACTATCTCGCGGAAGCCTGGCCGCGGCGCAAGCCGGGGATCGCGGTGAACAATATCGGCGAGGCGGTGATTCTCGCCTCGATCGTCGAGAAGGAGACGGGCGTGGCAAGCGAGCGGCGGATGGTCGCCGGCCTCTATTCCAACCGGCTCAGGGACGGGATGATGCTCCAGGCCGATCCGACGATCATCTATCCGATCACCCGGGGCAAGCCGCTGGGCCGGCGCATCCGCCAGTCGGAAATCGCCGACATCAACGACTACAACACCTATTCGATGACCGGGCTGCCCAAGGGGCCGATCACCAATCCGGGGCGCGAGGCGATCGCCGCGGTGCTCGATCCCGAAGCCACCGATGCGCGCTATATGGTCGCGGATGGGACCGGCGGGCACGCCTTTGGCGAGACGCTGGCCGAGCACAATCGCAACGTCGAGAAGTGGTTTGCGCTGCGGCGTCAGCGCGGCGAAATGTAGCACCGGCGGTGTCGGACGGGGCGCTCATCCTGACGGCGGAACTGCCGCCCGAGCTGCACCGCTGGGCGACCGATCTGCGGACGGCGCATTTCCCGCCCGAGCGCAATCATCTCGAGGCGCATGTCACGCTGTTCCACGCGATTCCGCCACAGTGCGAGGACGAATTGCGCCGCCTGCTGGCGGGCGAGGCGGGAGGTATCGCGCCGATCCGCGCGCGGCTGGAGGGCGTCATGCCGTTGGGCAGCGGCACCGCCTTGCGGCTGGCAAGCCCCGACCTGCTGGACTTGCGCGATGCCATCGCCGAGCATCTGCACGGGATGTTGACCGCGCAGGACCAGCACCGCCCGCGGCTGCATGTAACGATCCAGAACAAGGTCGCTCCCAAGGAAGCCAAGGCGTTGCAGGCGCAACTCGCTGGCACGGTCGAGCCGCGGCAATTCGCATTTCCGGGGCTGGCGCTCCACCGCTACAAGGGCGGGCCGTGGGACTTCGTGCGACGCTTCGCCTTTCGCGGTTGACCGGATCGCAACCCGGCCCTAAACGCGCCGCCTGTTCCCGCGCAAGCGGGATGCTGCCGAGGAGCAAGACCCCCGCGCAGCGCCCTCCGGGGCGGAGTAGCTCAGCTGGTTAGAGCAGCGGAATCATAATCCGCGTGTCGGGGGTTCGAGTCCCTCCTCCGCTACCATCGATCTTGACAGCACCTGTTCCTGTGCGTCCGGTCGATCGCGCAAGCCCGCGGCGGCTTCCTCAATTGCCTCCGTAGTGCCTATGTCCCATGAAGCTCTTGCAGCCTGAAATTTTCGGACTAGTTGCGCGTCGATGAGACCTTTGAGACCGGACCACGTGACGATCCTCGTCGGATCGCTCGATCTTAGCATGCCCTACTATGATGCGCTGCTGCCGCTGCTTGGCTTCAAAAAGAGCAAGCCGCACATCTGGGCAGATGGAGAGGGTTTCTTCCTCCAGTTTCAAGAAGCGCGTGCTGGCACATCATCGTATGAGAGATACGGCGCGGGTATGAACCACATCGGTTTCGGAGCGCCCAACCCCCAGGCCGTGGAAGATGTTCGGCGCGGAATGGCCGATGCTGGATCTGAAACCCCGGAGATCCAGCACCTGAAGGGCGCCACAGCACTCTTCTTAAAAGATCCCGATGGAATCCGGTTCGAGGTAACCCACTATCCGCCAGGGGTAGATGTGGTCGGCTAGCCCAGAGCGATGTCTGCCGGACGGCATGCTTGAGACCTGAGCATCGGGACAAGAATTCCGCGTCTCCGAGGTTCGAGTCGCTCCCCCGCTAGCACAGCCTCTCTGCGGTTTGGACCTGGCAGCGATTGCTGGGCCGGTTCAATCTGTATTAGGCCACGGAATAGGCCCCAAAGCCAGCCATCGGTTGCGGCGATCCAGGGAGCGAATTTCGGCTGCGCGCAAACGCCTTCCCCGTTCCCGCTCTATAATGCCTTTTGGAGCGGTGCTGATGCCGTCTTCGATGTCGCAATGTGTTTCGCGGGACCGTCGGTGCATGAGGATAAACGAACAGAAGCGGCGCGAAGCCCGGGCTGCGGACGGTCCGGGGCGCTGGGGTTTGCTCGTCCATATGGGACTGCTCGCGCTGGTGCCGTTGCTCATGGTGGTTCCGACGCAGGGCAAGATGCTCATCGTTCCGCTCGCCTCGAGCGCACCGGGCGCATCTTTGGTCTGGGCCAGTCGCGCCGGGGCGCTGTTGATGGGGCCTGGCCCGCTGCCCGGGTCGGTGCTGGTCGATGCTACTGCCGGCCAGCTCTGGCTCCCGGCATTGAGCAACGGCGCCGTACTCTTGCGATCGAATGCTACGACTTGCGGTAAATCGGTGGAGTTTTGAAATGACGGTCCTGACACTCGATTCCCTGCGACTTACCGGCGTGCGCGTGCTCGCCGCCATGACCGCGCTGCTGGCGCTGGCTACGGTGGCAGGCGCGGTCGCCGTCGGACCGGACGGGGCGATTATCGCTGCGCTCCTCGCCGTGGGAGTAGCGATCTATCCCGCCCTTGCCGCGATCAACAGCCGCATCGATCCCGCTGCGCGGCTTGCCGCCGCAGCCGGCGTGGTCACGGTGCCGGCGCTGCTGCTGTTCGTGTTCCAGGGTGCAGCGTGGCAGACCGATCTGCACATGGTGTTCTTCGCCGCGCTGGCGATGGTGGTGATCCTGTGCGACTGGCGGGCGATCGCATTGGCGACGGGCGTCGTCGCGGTGCATCATCTGGTGGTCGGCATGGCGATGCCGGCATGGGTCTTCCCCAATGGCGGGTCCTTCGGCCGGATCGTGCTGCACGCGGTGATCCTGCTGACGGAAGCCGCGACTTTGGCGTGGATTTCGCGCAATGTGGTCTCGCTCATCGCCGCGATCGAAGATGCGGAACAGCAGCGCCGGGCAACTCAGGACCAGATCGACGCCGAGCGCACCCGTCAGACCGAAGAGCTTACCGGCGTCGTGGCCAATCTGGAGGCCGGGCTGGCACGCCTCGCCTCGGGCGATCTTACCCGCGACATCGATGCGCGCTTCCCCGAAAGCTATGCGACGCTGCGGACCAATTTCAACGCCGCGATCGCAGCGCTGCGCGAGTTGGTCGGCGCCATCAGCGAACGCGCGGAGCGGATCAGCGGCGGCTCGCAGGAAATCGCGCAGGCCTCCGAGGATCTCGCGCGGCGGACCGAGGCGAGTGCCGCCAGTCTCGAGCAGAGTTCCGCCGCCGTCCAGCAGATGGATGAGCGGCTGCGCGGCGGCGCCGTAGCAGCCCAGCGCACCGTGCAGCGAGCCGACCGCACTCTGGACACCGTGGCCACCGGCCGCAGCACCGCCGACGATGCCATGCAGGCGATGACCAGCGTGGCCGAAGGCGCCAAGGGTATCGACGACGTAATCGAGGGTCTCGACAAGATCGCCTTCCAGACGCGGGTGCTCGCCATGAACGCCGCGGTCGAGGCGGGCCGTGCCGGCGAGGCGGGGCGTGGCTTCGCGGTGGTCGCCGATCTCGTTTCCGCGCTCGCCATGCGGGCGGAGGAAGAGGCGGGCCGCGCTCGGGAACAACTGACCTCCACCCAGGGCGATATCGCGGTGGCGGTCGGCATGGTCCGCAAGGTCGACGGCGCGCTGGCCGAAATCGTCAGCGATGTCAGCGAAGTGAACGCGATGCTGCGCGAGCTGGCGCAGGACAACGAGGCGCAGGCGGGCACGATCGGCGAAATCAGCACCGCGATCGGGGCAATGGACCAGGCGACCCAGCAAAACGCCGCGATGGTCGAAGAGACGTCGGCCGCGACGCGCAATCTCAGCAGCGAGGTGAGCGAGTTGACCGAACATGCCCGCCGCTTCGTCATCGACGAAGCCGATGAGCGGACGGTGACCGAAAAGGGGCTGGCGCAATCTGAGGGATTTCGCCTCGCTGCCGCGTGACGATCTGCTCGGACCCGCCGTCGTCCCTCAGGCCTCGTCCCTTGGGGCGGCGGGCTTCGGAGCCTCCCTTCGCGACGACTTTTCCACAGAACGCCGGTTTGCAGGATCGAGGTTTGACCTGCGGGCGCGACGCATTATGGCCGCGCGGCATGAGCCAATCTGCTCCGCTTCTTGCGCCACCGTCTCTTGCTTCGCTGCTGGCCGCCGGACCGGTGGCGCTGTTCCTCGATTTCGATGGCACGCTGGTTGAGATTGCCGCACGCCCCGACGCGATCGCGGTTCCCGCAAAGCTGGTCTCCAAGCTCGCGCGCCTGTCCGACCGGCTGGGAGGGCGCCTGGCGTTGGTCAGCGGGCGCTCGCTGGAAGATTTGGAAACGCATCTGGGATCTCTCGCCGTCGCCAGCGCGGGTTCGCATGGGGCCGACCGGCGCTGGCCCGACGGCTCGCACCTGGGCGGCGCACCGCTAAGCCTCGCTGCGGAAACGATTGCCGAGGTCGAGGACTACGCCAGAGCGCAGGAACTGATCTTCGAGACGAAGTCGCACGGTTGCGCGCTGCACTACCGCGGGCGGCCCGAGGCGGGGGAGAGTGCCGAGGCGTTCATGCGCACGATCGCGGCGCGCGAGGGTCTGGCCGTCAAGACCGGCAAATGCGTGGTCGAGCTGGTGCATGAGGGTGCGGATAAGGGCGGCGCGGTGCGCGCCTTCATGGAGCAGCCGCCGTTCGAAGGCGCGCGCCCGGTGTTCATCGGCGACGATGTTACCGACGAGGACGGCTTTGCCGGCTGCACGCAAGCCGGCGGCTTCGGAGTTCTGGTCGGGGACGAACGCGAAACGGCAGCCGAATTCCGGCTGGCGGACGTTGACGCAGTGTACGATTGGCTGGAGTTGTAGACCTGTTGGACAAGCCCAATCTCGAACTCTGGCCGATCGGCAATTGCCAGGTCAGCGCGCTGGTCGATACCGAAGGCGCCTTCGCCTGGGGTTGCGTGCCCCGGGTCGATGGCGATCCGGTGTTCTGCACGCTGCTCAATGGCGCCCGACGCAACGAGGGCGTGTGGCGGTTCGAGATCGAAGGGCAGGTCTCCGCAACGCAACATTATCGCCGCAACACTCCGATCCTGGTGACCCGGCTCGAGGCGGAAGACGGCAGCGCGCTGGAAATTCACGATTTCTGCCCCCGCTTCGAGCGTTCGGGGCGGATGTATCGCCCCGTCGCCTTCATCCGGATCGTGCGGCCGGTGGCGGGCACGCCGCGGCTGCGGATGGTTCTGGCGCCGATGAAGGATTACGGCGGCGCGCGCGCGGAGAACACGAGCGGTACCAACCATATCCGCTATCTGGTCGAACCGCAGGCACTGCGGTTGAGCACCGATGCGCCAGTCGGCTATGTGCTCGAAAACCGGACGTTCCGGCTGGAGCACGATCTGCACTTCTTCCTGGGCCCGGACGAGCCTTTCGTCGGCAATCTGCGGGCCGAAGTGCGCCAGATGGAAGCCTTGACCGAGAGATACTGGACGCATTGGACGCGCGGGCTGCACATCCCGCTCGAATGGCAGAACGAGGTTATCCGCTGCGCCATTGCGCTCAAGCTGTGCCAGCACGAGGAAACCGGCGCGATCGTCGCCGCGCTGACCACTTCGGTGCCAGAAGCGCCGCATAGCGAGCGCAATTGGGACTACCGCTACTGCTGGATTCGCGATTCCTATTACACGGTGCAGGCGCTCAACCGGCTCGGCGCGCTCGACGTGCTGGAGAAATACCTCACCTATCTGCGCAACATCATCGACAGCGCCAAGGGTGGGCGCATCCAGCCGCTTTATTCGGTGATGGGCCAGAGTGAGCTCGACGAAGGCCACGAAACCGCACTGGCCGGCTATCGCGGGATGGGTCCGGTGCGGCGCGGCAACGCGGCCTTCATGCAGATACAGCACGATTGCTATGGCCAGATCGTGCTGCCTACGGTGCAGGGCTTCTTCGACCGGCGGCTGCTGCGGATGGCCGACGAGAGAGATTTCGAAAGCCTCGAGCAGGTTGGCGAGATGGCCTGGGCGATGCACGATCAGCCCGACGCCGGGCTGTGGGAATTTCGCACCCGGCAGGAAGTCCACACCTATTCCGCGGTCATGTGCTGGGCTGCCTGCGACCGGCTAGCCAATGTCGCCGACCGGCTGGGACGCGGGGATCGCTGCGAAGTGTGGCATCAACGCGCCGATGCCATCCGCGCCAAAATCGAGAGCGAAGCCTGGGTGGAGAACGGCGAGTTGGGTGGCCATTACGGCGCCAGCTTCGAAAGCGATTATCTCGACGCCAGCCTGCTGCAGATGGTCGAACTGCGCTTCCTGTCGCCCGACAACGAACGGTTCCTCTCGACCTTCGCCGCGGTCGAGCGCGAGTTGCGACGCGGCGACCATATGCTGCGCTATGCGGCCGAGGACGATTTCGGCGCGCCCGAAACCGCGTTCAACGTCTGCACCTTCTGGCTGATCGAGGCGCTCCATCTGGTGGGGCGGGATTCCGAAGCGCGGGTGCTGTTCGAGACGATGCTCAGCCACACCACCCGCTCGGGGTTGCTGAGCGAGGATCTCGATTACGAAACCGGCGAGCTTTGGGGGAACTTCCCCCAGACTTACTCGCTCGTAGGGGTAATCAATTGCGCCGGACTGTTGTCCAAACCATGGAGTGAAGTCCGATAGGCAAGCTCATCGTCGTTTCGAACCGGGTCGCCGTTCCGAAGGCCCGAGGTGCCGCAGGCGCTCAGGGCGGTCTGGCCGGCGCGCTCAATTCCGCGCTGCGCGACTACAAGGGCATCTGGTTCGGCTGGTCGGGCGCCGAAAGCAACGACGAGACCGGCGAGATTTCTACGCAGAGCCACGAGGGCGTCACCACGGCGACCATCGATCTCTCGCACCGAGATATCGACGAATATTACAACGGCTATGCCAATGCCACGCTGTGGCCGCTGTTTCACTTTCGGCTCGACCTCACCGAATATGAGCGCGAGACCGGCAAGGGCTACGAGCGGGTCAACGAGCGCTTCGCCGACAGCGTCACCCCGCTGATCGAGGAAGACGATCTCGTCTGGGTCCACGATTATCATCTGATCCCGTTGGGCGAACGACTGCGCTCGCGAGGGCTGAAGAACCGGATCGGCTTCTTCCTGCATATTCCCTGGCCGCCGACGCGGCTGTTCGTGTCCTTGCCCTATCATGAGCGGCTCGTGCGCACGATGTTGCACTACGATCTGGTCGGTTTCCAGACCGTGGAATGGCGCGAGAGCTTCCTGCATTATTGCTCCGAGGAACTGGGCGCCGAGGTCAACGAGGAAACCGGTTCGGTTACGCTGGATGGTCGGACGACCATCGCCAAGGCCTATCCGATCGGGATCGACTGGGATCATTTCCAGGCCGAAGGCGAGACCGGCGAGGCGCGCCAGGCGGGCCAGCGGCTGCTCTCCTCGACCCGCCGCCGCACTGCGATGATCGGTGTCGACCGGCTCGACTATTCGAAGGGGCTGCCCGAGCGGCTGGACGGGATCGGGCGGTTCTTCGACCAGTTCCCCGAGCGGGTGCGCGATCTCGTCTTCATCCAGATCGCGCCGCCCAGCCGCGAGGATGTCGAAAGCTACAAGCAAATCCGCGCCGAACTCGAGCAGAAGGCGGGGCAGATCAACGGCGCGCGCTCGGAAGTGGACATGGTCCCGATCCGCTACGTCAATCGCGGCTACAGTCACGCCGAGCTGTTCGGCTTTTTCCGGGCGGCGAAGATCGGGCTGGTCACGCCGCTGCGCGACGGAATGAATCTGGTGGCGAAGGAATATGTGGCCGCGCAGGATCCGCTCGATCCCGGGGTGCTGATCCTCTCGCAATTCGCGGGTGCGGCGTTGCAGATGCCCGAATCGCTGATCGTCAATCCACACAGCCCCGACGACATGGCCTATGCCATCCGTACCGCGCTGGACATGCCGCTGGCCGAGCGCCAGCGCCGCTACGAGGCGACGATCGACACCGTGCGCGACGACAACGTCCAGCATTGGACCAAGGATTTCATGGCCGATCTGACGAGTATCGGCACCTCCGGCTAGTCGCGGTTCGGCGAAAATGGGCGACCGCAAGCGAGCCCTAGTTGCGAAAACCTTTGCGAGCTGTCACCGGATTTCGAAGGTTTCGAGCCGGCCCTCCGGACCGATCGCAAAAACCGTTCCGTAATCCTGTTCCTCCAGCGGAGGGGGCGGCGTTGCGCCGAAGCGTCCGATCAGGTCGTGAACGGTGTTGCTGTGGCCGACGATCAGAAGCGATCCGCCGACCTTATCGGCCGCCGCAACCAGCGCCTGCGGCTGGCGGGGATCGTATGGGGTGACCGAAACGCCCAGCCGTTCCGCGAGTGGGCCGGCAGTTTCCATCGCCCGGCGCGTCGGCGTTACGAAGATCGCGGCGATGCCTTTTTCGGCCAGCATTTCCGCCAGCCGCCCTGCGGCTTCAGCACCCTGGGAATTGAGCGACGGGTCGTCGCCTTGTGCCTTGTGCAGATGCCGGACGACAAAGATCGTCCCCCGGTCCGCAACCGTTGCCGACCGGATGGCGAGGGGCCCCGGCGGCTCGGCGCATGCACCCACCGCCAGTGCCGCGAGCAACACCATCCACAGCCAGCTCTTCATCTTGTCATCCTTGCCCGTTGCGGCGAATTCGGTACCCTCGCCCACTGCCGTCTGCAATGAAGCCCTGGCAGCCGGAAAGGATCAGTTCGCGACCATTCCGGCCATTCCGCACCCATTCTAGCTAGCCCATTTCGCCCAGGCTCCGCTCTCGATGACTTCTGATTTCATCACTATCCTCGCGGGGATCGCGTGCGCATCGGCGAACTGCTTGCCCTTTTCGCGGCCGAGCACGGTGATGGCCGTAGCCAGCGCGTCCGCCTGCATACAGCCCGGGTGAAGCACGGTTACGGAGAGTATGTCGTCCCCCAAAGGCGATCCGCTTCCCGGTTCGATCGTATGGCTCCAGGAGTATTCGCCGATCCAGCGTCGGCGGGAGCAGTTTCCCGAAGTGGCAATGGACCAGCCGGTCAACCCTACGCGCGTGGCTGGAGCTGCGCTCGCGAGTGGAACCTCGAGATCGACCCACCACGGGAAGCCGTCGGCGCGCAGGCCCGCTCCACGCAATTCGCCGCCAATATTCAGCAGCGCGTGATCGACGCCGAGCCGGGCGATCGCTGCCATGGCCGCATCGACAGCGAAACCCTTGGCGATGCCGGAAAAATCGAGCGTGAGCCCGCCCGGTTGAACCAGGAGCCGACCGTCTTCTTCGAGCGTCACATCCTGCCAATCATACCGGCGGGTGCGGGCGGCGTCGTCTTTGGAGGGGAGCCGGTCGAGGAGCGGCCAATATCCGAAGCCCCACAGGTCCGACGCGGCGCCGATCGTCGGATCGAATGCGCCCGAGCTCGCCCTGGCGATGTTCAGAGCGCAATCCAGGACATAGGCGAATTCCTCCGCAAGCCGATGCCGGCTTCCCGGTGCTGCGCGGTTGAAGCGGCTGAGATCGGAAGCTTCATCCCATTGGCTCATCTGGCTGGTGACGCGTGCGAAAACCTCTTCGAGCGCGGCGCGCAGCTGCTTGTCGCCGACCGAAACCGGAGCGACCGCTTCCAGCGACCAGTCCGTGCCCATTGTTTCGCCGGACAGCAAGGTCGCCCGGCTATCGACGGGCGGAGGCGCGATTTCCGCCGCCCGTCCCAAGGGGAGAAGCAGTTGCCCCGCTCCTTCCGGCGCCAACCTACCCGATGCCCTCAAAGCGGCAGGAATTCGAGCACAGCAGTATAGGAAGCGCGCCTCTCGGGCTTGCCTTCCAAGGCTTCCTGAGCGCTGGAAGCCTCGAGATAATACATCCCGGGTTCGCCCGCTTCCAGCGCCACCCGGCCTTCGGCATCGGTTCGCAGCATGGCGATGCCCGGATCGTCGCGATAGCGCGTTCCGCCTGCGACGAACTCGACCACCAAGTCCGCTGCCGGCTGGCCGTCGAGCAGGAACCGCATCACTGCCGGTTCGCCCGCAACGATATCGTTGGGATGCGTGACCGGAATCATCTCGAGCCCGCTGTTGGTGGGCGCGAGCGCGCCGGTGCTGGGAGCGCCGAGCGTGACGAAGGTCTCGGTGCGCGAATGGTTGTGGCTGGCGCGGATGTCGCTCGCGCCCGCGGGCAGCTCTGCGGGGGCACCGCGGAAGCGGTGGCGTTCGCCGTTGAGCGAGTAGGACCCCATCACCCCGTCGCTGACCAGCGCGATCCGGTAGGTGCCTTGCTCTGCCAGCGGCACGTCGAACACGCTGCGATAGGCGCCCGAGCCCAAGATAGCCGGATTCACTGGCTCGCCATCGGGGCCGGTGACCACCAGCGAATCGAGCGGCATCGGGCGATGCTCGAACACGAACAACCCGTTCGAGGCAGCGGCATCGACCGTCACGAGGTCGCTCTCGCCCGCCAGCACGGTGGCGGAGGGGAGCAGCCAGCGCCGGTGGGCGTCGGCTGCGCTGGGGAGGAGGGCGGTGAGCCCAAGGGCGGCGCCGAGGGCGAGCAGGCTGGGTTTGGCAAACATGACAGAATCCTTTTAGGGCGCATCGTGGAGGGATAGGGGTATCGGGGCGCGGCTCAGCGCCTGGTGGTCAGGCGGACTGTTCCCAGTTCCGACTTGCCTTCCGCGCTCGCCAAGGTCGCGGCGCGCGGCGGCCATTGGAACGGCAGCGTCACGAGTTCGCGCCCTCCCACCTCGCGAGCGGCTTCGACGCGCAATTTGTAGTTTCCAGCGGGAAGATTGGCGAGCGGGCGGCTGCCCTGGCGATATGTACGGGCATGGGTGCCGGGTGCCTTGGTGGGCGCGCTGACGCCATTGGCGGGCATCGTCATCGCGCGGCCGGCGCGCCGCCACCAGGTCCGCATGTCGGGGAGCCATTTGGCGCCGTCCTCGGGCGACAGATCGCCATCGTACCAGACGTTGAGCGTGCGCACAGCCTTGCCGGCCTCGTCCTCGATCCAGATTGCCACATAGGGGCGGTGGTATTCGGCGACGCGCAGCCGTGGAATCTCGACGCTGACGGCGAGTTCCTGGGCTACGGCGGGGGCGGCGGCGAGGCCGCTGGCGGCAAAGGCGAAGGCGATCGAAACGCGCATGGGAAGCTCCCGGTTCGGGTCAGTGGGTGAGGAAGGCGAGCAGGAAGAGCGGGATCGCCACCCCCGCGCCGACGATGGGCCAGGTCGAACGCCGCTTCTTGGCGTGAAGCTGGAGCAGCAACAGCCCGGTCAGTGAGAAGATCACGCAGGCCGCGGCGAAGATATCGATGAACCACGACCATGCGGTACCGGTATCCCGCCCTTTGTGGAGATCGTTCAAATAGGCGATCCAGCCGCGATCGGTGGCTTCGTATACCACCGCTCCGGTGGTCCGGTCGATCAACACCCAGCCATCGCCGCCCGGCTGCGCCAGCGGGATATATAGTTCGATCTCGCTCCACTCGGGGGCCCGCCCGGAGACATCCACACCGGCTGTCTTGTCGAGCCACTCGGTCACGGGCGGGGGGATTGCAGTGTCCGCTCCGGCGCCCTCGGGCACGGCGGCGAGCGTTTCGAGCAATGCTGCGGGAAGCGTGTATTCCTGGGTCGCGATCTGCGGCTCGGCTTCGATCGATCCTGCATGGTTGAGCGTGATGCCGGTCACCGCGAAGAGGATCATACCCACGAGGCAGATCGCGCTGCTCATCCAGTGCCAGGTGTGGAACTGACGCACCCAAAAGGCCGGGATTCGGCGCTTGCCCGGCTTGCGCGGAACGCTCCGAGTGCCGCACACCGGCTGCTGCGTCGCTTGCATATCCATCGGAATTTATCGTGCCCTGCTATTGCGAATGACTTGCATTTGCTTCGTCGCCTATCGCCCGATGGTCATGCCGCGTCAACCCTTTCGGCTCGTCGGTCGAAACTTGTCGATCTCAGCCCGATCTCGGGTGCTGAAATGGCGCGCAAGTGAAATGCGGCGTCGCAGGGCTCGGGGAACCGTTGTAATCGTTACGCTTTCTAATCAGAATGCGGTTTTACTTCCATCTGCACAACGACGTTCACACCGTGGACGAAGAGGGTCGAGAGATGCCCGATGCCGGCACCGCTTTCGCCGAAGCCAGAGACGAAGCCCGCGCCATGGCCGCAGAAAGCGTCAGACTTGGTAGTCTGGATCTGAGCCACCATGTCGCCGTGAGCGACGAGAGCGGCGCTGTGCTGTTCAAGGTGACCTTCGGCGAGGTTGTTGCGATAAGCGACCTGGAAGGAGAGCCCGTCGGGCAGACATGATCGAGAAACTCATCGCCACTATCCAGAAGCGCTATGCCTTTTCGGAGGAAGAGGCCAATTTGCTGCGCGCCACGATGACCGAGACGCTGGAGTTCAAGCCGGGCGATATCATCGTCCCCGAGGGCGAGGAGATCAGCTACTCCTCGCTGCTGGTCGAGGGATTTTCATGCCGATCGAAATACACGACCGAGGGTTCGCGGCAGATCATGCAATTCAACATCCCCGGCGACTTCGTCGATCTGCACTCCTATCCTCTGGAGGTTCTCGATCACAGCATCACCGCCCTGACCGATTGCCGGATCGTGAAGCTCCAACACCGGGACATCACCGAGATCATCGATAGCAACCCGCGGCTGGGGCGGATCATGTGGTTTGCCACGATGGTCGATGCATCGATGCACCGCGAGTGGCTTGTGTGCCTCGGAGCGAGGACGGGTGCGATGCGTGTCGCGCATCTGTTCTGCGAGATGTTTTATCGCCTGCAGGTCGTGGGTCTTACCCAAGGCACGAGCTATCGCTTCCCGATCACGCAGGCGGATCTTGCGCAGGCCCTCGGATTCACGACGATCCATGTGAATCGAATGCTTCGCGAGTTGCGCGACGAGGGACTCGCGACATTTCGCAGCAAGGAGGTCGAGATCCCCGACCTCAAGGCTCTCGAGGAGCGGGCGGACTTCGATCCCGCCTATCTCTACCTGGAGCCCAGGCATCAGTAGCGGGGTCTAGCACACCCTGCGCCACTGGGGCCGAGTACAAGGGCATTGAGAGATGCTCCGCGAGAACGTGCTAAGGACTGATATCCAAAGCTTTTTTCCTGCTTTCGGAACCTTCGAATTGCCGGCCCATTTTACCGATAATGCAAACCGATCGAGGAGCGATCTATCATGAAAAAGCTTACCACCACGGCAATTCTGCTCGCCGGGCTTAGCCTGTCGGGCTGCACGGCGCTTCTCGGTGCCGGGGCGGGTGCCGCTGCAGCAACCTGCGCTCCTGACGATACCGATTGCGTCGAACAAGTCGAAGAAGAAGTCGACGATATCTGACGCGCGATAAGCTTCTGCCTTGCCCTGCAACCATCGGCCTTCCCCAAGCCAATCGAAGCTGATCCGGGGTTTCGCCCGAGCAATTTGACTGGAGAGCCAGATGTTCCAAGGAATGATTAGAGCCGCTCCGGCAAGTGCGTTGGCGCTTGCCCTTTCCGCCTGTGCCACATCGCCTGAAGGTCCGGTCGGCTTCGTGGAAGCCTCCTACGATGCGGAACTCAACGGAGCGGCGGTCGTCGGAGCGGGCGATCCGGACGGATCCGCTGTCGCTCAGATAACGGTCACGAGAAATGCGGATGCAGTGTGTTACAACATTCGCAGCGTCCGCGGCATCGGCGAAGCGACAGGGGCTCGCATCCATCGTGGCTACGAGGGACAGGAGGGCCCTGTCGTCGCGCAACTGCCGCGCGGAGGCGAAAGCGGGTGGAACGGCTGCATCAACAGCACCGAACTGGCGAAGGACTTGCTTCGCCCCGATCCGCCGGGGTTCTACATCCAGATCCAGACAGTCGAATACCCGGGCGGAGCGCTCCGCGGGCAATTGCGCTACGACTGATCGAGAGGGAGTCTCACGGAAACTCCCAGTGCGCTCGGCGAGGGTCGCTGAGCCACGATGACGCCAGATAATCCGCTGCGTGAAACGACGCGGTATATCTGCGGGCAATACCGAGGGAAGTGGCTGGGGTGGCAGGGATCGAACCTGCGAATGCCGATACCAAAAACCGGTGCCTTACCACTTGGCTACACCCCAGCACGAAGGCGCCCATATAACGGCTTGCGCGGCGATGAAAAGGGTCAACGGCTCGTTGGCTGCCGCAACAGGAGGGGAGCCTCGGGTGCAACCCCCCGTCGCGCCCGAGGTCGCCTGCCCTACATTGCCTTGCCCTCGAAATCCGCAGCCGAATGGCGTTCGCGCAATTGCTCGTCGTCTTCGCCCCAGGTCTTGTTGACGATCCGCCCGCGCTTGACCGCGGGGCGCTCGGCGATTGCCTTCACCCAGCGATCGACATGCCGATATTCGTGGATCGAGAGGAATTTGCGTGCTTCGCCGTAGATTCCGCCGAAGACGAAGGGTGCGAGCCAGGGGAAGGTCGCGATGTCGGCCACGGTATAATCGTCGCCGCCGAGATATTGCGACTCCGCCAGACGTTTGTCGGCGACATCGAACAGGCGCTTGGTCTCCATCGCATAGCGGTTGATCGGGTATTCGTATTTCTCCGGCGCATAGGCGTAGAAATGGCCGAAGCCGCCGCCGATGAAGGGCGCGCTTCCGGCTTGCCAGAACAGCCAGCTCAGGACCTCGGCGCGGGTCTCACCGGCGGGCATGAAGGCACCGAATTTCTCGGCCAGATGCATCAGGATGGCGCCGCTTTCGAACACCCGCACAGGCTTCGCACCACTCCGGTCGAGCAGCGTGGGGATCTTCGAATTGGGGTTGAGATCGACGAAGCCGGAACCGAACTGTTCGCCACTACCGATGTCGATCGTCCAGGCGTCGTATTCGGCTCCGGAGTGACCCGCCTCAAGCAATTCCTCTAGCAGGATCGAGGCCTTCACCCCATTAGGGGTGGCGAGCGAATAGAGCTGGAGATCGTGCTTGCCGATCGGCAGTTCCTTGTCTGCGCGCGGGCCGGCCGTGGGGCGGTTGATGTTCGCGAATTTTCCCCCGTTCTCGGCATCGTGGGACCAGATTTCGGGCGGCGAATAGGTGGCGTTGGCCAATGCGTCTCTCCTCGCGTGTGTGATCCGCTAGGTGGGGCTGCGATCCACGACAGGCAAGCGGAACCGGATGTCGGGCGGGCGGTTTGGCCTTGACCATGACCAAGCTCATCTATGTCGACGACGATCTGCCCGGAATCACCCGCAAGCGCGCGGGGCGGGGCTGGGCCTATTACGATCCCGACGGCACGCTGATCTCCGACCGCGAGGAAAAGCGCCGGCTGAATGCGACCGCCTTGCCGCCGGCCTATCGCGATGCCTGGTTCTGCCCGGCACCCAACGGCCATATCCTCGCGACCGGCTACGACGACAAGGGCCGCAAGCAATATCGCTATCACCCGGATTTCCGCGCCAAGCAGGAGAGTGACAAATATGATGGCTGCATCACCTTCGGCAATCTGCTGCCGCTGGTACGCCGCCGGGTGGAAGAGGATTTGCGGGCTCGCAAGTTGACCCGCGAGCGCGCGGTGGCGAGCGTGGTGCGGCTGCTCGATCTGGGTGCGGTGCGGATCGGCAACGAGGGATATGCGGTGCGCAACAAGAGCTACGGCGCCACCACCTTACGCCAGCGTCATGCCGAGGTAACCGGCAATACACTGCGCCTGCGGTTCAAGGGAAAGGGCGGAAAACTGCGCGAGATGACGCTGACCGACAGCAGTCTGGCACGCGTCGTGCGCAAGATGCAGGATCTGCCCGGGCAGCACGTCTTTCAATACATCGACGACGAGGGCGAGCATCATGCGGTCGGTTCTTCCGATGTGAACGCCTATCTTCGCGAAACCATGGGCGAAGACTTCACCGCCAAGAATTTCCGTACCTGGCATGCCAGCGCCCTGGCTTTCAGTGTGCTGGCCGCGAGCGGGGAGGTTCTGACCATCAAAGCCGTCCTGGAGGAAGTCGCTGCCTATCTCGGCAACACTCCGGCAGTGACCCGCAGAAGCTATGTCCACCCCGCGGTGATCGATCTCATCGGCAAACAGGCCGAATGGCGCGAGAACCTGCGTCTTCCGCGCAGCACCCAGTGGCTCAGCCGCGAGGAGCGCGGGCTGCTTGCATTGTTGCAGGACGGGCCATGTGCCGCCGAATTGCTCGCGGCGTGATCCTAAGCCTGACCGCGACCCTGCTCGATTGCGCGCGGGGATGTCTCCCGATACGGATGGTGCCATGACCCAGATCCACCCCTTCTTCGACCTGCACACCCATGGCTTCGTGCGTGTGGCGACCAGCACCCCCAAGGTGCGCACTGCCGATGTTGCCTACAACGCCGACGGGATCATCAGCGAAGCGCGCAAGGCTGCCGAGCGGCAAGTCGATCTGCTGCTTTATCCCGAGCTGAGTCTGTCGTCCTATTCGATCGACGATCTGCATCTGCAACTCGCCTTGAGCGAGGCGGTGGAATTGCATCTGGACCGGATCGTCGAAGCGAGCCGCGAATTTCCGACCGTGCTGGTGATCGGCGCGCCGCTGCGTCGCAATGGTCGAATCTACAATTGCGCCATCGCCATCGCGCGCGGGACCATTTTGGGCGCGGTGCCCAAAAGCTATCTCCCCAACTATCGCGAGTTCTACGAAAAGCGCTGGTTCGCGCATGGCCGCGATTGCGTCGACCTAGCCATCACGATCAACGGCGCGGAAGTGCCGTTCGGGATCGATCTGATTTTTGCGCATGAGAGCATCCCGGGCTTCATCTTTGGGATAGAGATTTGCGAGGACTTCTGGAGCCCGGTTCAGCCGGGTACGCAGGCTGCACTCGCGGGCGCGACCATCCTCCTCAACCTGTCCGCCTCCAACATCACCATCGGCAAGTCTGACGAGCGCCACTTGCTCAGCCGCGCCAGCTCCGCGCGCTCCGTCTGCGCCTATGCCTATTCGGCCAGCGGCCATGGCGAAAGCACCACCGACCTCGCCTGGGACGGGCAGGGGATGATCTACGAACTCGGCGATCTGCTGGTCGAAAGCGTCCGCTTCGACCGCGAACCCGAATTGAGCATCGCCGACATCGATTGCCAGCGCATCCTCAGCGACCGGATGCGGATGCAGACGTTCAACGATGCCGCCGAGGCGGCCGGACGACCCGAGGATCGCTTCCGCACCGTGGTTTTCGATCATGAACCAGCAGGCGGCGATATCGACCTGATCCGTCCGGTGCGCCGCTTCCCCTTCGTTCCCAATCGCCAGTTCAAGCTCGACGAGGATTGCTACGAAGCCTTCAACATCCAGGTCGAGGGCATCGTGCGGCGGATCGAGGCGACCGATCCGAAATCGCTCGTAATCGGGGTTTCGGGTGGGCTCGACAGCACGCACGCGCTGATCGTTGCCGCAAAGGCCTGCGACAGCCTAGGACTGCCGCGCTCCACCATCCGCGGCTATACGCTTCCGGGCTTCGGTACTTCCGACACGACGAAATCGAACGCCTGGAAGCTGATGGAGGCTCTCGGCATCACCGCCGAGGAGATCGATATCAAGCCTACCGCGCGGTTGATGCTGGAAAACATCGGCCATGCCTTTGCCGGGGGCGAGCCGGTCTACGACGTGACCTTCGAGAACGTGCAGGCGGGGTTGCGGACCGATTACCTGTTCCGGCTGGCGGGGCAGCATGGTGGCTGGGTGATCGGCACCGGCGATCTGAGCGAGCTTGCCCTGGGCTGGTGCACCTATGGCGTGGGCGACCAGATGAGCCATTACAACGTCAACGCCGGCGTGCCCAAGACGTTGATCCAATATCTCATCCGCTGGACCACGACCACATCCCAGTTCGACGCGGCGTGCGACGAGGTTCTGCTGGCGATCCTCGGGACCGAAATCTCGCCTGAACTCGTCCCGGCGGGCGAAGACGGGGCGATCCAGAGTACCGAGGACACCATCGGTCCCTACGAGTTGAACGATTTCTTTCTGCATCACATCGTGCGCTGGGGTCATAAGCCCAGTCATGTCGCCTTCCTCGCCTGGCATGCCTGGAAGGATGCGAGCGCTGGGCTGTGGCCCGAGGGCTTCGCTGCGGATCGCAAGAACGAATACGACCTCGAGACCATCGCCGGCTGGCTGGAGAAATTCCTACGGCGCTTCTTTCAGTTCAGCCAGTTCAAGCGCAGCGCGCTGCCCAATGGCCCCAAGGTCAGCCCCGGCGGGGCGCTTAGCCCGCGCGGGGATTGGCGTGCGCCGAGTGACGCGGTGGCCGACCTGTGGCTGGCGGAGTTGCGCGACAATCTGCCGCGATAGGAAACTAGCGCAGCGCGCGACCGTTGAAGGTTGGAATCGAGGATGTCTGCCCAGATGAGCGCGCGTATCAATGCTATCGCAACAGCCGTGCCGGATTGCGATTTCGAACAGGACTATCGCCACTGGGCTCTGCGTCGGCTCGAAGGTCGTCGCGAAGCGAAGGTCTTTGCCCGGATGGCGGACCGTTCGGGGATCGAGCATCGCTGGTCGGTGCTCGACGAGGAAGATGCCAAGCTCGAGGAGGGCAGGGGCTTCTATGCCGCCGAACCACCCTCCACCGCGGAGCGCATGACGATCTACGCACAGGAAGCGCCCGAACTGGCGCTATCCGCCATCGCCAAGCTCGGGGAGGTGGGTACAATCAGCCATATCGTCGTCGCGAGTTGTACCGGCTTCGTAGCGCCGGGGATCGACCAGATCATCGCGCGGCGGCTGGGTTTGGCCGGCTCGGTCGAGCGGGTGCTGGTGGGATTCATGGGCTGCTATGCTGCAGTCACCGCGCTGCGCACCGCACGCCATATCGTCCGCAGCGAGCCGGGCGCGCGCGTGCTGGTCGTGACGGTCGAACTCTCGAGCCTGCACCACCAAGACCACGACCAGATCGAGCCGTTGCTGGCCGGGGCGCAATTCGGCGATGGCGCCGCGGCGGCCGTCGTGACCGGCGAGGGCCCCGGGCTGGAATTGGGTGAAGGCCTTTCCGCCACGCTCGAAGACAGCGCCGGGCTGATCACCTGGCATATTGGCGATACCGGCTTCCACATGCATCTCTCGGGCGAGGTGCCCGGTCGCATTCGCGACGCGCTGCTGACCCCCGAGGTCCGCGACCGGATCGCGGGAGACGCGCTGCCGCAAGCCTTCGCAGTCCATGCGGGCGGTCGCTCGATCCTCGACGCGGTCGAGGCCGGGCTCGGGCTCTCCCCGACCGCGCTCGATCATTCGCGGGCGGTTCTGCGCGATTTCGGCAATATGTCCTCCTCGACGCTGATGTTCGTGCTCGAACGCACGTTGCGCGATACCCCTCGCGACGGGGTTGCGCTGGCTTTCGGGCCGGGACTGGCGATGGAAGGGTTCCGCTTCGGCTGGAGCGCGTGAGTTCGAATGCTTGAGAACAGACTGATCGCCCAGGAGATGATGGACGAGCCGGGGATGGATCTGGCGACCTATCGCGCCGTCCTCCAGGATCTCGCCAAGGTCAACCGCACCACCAAGGCCTACGCCCCCACGCTCTCCTACCTCGAGCGCGCGCTGGCCGACCACCAGTCCTTTCGCCTGCTCGATGTCGGTTTCGGCGATGGCGACATGCTGCGCGAGATCGCTGCGTGGGCCGAGCGCAAGGGCAAGACCGCCTATCTGGTGGGAGTGGATCTCAATCCCAAGAGCAAGCAGGTGGCGCGCGAGAGCACGCCAAGCGATCTGCCGATCGAATATTGGACCGGCGATTATGCCGAGGTGATCGCGCGGGATTTCGATCTCGTCATCTCGAGCCTGGTCGCGCATCACATGTCGCATGACGAGCTGGTCGCCTTTCTGGTCGCAATGGACAGGCACGCCAAGCGCGGCTGGTTCATCAACGATCTGCATCGTCACGTTCTGGCCTACAACGCGTACCCTCTGCTTGCCCAGCTGGCGGGGTGGCACCCGATCGTCCGGCACGATGGCCATCTGTCGATCGCGCGTTCCTATCGACCCGCCGAATGGAAGCCGATGCTCAAGGAAGCAGGCGTCACGGATGCGCGCGTGCGGCGCGTATTCCCGTTTCGGCTTTGCGTCGAAAAGCGGCTGTGAACCGATCGACAGACACACCGGTCATTCTGGGGGCGGGGCCTGCGGGGTGTGCTGCCGCGATAGCTTTGGCGCGGAACGGGGGCGAGCCCGTTCTCATCGATCGCGACGCGGAGGTCGGCGATGCGCTGTGCGGCGGCTTCATGAGCTGGCGCACCGCGGCGACCGTGGCAGAGCTCGGTATCGATCTCGCGCAGCTTGGCGCGCAGCGGGTAACCTCCTTGCGATTGTTCGCCGGGCACCATTCGGCGCAGAGCGATTTGCCTGAGCCTGCCTACGGCCTCTCGCGCCGCAGCTTCGACAGCGCCTTGCGCCGTACCGCGATTACGGCAGGCGCAAAGCTCGAGATCGACACGATCCGCGCGCTCGAGCCGGGCTGCGCGCGCGGCGAGGCGCGCGAATACCGGTCCGGTTCACTGTTCCTGGCCAGCGGCAAGCACGATCTGCGTGGAGCGGCCCGCCCGCGCATTGCACGCGATCCTGCGCTCGGGCTGCGGTTGCGGATCGCGACCGATCCTGGCCTGAACGCGCTGGTCGGCGAGAGCATCGAGCTGCACCTGTTCGAGGGTGGCTATGCCGGGATCGTGCTGCAGGAGGATGGCAGCGCGAACGTTTGCCTGGCGCTGCGCAAGTCGCTGCTCGCTCGGGCGGGCAACGAGCCGGCGCATCTGTTCGAAATGTTGGCTGGGGAATCCCCAGCCTTCGCCGAACGGCTCGAATTCGCACCGGCGAACCCGCACATCGATACGATCGCCGCGGTCCCCTATGGCTGGATCGCGCAGAACACTGCCCCCGGACTGTTCCGGCTGGGCGATCAGGCTGCGGTGATACCGAGCCTGGCGGGCGAGGGGATGAGCATCGCCATCGCCAGCGGTATCGCCGCGGCGCAGGCCTGGCAGCAGGGCGGCGGCGCGGCTGCGCCAGCCTATCAGCAGGCGTTCGCTCGCCGCGTTAGGCGGCCCATACGAGTAGCGGAAGCAATCTGGCACATGGGCGAGAACGCGCTCGGAGGGCCTGCGCTGACGCAAATGGCGCAGCATGTCGCTCCGGCGGCGCGGCTGGCGATGCGGCTCAGTCGGATCGCGGCCTGACGATTGCGATCAGAGCTTGGTCACCCAGCCGCGGCCGTCGGCTACGGTGCCGCGCTGGATTCCGACCAAGCGCTCGCGAATCTTGCTGGTCAACTGGCCCGGGCCACCCGAACCGATGGTGAATTCGCCGTCCGGCCCGGCGACCGTCCCCACCGGGGTGACCACAGCCGCTGTGCCGCAGGCCATGGTCTCGAGCAGGCGCCCCGTGCCCGCATCGATCCGCCATTGGTCGATGCTGTAGGGCTCCTCGCGTACGGTCAGCCCCTCGTCGCGCAGCAGCGCGATCAGGCTGTCGCGGGTGATCCCGGGGAGGATCGTCCCAGTGAGCGGCGGGGTGATGACGCTGCCATCGTCGAAGACGAAGAACAGGTTCATTCCCCCCAGCTCCTCGATCCACTTCTTTTCCACCGCGTCCAGAAAAACGACCTGATCGCAGCCCTGCGCAGTGGCTTCGTCCTGGGGGACGAGGCTGGCGGCGTAATTGCCGCCCGTCTTGGCGGCGCCGGTGCCGCCGGGCGCGGCGCGGGTGTAGTTGCGGCTGACCCAGATCTTGACCGCCGGTGCGCCCGATTTGAAATAGCCGCCCACCGGGCTGGCGATCACGATATATTTGTACTGCCGCGCCGGGCGCACGCCGAGAAAGGCCTCGCTGGCGAACATGAAGGGCCGCAGATAGAGCGCACCGCCCTCGATCTCGGGATACCAGCCGCGATCCTTGAGCACGAGCTGGCGGACCGATTCGACGAACAGTTCCTCGGGCAGTTCGGGCATCGCCATCCGCCGAGCCGAATCGTTGAAGCGGCGGGCATTGGCCTCGGGGCGGAACAGAGCAAAACCGCCGTCCTCGTGGCGATAGGCCTTCATGCCCTCGAAGATTTCCTGCGCATAGTGCAGTACCGCCGCCGCCGGATCGAGCGTGATCGGCTGGCGCGGGCCGATCCGCGCGGCGAACCAGCCGCCCTTGTCGGCATCATAGTCGATCTCGACCATGTGATCGGTGAAGAGCTTGCCGAAGCCCGGATCTGCAATCGCCTGCTGGCGGGTTGCACCGGGTACGGGAGCGGGGTGGGCGATCTGTTCGAAGTTCATGCCGAGCGGTTAATCCGCGCAAGTGCGCAGAGCAAGCCGTGTGAAGATAGTATCAGCATGCCGGTCGCCGAATAGGCAAAAACAGCGCGAAAACGCAATTAAATTGCCGCAGCGAACAACATAGCGCGCCAATATGTGAAGGGCAGCCCCGGCCCGGCGCAAGCGCTCGGGATGGAACTGCCCTTCGCATGGTCAGCGGCGGGAAGCGCCGCTTCACGGAGCCTCTAAGGGTAGGTTTTACCGATAGTGCTCCGCGCGGAAACTTGCCGACCTCTCTGCTGAACCATGAGACATCGGATCACCTCCTTTCGCGCTGTTAGAGCCAAAGTACCCCGTCTCCGGGGACAAGACCGCGTTTCGCCGCTGATCTTGATTCGCAATCTGGTTCGCGCGCGGCCTTAAAACAAGCCTTGTAATAAAGTTTTCCCACGTCAGTATCGGTCGCTCCGGTTCGAGCGATCCGGCCAGCCGTTACATTGCAGTTCAGCGACAGTCCTCGATCACCCGCGTGACTTCGGCCCAGGCGGGGAGATAGAGGGTCGGCGAACCCTGCGCCTCGATCGCGAAGCGCCCCTTGGTCAATGCCATAGCATCGAGAATCGGGTCGCGCGCTGTCAGGGCGATCGCCACGGCTGGACCGGCCTCGACCGCAGGCTGCGCCGTGACGATGCGGTCGGCGGTTTCGGTCCGGATCCGCAGCGGGACCGGTTGGGTCGCTTCTGCCGCGCGCGAGAGAACGATGGCATTGCTGCCGAGGTCGCAGCGCATGGTAAAGCGCGCTACGCCCCCGAGTTCGCCGAACAACGCGGTCGAGCCGCCGCTGTGAGCACGATAGGTCCAGTCGCCCGCCGAGCGCGGCGCGTCCATCCAGTCGGCGTAGGTGGGCTGAGGCACCGTCAGCGGGGTGGGTTGCGGGCTCGGCCTTACGACCACCTGCTCGGGTGCCGGCAACGGAGCGGGACGGGGCGCGGGAACGCAGGCGGCGATCGCGAAGGTGAGACCCAGTGCGGCGGCCATATGGGTGTAGATCGGTTTCATATCCGCTCAATGCGCGCTAGGCCGCTTGTTTCCAATGGATCATCTCAAACCATGATCAAGAAGCGCCGCCTCGATCAGCTGCTCGTCGAACGCGGGCTGGTGGAAAGCCGCACCCGCGCGCAGGCGCTGGTGATGGCGGGGCTGGTGTTTTCGGGCGAGACCAAGCTCGCCAAGCCGGGCCAGCAATTGCCCGAGGACGCGCCGCTCGAGGTGCGCGGACGCGATCATCCCTGGGTCAGCCGCGGCGGGATCAAGCTGGCGCATGCGCTGGCGCATTTCGAGCTCGACCCGGCAGGTGCGGTCGCGATGGATATCGGCAGTTCGACCGGGGGCTTCACCGACGTGCTGCTGGAAAATGGCGCTGCCCATGTCTTCGCGGTCGACAGCGGGACCAACCAGCTCGCATGGAAGCTGCGCCAGGATTCGCGCGTCACCGTGCTCGAACAGACCAGCGCGCGCATCCTCACACCGGCGATGATAGACCGACCCTGCGGCTGGGTGGTCTGCGATGCGAGCTTCATCGGATTGGCCAAGGTGCTGGAGCGCCCGTTGGAACTTGCGGCACCGCATTGCCGACTGGTGGCGCTGATCAAGCCGCAGTTCGAGGTCGGCCGCGAGGAAGTGGGCAAGGGCGGGGTGGTCCGCGATGCGGCGCTCCATGAGCGGGTCTGCGCCGAGGTGCAGGACTGGGTCGAAGGACTGGGCTTTGCGGTACAGGGGATCGTCGAAAGCCCGATCACCGGACCCGAGGGGAATGTCGAGTTCCTGATCTCGGCGCTGCGCGGCGCGTGAAGCGGCCGGCGGAATCGGGCCGCGGTATTGTGCGAAGCGGCTGCGCTGGCTAACCGCTCGGGGTACGAGTTTTCAGGGGAATTCAATGTCCGCCAATATCGCCGAAATGGAACGTCGCCGCGACGCTGCCCACCTGGGCGGGGGCCAGAAGCGCATCGACGCGCAGCACGCAAAGGGCAAGCTGACCGCGCGCGAACGGCTCGAGGTGCTGCTCGATGAGGACAGTTTCGAAGAAGTCGACACCTATGTCGAACACGACTGCACCGATTTCGGGATGCAGGACCAGAAAATCCCCGGCGATGGCGTGGTCACCGGATCGGGGACGATCAACGGCCGTCTGGTGTTCGTTTTCTCTCAGGATTTCACCGTCTTCGGAGGCTCTCTTAGCAAACGCCATGCGGAAAAGATCTGCAAGGTGATGGATATGGCGCTGAAAGTCGGCGCGCCTGTGATCGGCATCAACGACAGCGGCGGCGCGCGCATCCAGGAAGGTGTGGCGTCGCTCGGGGGCTATGCCGAGGTGTTCCAGCGCAACGTGCTCGCCAGCGGCGTCGTGCCGCAGATCAGCCTGATCATGGGGCCGTGCGCGGGCGGGGCGGTTTATTCGCCGGCGATGACCGACTTCATCTTCATGGTGAAGGACAGCTCCTACATGTTCGTCACCGGGCCCGAGGTGGTCAAGACGGTGACCAACGAGGTGGTGACGCAGGAGGAACTGGGCGGGGCGGTGACGCACACCACCAAGACCAGCGTCGCCGATCTTGCCTTCGAGAACGATATCGAGACGCTGCTCGCAACGCGCGACTTCTTCGATTTCCTGCCGCTCTCCAATAGGCTCGAAGTGCCCGAGCGCCCCACCGCCGACGCCTGGGACCGCGAGGAGCCCAGCCTCGACACGCTGATCCCCGACAACGCCAACCAGCCCTACGACATGCACGAAATCATCGCCAAGGTGCTGGACGAAGGCGATTTCTTCGAGATCCAGCCGGCGCATGCGGGCAATATATTGTGCGGCTTCGGGCGGGTCGAGGGGCGCACGGTGGGCGTGGTCGCCAACCAGCCGATGGTGCTGGCAGGCGTGCTCGACATCAACTCCAGCAAGAAGGCCGCGCGCTTTGTGCGTTTCTGCGACGCCTTCGACATCCCGATCGTCACCTTCGTCGATGTCCCTGGCTTCCTTCCGGGCACCGCGCAGGAGCACAATGGCATCATCAAGCACGGCGCCAAGCTGTTGTTCGCCTACGCCGAGGCAACCGTGCCCAAGATCACCGTGATCACCCGCAAGGCCTATGGCGGCGCCTACGACGTCATGGCCTCCAAGCATCTGCGCGGCGATTTCAACTACGCCTGGCCCACCGCCGAGATCGCGGTGATGGGCGCCAAGGGCGCGGTCGAGATCATCTTCCGCCAGGATCGCGAAAATCCCGAGAAGATCGCCGACAAGACCAAGGAATACGAAGACCGCTTCGCCAACCCCTTCGTGGCGGCGAGCCGCGGCTATATCGACGAGGTGATCCACCCGCGCTCGACGCGTCGGCGCATTGCGCTGGGGTTAAGAAAGCTGCGCGGGAAGGTGCTGGAAAACCCGTGGAAGAAGCATGACAATATTCCACTGTGAGCGAAGGCTCGGGCAATGAAATGAAGAAAGCCATCACCGCCCCGTCATCCTGAACTCGTTTCAGGGTCCAGCTCGCCCGGGCGATAGCGGTACGGGTCGCGAGTTGGATGCTGAAACGAGTTCAGCATGACGGATCGAGAGGAGTTTGCGCATGAAACTGGGCCGTTTGAATCACATCGGGGTGGCCACTCCGAGCATCGCGGACTCGATCGCGCATTATCGCGATACGCTCGGCGCGACCGCGATCTCCGATCCGTTCGACATGGCCGAGCAGGGGGTGAAGGTCTGCTTTGTCGATACGCCAGGCGAGAACGGGACCCACGGCACACAGATCGAGCTTATCGAGCCGCTCGGCGAGGACTCGCCCATCGCCAAGTTCATCCAGCAGAACCCCGCCGGCGCCCAGCACCATGTCTGCTACGAGGTCGAAGATATCGAAGACGCGCGCAAATGGTTCGAGGAACTGGGCAAGCGCATCCTGGGCCCCACCCGCATCGGGGCGCATGGGACGCCGATCTTTTTTCTGCACCCCAAGGACATGATGGGGCAACTGACCGAGATCATGGAAACGCCGAAGGGCGATTCGCACTGGTCGAACTGACCGGCACGGGAGAGAGGACGACCATGCTATTCTACGATAGCCCGAACCCCGCACCCAATCCGCGCCGGGTGCGGATCTTCGCCGCCGAGAAGGGGATCGACCTGCCATCGCAGGAAGTCTCGATCCCGCAGCGCGAGCAAAAGGCGCCCGAGTTCGTCGCGAAGAACCCGCGGGGGCAGACGCCGATCCTCGAGCTGGACGACGGGACCGTCATCGCCGAAAGCGTCGCCATCATGCGCTATCTCGATGCGCTCAATCCCGAGCCGCCGCTGTTCGGCGGCACCCCGCTCGAGATCGCCGAAATCGAGATGTGGAACCGGCGGGTCGAGATGATCCTGATGCTTCCGGTCGGCGCGGTCTGGGTGCACACCCATCGCTTCACCGCCGCGCTGCCGGGTCGCAACACCGAATGGGGCGAAGCCAATCGCCCGCGCGTGGAAGAGGCGATGCGGTTCTTCGATAGCTCGCTCGGCGGGCGCGAATTTCTTGCGGGCAGCGCGTTCTCGGCGGCCGATATTCTGCTGCTGACGACGTTGGATTTCGCACTGTTCGTCGGGCTGGAAATTCCCGAAGACTGTGCCAGCCTCCGCGACTGGCACGCTCGCGTTTCCGCACGACCGAGCGCTTCCGCCTGATTGGCAAGCGCGGATCGGGGCGCTAGGCGTCTCCCATGACCGACACACCGACCTACGCCGACTGGAAGACCCTCGCCGACAAGGAGGTGAAGGGCCGTGACCTCACCTGGCACACGCCCGAGGGAATCGCGATCAAGCCGCTTTATACCTCCGCCGATGTCGGCGCCGAGGGCAGCGCGCTCGACCCCGGCGTGCCGGGAATCGCGCCCTACACCCGCGGGCCCTATGCCAGCATGTACACCGGGCGCCCCTGGACGATCCGGCAATACGCCGGCTTCTCCACCGCCGAGGAGAGCAACGCCTTCTACCGCCGCAATCTCGCCGCGGGGCAGAAGGGCCTGTCGGTCGCCTTCGATCTCGCGACCCATCGCGGATACGATTCCGACCACCCGCGCGTGCGCGGCGATGTCGGCAAGGCCGGGGTCGCGATCGACACGGTGCGCGACATGGAGATCCTGTTCGATTCAATCCCGCTTGACGAGATGAGCGTTTCGATGACGATGAACGGCGCGGTGATCCCGATCATGGCCTTCTACATCGTCGCGGGCGAGCGCCAGGGCGTGCCGCAGGCCAAGCTCTCGGGGACCATCCAGAACGACATCCTCAAGGAGTTTATGGTCCGCAACACCTATATCTACCCGCCCGAGCCGAGCATGCGGATCGTCTCCGACATCATCGCATATACTTCGGCCAACATGCCGAAATTCAACAGCATTTCGATCTCGGGCTATCACATGCACGAGGCCGGAGCGACCGCGGTGCAGGAGCTGGCCTTCACCATCGCCGACGGCAAGGAATACGCCAAGCGCGCGATGGAGACCGGGCTCGACATCGACGCCTTCGCGCCGCGGCTGTCGTTCTTCTGGGGCATCGGCATGAACTTCTTCATGGAGATCGCCAAGATGCGTGCCGCGCGTGCACTTTGGCACGAGGTCATGGAAGGCCTCGGCGCGCAATCCGAGAAATCCAAGATGCTGCGCACCCATTGCCAGACCAGCGGGGTCAGCCTGCAGGAGCAGGACCCCTACAACAACGTCATCCGCACCACGATGGAAGCGATGGCGGCGGTGCTGGGGGGCACGCAGTCGCTCCACACCAATGCGCTCGACGAGGCGATCGCGCTGCCGACCGATTTTTCGGCCCGAATCGCGCGCAACACCCAACTGGTGATCCAGGAGGAAAGCGGCATCACCAATGTCGCCGATCCGCTGGGGGGCAGCTATTACATCGAAAGCCTGACCGCCGCGCTGGTCAAGGAAGCCAGGGCGATGCTCGACGAGGTCGAGGCGGCGGGCGGCATGACGAAGTACGTCGCGAGCGGCAAACCCAAGGCCGCGATCGAAAGCGCCGCCGCCGCCAAGCAGGCGAGCGTCGATCGGGGCGAGACGGTGATCGTCGGGGTAAACAAGTACCGCCGCGACAAGGAAGACGAGATCGACACGCTCGACATCGACAACCACGCCGTGCGCCAGAGCCAGATCGCGCGGCTGGAGAAGGTGCGCGTAGGGCGGGACGATTTCGCCTGCCGGGCCGCCCTGGACGATCTTGCTCGCGGCGCAGCGCAGCGCGAGGGCAATCTGCTCGCCCTCGCGGTCGAGGCGGCGCGCCACGATGCAACGCTGGGCGAGATCAGCCAGGCGATGGAAGACGCCTACGGCCGCTACGATACGCTGCCGACCCCGGTGCGCGGCATCTACTCCAAGGCCTATGCCGAGGACGATCGCTACCAGCAGGTCGTCGAGGGCGTGCGAGCCGTCGAACGAAGGCTGGGCCATGCGCCGCGGCTGATGGTCGCCAAGATGGGGCAGGACGGCCACGACCGCGGCGCCAATGTGATCGCCTCCGCCTTTGCCGACATGGGTTTCGAGGTTGTCTCGGGACCGCTGTTCCAGACGCCGAAGGAAACGCTGGCGATGGCGCTGGAGAAAGAGGTCGACGCGATCGGCGCGAGCAGCCTCGCGGCGGGGCACAAGACGCTGATCCCCGAGCTGATCGGCCTGCTGAAGGAAGCGGGCCGTAGCGACATCAAAGTGATTGCAGGCGGCGTGATCCCGCAGAAGGACTACGAATTCCTGCGCGAGGCCGGGGTGCAGGGCATTTACGGACCGGGCTCGAATGTTGTGGAGTGCGCTGCGGACGTGCTGCGGCTGCTGGGGCACAATATGCCGCCGGCTGGGGAGGATCTGGACGAGGCGGCGGAGTGAGTTTTGGTGAGAAGCCGGCGCTGACAGGGTGGCAGAAGTTGGGTTGCGCTGTCGTCGCTGGCTTGGGGATCATCGTAGTTTTTTTTGGACTGATTTTGGGAGTTCTTGGTCATTGCGCCCCGCATCCAGACGGAGCTGGGTGCGAGAATGATGGACTGATCAAGTTCATTGCATTTCCTGGAACCGCGATCCTCTTCGTCTCGATCGGCATTCTGGTGATAGGGTTTTTCATGCGAGGCAAAGAGTGATCCAAGTCCGGTCCGCTGGTCCCGGCTCAACATCACCACTCGTCACCCTGAACTTGTTTCAGGGTCCATTTCGCCCCACGCACAGCTGCTAATTAGGAAGGATGGATGCTGAAGCGAGTTCAGCATGACGAGGGTGGGAAAGTTGGTGAACTCCGAGCGGCACCTCATCCCTCGTCATTGCGAGGAGCCGCAGGCGGAGTCGAAGACGGCCCGGAGGGCCACCCGGCAATCCAAGGCGCCGGTCGATGGATTGCTTCGCTTTGCTCGCTATGACGCATGAAAAGAACGACATGACCAAACGCAAATTCAGGACAAACAAGTGACCCCCAGCCCCTCCCAAATCCGCAACGACTGGAGCCGCGACGAGATCGCCGCGCTGTTCGAGCTGCCCTTCACCGAATTGCTGTTCCAGGCGGCCAGCGTTCACCGGGCGAACCATCCGCCCGAGCAGGTCCAGCTCTGCACACTGCTATCGATCAAGACCGGCGGCTGCCCCGAAGACTGCGGCTATTGCTCGCAATCGGTGAAGGCGGACAGCGGGGTCGAGGCGACCAAGCTGATGGAGGTGCAATCCGTCCTCCAGCGCGCGGCGCAGGCCAAGGATGCGGGCAGCCAGCGCTTCTGCATGGGCGCCGCCTGGCGCAACCCCAAGGACCGCGACATGCCGGCCATCGTCGAGATCGTGAAGGGCGTACGCGCGATGGGGCTGGAAACCTGCATGACGCTGGGGATGCTGACGCCGAAACAGGCGGAGATGCTGAACGAGGCCGGGCTCGACTACTACAACCACAATGTCGACACCGGCCCTGAATATTACGAGCGCGTGATCTCGACGCGCAACTATCAGGACCGGCTCGACACGCTGCAGAACGTGCGCGATGCCGGGATCAACGTGTGCAGCGGCGGGATCGTCGGCATGGGCGAAACGCGCGGCGACCGGGTGGGCTTCGTCCACACACTCGCGACGCTGGAACGCCATCCCGAGAGCGTGCCGGTCAACGCGCTGGTGCCGGTCAAGGGCACGGTGCTGGGCGACATGCTCGCCGACACGCCGCTGGCCAAGATCGACGATATCGAATTCGTCCGTACCGTCGCGGTGGCGCGGATCTGCATGCCGCTGAGCATGGTGCGGCTGTCCGCCGGGCGTGAAAGCATGAGCGAGGCGACGCAGGCGCTGTGCTTCCTCGCGGGCGCGAATTCGATCTTCACCGGCGACAAGCTGCTCACCGCCGCCAATGCCGGCGACGAGAGCGATGGCGCTCTGTTCGCCAAGCTGGGGCTCACGCCGCTGCAGGGCGAGGAGCCGATGCGGGCGTGTAAGGTCAGCGAGCCGGCCGAGTGACCACCTGTCAGCCCCGTCACCCTGGCCCCCTAGCCGGGGTCCAGCTGCCTTCGGGCGCGGCGCTCGAAGCAAGCTGGACCCCGGATCAAGTCCGGGGTGATGGTGGGATTTGTCTCTAGGCTTCTCCGTCGATCAACTGCTCCCCAAAGCGCGCGGCGGCGGGCAGCTCCAAATGGGCCTGGCGAGGCTCGACGAGCGCGAGTGGCTGCAGCCCGACCCCGATCGCGTAGCGCGGGCCGAGGGGTTCGCGGACTACCCCGAAGGCATCCAGCTTGCGCCCGAGGCAGAAGCACCCGGGCTAGAACTGGCGGCAATGCTCGGGCTCGCCGGCAGCTTGTCCAAGGCCGCAGCCGCGCATCACGAAGACATGTGCCTGCTCACAAGGCGCGAGGGCGAAGACGTCTATCGCCTCGTCGGTGCGGCGGTGGCTTGGCCCTCGGACTGGCGGCCTGCGCAAAAGCTGGGCCTCTCGCTGACCGCGCTGCATGCGCCGATCCACGGCTATGCCGAGCAGCTTGCCAGCGGAGTGGACCACTTCATGGAACGGCTCGAAGCGGGCAAGATCTTCGGCCGCTGCAACTGGTTCATTGCGCCCACCCGAGCGCGGCGCTGGGTGGCAGAAGCGCCCGAGCGCGCCTTCGCGCGTGTCGATGCCGAGAACGCGGGCGAGACGCTGTTCGTCCGCTCCGAACGCCAGACGCTGCGGCGTTTGCCCGAAACCGGCGCGATCCTTTTCACCATCGGCGTCTATGTGGAACCGCTCGGTGCCTTGTCGGATGCAAATGTGGCGATGCTGGAGCGCGCAGTGCGCTCCCTGGCGGCGGGCGAAGGCGATCGGCGCGGCGCAGGGGCTTACGCGGCGGCGCTAATCGGCTATGCGACCCGCCGAGGTCTGGGGACGGGGACGTGATGCGAGCGAGAAATCGATGCGGCATTTGCGAGCGGGCGGCATGATCGCGCTGTCGCTCGCGACGGCGCTTGCCACGGCGCTGGCGCCGCAGGTCGCGATCCCGGCGCGGGAAGCCGCGGATTGCGCCGAACCCCTCACTCAGGCTGCGATGAATATCTGCGCCGTGCAGGTCTATGCCCGCGCCGATGCCGAACTCAACCGGGTCTGGCGCGAGTTGCGTATCGTTGCCAAGCGCGCCGATGAGCATTCCCGCGCCGACGGCCGACCGGGCCATTGGGCGAGCCTGCTCGAGGCGCAGCGCGCTTGGCTCGGCTATCGCGATGCGCATTGCCGTCTCGTCGGCTATGATGGTCGCGGCGGTTCGCTGGAGCCGATGCTCGTATCCGGCTGCAAGACCGAATTGACCCGCGCCCGCACCCAGCGCATGCGGGAATTGCTTACCAATCAGGTGTCCGGCGAAGCCAAGGCCGGAGCGGAGAAATAGCTGTGTTCAAGAAAATCCTCATCGCCAATCGTGGCGAGATCGCTTGCCGCGTGATCACAACCGCACGGCGGATGGGCATCGCCACGGTGGCGGTCTATTCCGATGCCGACGCACGCGCGCCCTTCGTCCGTATGGCGGACGAGGCGGTGCGGATCGGGCCCGCGCCGGCCTCCGAGAGCTATCTGCTCGCCGAGAAGATCATCGAGGTCTGCAAGGCTACCGGCGCCGATGCGGTGCATCCGGGGTATGGGTTTCTCTCCGAGCGCGCGAGTTTCGTCGAGGCGCTAGATGCCGCCGGGATCGCGTTCATCGGCCCCCCCGCTGGCGCGATCGCGGCGATGGGCGACAAGATTGAGAGCAAGAAGCTGGCGCGCACCGCCGGGGTCAACACCGTGCCCGGCTCCGAAGGCGCGATCGCCGACACCGCCGAGGCGCTCGAATGGGCCAACCGGATCGGCTATCCGGTGATGATGAAGGCCAGCGCGGGCGGCGGCGGCAAGGGGATGCGGCTCGCCTGGAACGACAAGGATGTCGAGGAAGGCTTCGAGGCGACGCAGCGCGAGGGACTCAACAGCTTCGGCGACGAGCGGGTCTTCATCGAGAAATTCATCGAGGATCCGCGCCATATCGAGATCCAGATCCTCGGCGACAAGCACGGCACCATTCTCTATCTCAACGAACGCGAATGCTCGATCCAGCGCCGCCACCAGAAGGTGGTCGAGGAAGCGCCATCGCCCTTCGTGACCCCGAAGATGCGCAAGGCGATGGGCGAGCAGAGCGTCGCGCTGGCGCGTGCTGTCGATTATCATTCGGCGGGCACGGTCGAGCTGATCGTCAGCGGCGCCGACCCCACGGGCGAGAGCTTCTATTTTCTCGAGATGAACACAAGGCTGCAGGTCGAGCACCCGGTGACCGAGGCGATCACCGGGATCGATCTGGTCGAGCAGATGATCCGCGTCGCCGCGGGCGAAAAGCTGGCGATGGCGCAGGACGATGTCGGCATCGAGGGCTGGGCGATCGAGAACCGCGTCTATGCCGAGGATCCCTATCGCGGCTTCCTTCCCTCGATCGGCAGGCTGGTGCACTACCAGCCCCCGGTCGAACCCTGGAGCGACGACGGCGCCGCCAACGGCCGCCGCGGTGTCGCCGGCGTCCGTGTCGACGACGGGGTTTTCGAAGGGGGCGAGGTCTCGATGTTCTACGACCCGATGATCGCCAAGTTGGTGACCTGGGGCGAAACCCGCGACGAGGCCGCCGACCTGCAGGTGCGCGCGCTGGACGCCTTCCGGATCGAGGGGCTGGGGCACAATGTCGATTTCCTCAGCGCGATCATGCAGCATCCGCGCTTCCGCTCCGGCGAACTGACCACCGGCTTCATCGCCGAGGAATATCCCGATGGCTTCGAGGGCGCCGCGACCTCGGACGAACTCAAGCGCGGTCTTGCTGCGGTGGGCGGGATCATCGCCACCGCCGATGCCGATCGCGCGGGAAGGATCGACCAGCAGCTCAACGGCTCCCCCTACGCGCCCGGCGAATGGACGGTCCGGATCGCCGGAACCGACTATGCGGTCGAGCTCGAGGAAGACGCGATCACCGTCGATGGCGAACCGGTGGCGCTGGAGATGAAATACACGCCGGGCGCGCGTGTGGTCGAGATCGAGATCGACGACGAGCGGCTGACGCTGCAGCTCGCGCCCACCCGCGGCGGCTATGCGGTGACGACCCGCGGCGCGAAGCACACCATGCGGATTCTCCAGACCCGCGTCGCGCATCTCGCCGATCACATGATCGAGAAGATCCCGCCGGATTTGTCCAAGCTGCTGATCTGCCCGATGCCCGGCCTGCTGGTGAAGCTCCATGTGGCGCAGGGCGACAAGGTGCAGCCGGGCCAGCCGCTCGCGACGGTCGAGGCGATGAAGATGGAGAACATCCTGCGCGCCGAGAAGGAAGCCACCGTCGCCAAGATCAACGCCGGGGAGGGTGACAGCCTGGCGGTGGACGAAGTGATCCTCGAACTGGAGTAGCCGCCATGTCGGGCGTTGCAGGATGGAAGGCGGTGGACGATGGCTGGCAGGCGGTCGACGGTTTCATCGCCGACCGATTGCTCCCCGAGGATCCGGTTCTGACCGAGTGCCTGGAGCGCTGTTCGGCCGCCGGCCTGCCCGATATCGCCGTCTCCGCGGCGCAGGGTCGCTTCCTCCAGATGCTGGTCGCGCTGGGCGGCGCTCGGCGCGTGCTCGAGATCGGGACCCTCGGGGGTTATTCGACGATCCACCTCGCGCGCGGTCTGGCGCCAGGCGGGCAGTTGGTAACGCTCGAGGCGCAGGCCTCCTTCGCGCAGGTCGCTCTGGCGAATTTTCGTGCGGCGGGACTGGCCGACCGGATCGAGCTGCATATCGGCGAAGCCTTGACGAACTTGCCCGGTCTGACCGGACCGTTCGACCTCACCTTCATCGACGCCGACAAGCCGAACAATTGTGCCTATGTCGACCATGCCCTGCATCTCTCGCGACCCGGCGCCTTGATCGTGGTCGACAATGTGGTCCGTGAGGGGACCGTCCTCGAGCCGGCGGACGACGACGAATCGGCGATCGGAACGCGAGCCTTGTACGCCCATGTATTTCAACACGCTCGGCTCGAGGCCACCGCGCTGCAGACAGTGGGCGGCAAGGGTTGGGACGGGATGATGTTCCTGAGGGTGAAATCCTAATGCATCTGGCCCACTCTCCTGGTGCCCCGGCTCAAGAGCGAATCGCCTTCGAGCGGTTTCTCGAAACCGATATCCGCGTGGGCACGATCCTTTCCGCCGAAGCTTTTCCCGAGGCGCGCAAGCCCTCCTATCGGCTGGTGGTGGATTTCGGTCTGGGGATCGGGACGAGGAAGAGCTGCGCGCAGATCGCGGCCAATTACACGCTCGCCGAGCTCCCCGGGCGGCAGGTGGCGGCGGTGGTCAATTTCCCGCCGCGCCAGATTGGGCCGGCGATGTCCGAGGTGCTGGTGCTGGGCTTTGCCGATGCTGCGGGCGAGGTAGTGCTGTTCGCCCCCGATGCGCCGGTCCCGAACGGGTCGCGCTTGTTCTAGGCCTCAGTGGATGCGCAGATGTTCGTCGAGGAACAGCGCGACATCCGCCAGCGCCACCGTGCGGTCGAGATAGGCATCTCCGATCCCGCGCAGCAGCACGAAGGGCAGGGTGCCCGCGTCCATCTTCTTGTCGTGCTTCATGTGTTCGACCAGCGCCGCGCCGTCGCAGTCGAGCGCCAGCGCCGCGATCTCTGCGGGCAGGCCTGCGGCATCGACCGCCGCGGTGACCCGTTCGGCATCGGCGAGCGACAGATGGCCAAGCCGCGCCGAATAGCGCGCCGCGAGTATCATGCCGAGCGCCACCGCCTCGCCGTGCAGCAGCCGGACGGAGAATCCCACGTCGGCTTCGAGCGCATGACCGAAGGTGTGACCCAGATTGAGCAGCGCCCGCGCACCGGAGGTCTCGCGCTCGTCCTCGGCGACGATCCGCGCCTTGGCGGCGACGCTGGTGGCGACTGCGTGTTCGAGCGATTTTTCCTCGATCGCGAGCACCTTGCTGCCGTTTTCTGTTAGCCAGTCGAAGAAGCCGCGATCGCCCAGCACGCCGTATTTGAGCACCTCGGCATAGCCCGCGCGCAATTCGCGCGGGGGCAGCGTGGCGAGCGTGGCAAGATCGGCGAGCACCAGCGCGGGTTGGTGGAAAGCACCGACGAGGTTCTTGCCCGCCGCGGTGTTGATCGCGGTCTTGCCGCCGACCGAGCTGTCGACCTGCGCCAGCAAGGTGGTGGGTAGCTGGATGAAGCCGCAGCCGCGCTTGAGGATGGCGCAGGCGAAACCGGTGAGATCGCCGACGACGCCGCCGCCGAGCGCGACCACATGATCGCCGCGTTCGACGCCCTGCGCCAGCAGCCAGTCGGTCAGGCGCTCGAGTTCGGACCAGGATTTCGAGCCTTCGCCGGGTGCGACCTCGTACCATTGCGCGGTCCTGCCGCTCGAATGGAGCGTCTCCTGGAGCGTTGCGCCCCAGTGCCGCCGCGCATTGGCATCGGCGACGATCGGCACCGCGGATTTGCGCAGCAAGGGGCCGGCAAGCGCTGGGAGCCGCGCCAGCAGGCCCGGTCCGACATGCACCTCGTAGGAGCGCCCGCCGAGTTCCACCGGGATCACAGCCATGAATCAATTGCCTCGAGAATGCGTAGCGCCGTTGCATTGTGCGGGCCATCGTCTGTCACCACATGGCAATCGGCCTGCGAGTAGGAACCGCTGCGCCGCTCCTTGAGGTCGAGCAGTATGGCATGCGGATCGCCCTGGCGCAGCAGCGGGCGAGAATCGCGCCGCGCGGTGCGTTCGACCAGCGTCTCGATATCGCAGTCGAGCCAGACCGAGATCGCCTTCTCGCGGATCAGCCCGCGGGTTTCCGGATCGACGAAGGCGCCGCCGCCGGTGGCGATCACGCCCTGCTTCTCGCCTATCAGCCGCCCCATCACCCGCCGCTCGCCATTCCGAAAATAGGGTTCGCCGAACTCCTCGAAAATCTCGGCGACCGAGCGGTCGGCCGCGCGCTCGATCTCATCGTCGACATCGACGAAATCGACCCCGATGAGGTTGGCGAGCCGCCGCCCGACGGTGGATTTGCCCACCCCCATCAAGCCGACGAGCACGATCGGTCGGTCGATCCGGCGCGCGATCCGGGCAATATCCTGCTGGGTAAGGCTGGGGGCCGTCTGGGTCATTGCTGCATGGCCTAGAGATGGGCTATCGGGCAGGCAAGCATGGCACATATTGCACGGACTAAAGCACAGATAATGAAGGGACAGCGTATCGGCATGATCGCCGCGTTCATCCTCCTGTCGATCCTGATCCTCGCCTGGTACGATGGCGGCGAAGAGGCGATGCGCCCCATCGAGCAGGCCGTCCCTCTTCCCGAGGCGGTCCGATGACGCGCGGTTGGCTCGCCGCCGGCGTCGCGGCGATGGCGCTGGGCTCGAGCCTGGCGCTGGCGCAGGGGCAGCCCGTAGACCTGCTTCCGCCAGGGTTCGAGGCGCCGACGCCGACGCCGACACCAGCTCCGGCGCCGACTCCCAGCCCGCGACCCGCCGCCACACCAGCACCATTGCCGGGTGCCGCTCCCACACCGGTCAGGCGTCCGGGCGAAGTGGTGCAGCCGCTCCCCACTGCCCCCTCGACCAGCTCTTCCGCCGCCGACCTCGCCGACCTGCCGACGCTTCGCGAGCTGGAGAACATGTCGACCGACGAGCTCGACGAGCTGCTCGGGCTCAAGCCCCGGTTCGACATCCCGCCCGCCGCCCGCCGCTCGACCGAGCGGGTCGGGATCATCGGCCCGCAGGAAGGCGGAATGCCCGTAGCCTCGCTCGCCAACCAGCCCGCCACGCTGGTGCGCGCGGTGCTGACCGGGACCGACGGTCAGCTAGTTTCGCGCTGGGGCCATATCCTGCTGCGCCGGGCGCTTGCCAGCCGCCTCGCCGCGCCAGCCGGGATGGGCGCGGTCGAATTCGCCGCGCTGCGCGCCGGTCTGCTCAACCGCATGGGCGAGCACACCGCCGCGCGCGCGCTGGTGCAGGACATCGATACCGCCGATTACGACGAGAATCTCACCGGTGCCGCTCTGGACGCCTATATCGGCACTGCCGATATCGTTGGCGCCTGCCCCGCGGTGCGGCTGTCGCGCGAAGCCCGCGAGGGCGGCGAGTGGCGGATGCTGCAGGCAATCTGCAACGCCTATGCCGGCGAGGAAACCCGCGCCGGCAACGATCTGCGACGGCTGATGAATTCGGGCACGGTGCCGCGGATCGATTCGCTGCTGGCGCAGCGTTTCGCCGGGGCCGCCGGCGCCGGACGGCGCGCGGTGAATATCGAGTGGAACGATGTCGAGGAAGTGACCCCCTGGCGGTTCGCGCTGGCCAATGCGCTGGGAGTGGACATTCCCGTGGAGCTTGCCGGAACGCTCTCGCCGGCGCTGGAACTGCAGACTGCGACCGCGCCGATGCTGCCTTTGCCTCAGCGCGTGGCGGGGGCGAAAATGGCCGCCGAGAGGGGGATTCTCTCCTCCGAGGCGCTGATTGATCTCTATTCGCAGATTTACGCTCTGGACGACATGGAGATCGAGGCGCGCGCCACGGCCGTGCAACTGCGCAACGCCTATGTCGATGACGATCCGGCGGCGAGGCTGGCGGCCATGCGCGATATCTGGAGCGGCGAGCGGGGCGAGGATTTCGGACCCTATGTACTCACGGCCTATGCCGCGGCGCGGTTGCCCCCCAACGAAGCGTTGGCGGACGATGCGGCGGCGCTGATTTCCTCCATGCTCGCCGCCGGTCTCGACCGGGATGCGCAGCGCTGGAGCGGGGTCGTCGAGGACGGCAGCATGGCCTGGGGCATACTCGCGGTCGCCACACCGGGCGCATCGGCCCAAGTGAGCGGCGGCGATCTTGGAAGTTTCATCGATAACGACGGCAGTACCCGCCAGCTCGGATCGCGACTGCTGCTGGCGGGGCTTGCCGGGTTGGGGCGGATCGATCCCTCGGACATAGCCGGATACAGCGAGGATCTGGGCGTGGATCTCTCTCGCCGGAGCGTCTGGACCGAGCGCATTTCACAGGCCGCGCAGGCCGACAATCCGGCGCTGGTTGCCTTGCTGGCGGGGCTGGGGATGCAGGGTGAGAGCTGGCAGCGGATGACCGCGCTGCATCTCTATCATATCGTCCGCGCGCTCGATGCCGTCGGGATGAATGCCGAAGCGCGGATGATCGCGGCCGAGGCGGTCGCCCGGGCGTGATCGGGCCGACGGAGCGGCGATGAGCGCAATCGCCGAGTTTCTCGCCATGCTCGCCGCCGAGCGCGGCGCGGCGCGCAACACGCTCGAGGCCTATCGCCGCGATCTCGAACAGGCCGAAGAGCTGGTGGGCGATCTGGAAGGCGCGCAAGCCTCCGATCTGGAGAAGCTCGGTCGCACATGGGCGCAGCTCGCGCCCTCATCGCTGGCGCGCAAGGCCTCGGCGCTGCGCCAGTTCTACGGCTTCCTCGCCGAAGAAGGGCGCCGCAGCGACGATCCTAGCCATGCGCTCCCGCGTCCGGTCGCCCGGCGGCCGCTGCCCAAAATCCTCTCCCATGCCGAGGTCGAGGCGCTGTTCGCGCGGGCCGAGCTGGAGGCAGCAACCGATGCGCCGCTGCCTCTGCGGCAGCTGGCGTTGCTCGAGATGCTCTACGGCTCTGGTCTGCGCGCTACCGAACTGGTTTCGCTGCCGCTTTCCGCGGTGCCGCGCGATGCACCTTTCCTGACCGTGACGGGCAAAGGCGGCGCGGCGCGTATGGTTCCGGTGAGCGGGCGGGCCAGGACAGCGCTCAGCCGTTGGCTCGCTATGCGCCCGGAAGGGGCCGAGGGATCGAAGGTGGGTGCGAAATTCCTCTTCCCCTCGCGGACCGGACATATCAGCAGGGTTCGCCTGTTCCAGATCCTCAAGCAGCTGGCGGTGCGCGCCGGGCTAGATCCGGCGAAACTCAGCCCGCATGTGCTGCGCCACGCCTTCGCTACCCATCTGCTCGAAGGCGGTGCCGATCTGCGCACGCTGCAGATGTTGCTGGGGCATGCGGATATCGCGACGACGCAGATCTACACCCACGTCGATGCCGCACGGTTGGTGAGACTGGTCAACGAACGGCACCCGCTTGCGCGGCCGCGCAACAGCGACTAGCCCGCGAGCGATGATTTCCTACCTCGAATTCGAAAAGCCGGTCGCCGAACTGGAGACCCAGATCGCGGAGTTGCGCGCCGCCGCCGATGGCGACGATGTCGATATCGGCCCCGAGCTCGCGCGCCTCGAACGCAAGAGCGCCGAGCTGCTGCGCGGGATCTATCAGGCGCTGACTCCGTGGCAGAAGACCCAGGTCGCGCGCCACCCTTCGCGCCCCCATTTTCGCGACTATGTCGAGCATGCCTTCGAAGAATTCGTCCCTCTAAGCGGCGATCGCAGCTTCGCCGACGACTCCGCAATTCTGGGCGGCTTCGCCAAGCTCGACGGGCGCAAGATCATGCTGATCGGCCACGAGAAGGGCAACGATACCGCCAGCCGCATCAGGCATAATTTCGGCATGGGCAAGCCCGAGGGCTATCGCAAGGCGATCCGGCTGATGGAACTGGCGGGGCGCTTCGGCCTGCCAGTGGTGACCTTGGTCGATACGTCGGGCGCCTTCCCGGGGATCGAGGCCGAGGAGCGCGGTCAGGCGGAGGCGATCGCCCGCGCGACCGAGGCCTGCCTCGCGCTGCCAGTGCCGATGGTTGCCGCGATCGTCGGCGAGGGCGGCTCGGGCGGCGCGGTTGCGCTGGCCAGTGCCGAGCGGGTGCTGATGTTCCAGCACGCGGTCTATTCGGTGATCTCCCCCGAAGGCTGCGCCTCGATCCTGTGGCGCACGGCGGAGAAGGCGCCCGACGCGGCCGAAGCGATGAAAGTCACCGCGCAGCATCTCGAAGCTCTCGGCGTGATCGACCGGATCGTGCGCGAGCCGGTCGGCGGCGCGCATCGCGATCCGCGCGTTGCAGCCGAAGCGCTCGGCGCGGCTTTGGCGGACGAACTCGATACGCTGGGCGCCAAGCCCGAGGCGGAACTGAGGCGGATGCGCGAAGAACGCTTTTTGTCGATGGCGGGCTAGGGACTAAGCCCCGCCGCCCTAGATCGCACGAGGCGGCTTCGGGAACCAACCGCTGTATCGCAGGATTTCCCTACCTGTAATCCGATGCGCGGGCAGCTGTGCCCGTGTGCGCGTTTCAGGGAGAGATCCATGTCGACCATCAAGGCGCTTGCCGCCAGTTCCACCGCAGCGCTCGCGCTTGCTCTGAGCGGTTGCGCAACGGCCAACATTCCGGGCGCCTCGGCACCGATCACCCAGAGCGAGGCGCAGACCGGCGCCGAAGCGCATCCGCAGCTGCTCGCCGAATTCGGTGGCGCGATGACGGGGCCGCAGGCGCAATACGTCCAGCAGGTGGGGCAGAACATCGCGGTCCAGTCGGGGCTGGCCAACGCGCGCGAATCCTTTACCGTTTCGGTGCTCAACAGTCCGGTCAACAACGCTTTCGCGATTCCGGGCGGTTTCGTCTACACGACCCGTCAGCTGGTCACGCTGATGGACAATGAGGCGGAGCTCGCCGCGGTCCTGGGCCACGAGGTCGGCCATGTCGCCGCCCGCCATTCGCAGCGCCGCCAGGCGCGATCGCAGCAGAACACCCTGCTCGGCGCAGGCGCGGCGATCCTTTCGGGTATCCTTCTGGGCAACAGCGGAATCGGCCAGCAGATCGGCCAGGCTGCGCTCCAGGGTTCGCAATTGCTGACCTTGAGGTTCTCGCGCAGCCAGGAGCTCGAAGCCGATGCGCTCGGGATCCGCTATCTCAACCAGGCTGGCTACGATCCCACCGCGATGGGCACGGTGCTGGCAAGCCTTGCGGCGCAGAACGCGCTCGATGCGCGGCTGCAGGGCCGCGACGACGCCAGACTGCCCGAATGGGCATCGACCCACCCCGATCCCGCCAGCCGGGTCCAGGAGGCGCTGAGCATGGCGCAAGGGGCCTCCGGCGTGACCAATCGCGACACCTTCCTGACCCGCATCGACGGGCTGCTCTACGGCGACGATCCGGAGCAGGGGGTGATCGAGGGACGGCAGTTCATCCATCCCGACATGCGTCTTGCATTCACCGCGCCGCAGGGCTTTTACATGATCAACGGCACCCGCGCGGTCAGCATCAACGGCCAGAGCGGCAAGGCGCAACTGACGTTGGCGCCCTACGGCGGCAATCTCGAGAACTACGTTGCCAAGGTGTTCGCGGATCTGGGCGGCGCGCAGCAGCAATTGCGCCCGCAAAGGATCCAGCGCACGACGGTCAACGGTCTACCCGCCGCCTATGGGACCGCGCGGGTCAATAGCGGTCAGGGCGAGGTCGATGTCGTGGTCTTCGCCTATGAATTCACCAACGATCGCGCCTACCACTTCCAAGTGATCACGCAGCCGGGCGGCGCAAGCGCCTTCACGCCCATGTTCAACTCGATGCGCCGCATCAGCGCGGCGGAAGCCGCCAATGTCGTCCCCCGCCATCTCGAAATTGCGACCGTCCGCAGCGGGGATACGATTCGCACACTCGCAAACCGAATGGCCTATACCGATGGCCAGCTCGAACGCTTCCTTGTGCTCAACTCGCTCGATGCGAAGGACACCATACGGATCGGGCAGAAGGTCAAGCTGGTGGTTCGCGGGCGCTGAAATCCGGGGCGATCGAGGCGCTAGGACTGAAATTGGATGGGACGACCGCAACCCATCTGGTTGCGCCGGTGACGGCGGGTTTCCAGGTGTCGCCGATCCCATCCCCTTTCGCCTGAGTTGGAGGTGTCTTGCCTTGGATCTACGGGTACAGACGCCAAAATTGCGAGGAAAAGCGCGCAGAAGAACAGGGGCTGGTTGTAGAACAGCGTGCCGTCCAGCGTGGATGTCGCACCCAGCGCGAGCAACGATGAAAAGGCTGGCCAAGCCACCCGCGGGTTTGTTTCTAGCCGATCGCCGATGGTAGGCAAGAAGGGGACCACACCGATCGCGAAAGCGACTAAGCCAAATGCGCCCCAAGCGTGAAGGATATGCACGACGGCGTTGTGGGCGTTCAAGGCGGCACCGGGAAGCATTTCGTCAAGCAGATCGAGGGTGCCTATCTGACCGTGACCGAAAAGCGGCTTTTCGAGGCTCTGCGATAACATGCGTGCCCAGATGTCGAACCGGCCGGAGGAGTATGCGTCGCCCGTAGAATCAGCGGCGAACCCTCCCATGATAGACTTAAATCCGTAGATCTCATGTGTCGGAGCGGTAAACAACGAAAGCGGGTAGGCGATAGAGGCGCAAGCAACAGAAGTAAGGACGATCCGCTTCCTCGCTTTTGCAGCCAATATGGCCACTACCATCGGAACGATTATCGAGGTTCCGAAAGAGGCCCGTCCACCGGACCACGCAAAGAGATGATATGCGGAAAATATACAGATAATAGATAAAACTCGGAGCGGATTTTCAGTTTCAGCAATAAGAAAGCCAAGGCCTATGCCCAGAAGAACTGCTGCATAAAAAGTGTACAAACGGGGATTGGTCGTGCCGACGCTATAAGGCTCCCACGCTTCCAAACTAAGGCCGAGAACAAATATTGCAACGAAGTAGACCATGATTGAATGGAAGATCAATCCGACGGAAATGTAGATCAAAAGCGCACGTTCGATTCCGACCCACTGGCTCTTTATCATTGCCCAAAGAGCCAAGGAAAAAAGGCCATGAATAAACCAGAAAAGCTGGAACGTTCCCGAAAATTGCGAATGCGAGGAAAAAGCGGTCGCGGCGCTAGCGCCAACAAGCCAGAGAATGAATGCTATCCGGACGTGGCCGGGAAGCCTTTTAAAGCTTACCAGCGGGTGCCAGCCGGAATAAAGTGCGAGGAATATAACAGCGACTTCGGTGCCAACGATATAGAGCGCAAGCCAGCGCGATACTGAAACCTCGCTGGTGCCCTCGTAGCTCGAAGCTGCATAAATCGGGACCGCGAGCGCCAGCAACAGCAATGCTGCGATAGCGGGCTTATCGAGTTTGGGTAGTGAGAACGACGTCATGTACAAGGGGACCTCGAAAGTTGATCCGATGTCTATTAAGCGGCGCATGCCACCAAACCTTGTTTTTGAGAAAGTTCTAACCGCCGGGTAAGCTCGATGTGCCTCGCTAGCTCGCGGTCGAGAGTTCGGGGATGGCGTGTCCCGATGCGTCTCGCGTCATCTAGTAGATGAATTTTGCCAATGCGCGACTTGAACGAGCTCACGTCGAGTGGAATGTTCGCGGTATTGCTGGCAAGAAATGATGAGAAAAGGCGGCGAAATGAATTTCGCCGCCTCATCTTCGTCTGTCGGCTCAGATGTCGACAGTCTTAGGACGTCGTCATCGAGGTCGAAACCTTGTTGAACGTGGTCGACAGATTGCCGCCGAGGCTCTGCATCGCGGTGATGGCCGCAACGGCGATCAGCGCAGCGATCAGGCCATATTCGATGGCGGTCGCGCCTTCTTCGTTCTGACGGATTTTCTTGATGAACTTCATTGGTCGTCTCCTGGTTTGGTCTTCGGTTCCCGACCCTCTCCCGGTGTTCGGACCGGAAGTGGGCATCTTGCAGTTTCGACTTCGAAGGTTGAGAAATCGCTAACGCAACCCGCAAGTCGGATCGTTACCCACCGCCTGAGCCGGTTATGTTTTCCGAAACCAGAGTCCAGAACGAGATCGCAGTGATCCCGAAAGTCTGGATGGCTCCGACCATTGCCAGGAAGATCAGGGCAAGTATCAGTCCGTATTCGACGGCGGTTGCACCATCGGTCCGGCGACCGAGTTTTCGCAGGAATTGACGCATTCCGGTGTTTCCCCAATCGCAACCACGGGATCTGACGATGCCGGGTCTAGGCATCGCGGGTTAAGAAAGGATTGAGGCAGGCGATGACAGTGGAAGAAATTCCGACATGGCTGGCGGTGGTGGCGGTCGCGCTGGTGGACGAGCGGGGCCGCTGGCTGATGCACAAACGCCCTGCGGAGAAGCATCATTTCGGTCTGTGGGAGTTTCCCGGCGGCAAGGTCGAGCAGGGCGAAACTCCGGCATATGCGCTGGTTCGCGAGATTGCGGAGGAGTTGGGCGTGGAGTTGTCGCCCGAGGCGTTGCGACCCGCAGGGTTCGCGCAGACCGCCGACGATGAAAGGCGACCGCCGATTGTCATCCTGCTTTACACCTGCCGGTCCTGGGCGAGGGAGCCGCAGGCTTTGGAAGGGGGCGAGATCGCCTGGTTTGCACCAAAGCAAGCCGCTTTGCTGGACAAGCCCCCACTGGATCACGCGCTGCTGGCGCAATTGACGGCGCTTGAAGGGCTTATGGGGGACCACCTCTGACCGGCTGTTGCAGGCGCGGGGCGGAATAAATCGCGGATCGAGCCCGATGGGGATTGCCAAGCACAAAGCACCTGCCTATGTGGCCCACCTCGAGTGCGCCCGTAGCTCAGCTGGATAGAGTACCTGACTACGAATCAGGTGGCCGGAGGTTCGAATCCTTCCGGGCGCACCACACAAGGCCATCCTTCCGGCGGAAGGGTGGCCTTGTGTGGTTCTGGGTTCGGCAGACTGCCTATCCGGGGTTGCAGAATGGCTAGGCTTCGTCCTCGAGCCGATGCATGTCGTCGTCGGAAAATCCGAAATGATGCCCTGCCTCATGGATGACGACATGGCGGACAAGTTCCTCCAGCCCCACTCCGGTCTCGCGCATTTCGGCCAGCAGCGGTTGCCGGAACAGCCAGATGCGCGGCGGGAGCTCGCCGCTTTCCCAGATCGAAGCTTCGGAAACCGGGCGACCCTCGTAGAGGCCGCTCAACTGCCATTTGTCGGTGAGATCAACCGAGGCGAGCTGTTCGGGCGTGGCGAAGTCCTCCACCCGCATGACCGCCCGATCGAGTTCGGTGCGGAACTGTTCGGGAAGAGTGCGGAGCACGGTCGCGGCAAGGCGCTGCATCTCGTCTTTGCTGGCTGCGAAGTCTTGTGTCATCCGATGCGGGATATGGCCATCCGAGGCAGGCTGTGCAACCGATGGAGCGCAACCGCTGGAACCAGGGCGCGCCACACCTGTTTGACTGTCGCACTCGCAAAATTATCAAAGGATACAAAAGATGTCCCAGGACGACGAAATCTTCGCGCGGCTCAAGCGGGATCACGACAAGCATCGCGAGCTGCTGGATCGCCTGCTCAAAACCGAAGGCGACACGGCAGAACGCCGATCGCTGTTCGAGGAACTGACCAGGGAATTGAAGAGCCATGCTTCCGCGGAAGAGCAGGCGCTCTATTCGACGATGATGCGCAAACCGCCGACTACCGACGAGACCCGCCATTCGGTGGCCGAGCATCACGAGATCGAGGAAGCGCTCAACGATCTCGCAGCCACCGATATGTCGGCTGGTGCCTGGCTGCACAAATTCAAGGATCTCGACCACGATTACCGTCATCATATCGACGAGGAAGAAGAAGAGCATTTCCCCGATTTCGCGGATCATCTCGACGAGAAGGATCGCGAACACATGCGCGGCGTTTTCGAGCGCCGGAAAAAGGAGGAGAAGGCCGAGGCCGAGGTGACGCCCGAAGCGAAGGAAGATGCCAAGGAATAGCGCTGGTCGGCGGAGGGACAGCGTGAGCGAAGAACCGGTCGACCCCACACGCGTTACCCGGCTCGACGAAGGCGTCGAGCCGGGTGTCTGGCGTTATGCCAGGGCGGAGCGGGCGGAATTGATGATCGATGCGGCGGATTATTTCGCTGCGATGCAGACCGCGATGCTCAAGGCGCGTCATCGGATTTTCCTCGTGGGCTGGGATTTCGACACGCGAATCCATCTCGCTGCGGGGCGCCGCTGGTGGCAGCGCACCTACGAGGACGAATATCCGTCGCGGCTCGGCAGTTTCATTGCCTGGCTCAGCCGCAACCGTCCGACCATGGAAATCCGGATCCTCAAATGGAGCTTCGGAGTCTTCAAATTCGCGGTCCGCGGTTCGATGTGGTGGGATCTGGTGCGCTGGGCACGGCATCGGCGGATCGACTTCAAGTTCGACAGCGCGCATCCCGTGGGCTGCTGCCATCATCAGAAGATCGCCGTGCTGGACAACAAGCTGGCGGTGTGCGGCGGGATCGACATGACCGTGCGGCGCTGGGATACGCGCGAGCACAAGGAGGTGGACGAGCGCCGCACTACACCTCGCGGTGATCAGTACGGGCCGTGGCACGACGCCTCGATGATGATGGAAGGCGATGTCGCGGAGGCGCTGAGCGAGCTTGGCCGCGATCGCTGGATCAAGGCTGGCGGCGTGCCGCTGCTGCCGCTCAAGCCGCGCGAGGAATCTCTGTGGCCCGAGGGGCTCCGGGCGGGGTTCGAGAACGTCGAGATCGGCATCGCCCGCACCTGTTCCGCCTATCGCGAATGGGACGAGGTGACCGAGATCGCCGAATTGTTCCTGACCCACATCAAGCGGGCGAGGCATCACATCTACGCCGAGAGCCAGTACTTCGCCTCGCGCGCGGTGGCCGAGGCGATCATGGCGCGGCTGGCCGAGGACGATCCGCCCGAAATCGTGATCGTCCATCCACAGCATGCCGACGGCTGGCTCGAACAGCAGGCGATGGACCACGCGCGCGCCGAGCTGGTGAAATGCATCGAGGCGGCGCCAAATGGCGACCGGTTTTCGATCTGGTGTCCTTATACGGGCGAAACGCCGATCTACGTCCATGCCAAGATCATGATCGTCGACGACCAGATCCTGCGGATCGGTTCGGCCAATCTCAACAACCGCTCGCTGGGGCTGGACAGCGAATGTGACGTCTTCATCGACTCCACCCGCGAGGGCAACAGCCATGCCGCCGAGGAAATCGCGCGGATCAGGCGGTCGCTGCTCGCGGAGCACTGCGGAGTGGAGGAAGACGCGATGCCGAAACTGCTCGATCGGCACGGTTCGATGGCGGCGCTGATCGCCGCGAACGGCGGCGGCGCACGGGCACTGAGGCGCTATGTGCCGCCCGAACTCGACACGGTGCGGGAAACCGTCGTTCGGTCCGAGATACTCGACCCTGAGAACGCCGAGACAATGTTCGAGCCCTTTGCCGAGGGCGGACTTTTCCGTAAGGGCAGCCGACTTGGCCGCATCCGCGCCCGGCTCCGGAGGAAAAAGAAGAAATGAGCAGTCTTGTCGGACCCGACGAAGACGATCCGCGCGGCAAGCCGCCGGTTCCGGAGGAAGTGCAGGAAGCGATCCGCACGCTGATCCGCTGGGCGGGCGACGATCCGTCTCGCGAAGGTCTGCTGGATACGCCCGCCCGCGTCGCCCGTGCATGGAAGGAATACTGCCTCGGCTATGCGGAGGACCCTGCCTATCATCTGCAGCGGGTGTTCGAGGAGGTGGGCGGCTATAACGAGATCGTTCTGCTCAAGGACATTCCCTTCCAGAGTCATTGCGAACACCATATGGCGCCGATCATCGGCAAGGCGGCGATCGCCTATCTGCCCAACGATCGGGTGGTCGGCATCTCAAAGCTGGCGCGCGTGCTCCACGGCTTCGCCAGGCGGCTGCAGGTCCAGGAACGGCTCACCGCCGAGGTCGCGGACTGCATCTGGGAAAGCCTCGAGCCTCAAGGGGTCGCGGTGGTGATCGAGGCGTCGCACAGCTGCATGACAGCGCGCGGGGTCCGTACACCGGGGGTGGGCATGATTACCAGCCGCATGATGGGCACCTTTCTGCAGGACGAGCGCAGCCGAAAGGAAGTGCTCAGCCTGATGGGCTACTGAGCCGGGCGTTCGGACGGGCGATCTCTGCGAATCAAAAGGGGCGCCCTGGGCGCCCCTTTTTCGCTCGACTTCCTTTTCCTTAGAGCTGCTTAAGCATGTGCTCTGCGCTCGAGACCGAGAAATCACCCGGCTGTTCGACGTTGAGTTCCTTCACCACGCCATCCTCGACGATCATTGAGTAGCGCTGCGCACGTTGTCCCATGCCGAAGCCCGATCCGTCCATCGTAAGTCCGACTGCCTGCGCGAAATCGCCATTGCCGTCGGCGAGCATGGTAACCTCTTCCGACCCGGCGGCGTCCTTCCATGCACCCATCACGAAGGCATCATTGACCGAGGTGCAGGCGATCTCGTCGACGCCCTTGGCGCGCAGCTCATCCGCCTTCTCGACATAGCCCGGCAGGTGCTTGGCCGAACAGGTCGGGGTGAAAGCGCCGGGCACCGAAAACAGTGCCACCTTGCGACCGGCGAAGAAGTCGCTCGAAGCGACTTGCTCGGGACCGTCCTGGGTCGCCTTGACCAGCTTTACATCGGGTAGTTTGTCGCCCACCGAAATCGTCATGATCGCGTCTCCTGCTGCATTGAATATCCGTCCGCAGGCGGCTTAGCCCAGCGCCAGTTCCGTGCAACCGGTTTTCCGGCGAGCGCGGCTCGAAGCGGCCCGCGCGGTTGCCCTGCGCGGGGGGAGCGGTTAGGGGCTGCGACAATTCCGCGCCGCCGCGTTTCTGCCGTACGGCGTGCGTCTCTTTCCATCCGACAACAGACCGAGGACCGCCCGTGACCGCCTTCACCGATTACGTCATCAAGGACATCGCGCTCGCCGATTACGGCCGCGCCGAGATCGCCATCGCCGAAACCGAAATGCCCGGCCTGATGGCCACCCGCGAGGAATATGGCGCGGACAAGCCGCTCAAGGGCGCGCGGATCACCGGCTCGCTGCACATGACGATCCAGACAGCGGTGCTGATCGAGACGCTGGTGGCGCTGGGTGCCGAAGTGCGCTGGGCGACCTGCAACATCTATTCGACCCAGGATCACGCCGCCGCCGCGATCGCCGCTCAGGACATTCCTGTTTTCGCGATCAAGGGCGAGAGCCTGGCCGATTACTGGGACTATGTCGGGCGGATCTTCGACTGGTCGACCGAGGACGATTCTGACCTCACCACCAATCTCATTCTCGACGACGGCGGCGATGCGACGATGTTCGCGCTGTGGGGCGCGCGGATCGAGGCGGGCGAGACCATGCCCGAGCCGCAGAACGCCGAAGAGATCGAGATGCAGCGCGCGCTCAAGGACTTCCTCAAGCGCAAGCCGGGTTATCTGACCAAGAGCGTCAAGTCGATCAAGGGCGTCTCGGAAGAGACAACCACCGGGGTCCACCGCCTCTACCACCTCGCCAAGCAGGACAAGCTGCCGTTCCCGGCGATCAACGTCAACGACAGCGTGACCAAGTCGAAATTCGACAATCTCTACGGCTGCCGCGAGAGCCTGGTCGATGCCATGCGCCGCGCCACCGATGTGATGCTCTCGGGCAAGGTCGCCTGCGTCGCGGGCTATGGCGATGTCGGCAAGGGTTCGGCGCAGTCGCTGCGCAATGGCGGCGCGCGCGTGCTGGTGACCGAGATCGATCCGATCTGCGCGCTGCAGGCGGCGATGGAGGGTTTCGAGGTGACGACGATGGAGGATGCGGTGACCCGCGCCGACATCTTCTGCACCACCACCGGCAATGAGGACGTCATCACCGCCCAGCACATGAAGGCGATGAAGCCGATGGCGATCGTGTGCAACATCGGCCATTTCGACAGCGAGATCCAGATCTCGGCGCTCGACAATTACGAATGGACCGAGCTCAAGCCGGGCACCGATCTGGTCAAGTTCCCCGACGGCAAGGAGATCATCATCCTGGCCAAGGGCCGGCTGGTGAACCTCGCCTGCGCCACCGGGCACCCCAGCTTCGTGATGAGCTGCTCCTTCACCAACCAGGTGCTGGCGCAGATCGAGCTGTGGGAAAACGACAACAAGTACGAGAACGACGTCTATGTCCTGCCCAAGCATCTCGACGAGAAGGTCGCCGCGCTGCATCTCGACAAGCTCGGGGTCAAGCTGACCAAGCTGACAAAGGTCCAGGCCGACTATATCGGCGTGCCGGTCGAGGGGCCGTTCAAGCCCGAGCATTACCGCTACTGAGGCTTCGAGTTTGGGGACCTGCCCGGGCTTGCACGACTCTAGGCCCGCGACCCTAAGCCATTGCATCGCCGTCCACTCGCGCATAGCTGGACGGCGATGCAATCCTCGCCCTTCTTGCTGACGCTGATCGGTCTGCTCCTCGCGCTGTGGACCGTCGCGGCGGGATGGATCATGATCCGCGCCAGCACGCGGGTGCAGGCCGCGGAAGGGACCAAACGCGCGGTGCGGCGGCTGTCGCGGATGATCGAAGACTCACCCGCGATCCCGCTGCTGGTGCGCGCCGATGGCCGCATAGAGGCGCCCGACCGGCTGGCCGGCTGGCTGGGTCTCGATGCAGTGCCGCAATATCTCAGCGAGCTGGCACCATCTGGAGCCGGAGGGCTGAGCGAAGACCAGCTCGAACAGCTCACCACCCGTGTCCGGCGCACGCAGAAGACTGCCGCACCCTTCCAGATGACGGTGAAGCCCAGAGGCTCGAAACGGGCGCTGGCGCTGCGCGGATCGCTGGCCGATCCCAATGTTTCGCCCAGCGGTGCCGCGCTGGTCTGGGTGTTCGACCTTACCGAGAGCGAGGAAGAAGTCGCTGCGCTCCGCGAGGAGACCGCGCGTGCGCGCGAGGATTTCGGCGCGCTGGTCGGCCTGATCGAGGCAGCGCCGATGCCGATGTGGTTTCGCAGCCCGCAGATGCAGCTCAGACTGGTCAACACCGCCTATGTCGCGGCGGTCGGTGCGCAGAGCCCCGACG
>Ga0208316_1000113_pt1 | contig 102461 bp, 85 predicted proteins | sample MalvireepMed_231_FD_184240 | JGI IMG/M metagenome (GOLD analysis project Ga0208316, IMG submission 184240) | Marine viral communities from the Global Malaspina Expedition - Malaspina viral metaG DeepMed_231 (SPAdes) (version 2) | ecosystem: Environmental > Aquatic > Marine > Oceanic | place... | reverse complement strand
GAAACTCGAAAACACTCATTGGTTGCGTGGATACCCACCAGGCACTGACAATCAAGGCGGCATAGTGAATAGGAACCGTCAAGTAGGTCAGTACCCGATAGTAACGATCCTGTTCAAGCCGAGGCACGGCCGACTCGGGGGGGTTTGAAAAATCCTCTCCAAACATGGCATCAATCAAGGGAACTGCGCCATACCAAAGGATCAACACCAATCCGTACCAAATGCTCCATCCAGTCTGGGATACCAAATAAAGGCCAATAAGAGGCGTCGCTGGCCACAGCACAGAAAGGACCCAGAGGTGGCGTTTTCTGTCCACATAACCTTCGGCATCAGGGTCTCTCTGAAGAGACTCTGTTGTTAAGACATTTTCTGACATTGACATTAGGATCACCTTATTGTTTTTCAGCTTGATCATTTTTCTACATTGTGCGAACACCGAGTCCCTCAGGTGAACGGACAAGTTGTAGGCATGAACAGGTTTGGCCAGAACCGGATATCAAACAACTACTCTAAGGGGTAGTTTTCGCACTAGACATCTATCAATATGCTTTCACCCCATAGCGCCCTCGCGTTTCGGGGAGACGAAGCAGGAGATCGGATTGTCATGACCCGCCATAGCTTGGAAGACTGGTGTCGGAGGATGTCTGAAAGGATGTGGGCTCGTCAGTGTTTCATTACTCAAGGGTGTTTAGACCGCTATTGCCTGAGCGCTTCTGCTACGCCTGAATCAAAGGTAGTTCTGTATCGGGCCCCGCCAGGCTATGGAAAATCTGTACAAGTGGCCTTTGCAGCAAACACTCGCGAACTGGAACGTGAGAGCGCCGTTTATATCAATACCCGGTCGTGCCCTGACTCATATGGCGTTAATGACAGTTTGTTTGCAGCGTTAGTTTTATATCAACTCGAAGGAGTTGAATCCTGGCGCACGATAAAAAGTGACATCGACACCATCGAAGCTCTTCGAAACGCACTGTGTAATGCAAAAAAGACGATAAGAATTTGCCTTGATGGGGTTGGCGAGGCTAAACATACCGCGGATTTGATTGAGGATTTAATCTGTGAAACACCGAGCAATGTGAAATTTTTCATTGCACCGAGTCGCGTTGGGGCGTTGGCGCGTTTGTCTATGATGACGGGTGTTGTAACGTATGGTGCTGATGAACTTGTATTTACAGAAGAGGAGGTTAGTGAATTATCGGGTATGGGTGGCCCCGAAGCCAGCAACATCATAAAAGCCACCGGTGGATGGCCAGCACTTGTCAGGCTTATGTGCCGAACCCCAAACCCAAATCTCCCCGCAGCGACTTGGCCGGAAACTCGCTCGTATTTCAGGGACAACCTCTTAACTGCATTACCCGATAGTACGAGGACCTTTCTTTGCAATGCAGCGATGCTCGAAGTAATCAGCGCTGAATGCTATGGCTATGTCTATAAGACAGAAGAGGCCGACCGGGAAATTACGTTTCTTAACGAACATTATGCTCTTTTAGCTCCCACCGGGACTTCTGCTGATCGTATGGATATGCACCCTGTGCTGCGAGAGTATTTGCGTAGTTTATTTAACACCACCCAACGAGAACGTCGCTCGTATGTACTGAAACGGGTCGCGTTCTGGCATTGGCGTAGGGGAGAGTACCTCCATTCAATCAATGCAGCTCTGGAAGCCAGTGACCATCGTTGGGCTCGCGTCGTAAGTGACAGCATTATTCTGGACGTGGCTCTGAGGCAGGGTGAAATCGAAGTACTTCGCACCTGGTTTGGAAAAGTACCGGCTCGTACGATAAAAAAAATCGCTGCCTTGAGCATAGGTTACGCGTGGATTTTGTATTTCAGCCAACAAGCTCGTCAAGCAGAGGAAATACTGGTTAGTTCGCTTCATCCGAGCTCCAGGGGGGTGGGCAATCTTGATGAGGAAGGATGGCGGGAATTGGTTAATGCGATAGGCAAAGCTACACAGGATAAATTACTGGAGAGTCAGGTTCTCTGTCAAAAATGGATAGACTCCTTTGGCGACCATAACATGGTTGGCAAAGGCGCAGCACTTACTTGCCAGGCATTCATTGCCTCCAGTGGACGCCATTTTGAAGAGTTGGAGCGATTGTCCCATCGAGCGGCTGTGGCCATCCAGTCATCCAATCAACATTACGCTTTTATTTGGCTTAAAACTGCAGAAATTCAGGGTGAACTGTTCAAGGGGGACATCGCCCGAGCAAGGAGTGTGTTGCTTCAAGCGAATAAAACAGCAGAAAAGATTCAGGTGCCAAAAACTTTTTTAAATAAAATGTTTGGCACCCTTGAGTTACAAATCCTGCACGAACAGAACCATCACCTGGTTACCCAGGAATCTGCACAGGCTTCGTTCGATTTCGCTTTGAACTATGGCGTTACAGATATTCTGTGGGGGTGTACACAGGCCTACAGCCGTTTTCTGTACCACCAAGGGTTCCGAGATAGAGCCATGGCCTTGTTGGAACAATCCCGCTTAGCCGCCTGCGAGCGAGAGCTCTCTCGTCTAAATATTCTGACTAAAGTTCAGTTAGCTGAGTTTACTCTCCTGAACAACGAGGAATTGGGTCCACCCATACTCCCCGATGAATGTGAGCTGACGTTCCTGCCAAATCAAAACCAGGCCATTCAAGCACGTATGGCCCTGGTAACCTCAATGTATAGACTACGGCTTGGGAAACAGTTTGGTGTCGCCGAAAAATATGCCAAACAAGCACTACAAAGCGCCAGCGCAATTTCAGACGCTAGAACCGGGATCGCCGCCCACTATTGTCAGGCCCTGGCAGCGTTTGCCCTCGGTTCATCAAAATCGGCGAAGCGCACGATTCTTGATGCAAACCTACTTTCGGAACATTTGAACTGTCACTTCACACGGCTCTGGATCAAAGAAGCGCTACTTTCTCTTAGCCCCCTTGCTCAGGATCTTTTTAACGATCTGCCAGACGACTCTGAAGCTAAAGCTACGAAGGATCCCGATGTCAGAATAGAAGACTCCAGCGTGCCACCTGTGCCCGGCAATGCCCACTCAACTATCACGATAAAGCAGATTTCTCTGTTGAAATGCGTAAGCAACGGAATGACCAACAGAGAAATCGCTGAACGGCTTCTTGTGACGGAGGATACCGTCAAATGGCATATGAAGAAGATTTTCAGCGAACTTAAAGTAACCAACCGGGTTCAGGCAGTCACTGAAGCTCGACTGCGCGGACTTTTATAGTGCTACAAAAACAAAAGAGGAATCGAGCGAATATGCAAAAAATAGTTATCATTGGCGCTGGAATAGCCAGCCTGACCGCCGCAGAGGCTCTCCGCCAGAATGGATTCGACGGAACGATTACCATTTTGGGCGAGGAAAACACGCTGCCTTACCAGCGTCCCCCGTTGTCCAAAGCCTATTTGACCTCAGATGAGTTGCCCTCGCCAACTCCGATCCGTTCTCCTAATTTCTTTCGGGACAACAAAGTTGAATTTGAACAAGGCGGTAAAGTAAAAGCGCTTGAACGATCGGCAAAGCAAGTAGTGATTCAAGGCGGCAGGAAAATTAAATACGACACGCTGATTTTGGCAACAGGAGCGAGGCCACGTCCTATTGATTTACCTGGTGAGAGCGCAAAAAATGTTTTCTATCTCAGGAATCTTGACCACTCCACCGCATTACGTAATGCCCTGTTAGCCCCGGAATGCGAGAAGGTGGCCATTCTCGGCGCGGGTGTTATCGGGCTTGAAGTCGCCTCCGCTGCCAATCTACAGGGAAAACAAGTCTCTGTGTTTGAGGCCAACAGCCGAGCGATGTGTCGAGTAGCGTCACCATTAACAAGTAATTTTGTCAGAAACCGCATGGCCTCCGCCGGCGTAATGTTCTACTTCAATGCTAGCGTCAACCAGATTCTCACTGAGGGAGACCGAGTTTCCGGTATCCGTTTGTCCGACGGCACTACCAAACCCGCAGACGTCGTTGTTATCGGTATAGGAGCCATCCCCAATGCTGAACTTGCGCAAGACGCAAACCTGGATTGCGACGGTGGTATTATAGTAGACAGCGGCATGCGTAGCTCTGACCCTGACATATTTGCGATCGGAGATTGCGCTAAAGCCGTCAACGTTTCCACCAATACACCCATCCGAATAGAAACTATTCACAATGCCATGCTTCAAGCACAAATTGCGGCGGCTCACATTTGTGGTAAACCGTCTCCGCCTGCCTCTCCTCCTCGTTTTTGGTCAGATCTCAACGGCATGAAAGTCCAGTGTATTGGAATCGCCACTGGATACGACCGAATTCAGCGGCGTCCCACAGAGAGTGACAATGCCTGTGAATTCTGGCTCTTTTCCGGAGACCGGATGATCGCAGCTGAAACAGTCAATCTTCCCACCCGGCAAGCCAAGCTATCTAAAGCTCTCTCCGGGTAAGTGTAAGCGAGATGGGATGCAGCTCATTCTCATCTCTGAGATTTCTATGTGCTGAGCCTCGTGACTGAGCATATCCAGCTGCAGGGGGATTCTGGCCCTCCCACAAGCTCTGCTGTAGAGCAGGAGATACAGAATCGCCCAGCCCAGCTGTGATGGCCACAGAACACCTACATTGCTGACCAGAAAGTCTTCCGGTATCTCTCCGGGTACAATTGGTTGATTATTACCGTCCAATTCTTGCTTGCCTGCCAGGGCACCACTATGCAAACCACTGTATATCCCTCAGGGGATCATCCTAGAGATCTCGCCCGCAGATTTGTCGACAAAAATGATGTGAGTCAGCCTAATTGCTGTGTTTGTGCGTAAGGTACAGACTCAAATGTCGGTCTACAAAGATCTCGCTCAGCCTGAATTCAATGGTCAAAAATGAGTGAGCCAACTGGCGGGGAGCAATCCAAGACGTGAAAAAGTTCATTAAAGCAGGTATTCGAGGCGTCGCCGCTGCGATTGTCATTGGACTGGGCGTTTGGGCTTGGTGGCATTTTCAACCGCAGGACTTGCCCGACGGATTCGCCGCCGGAAACGGCCGGATCGAGGCGGTCGAGATCGATATCGCAGCCAGGACCGCAGGCCGGATCCGGGAGATCCTGGTCAACGAGGGCGACTTCGTCCGCGCCGGCCAGGTCTTGGCGAAAATGGACACGGCCGTCCTGGAGGCGCAGCTCCGAGAGGCCGAGGCGCAGTTGCGACGGGCGCTCATCGGCATCGAGACCGCGCAAAGCCTGGTGACCCAGCGTGAGGCCGAGAAGCAGGCCGCCGAGGCGCTCATAGCCCAGAGGAAGGCCGAGCTCGACGCCGCGCAAAAACGGCTTGCCCGCACCCGGGAGCTCGCCTCAAAAAACGCCACCTCCGAGGCGCAGCTCGACGACGACCGTGCCGCAGCCGCGGCGGCGAAGGCTGCGGTCGGCGCCGCGGAGGCGCAGGCGGCGGCCGCGCAAGCCGCCATAGGGCGGGCCAAGTCGGATGTCATTGCCGCGGAGGCCTCGGTGGAAGCGGCGCGGGCTACCCTCCAGCGCATTCAGGCGGATATCGACGACAGCGTGCTGAAATCGCCGCGTGATGGGCGTGTCCAGTACCGCGTCGCTCAGCCCGGCGAAGTCCTCTCCCCGGGCGGCGTGGTGCTGAACATGGTCGATCTCACCGATGTGTACATGACCTTCTTCCTGCCGACGGAACAGGCCGGGCGGGTCGCGTTCGGGGCCGAGGCGCGGCTCGTGCTCGACGCCGCCCCACAATACGTGGTCCCGACCGAAATCTCCTTCGTGGCGGACGTCGCGCAGTTCACGCCCAAGGCGGTGGAGACGCAAGAAGAGCGCCAGAAGCTGATGTTCCGCATCAAGGCGCGGATCGCCCCGGATCTGCTCAGAGAGCACCTCCTCCAGGTCAAGACCGGCCTGCCGGGCATGGCCTATGTGCGGCTCGACCCGCGGGTGGATTGGCCGCCTGAACTGCAGACGAGACTGCCGCAATGAGCCGGGAGGCACATGCACAGATCGAGGATGACGGGGGGGCTGACGTGCCGGTTGCCCGCCTGCGGGATGTGTCCCTGCGCTACGGCAAGGCGTGTGCGCTCGACGAGGTCACCATCGATATCCCGGCGGGCTGCATGGCCGGGCTGATCGGCCCGGACGGGGTCGGCAAGTCGAGCCTGCTGGCGCTGGTCGCCGGCGCCCGCGCGGTCCAGACGGGACAGGTCGCGGTGCTCGGCGGCGACATGGCTGATGCGCGCCATCGCCGCGGAGTCGGCCCGCGCATCGCCTACATGCCGCAGGGCCTGGGGCGGAACCTCTACCCGACGCTCTCGGTGTTCGAGAACCTCGACTTCTTCGGGCGCCTGTTCGGGCATGACGGCGGCGAACGGGCGCGCCGCATTGAGGCGCTGACATGGGCCACCGGGCTCAAGCCGTTTCTCGATCGGGCGGCGGGCAAGCTATCCGGGGGGATGAAGCAGAAGCTCGGCCTCTGCTGCGCGCTGATCCACGATCCGGACCTGCTCATCCTCGACGAGCCGACCACCGGTGTCGACCCCCTCTCACGACGCCAGTTCTGGGGGTTGATCGCCGGCATTCGTCGTTCCCGTCCCGGCATGAGCGTGCTGGTGGCCACGGCCTATATGGAGGAGGCGGCACGCTTCGACTGGCTGGCGGCAATGAACGGTGGGCGGGTGCTGGCCAGCGACACGCCCGAAGACCTGCTGCACAGCACGGGGGCGGATTCGCTGGAGGCAGCCTTCATCCGGCTGCTGCCGGAAGAAAAACGCCGGGATTATCGGGCGGTTGAGATTCCGCCACGGCAGGCAGAGGATGGCGATACCGCGATCGAGGCCCGGGATCTGACCATGCGCTTCGGCGAGTTCACCGCGGTCGATCATGTGAACCTGCGTGTCCCACGGGGTGAGATCTTCGGTTTTCTCGGCTCCAACGGCTGCGGCAAGACCACGACCATGAAGATGCTGACCGGCCTCCTGCCGCCGAGCGAAGGCCGGGCCTGGCTGTTCGGACACGAGGTGGACCCGCACGACCTCGCGACCCGGTGCCGAGTCGGCTACATGTCGCAGTTCTTCTCACTCTATACCGAGCTGACAGTGCGGCAGAACCTGGAGCTGCATGCCCGGTTGTTCCAGGTGCCCGCTGCCGAGATTTCAGGGCGGGTGGATGAAATGGTTGAACGCTTTGATCTGGCGGCTGTGATCGACAGTCTGCCGGGCCGGCTGCCCCTCGGCCACCGGCAGCGCCTGTCGCTGGCAGTGGCCATGATCCACAAGCCCGAGATGCTGATCCTCGACGAGCCCACCTCAGGTGTCGACCCGGTGGCGCGCGATGCCTTCTGGCGGATGCTGGTCGAGCTGTCGCGCCGTGACGGGGTGACCATCTTCATCTCCACGCACTTCATGAATGAGGCCGAGCGCTGCGACCGTATCTCGCTGATGCATGCGGGCCGGGTGCTGGTCACCGACACGCCGGCAAATATCGTGCAGCAGCGGAGCGCGGAGACCCTGGAAGAAGCATTCGTGGCGCATCTGGAGGAGGCGTCGGGCGAAGCCGACGAGGGGCAAACAGCTTCGCTCGATACGGTTGACGCGTCGTCAGGCCATGTCGAACCCCAGGGCTGGCGGCGCATGTTTGATCCCCGGCGCATGATCAGCCATGCCCGGCGCGAAGGATTGGAGCTGCGCCGCGATCCTATCCGGCTGACGCTGGCGCTGCTCGGCAGCGTCATCCTGATGTTTGTGATGGGCTATGGGATCAGCCTCGATGTCGAGGATCTCACCTTCGCGGTGCTGGATCGCGACCAGACCACCGTCAGCCGCGACTATACGCTCAACCTCACCGGCTCACGGTACTTCGTCGAGCGGCCGCCGATTACCGGTTATGCCGATCTCGACCGGCGAATGCGCGAAGGCGACATCAGTCTGGCGATCGAGATCCCGCCGGGCTTCGCGCGCGACATCGCCCGGGGCCGGCGGGTCGAGATCGGCGCCTGGATCGACGGCGCCATGCCAACACGGGGTGAGACCGTCCGCGGCTATGTGCAGGGGATTCATGCCCACTGGCTGGCGACTAAGGCGCGCGAAGCCGGCTACGGCGAGGCTTTGGCGGGGCTCGTCAATATCGAGACCCGGTTCCGCTATAACCCGGACGTCAAGAGCCTGGTGGCGATGGTGCCGGCGGTGATCCCGCTGCTGCTCATGCTGATCCCGGCCATGCTCGCGGCGCTCAGCGTGGTACGCGAGAAGGAGCTCGGCTCGATCACCAACTTCTATGTCACACCCACCACGCGGCTCGAGTTCCTGCTCGGCAAGCAGTTTCCTTACGTGGTCCTGTCCTTCCTGAGCTTCCTGCTGCTTACGCTACTCGCGGTGACCGTGTTCGGCGTGCCGCTGAAGGGTAGCTTCCTGACGTTGGCGGTGGGTGCGCTGCTCTATGTTGGTGCCGCCACGGCCGTGGGGCTGCTGATCTCCACCTTCATGCGCAGCCAGATCGCGGCGATCTTCGGCACGGCGGTACTCACCATCCTGCCGGCGGCGAATTTCTCGGGCATGATCGACCCGGTCTCGTCCCTGGAAGGGATGGGCCGGCTGATCGGCGAGGTCTATCCGACCACGCATTTCCTGACGATCGCGCGCGGCACCTTCTCGAAGGCCCTCAACTTCTCCGACCTGCATGCCGCCTTTCTCCCACTGGCGCTGGCCGTGCCGGTTCTGATCGGTCTGTCCGCAGCGCTGCTCAAAAAGCAGGAGCGATAGTCCATGCGCCTTGCCAATATTTTCCATCTCGGTGTCAAGGAGTTGCGCAGCCTCATCCGCGACCGGATCATGCTTGTGCTGATTGTCTACGCCTTCACCGTTTCGGTCTACACGGCGGCCACGGCCATGCCGGAGACCCTCAACAAGGCGCCGATCGCGGTGGTGAACGAGGATCGCTCGCCATTGTCATGGCGCATCGTCAGCGCCTTTTACCCGCCGTACTTTGTTCTCCCCGAGGTGATCGACCAGGCCGAGATGGACGCCCGCATGGATGCCGGCCTAGACACCTTTGCCCTTGACATCCCGCCGAACTTCCAGCGTGACCTGCTGGCGGGGCGGCGGCCCACGGTCCAGCTGAACGTCGATGCCACGCGCATGAGCCAGGCATTTACTGGCACCGGCTATATCCAGACTATCGTGAGCGACGAGGTGCGGGCCTTTGCGCAGCGTTATCGCGAGATTCCGGAGCTGCCGGTCGATCTGGCGCTCCGGGCGCGCTTCAATCCCCAGCTCAACAAGTCGTGGTTCGGCGCGATCATGCAGGTCATCAACAACGTAACCATGCTCTCCATCGTCCTCACCGGCGCGGCGCTGATCCGCGAGCGCGAGCACGGCACCGTCGAGCATCTGCTGGTCATGCCGGTGACGCCTTTCGAGATCATGACGAGCAAGGTATGGGCGATGGCGCTGGTCGTCCTTGCCGCCACCGCCTTCGCGCTCACCGCCGTCGTGCAGGGCTGGCTGTCCGTGCCGATCGAAGGCTCGCTCGCGTTGTTCCTGGTCGGGACGGCGCTGCATCTGTTCGCGACCACCTCGATGGGCATCTTCCTCGGCACCGTCGCCCGCTCCATGCCGCAGTTCGCCCTGCTGCTCATGCTGGTGCTGCTGCCGCTGCAAATGCTCTCCGGGGGCTCAACGCCGCGCGAGAGCATGCCGGAGGCCGTCCAGTACATCATGCTCGCCGCGCCCAACACCCACTTTGTAATGCTGGCCCAGGCCATCCTCTATCGTGGCGCGGGCCTCGCCACCGTGTGGCCGCAATTCCTGGCCATCGCCGTTATCGGGGGTACCCTTTTTGGTTTGGCCCTGACCCGCTTCCGGCGAACACTCAGCGCCATGGCCTGACGGACTTGATACATGGCAGCGTGGAGTAGCGTCGGGCACACTCCGGCTGAGGTGGTTTCGCCTTCAAAAGTAAACAAGGCCAGCCCGTAGGCTGACCCTATAACGGATGAATCAGTTTTGCATGTAAGGCGCCACATACCTCATGTGAAGTTCATTCGGTGCAATTTCGATGGTCAGGTCAGTGTTGCCCACCAGTAAGCAGCCCTGAGTTGCCCTCACGACCACAACCTTCACCAAAGGGGAGCTGCAGAAGCTGGAGGCCCCATCCAAAGCGCCCTGGTGGGGTATGACCAGTGGCGGGAGGAAAGGGCCGCTTGAAATATATAGATGCCTAATGTTTATACTATAACGGTGTCTAACCCGATTCTGGCCAACCAATCATGAGATACGCCCATGAAAATCGTTAAAGTTCAGGACATTATTGGTACCGAGCGTGAAGTCAGCGACAAGCAGTGGACCAGCCGCCGCCTGCTGCTCAAGAAGGACGGAATGGGATTTTCCTTCCACGAAACCATCATCAAGGCAGGCTCCGAGCACACTTTCTGGTATAAGCACCACCTGGAAGCCGTTTACTGCGTTGCCGGTAACGGGCGCATCAAGGACCTCGCCACGGGTGAAGTTCACGAGATTACCGACGGTACCCTCTACGCCCTGGACAACCACGACAGGCACACCCTGTACGGTGGCACCGAGGACATGCGCCTGATCTGCGCCTTCAACCCGCCGGTGACCGGCCAGGAAGTCCATGACGAGGACGGCGCCTACCTGTCGGACACCAGCGATAACTGATCCGCCCTGATATAGCGGCTGATCTGACCGCTGGCACATGGCCAGCGCGCCTGCTGCCGGTGGCGGTGTTGCTTTGGCTGGAATGCCCTTACCGGCGAGTCCCGAGCTTGGTGGCGCCACCACTGGCACGTTTATCCGGCCTCTGCCTGGGCACTGGTACATAATGAGATGAGCTATGACCACAACATGGCTGCGGCAAGCATGTGAAGGCGCTATTGGAAGCACACAAGTGAGTTAAACAGAGTTTCCCTAGCCCCAACTGGATACAAGGCCAAGTGTTCGGTCCAACCCGAAAACGATGAGTAATTCGTTGAGGAATCAGAGCCCCGCTCGGCGCTGGCCCAAAGTTAAATGACTCAACTTCGGTAAAACCTTCGTTTGAAGCGTGGGCGCTAATCTGGCCAGGAAACAACGACTGCTCATTGTTAGAGTACTCGAAGGAGTTTTGATCCTTCCGCCCCCATCGAATCTCGAATATTGCCTCGATCAGGGGTGCTTTGATCTTTTCAGCCATCTATGCATTCGTATGAGTCGACATGGCATACGAAGGTGGGGATGATAGGCCCAGTTGTCCTGGAAGTTTGCACGTGGATAATTTCGTGAGAAGGCACGAGCGAGCTTATCTATCATTGACACCGCTGACATGGATTCCACAGCAGAACCGCTGAAAACAGACATTTTTCGTTCCTGCCCCAAACAACGGCTCGCTTTAATTGCGGCTGCCTTTATCGACAATGTGGACTAGGTCGGGATTGCAGCGGCATCAATAACGCTTGCTCATTACATGTTGTCGGAGCGGCGCCGAATGTCCGCTTTGCGACCACGCTGAACATTGAATTTCTTCGCATCGTTCAGTCTGCACACAGCAGATCTGGTCTGTGTTTCCTAACTTATTCGACCAGTATTCACCCACCGCCGAATCCAATCCAAAGCACCCTCTGATGGGCTTGAATTACACACCCCGCGAACCTCGCCAACTACCCACGTTTTATTCTGATACTCAAGCGATATGGTCAAGCGCTCCGGGTGGACCATCCGGTAAATGAAGACTTCCCCGAGGGCGACCGGCACGTCATAGCTGCCGACGCAATGGCGCATGGTTGCCCCTTCTTCCAGAAGTTCCAACCAGGAGCCCAACGGCTCTATACCATCGATTGGGGCAAGGGGCGGTTTCGGATAGTCGCCGTGCTCCTCAGAAAGCTCCTTCGCCAGGTCTTGGCGTTTCTCTTCGGAGTTTCGGCTGTTTGCCCGGTTGAAACGTTCAACCAAACGGTCATGTTGGGCCTGAAGGGTTTCTCTGGAATGAATTGCAGCAAGGCCCTGTTCGTTACCGCCGGCCATGGCGAGCGAATCCCGAATCATCCGGCATAGCCAGGACAGCTCCACAGCCGAGGTGTGTTCGTCCACCAGATTCAGCAATCCGGGCCACAACGGTTGCCGAACGCGATTCAGCAAACGAAGGTGGTTCACATGGAGGTGAGGGTGGTGCCGCATCAAGGCTAAGTACTCGGGGTTCTGAAGTGCGGCGCGAATATCTTCCAGCTCCCAGGGTAATAAAGGCGACAAGGCCAGGCGACGGACTAATCGAACGAGGGATCTGCTGCCCGGAAGCCCAACTGCTTTAAGAATATCGGTGCGTTTGCCGGCCAGAAACGCGTTAAACCGTTCGAGCGACCAGGACTGTTCACGCGCATGATCCACCGCCAGGATAAACAGTAGAGGAGCGTCCTCGGCCAATTCCCGAGCCGCTGCCGAAGCCGCACAGGCCTGTGCGAGCACAAAGTCCATGGCGGGCATCAACGCAGTGATGGCTGATACTGCTTTCGGCAGGGCATCACACAGGCGCCTTCCTTCATCATCTTCCAGCGTAAACAGCGGTAACCCGGGCTGCTCCAGGAACTGGCCAGAGGCAATCTGACCCTCATCGTTATAGCTGGCCCAACGCAGGGGATGCTCTGAATCCCAACGATGAACCTCAACCCGGATCGGGTAATTGAGTATCTGGCTCAGGTCGTAAACGGTGGTGGTACTGGTCATACAATCAAGCTCTTCGACGATCTTCAAGCAGGATAATCCAGCGATACGACAGTGTGGGTCGCCTGAGCCGTAAAACTTTGACTACACTGCCTCAGAAAGAACCGCCAAGAATTCAGCTATGCATCGTTGGTTTGCGAGCCGGTAGGCTATGTGGAGTTTATCTCCGCTGATAGCTAGCTGGTGTTAACGAACCCACCAGGAAATAAAAAACACCGGCGCAACCACCAGGATCGGAATCTTTAACCACACCGGGAAGGCTTCCCATTCCTCCCAACCGACACCGTGGTCATTGAAATAGCTGATGCACAGCATCGACACCACAACCCAGAGCACCGCACCCAACGCAGCTAAAATCAGAATCATCACGCACCTCGCTGGATGTTAAAGACAAACGTCATCGCATTGGCTTTGCTGATGGTTAGCACGTGAATGCTGGCGGCATCTTCGTGCATCTCCAGATTGAGCAGCTCCAGCACAGAATTCGAATAGCGAAGCTCCTCAAACCATCGAGCATAGAAATGCTGAACGCTTGCGGAAAGATCATCTGACTGGGTGACGAGCTCGCAGCGCAATAGGGCATCGGGGCAATCGGGCTGCTCGCGAATGAACGATTGCTCGCGAATGAACGATTGCTCGCTGAACACCGGGTCGTTGTGGATCAGGGCGTTAAAGATGTCGTGCTGGAACCCCAGCATGGTGGAGTCGAAATCGTAGGTCTTTGGGGTAAACCCATGTTCTAGCAGGAGGGAAGCAAAATTGTGTTTATTCAGGGCAGGGCTCCTTGTGTCGTTGGCAGAATTGGCCACCGGCTTTACTTGGCCAGCACAAGAATCTAGCATGACATAGCGTCAAAATGTGTCGCTTAAGCTGTCGACTTCGAGAAAAGACAAGGATCCCGCTATGTCCAACACGGCCGTTCGCTACCTCACCATGCTCCGGATGGTGCCCCGGTACCCAAGATCCATCACCACCACCGAACTGGCGAGCCGCCTGGAAGAGCAGGGCTTTTCGGTGACCATGCGCTCGATCCAGCGGGATCTGGAAAAGCTGAGTGCGGATTTCCCTTTGTTGGTTGATGAAAACTCCCGGCCTTACCGCTGGTCGTTCGACCGCAATGCGACCATGGACATCATACCGGCGCTGGATCTGCCGGCAGCCCTGACCTTTGAACTCGCGAAGGCCTACCTCTCACCAATGCTGCCCCCAAGGGCGCTGTCCCACTTAAAGCCTCACTTCGATGAAGCCCACCGCACGCTGTTGAGTGAAAAGAACCCCCTGGGCCAATGGCCAGACCGGGTCAGGGTGATCAATCGGGGATTAGGAGGTGCGCGCCCGCCCGTTGATGCCGATGTTCTGGAAGCGGTCACCGAAGCCTTGCTCCGGGAGTACCAGTGCAAACTTACGTACCAGGCCCGCAGCTGGCCGGAACCGGAAGAGATTGTGGTGCATCCGTTCGGGCTGATATTCCGGGACCCGAACGTGTACCTGATCGGCACTATCGACGGTAGAGAAGGGGTTCGCCAGCTGGTGCTGCACAGGGCGACGGCAGGTGAAGTGGTGGAAGAGCTCATCGAGCGCCCGGAAGATTTTGATCTGGATTTGTACATCCACTCCGGCGCTATGGGCATCCTGAAATCCGATGAGCCGGTGTATCTGAAGTTACGCTGCGACAAACCGGTGCTGAACCACCTGATCGAATCCCCACTGGGATTTGATCAGATCACCACCGAGATTGATGACAAGGCCTTCGAAATGGCCGTCACCGTGGGCGACACCCAGGACCTGCGCTGGTGGCTCACCGCTCAGGCGGTGCATTGCGATATTCTGGAGCCGGCGTGGTTGCGGGATGAGATTGAAGACACGCTCAAGCAGGGGCTGAAGCGGACGCGGCAGGCCAAGTCTTGTTAGCGACTATTCGTGTCGCTTTGAGCATGATTCGCCACCCCAAACGGAATATGTACCATCGGAACATTCCCCGCATCCGACTGCAGATGGCTGCGCTGGTCATCAAAGAACATATGGGGCTTCAGCACATTCAAAATGCGGTCTTTCTTCATACCGCCCAGGAAAAACACCTCATTGGCATCCACGCCCCAGTGTTCCAGGGTGGTAATCACACGCTCGTGGGCAGGGGCGCTGCGGGCGGTGACGATGGCGGTGCGCAAGATGCGCTGGTAGTCCGGATCGGCTTTCTGGGCCTCATCTTCCAGTTGCTGCAGCAGTGACAGCTTTCTGAATAGGTTAGCCAGTGGGCCAGGGCTGTGGGGAATGCGGGCCTTGGAGGTTTCGTGGGCATGGAATGCTTCCAGCTCACCACCTTTGTAAACCCGCTCTGACGCATCATCGGCAATCACCCCATCGAAGTCGAAAGCAATACGCAGCTCGAAATCGTCCTCGTCATCCACCACAGGGGACGGCAGCACCGTGCCTGCCGGGTATTTGTAGTCGATGGCTTTTAGAACATCCTGCTCATTGGACGACAGGAACAGCGACGCATTGAACGCCGGAATATAGGGGTAGGGTGACTTGCCCTCCAGAAACGCCGCCCGGGAGATATCCAGCCCATGGTACTCAATCGACCGAAACACTCGTTTACCGGTGATTGAGGAGTTGCGGGACAGCAGTACCACTTCCACCGGTGAGGTCTCCGGAAACCGCTTGTTGATGTTCAGAAACCGCCGAACAAACGGAAACGCCACCCCCTTGTCCAGCGGGACCTCCAGATGCTCTTCCTGGTAATCCCGGTAGGCAATGGCACCCTGCTCCTGAAACACCCTGTCGGACTCAGACAGGTCAAACAGAGCGCTGGAAGCTACGGCGATAACGAGCTTTTCTTCTATGGGGTAGGGCATGGTGGTGTACTCTGGAACTCGGTGATCAGTGACCAAACACTACCATCTGGCTGCGACACTTTTTGTCGCTTTCAAACCGTACCATGAAAAGTAAGTTGAAATGTTCCCGGGCGGCAGCCGTCGGTTCGCTCACATGAAAGAGGCTTTGCCTCGGGTTGAGGCCTTCCATGATCGCGCCGAAGTAGTTTATGGACTAGGAGAGAGTTAATGGATGATCTAGAGCGGGTGTTTGAGCCCGAGTACATAGCGAAGCTTACTGTGGAGAACGCTTCGTACATCAGAAGCTACCCCCATATGCTCGAATATTTCCACGACATACCCCAGTTGACGGCGAAGGATGTCGTTGTCGGTGCACACATGGTCTACGGATGGATGCCAACCATAGTGCACCTCAATAAGAATGGCGCAAAGCTGGAAGATGTCATCCCAATTCTGCAATCCGCGAAGGACGGCGACGTTGCCCTCAACACGAACGAGCTTGAAGTGGTGAAGAAGTGTGTCAACAACTCTATAGTTGGAGCTTCTAAACTGCTTCACTTTATCAACCCCGAGCAGTATCCGATCTGGGATTCAAAGATCTTTCGATTTGCTTATCCTGCCACCGAGCCGCACCCGAATCGGGTCAACAATGTAAAAACTTATACCGTTTACCGGGAAAGACTGCTTAAGCTAATGCATCATCCCCGATTCCTGGAGTTGCACTCGCACATCAATCAGGAGCTGGGGTATAGCGTCTCCGGGCTCAGAGCGTTCGAACTAGCGATGTTCGTCGGCGGAACTAAGTAAACGCACTACTAAGAACTTGAGGGAAGTGGAGTGCACTGTCTGGTGCCCCCCCTAAGCTGCGCGGGCTCAGGGGAAGAGAGCAGGGGCTGAAGCGGACGCGAAGGACCGGTAACGCATGAGTCATTCCCCCACGGTTTCAACAATCACCGTTTTACCTTTTGCCCGGGCATAATTCAGGGCGGACGCGGTACCCCGGGATTTGCCATCCCAGAAGGCGATCACCAAATCAGCCGTATCTACGATGGTGCGGTTACGAATCGGGCCGGCCCCACGGCCGTATTGTTTCCAGTCGGGTTTAATCACGGTAATAGGCAGCTCGTGTTCCCGGGCCAGTTGCTCCGCCAGAGCATCCGCGCCTTTTGCGCCGCCAGAGATGATGTGTGCAGGTAGCCAGGGTTGAAGCACACGCTCCAGGCGGTCGTAGTCATTAAAGTGGCGAGAACCAATAACGGCGATCTTGCGCATGATGAGCTCCAAAGGCTTGTGTATTGGAGCGAAAGCTTAAGGTGTAGTGGCGACAAATTATGTCGCCTTAGCGTTAGCTCTCCGCAACGCTTCTTCCCGGGCAACATCCCAGCTGGAATCGTCGGCAGGCAATCCGTTAGCTCCCAGCGGTGGTACCCCGCGCTCTTTGCGTCGGGCGTTTACCTTCTCGGTGTAATCCGAACTCATGGGATTAATACCACGGCGACGGTCATTGGCGTCTGCGATGGAGTCCATCATGGCATCGTATTCTTCCGGGAAGAGTTCGTAGTGAACATCGTGGACCAGCTTGTTGAGCTCATCCAGCTTTCGGCACTCCTCCTCGGATAAACCCTTGCGTTCTGAGGTGCGCTTCTTGAGCATTTCTTTTTCGGCACGATTCATCGTTTTCTCCTTCCATGTGAATTATCAATTCAAAGCATAGCTGAGCCATGCGACGTTTTGTGTCGCAACCGGCTTTTAGTATGCTCCCCGGGCTATGCAGGCTAAGAATGTTCCTGTCATGTAAACAATGGTTACAATTTTTTGGAATCGGCTCCTAATTCAATCAGTATTGCTTATACTCCGAACCAAACGCAGCCTAACGTTCCTGCCCGTCAAAGCTGAGCTGTGCGAGAAAGATTTACCAAACAAGGACGAAAGATGTACGACCTGATCGGCGATATTCACGGCCACGCCACTGAACTCAAAGCCCTCCTCACCAAGATGGATTACCGCGAAATAGACGGCGTGTGGCAGCACCCCGAGCGCACGGTCATTTTCCTGGGTGACTTCGTAGACCGCGGCCCGGAACAGGTAGAAACCGTCACCATTGCCCAAAACATGGTTGAAAAGGGCCACGCTCTGGCGGTTATGGGCAACCACGAATTCAACGCAGTAGCCTGGGCTACGGAAGACCCGCAAAACCCTGGCGAACATCTTCGCCCCCATATTGATAAGAATCTTAAGCAGCACAGAGCCTTTCTGGAGCAAGTAGGTGAAGGCAGCGAGCTGCACCACAGTATGATCGAGTGGTTCAAAACCTTGCCGGTGTATCTGGACTTGCCGGAATTTCGAGTAGTACACGCCTGCTGGCACCCGGAGCATCTTGCGGCCATAGCCAAGTACACCAATAAAGAAAACCGGTTACTTCCGACCGCTTGGGAGGAGGCAAGTCGAAAGGGCTCAGAAGCCTATGAGGCCGTTGAAACTCTTCTCAAAGGGTTGGAGATTCCGCTTCCGGGCGACCATCACTTCTTCGACAAAGATAAGAATAAGCGAACCAACATCCGCACGGAATGGTGGCGAGAAGGTGAGCTGACCTATCGTGATCTGGCCATGGTGCCGGAAGAGTTCATCGACAAGATTCCCCATGAGCCGGTAGCTTCTCATGTTTTACCTGGTTACGACGGTGAGAAGCCGCTGTTTGTAGGCCACTACTGGATGAAAGGCGAGCCAGCCCCGCTAAACAAGCACATTGCTTGCCTGGACTACAGCGTTGCTGGTGGTGGCAATGGCGGCAAACTCTGCGCCTATCGGTTCGGGGCCGAAGCAATACTTCGCCAAGAAAACTTTGCATGGGTCGCGAACGGCTGATCGCCAGCCGTTTTCTCAATTGCCTTTTGACCCAGACCAACCAATTATTATTCAAGTATCAGGAAATCCAATGGATCACAGCGTACACAACAAACTTGTCTCGTTTATCTGGAGTATCGCAGACGACTGTCTGCGCGATGTGTATGTGCGTGGTAAATACCGCGATGTCATCCTGCCCATGGTGGTGCTGCGCCGCCTCGACACCTTGCTGGAGCCCACCAAGGAAGCCGTGCTGGAAGAAGTCCGCTACCAAAGGGAAGAAATGGACGCCGTCGAGCTGGACGAAGAGCCGCTCAAAGAAGCCTCCGGCTATGTGTTCTACAACGTCTCGAAGTGGACGCTCACCAGCCTTTACAACACCGCCACCAACAACCGGCAGATCCTGCTGGCCAACTTCGAGGAATACCTGAAGGGCTTCAGCCCCAACGTGCAGGAAATCATCGAGCGCTTTGAGCTTAAGAGCAAAATCCAGCACATGGCGAACAAGGACGTGCTGCTGGATGTGGTCGAAAAATTCGTCTCGCCCAAGATCAACCTGACCCCGAACGACGTGGTAGACCCGGATGGCTACAAACTGCCGGCGCTCAGCAATCTCGGCATGGGCTATGTGTTTGAAGAGCTGATTCGCAAATTCAACGAGGAAAACAACGAAGAGGCCGGTGAGCACTTCACCCCGCGTGAAGTCATCGAGCTGATGACTCATCTGGTGTTTGACCCGATCAAAGACAAGCTGCCACTGACGCTGACCGTCTATGACCCGGCCTGCGGAAGCGGCGGCATGCTCACCGAATCCCAGAACTTCATTGAAGAGAAATACCCTTCCGACAACCGTGATATCTACCTCTACGGTAAGGAAATCAACGACGAAACCTACGCCATCTGTAAATCCGACATGATGATCAAGGGCAACAACCCGGAAAACATTAAGGTCGGCTCCACCCTGTCCACCGATGAATTCGCCTCCGACCGCTTCGACTTCATGCTCTCCAATCCGCCCTACGGCAAAAGCTGGGCCTCGGAGCAGAAGCACATCAAGGATGGCAGCGACGTCATCGACCCGCGCTTCAAAATCAAGCTCAAGGACTACTGGGGCAACCTAGAGGACTGCGACGCCACCCCGCGCTCCAGCGATGGCCAGCTGCTGTTTCTGATGGAAATGGTCAGCAAGATGAAAGACCCGACCACAGGTTCAAGAGGCAGTCGCATTGCCTCGGTCCACAACGGCTCCAGCCTGTTCACCGGCGATGCCGGTGGCGGTGAAAGCAATATCCGCCGCTACCTGATTGAAAACGACTGGCTGGAAGCCATCGTCCAGTTGCCCAACAACCTGTTCTACAACACCGGCATCACCACCTATATCTGGGTGCTGAACAACAACAAGCCTGAAGCCCGCAAGGGTAAAGTACAGTTGATTGATGCCAGCTTGCTGTACCGCAAACTGCGCAAGAACCTGGGCAACAAAAACTGCGAGTTCGCCCCCGAGCATATCGAGGAAATTACCCGTACCTACCTGGATTGCGTCGCCATCGAGCGCGAGCTGGATGACAACAACGATCCCGTCGGCATCGCCAGCCAGGTATTTCGCAATGAAGACTTCGGCTACCACAAAGTCACCATCGAACGCCCGGACCGTCGCAAGGCTCAGTTCTCCGAAGAGCGCATTGCTGGCCTGCGCTTCGACAAGCAGATCAGCGAAGTCATGGAGCATCTCTATGCAGAACACGGCGACAAGGTTTACGACCACACCGGCCACGGCAAAGACAGTAAGCAGAGCTTCCTGAAGAGCATCGAAAAGCCGGTCATGGCCTGGTGTGAAGACAACGACATCAGTCTCAACACCAAGGCCAAAACCAAACTGCTGGACGTAAAGCGTTGGGCCAGCCTCAAAGCCTTGGTCGACACCGCCCGTGAGCTGATGGCCGCTATCGGCGAGGGCGAGTTCAACGATTACAACCAGTTCAAAAAGCTGGTGGATGCGGAGCTCAAGGCCAGAAAGATCAAACTCTCCGCCCCTGAGAAAAACGCCATTCTCAATGCCGTGAGCTGGTACGACGAAACCGCCGAAAAGGTGGTCAAGAAAGTCGTCAAGCTGAACGGCGACAAACTCGATGAGCTGCTACACCGCTACGACTGCACCCAGGATCAACTACCGGACTACGGCCTGTACCCCACCGGCAAGGCTAGCGAATACATTACCTTTGAGTCCAGCTCGGACCTGCGTGACAGCGAATCCATCCCCCTGCTCAAGGACGGCGATAAGCAAGGTATCCACGATTATTTCCTGGCAGAAGTAAAGCCTCACGTGGAGGAAGCCTGGATCAACCTGGATTCCACCAAAATTGGCTATGAAATCAGCTTCAATAAATACTTCTATCGCCACAAACCGCTGCGATCACTGGAAGAAGTGGCCCAAGACATTATCAGCCTGGAGCAGAAGGCCGAGGGGCTGATTGCTCAGATTCTGGGTGTGGATGTTGAGCAGGTGCAGGGGTAATTGGCTATGTTGAGTATTGCTGAGTTGCCGAAGTATGAGTCTTACAAAGACTCAGGGTATGAGTGGTTGGGTAAGGTGCCGGAGTCCTGGGGGCTGCTGGCGAACAAGCACATTTTTAAAATTAAGAAAAACCTGGTGGGTAAGCGATCTGCCGAGTATGACCTGCTCTCTCTGACGCTGAAGGGCGTCATCAAGAGAGATATGGAGAATCCAGAAGGCAAGTTTCCAGCTGAGTTTGACACCTATCAAGAAGTCAAGTCTGGTGACTTTGTCTTCTGCCTCTTCGATGTGGAGGAAACACCGAGGGCGGTTGGCCTTTCGCCATTTGATGGCATGATCACAGGTGCCTATACAGTTCTTGAGGCCGATCCTGACTTTGACAGTCAGTTTCTCTATTACTTTTATCTGAATCTTGATGGAAAAAAGCGACTTAAGCCCCTTTACCGGGGCTTAAGGAATACGATTCCTAAAGAGTCGCTTATGAGCTTCAAGACGTTTGTCCCCACTTTAGAGCAGCAGCGGGTTATTGCTCGATTCCTTGACAAAAAAACCACCCAAATCGACGAAGCCATTGCCATCAAAGAGCAGCAGATCGCCCTGCTGAAAGAGCGCAAGCAAATCATTATCCAAAAAGCCGTCACCCAGGGGCTTGATCCCACTGTGCCCATGAAAGATTCCGGAATTTCTGGGCTTGGCTGTGTTCCTCAGCACTGGGATGTTGTTTTCAATAGGCGGATTTTTAAAGAGAAATCCAGGGCTGTAAAGGGTGATGAGATTCCGCTTTCGTTATCCCAAGTCGACGGAGTGGTTAAATCAGAGGAAATGAAAGAAAGGTCATTAAGTCCTGCGCATCGGAAGAATTTCAAGCTCGTTCTTAAGGGTGACATGGTGGTTAATCGATTTAAAGGTCACCTGGGTGTCTTCTTCGAATCTTCCTATGATGGTATCGTCACCTTCCACTATGGGGTTTTTCAGTCTAATTCTGCGGTCTATACAAAATATTACCAGCATTTATTTCATGCAGAGGCATATAAGGTTATTTATGCTGGAGCGTCTAACGGCATGACTGTTGGTCTGCAGAATCTTTCAAATCAGAATTTCTATGATGTTAAGTCGCTATTACCTCCTTACGAGGAGCAAAAAAGCATTTCTGAATATGTGGATTCGGTAGAGAGAGATACATTAAATGTTATTAACAGAATATATGATCAAATCTTAGTTCTAAAAGAATACAAAACTACACTGATCAATAGCGCCGTCACCGGAAAAATCCGAATCACCCCCGACATGGTGGAGGCCTGATCCAGCATGACAGTCCAGGTCGCCACCTGCAGCGCTGCCCAGCTGTTCTCTGAATGTTTGCATCCAGAGTCATCGTCGAGCGCCAATGCCATTGTCACGAGCGGTGACGAGACGATAACAGGCGCGCTGACCATCCCGGAATACCAGCGCCCCTATTGCTGGCAGGACAAGCAACTGGATGGCCTGTTGCAGGATATCGCGTCGCACACCCAGCGAAGCGCCGAGCTGCCTTACTATCTGGGCAGCCTGATCCTGCATAAAGAAGACGGCAAGCTGAATATCATCGATGGCCAGCAGCGCATCACCACCCTGGCGCTGATGGGCTGTCTGCTGGACTCCGATCCGTCAACTATCGGCGGCCTGGTCTATGAGCACCCCAACAGCCAGCAGCAGATCAAGCATAACCTCCAGTGGCTGCGTGATCGTCTGGATCGGGTGAGGAACTGGATTGACTTCAACAAGCTGCAATTCACTCTGGTGATTACCCAGTCCGAAGATGACGCCTACCGCTTCTTTGAAACCCAGAACTCCGGCGGGGTGCGGCTGGGCGGGCCGGATATCATCAAGGCGCATCACTTGCGGGCCATTGAGAACAGAACGCTCCAGCCACAGTTTGCCCGGCAGTGGGAGGCCATGGGCAAACTGGATAGCACCGTCAGTGCCTTGCTGAAAGGCCGCTTCTGGCAAAGTGTGAAGCCAAGAGAGCTGCCCTCCCACAACCAGAAACAGCTGATCCGTGACTGTATTGTCGATGAACTGGCGCAAAGTACCGGTGACGGCGATGACATTGCCTATGGCCGCATTCGCCGCCAGATTGGTCTGGCTGGCGATGTTAGCCAACAGGCAGATCAGCAAGGCTACGAGGTGCGCCAGCCACTGAATGCCGGTATTAACAGTATTCGTTACCTGACCTATTTTCAGGCTTTACACCAGCGTTACTGGGAAAGCCCTGAATTACCGCATTTGGAAGGGTATCAACAATTTGTTGAGTGGCTGAAAAAGCGAAAAGGTTGTGATTACGTTGCAAAACTCTATGAAGCTTGCTTGCTGCTCTATATCAGCCAGTTTGGTGAAAGTCAGTTAGAGCAGGCTGCAAAGAAACTGTTCCGAGTGGTGTACTCCCGCCGAGTAAGCAACCAGAAGTCCGTTCGCGAAAACTCCATTCCCGCATTTATAAGAGACCAGCCTGTGCTGGACTGGATTGCAGCCAGCTACACCCCGGAGCAATGTTTCGAATTTCTGGATGCTTTCGAGCTGAAGGTGGACCCCAGCAACCTGGACAAGAACAGTGTGAAGCGGCGCTTTGTAGAAGCGGTTTGCGAACAGTTCGGGCTGAATCTTGATGCTGATCAGTATGAAAAGGTATTTGCTTCAGCCTTAGATCAGAAAATAAAAGGAGTTCAGGGATGACCGCAGCAGCTGGCTACCAGGTAAATACCGAAGTGCTGACACTGAAACGTGTCAGCGATGCGGCCATGGGCTTCGTGATCCCCAGCTATCAACGCCCCTATGTGTGGAGTGATGATGATGTAAAAAATCTGTTTCATGATATCCGGGAAGCCTATGAGGCGGGTGAGGATCATTACTTCATCGGCAGTGTCCTGTCCGCCGTAAGGGTTGAAAAAGAGGCGCGAGTCTACGAGCTTATTGACGGCCAGCAACGCACCACAACGCTGATGTTGCTGTCGCTTGCCTTCAAGGCGGCAGGAGTGGACTCGCGTCTGGCTGAGGCCTCGGTTTTGGGTGATCAGCCAAGGCTGACCTTCGAGATTCGGGATGCCGTGCGCAACTTGCTAGGCAGCTATGCTGGTTTAGAGCAAATGGACCGTCCAGGGCAAGAGGCGATAAATAGCGATGCCTACCTTACCCATCTGAATGCCAACCTGAAGATATTGATACAACAGGTAGAGGGCTTGCAAAAGGGTTTGCATGATAACAAGGAATTCAATCTTGAAGCCTTTGCCGATTACATCTACTGCAATGTGAGCTGGGTGAATAACATCGTTCCGGAGAGCATGGACCTGAATCGCCTGTTTGCCAGCATGAATACGGCAGGTATCCAGCTGGAGCCGGTAGACTTGTTGAAAGCCAAACTGTTCCGCAAGATCATCACCGAGAAACCGCTCTACAGCGCTATCTGGCAGGCTTGTGAACACATGGAGAACTACTTCGAGCGCAACCTCCGCCAGTTGTTTCCCCGCGCGGACTGGAATGCGATCGAGTACAAGGACCTTAAAGCGTATAAAGGCACAGTCTTCGATAGCAAAGCGCCTGAGGGTGGCGAGGAGCAAGGCGATGGTTCCGGGAAGACAATCCTGGCGCTGCTGGATGAGGTCAGAGCTGGAGACGTGCCCGATAACCTCACGTTTAAACCGGAAGAAGATACTCAGGAAGGCATTGAAGATGAGACGGTCTACTGTCGTTCAATTGTGAGTTTTGAACTTTTGTTAATTCACACGCTCCGGATTTTTTATGCCCGAAAGCAATGGCTCGACATTGAAGCTCGCATAAAAGCTTCCAACCTGATGGCCTGCTTCAATCGTCTTATTGAAACGGATGAGGCCGTCATCAAGGAGTTTGTCGATCTTCTTTGGCAGGTGCGCTATCAGTTCGACACATGGGTTGTGAAGTGGGTGGAGCATGATGACAGCGCAGACCCGGAGTTAAGACTTACCTATACCAATCGGTCCCAATCCAGTGGCAAGTATTATATCAACCGTAGTGCTCGCGAATTAGGCAATTTGGTACAGCTGCAGGCGGTTCGCAACTTTACGGGGGATCGTTCGGCTCTTTACTGGTTAACGGCGCTTCTCTCTCAGCTGGTAGACAAACCTGAGATGGACTTTGCCCAGGTGTTGGCGGTGCTGGAAAGACTGGACAACCATCTATCGCTCACCAACGAAACACAGAAGGAGGCCAGCTTCAAGATTGCTATGAATCAAGTGCCGTTGCTTGACAGTTGGGACTCCGTCGAGGCTTATCTCAACAGCGTCAGAGGCACCAGCTTCGAACACTACTGGTTTCAAAAGCTGGAATATTTGTTGTGGAAGCAGGGCGACAAGAGCGATGAGAAACTCAGAAGATATCGCATTACTTCAAAGAATTCCGTGGAACATGTATACCCTCAGAATGAGGAGTATCAAAGGAAGCTGGAAGGCGAGTATCTGGATGCCTTCGGTAACCTGGTACTGTTAAGCCCCGGCGAGAACTCTTCTTACAGCAACCAGACGGTCGGGAAGAAGAGGGAAGACTTTAAGGTCAAACCCCGTTATGACTCCTTGAAACTCAAGGCCATCTTTGAGCTTTACGATCAGACTGCAGGGATCTGGGGCAAAGAACAAATCGCTGAACACCAGAAGGAAATGATGATGCTCCTGGAAAATCATTATCGGCAAGGAGGGGAGTATGGTCAGCCAAACCAATGAGCAGGCGCTGGAGGCTGCCATTGAGCAGGCCCTCACTGGCATGACAACCGAGGAACTTAAGGGCACGGTTCAGATTCAACAAACACCGGCAGACGATCTGGTGGCCAACAACGGCTTCCGGCTCGGCTTGCCGATGGATTTCAATGCCCAGTATGCCCTGGATGAAAAGCAGTTCTGGCGATTTCTGGAAGAAACTCAGAAGCCCGAACTGACCAAGCTGAAAAAGCACAACCCCGCTGACTGGCAACGTAAAGTGCTGGAACGCTATGACCGGCTGATCAAGAAGCATGGCGTCCTGCACTTGTTGAAAAAGGGTTTGCAGGTTGATGATGCCCACTTCCATCTGATGTATCCGGCGCCGCTGGCCAGCAGCAGCGAGAAAGTTAAGCAAAATTTCAGTGCCAATATTTTCAGCTGTACCCGGCAAGTTCGTTATTCCCTGGCTAATCCGCTGCAGGAAATCGATATGGTGCTGTTTATCAACGGCATCCCCTTGGTAACCATGGAGCTGAAGAATGCCTGGACAGGCCAAACGGCGCGTTTTCACGGCCAGAAACAGTATCGGGAAGACCGCGATACCAGCCAGCCCCTGTTGAACTTCGGTCGCTGCCTGGTGCACATGGCGGTCGATACCGACGAAGTCTATATGACCACCAAGCTGGCCGGGAAATCGACGTACTTTCTGCCCTTCAACAAGGGCCACAACCATGGTAAGGGTAACCCCCCGAACCCGAATGGACACAAAACCGCTTATTTGTGGGAAGAGGTATTCACCAAGGAAAGCCTCGCTAACATCATTCAGCACTTTGTAAGACTGGATGGCAGCAGCAAAGACCCGCTGGCCAAACGGACATTGTATTTTCCCCGATATCAGCAGCTGGATGTCGTGCGGAAACTAGTGGCTCATGCGTCTGCGCATGGCGTTGGGCACACCTACCTGATTCAACATTCGGCAGGCTCGGGCAAGTCCAACTCGATCACTTGGGCAGCGTACCAGTTGATAGAAACCTACCCGGAGAACGAAACGGCTGCCGGTGGCAAAAGCCTGGAGCAACCGCTTTTTGATTCAGTCATTGTGGTGACCGACCGCCGGCTGCTGGACAAGCAGTTGCGCGATAACATCAAGGATTTTTCCGAAGTTAAGAACATTATTGCACCTGCATTCAAATCCTCCGATCTGAAGGAGGCGTTACAGCAGGGTAAGAAGATCATCATCACCACTATCCAGAAGTTTCCGTTCATAGTCGATGGTATCGAAGACCTCAGTGACAAACGGTTTGCCGTGATCATTGATGAGGCCCACAGCTCCCAGTCCGGTACGGCCCACGACAATATGAACAGGGCGATGGGGCAGGATGACGAAGAGGATGATCAGGACAAGATTCTCAAGGCAATGAAATCGCGCAAGATGCGCGGTAATGCGTCTTATCTGGCCTTTACGGCGACCCCCAAAAACAACACGCTTGAAAAATTTGGCGAGCAGCAGGAAGACGGGTCATTCAAACCGTTCCACCTGTATTCCATGAAACAAGCCATCGAGGAAGGCTTTATCCTCGATGTACTGGCTAACTACACCACTTACAAAAGCTATTACGAGATCGAGAAATCGATTGCTGAGAACCCGGAATTCGACACCAAAAAGGCGCAGAAAAAGCTCCGGGCCTACGTGGAAAGCAGTCAGCAAACCATCGATACCAAAGCCGAGATCATGCTGGATCACTTCATCCCGCAAGTGGTGAATGCCAAGAAACTCAAGGGAAAAGCCAAAGGCATGGTGGTAACGCAGAACATCGAAACCGCTATTCGTTATCACAAGGCAATTACCCGCTTGCTGGCGGCAAAAGGCAATCCTTTCAATGCCCTGGTGGCCTTTTCGGGCACAAAGGAAGTGGACGGCATTGAATATACCGAAGCTGAGATCAACGGGTTCGCTGAAACCGAAACCAAGGATAAGTTCGATACCGACGATTACCGTTTGCTGGTGGTAGCGAACAAGTATCTGACAGGGTTTGACCAGCCAAAGCTGTGTGCCATGTACGTGGACAAGAAACTGACCTCAGTGCTCTGTGTTCAGACCTTATCCCGGCTAAATCGTTCTGCACCCAAGCTGGGCAAGAAGACGGAAGATTTGTTTATTCTGGACTTCTTCAATTCCGTGGATGATGTGAAGGCCGCTTTCGATCCGTTCTATACCGCGACATCACTCTCTCAAGCCACCGATATCAATGTCCTGCATGACCTGAAGGATATGCTGGACGAAGTGGGTGTGTATGAGTGGCACGAAGTTGAAGAATTCGTAAAGCGCTACTTCAACAACGAAGACGCGCAAGCACTGAGCCCGTTAATTGATGTGGCCGCTTCGAGGTTTGAGCACGAGCTGGAACTTGAAGAAGACGACAAAGTGGACTTCAAAATCAAGGCCAAGCAATACGTGAAGATATACGGCCAGATGGCCTCCATCATGCCGTATGAAATCGTCGCCTGGGAGAAACTGTTCTGGTTTTTGAAGTTTCTGGTTCCGAAACTGAAAGTGAAGGATGCCGGCTCAGATGCCATCGACGAGCTTCTGGAGTCTGTCGACTTGAGTTCCTATGGGTTGCAGCGGGTAAAGCTGAACCATTCGATCACGTTGGATGAGGCTGATACGGACCTTGACCCGCAAAACCCCAATCCCCGTGGGGCTCACGGAGGAGATAAGCAAACTGATCCTCTTGACGATATTGTCCGCACCTTTAACGAGCGGTGGTTCCAGGGCTGGAGCGCTACTCCGGAAGAGCAAAAGGTGAAGTTCGTCAATATTGCGGAAAGCATCAAACAACACCCTGATTTTGAGGCCAAGTACCAAAACAACCCAGACCCTCACAACAGGGAGTTGGCGTTCGAGAAAATGTTGAAAGAGGTGATGTTGCGTCGTAGGAAAGATGAATTGGAGCTTTATAAGTTGTTTGCCGGGGATGCCGCGTTCAAGGCGGCCTGGGTGCAGAATATGCAGCGGATGGTTCAGTATTAAAACTGAGAAATATGAATAAAGCCGGAGTGGTACATGAGTTTTAGTGGGTGTTGCTGAGTACTTTGGGCATAACTTTATTTGGCCACTGAAGTGAACATGGCGCGCTGTGCCATCTCTCTATTTACTGGAATGAAAAGCGATAAGTAGGAGAATACATGGAAGATTCAAGCTCAGCCGTTGACGTAGTCATCATCATCGTCACTATCCTTATTTTCTTCACACCAGTCATGTTTGCGTGGCTTTCGAGGCGAAGCCGAAATGCTATGAAGAAAAAGCTGGCTGAGGCGGTGCTGGCTCTGAAGCAGGCTGAAAAGAAGAGAATGGAGGCGGAAAAGTACAGCGCAGACCTGGATGCCAGGTACAAACCTATTACCGATATGGAACAGCACGCCCGGCTGTTACTCGGTAAGGCGGAGATGCAGGCACAGGCTATTAGGAATGATGCGGAACGTGTGTATTCCGAAGCTCAGAAAAGACTGACCGAGGCCACTGAAGAGGCAGGTCAAATCAGCACGGAAGCGAAGGCCGCGCTCAAAGAGGCAAGGCTAAAGGCCGATCAGATTGAAGCTGACGGTCGGGCAGAGGCTGAAAGGGTACTCGATTTCGCCAAAAGACAGGCGGAAGAAGTAGCTGGTGACGCGCTTGCGGCCAAGGGGAAGGCTGACCTGTACGAGGCCACTGTGGTTGCCATGCGCAACACCATCCAAGGCTACAAAGATGATTATATCATCCCTAATCATGCGGTTCTGGATGAGCTGGCGGAGGAATACAGCCACAAGGAAGCCGGCGAGCAATTGAAGCGAGCAAGAAAGCGCGTTCGGGATATGGTCAAAAATGGCAACGCGGGCGCCTGCGATTACGCGGAGGCAAACCGTCGAGCTTTTGCAATACACTTCGCCGTGGATGCCTTCAACGGTAAAGTCGATTCGGCGTTGGCGAAGGTAAAGCACGACAACTACGGCAAGATCAAACAGGAAATTCTGGATTCCTTCGCCCTGGTGAATCACAACGGTATGCCATTTCGTAACGCTCGCATCAATCAGGAATACCTGGAGGCTCGTTTGGAGGAGCTGAAGTGGGCGGTTGCCACTCACGAGCTGAGGCAGATCGAACGGGAGGAGCAGCGGGCCATTCGGGAGCAAATGCGTGAGGAAGAAAAAGCTCGCCGCGAAATAGAGAAAGCTATAAAAGAGGCCGAAAAAGAAGAACGCCTGCTACAAAAGGCCTTGGAAACTGCCCGTAAGGAGCTGGCTTCTGCTCACGGTGAGCAGCGTGCGGAGTACGAAGCCCAGCTGGCTGATTTGGAATCCAAACTGGCAGAGGCGGAGAGCCGGGGGCAGCGGGCGATTTCGATGGCGCAGCAGACCAGACGAGGTCATGTTTATGTCATCAGTAACATTGGCAGTTTTGGTGAGAACGTATTCAAGATAGGTATGACGCGCAGGCTGGAGCCTACAGATCGGGTTAAGGAACTGGGTGATGCTTCTGTTCCCTTCGACTTTGATGTCCATGCCATGATCTACAGTGACGATGCGCCAGCGTTGGAAAAGGCCCTGCATCGCCGGTTTGACGAGGCATCAGTGAACAAGGTGAACCCCCGCAAGGAATTCTTTAACCTGAACGTTGCAGAGATTCGACAGGCGGTGGAGCAGCAGGGTATGAACGAAATACACTGGACTCTGAGAGCGGAAGCGGCAGAGTATCGGGAGTCGCTGAGTATTTCCAGAAAGCAGGCTATGGAAGCGCCGGTTACGGCATGAATCGCGGGACTTTGATCTTCTATTTCCGCGTTTTACTCTGTAATCGGAATGCTCATTGGCTACGGGCTTGGTCTTCTGATGGGTGTGGTCGAACTGTCCAGAGCTTGTACTACTAGAGGCAGCTATTATGGAAATACAATCACTCACCGTATCTGAGCTCATCATTCTTGCAGAGGCGCTGTGGGACAGCGTGGTTGCAAATATCGGCCCTGCTTGTGTGTAGTAGCCTCCATTTAAAACCGGACACCTTGGTAGAAGCAAAAGCCTAGGCATAGACCTAGTGCAAAGGAGTGTCCAAGGTGGAGAGAATCGAAGTCATAACCGGAGTGCAGCGCCGTCGCCGTTATTCTGCGCAGGAGAAGGCGTTCATGGTCGCAGAGTGTGAGCAGCCAAGCATGTCAGTATCGCTTGAAGCCCGGCGTCATGGTATGTCAGCAAGTCTGTTGTTCCGTTGGAAGAAGCTGATGAAAGACGGTGGCATTTCCGCGATTGAATCCGGTGATTAGGTTGTGAGTGCATCCGAGGTGAAGGCCCTCCGCAAGACGATGGAAGCTGAAATACTCCGGGAAGCCCTGGAGGTGGCTCAGTCAAAAAAGTTGATCTCGCGCATGCCGTTGCTGCTTCGAGCAAGGCATTGTGCTGGCGGTGAGTCACAGTGGGGATTCAGACTCCACGGGGGCTATCACCGGAAATATTCTTGGCGCCATGCTTGGTACCGTTGTGATTCCGCAGCGGTGGTTAGAGCCGTTGGAGCTTCGGGACGTTATTGAGGCAGTCCTTCAGCTTTGCGGACGTGCCAGGAGTGGCATTCTTATATGGAGGATGACGGGCTTTGGGAGCGGTATCCTGGATACTAAAGTGCTGAATCCCCCGTCAGCCCCTGAAGCCTTTAAATCTCCGGGTAGCCCAAGCTTCCAGAGCATCGGCCTTCCAATACCCGACAACCCCAATGGCCAGTAACGACAAGACAAAGCTTCCATAGCCGATGAGGGCTGCTGTCATATTCATGGTGCCTCCGCGTTATCTGGTGCTGGGTGTTCATCATACCTGCCCGGAGATGTCTCTGGCGAGTATCTCAACTTCTGAGGGATCATGGCCTAAGGCGAGCCAATCCCTTGGGCTTAGGCAGCGGTTGCCGAGCAGCAGATCACCGTTTTCGGTCGTCATAAACCGGTTCAGGGTAAGCAGGTTCACACCTGGGCCAAGGTTCTGCAAAATGGTCTTAAGGTGGGGGAGAGTGGCTTCCTCTATAAACTGCCAACGAGGAAACAACAACACTCCGCTGGGAGGCTTAAACGTGTAAAGCCCCGGGGGTGTCCTTGCAAGAAAACCGCGAACCGCTTCTCTTGACTCGGAAAGACGTTGGGCTACCTCGTCCAGCGTAAGCGCCTGCTGAATGATGTCTCGCACCTCATTCTGGAGCTGCTGGATCTGGCAGCGGGTTATTTCTTGGCTGGTAAGGCCGTCAGCGTCTGTGAACCGCGCTCCTCCGGCTTTGAGAATGTCCCTTTCTTTTGGCGAAAGAGGCTGGCTCTTCTGACGAGTTTCGTTATTGGGCTGTGAGTTCGAAATGCTGTTCAGAATGTTTTGAGACAGCATGTAGGACAGATAGTCTTGACTCACCTCGGTAGCAAGCTGATCACGAATTTCGTTGTCTGATTGCACGTCCTAAGCCCTCCATTCGGATCAGCAGCACAAAGCTGGCGCTGCATTTGTGAACAGGACTGGCACCGAGTTCTGTCCCATATTGCTGCAAGTTATCTTCTATAATTGTTTTTCGGCAATTGGTTATCCTGAATCTTACAACAGTTAACGCTTTCAAACCTTATTGCACTAGCGATGGCAGAGGGGGGGGATGGTCACTAAGGGATGGCGGCAGATTGGTTCAGGAAACCGGTCCATTTATGGAGCCTCAACGGCGCCTCGATTCTGGACCACTTGTTGAGCGATCCCCGAAACGAGTCATTTGCTGCCGTTTGCCGACAACATCGATCGGCGACGGCTTGATGCAGACCCGTCGAATTCGTGGTCAAATTTGACCGCCCCTTTGATTGTTCGCTGGCAGGCAACACGGAGCATGTCCCGAGATGAAAACAAAGCGACCAACGGAAAAAGAACTACTGGAAGGCCTCAATCCCCACACCGCCCATGCCGATGAGTTGGCCGAGCCGTTGCCTCAGGAGCTTACACCTCTGGAGCGCCTAAAAGGTTCAGTTAAGCGCTATGATCGGCCGACCGACCCGGTTTGGGACGAGTGGTTTGACTCTGAAGGCGTCAGTGACGACTTTATGGAGGATCGAGAGCAGCCCAAGAATGGACGAACATAATGACTCTCGATGACGAAAAAGCCAAAGGGCATGTGGCTCTCAAAGGGTTCTTTGGTGTCTGTCGTGAGTGGGGCTGCACAGAGGAAGAAATGATGCAGATGCTCGGCGGTGTGTCCCGGAGCACGCTGGTCAGGTATCAGGCGTTGCCGCACGTAAAGCTCTCCCGGGATACGCTGGAGCGCATCAGCTACGTCCTGGGCATCTACAAATCCCTGAGAATCATGTACCCAACGGCCGAACGCGCCAATTGCCGGGTTCGCCTGGAAACCAGTGAAGTTCCTTTCGCCGGAACGTCTGCCTTGGACTTTATGGCGCGAGGCTCTTTGACACATCTCATGGAAGCTCGGCGCTACTTTGATGCAAAGCGGGCGGGGTAATCGGCCACCGTAGAGCGATAACAATGCCGATTCCATATATTACCGGCCTAACGGCACTTTGTACTCTCCACCCGGGCGCTTGAAACCTTTCTGGCACAATATGGGTGCAGGCGAGGTCTGGCCAGTTAAAACGTGGAGAAGCCATGCGGAACTGGTTGAGGGCAGAGCCCTGGCGTAGCTGAACTATTTCAGCGCTTTCTCCTTGAGAATTCCGGGCTCTTATCTATGCTGGTGTTTTTTGATCGGCATTGCTAGCCTGTAACCATATGTTGTTGTTGGTAGAAGGCAATATGCCTACATGTGGTATTTGTTGATGAGCATGCAACTGACCCCGCACCGATTTTTTGCTGCCAATCCGCCCGGGGTGGATTGGGTACAAAGCGTGATGAGCAACCAGCTCCGGATTGATACTCTGGCAAAAACCGGTCAGGTGCCGTTGATGCCGGTTCACCAAGTGTTGGATAGAGTGACAAAGGTGCTGCGACATGAATAACGGCAAACTGCTGATCGTAGATCTCGAGGCCACCTGCTGGGATTCCCGGTTAAACCCGGAGGGCGAGCCGCAAAGCATCCACAATATGGAAATTATTGAGTTCGGTTGCAGTGTGAACGATGCGCGCAACATGGTCCGATTGCTTCCTTATATGGATTGGCGCCTGGAGCCAGAACCTTTAACGCCACAGGAGTGGACAGAATGAATCTGGTCTGTATCTCAGATACCCACAGCATGCACCGTCGTATTCCGGAGATTCCCGATGGCGACGTGCTTGTTCATGCGGGCGATAGTCTGGGCCAAGGCACATTAGAGAATATCGAAGACCTCAATGACTGGCTCGGAACGCTGCCGCATCGCCATAAGATTGTGATTGCAGGCAACCACGACTGGGCCTTTCAGGAGACGCCAGATCTGGCCAGGCAGGCTTTGACCAACGCCATATACCTGGAAAACAGCGGCGTCGAGATTGAAGGCATACGATTTTGGGGATCCCCTTGGACGCCGACTTTCATGGATTGGGCGTTCATGCTGGAGCGTGGTGAGCCGCTGTACGAAAATTGGCAAGGCATTCCGGACAACACCGATGTTCTCATCACCCACGGCCCGCCTCACGGCATTGGAGATGAGGTCAACCTGGGGTTCAAATGCCAGAATGTCGGATGCGTTGATTTGCTTCACCGAATCCAGCAACTCTCACTCAAAGCGCACATCTTTGGCCATATCCACGAGGGCTACGGGGAATACTGGCGGGGAAGTACGAGACTGATCAATGCCAGCACCTGTACCGCTCGCTACGAACCCAAAAATGAGCCTGTCGTGGTAGAGATATGACAAGGTCGTATTTGACCAAGGAGTTTGAATGACAGCGGAAGAACTGATTGAACATCTGAAATTACTGCCGCCGGAAACGCCTGTGCTGGTTGAGGGTTACGAAACGGGGTTCGACGATATTGTCGAGCTCACCTCAGAACAGGTTGTCCGGTACCGACGTGCTCAGGAGTGGGATGGTGAATACCAACCACTCGACAGGTTCTCCAGCCAAGAGACTGGAGCGATGCAAGCCGCGGTGATACGCGGCCGAAAAGGAAATCGAAGGTAAGTCGATGACAGATCGTAAACGCTACAGCTTGAGTGATCTGGCGGCCCAGTGTGACCTGAGTGCCCCAATGCCAGAGGCACTTCGAGAGTGGGATCAGATGGTGCCAGTTGGCCTGGAGCAGGAAATCACACAGCAAGCGGCGGATGTTATTCTCCAGGCGATACGGGTTTTTGAATCCCAGGAGCTTGCGTTCAAGTGGCTACAGAGCCCTGTTCCGGCGCTCGATGGCGAGAAACCTTTCGACCTGCTGGGTACTGATGAGGGCTGCTCCTTAGTAGCTTCTGCGATTCAGAAAATTGCGTGGGGAGACTTCAGTTGATGCACGCCTTCGCCAATCGCCATGTTGCTCATGGATCCTCTGTGGCCGTCAAGGGAACCGTCTTTACCTGCCGGTGTGCTTCCTGACCATTCAATCAAGCAGCCAGCCGCAACCTCGGAAGATTGCCGTTCGTCCGTATTGATCGATGTTCTTGCCGACTCTCAGAACGCCGAGGTGTCCGGCACGTGATCGGCTTGAAAGTCACTTCAAGACTGGTTTTGGTGGTGTCAGTTTGAATCGGAGGACTCGGATAATTCCTGGATTTCCCGCCAGAGTCTGGCATGTGATCTGAGTGCCAAACCGCCAATCAGTGCGGCCGGCGCACCTAGGATCACCGAAAAGATCAAAAGCCATACGAAAAAGTTGTCCCACATGTTTGGCCTACTGTTCATTTCGGGGATTTGAGTTCAGGAATTCTATCATGTGGTCCGTCAAGAGCATTACCCCAATGCAGTCTATTCTGCTGCCCCAATTGACCGGCGTCCAATCTCATCGTAGATGCGAAATTTGAGTGAGTAAGTCAATAAAACCTGCCTAATTTTTAGTCCGCTTGCTGAAAGGCGCGCAAAAAACACACCTTTTCGGCGAACCCTGGTCTTTTTTCTCTGAAAAAATATGAATGCGTGATGCCCATGTCTTGTCTTGGCAGATCATGGGTGTCGCCTAAATGACCCGACATTGCCCTTGTTTAGAGCTGCTCGCCCAATTCGAGCTTGGAGCGTGGTAAAAGAATGGTTGAGTGGTAATCGACTGAGCTGGTGCAGGTAGGCAATAACCTCACCCCAACACCATGCGGCAGGCGACAAAAGTCCGGCTACCCGGACAAGATGTGGTGAAAGCTTAGCCGAAGGTCAATGGGCGCTATATCGTTTGGGTCACTAGCAAAAAACACATATGGGAAAGTTCGGGGGAACACAATCTTATGGGTATTCATGAAGGCTCCGTTTCGTTCGACGGTACAATCGTCGTCTTACACCCTGCAAGCGCACCACACGTTGTTAATTCCGGCGGGGTGCTTGAGTTTGAGGAAGATTCCTCAATAGTCCTGCCTGCCCAAAAACAGCTAAAGGACGCCGTGGTGTCGGCTCTTAATGATTTTCGAGATATGAGGAAATTGGCGGCGACTTCCGTAGAGTGGCGTCTCAGGATTGAACCTACGAACAATGTCGAATTCCCGGCAACTTACGTTGTGAGGCTCGTAGGGCCTGGGGCTACGGCTTCTGAGGTGGAAGTATTCAGGGCTGCCGCTCGATGGGTATTTAGGGATTTGATCCCACAGAGGATATTGGGCGAACCGGAGGATGAGCCAATTCTTTCCGAGAAGGAGCAAGAGTTTCTTGGAACCCTTAGCCGAGGGATAGCGGCAAAATTTGCGAGCCGCTCGATCAAGCAGGGCGTCATGGTGAGGTTTGGCTTTGAAGATCTCAGTGGGGCAACGGTACAGGGTGTCATGCCGTCTTTAACGGTCGAGCAAAAAGCTCTTGGCACCATGTGGGCAGCAGGCAGGCCGTTAGGGTTCGACGAGCAAAAAAGTACGGTGACGCTGTGGGTGACACCCGGCGCTAACGATGAGGACGCCTCGGAACTCGAGGGAAGAACTGAGATTTTGTGCCACGATCTGGATTTCCTTCGTGTCTTCGCCAGAGCCTATGCAAATCGCAGCTTGGTGAAGTTTAAAGTGGTGAGCCAACAAGAAGCCAGAAAGCAAAAAACGGTATTGACTCTTCTTGAACTAGAAGAAGTGGCGGTGGACCCTGCGGAGAGCTTCGACCTTCAGTTAGGATAGGGGGGTAACGGCGTCAGTGGTGCGGGTTTCGGGCAGTAGGCCGATGCAATTGCGATGAAGAGTAGTACCAACTCCAGGCGATCATGGATTTGGGTAATCATAGGGCTGGTGAGTACTAAGCCTGCGTAAGAGCGTGCCCTGGTGTAGCTTTTGTCGTAATCCTCGTTAAAGGTGTCCAGTTGCAGCGAGGCGGCTGCCGGTACAAATTCACCTGCCAGAACCACTCTTTGAGCTCGGGGAGCATAATCCGGTTTGCTCTTTATGACGACTTTGTAGGAATTCTCGGGGATTTTGAAAGTGTCCACCAGAAGCCGCATTAGGTGAGCATCTTCGACCTCGTTCATCAGCAAGTGGCCATTTCTACCAACGAGATTCGAGGCCTGGGCGAGAGAAGGTAGCGGTCGGTCGGTGTCCAGTTCCTCACAGTTGTGCAGCTCGTCGCACATCTGCAGCAGTCGGGGCCATACGGCAGTCGAGCGAGATTTCAGTAAATACTTCGGCAGTTTGGTGCCGTACACGAATGCCTTCTTCATTTGTTCCGGGTCATAGACCTTGAACCGCAACCCCGCATTTATCCGGTCAACCAGAATTTCTACATCGGCGAGTTCTCCCGGTGGCAGGCGAAGCATCGGTTCGATTCCGTGAGCCGCGTACCCAAGCGCCATCAGTCTCAGAGCTTCCATCACAATAAGGGGCGTGAGTCTGGTTCGCTGTGCAAAAATGGTGGGAGCCGCACTCTCGACTTCACTGGCGGATTTTACAGGCCAACGATCAATCTGGACGGCCTTTGAAATCGTGCCGGCGTAGTGGGTGGTTACCGGAGTGAGCCTGTCTGCCCACTCTGTCATCATGCGGTTATAGGAGCGAAATTGCGTTCGAGGCGAGTGGTGCCCGAGCGCCCGGGCGATCGCCATAGAGCCGCGTCTTGACGGCAGCCCGTGGTTGCCGAGCAGTACCTTTCGGAGGCTCTCCCTATCGACCGATTCAGTGAGTTTTTGGGCAAGCGGTGTGTCTATCTCAAACAAGGCGCTGTTCAGCACATTACAGAATCCGTGGCGGGCCTGGTGCAGGCTCATGCGGGTGTTTCCGGTCACCAATTTAAGCGTCCGGGCAATATCCGATGGAATGGATCCCGCAAACGGCGTGAGGTTACCCTCTTTGTCGGCAAGGATCGGCTTATTGTCGGCGTTACCCAGCCTGGTCGTATATCGTGTCAGTATTGATGTAACCAGTGACCGCTCGACAGCACTCAGTTGAAATACCAGCGGTACAGCTCGCCGGCTGTGGACGCTGCTTTTCAGGCCACGTATGGAATTGCTTTGAACCAGTACCCAGGTCAACCCAGCGGCTTCGCACCAGTCCGAGCGGAGTAAGCCAATAGCCTCCTGGGCCCTGAGCCCGAAGCGGAAACCTAACAGAAGTACAAAGGCGGCTTGCATACCCCGTTCGATCTCCTCGGTGTCAGGATGCAGGAGCAGTTGGAGGGCCTGGAGGTACTCGCTTTCTGAAAAGAGCCTGGGGCGAACCGAGCGTCGGGCACTGCCGAGATCAAGTTCGTCCCAGTCGGGAGTGGATACTCCGCGCTCACTCGCCCAGTCGAAGAACTCAATAAGGCGTGCCGAAAAATACGCCAGGTCTTTCAGTTTGTGAGCGCAGTGAGACAGCATTTTGGCGCAAAGCTCAGTGACGTCCTCCTCGGCCATCAACAGCAAATCCGCCTTGTAGGCGAAACCACGAAATGGGCCAGACAGTTCACTTAAGTACCGTTTGATAGACCCAGTCGCGTAGGCTTTGTGGGCATAGTTAGCTCGGCCTTTACCTTTTCGGATTCGGTGTGCGACCCAGTAGCCAAGTAGTAAAACGGCACTGCTGACAGAGTGAGTATGGGCCCGGCAGTGCTGTTCGACCTGTTTGGCAATCTCTCGTGACTTGGCTTTTGTGTATTGATTCAGAATGTCCTGCAGTCCTCCAAGAAAAGCTTTCGCCGAGTCGTAAAAAGGTTCGGGATAAGTACCAGAGGCTGATGCTGGAATCGGGGGTAAATTTTCAGTTTCTGGAAGGTCCTGCTCTGGAGTGGACTCCGGTGGTTGATATCGCTGACCTTCTGTCAGGCGAAAATAATCGTACAAGCACAGGCTGGTAGGAGGGTTTCTATTACTGAGAGCGCCTGCCACCATACCTGGAAGGTCAATCAGGTTAGCCTGTTCAATTAACCGGCTCAGCTCTTTTAACAGCGCGCCTACCGACCGCTCGTTTCTTTTTACATCATCAAGGTGTCTGGTTTCCGCCAGTATTGTGGCCAGTGATTGTAACGACTTCGGACAGGGCGCTGTGTCGAGATCCTTGCTGTCTTTGATTCCGAGCCCTTTCGCTAACAGTCGTCCGGTGGTGTGGTCGATCTGATGCCGTTGAACCGGTTGATTGTAATCATTGGGCTCCAGGAATTCGGAGTACTCCAGGTACACGCGTTGCTTGTGTTGTATTACCCGGAAGTTTTGCCCTTGAACCAGATCTTCCAGTAGTCTGAGATAGGATATGCGCTTTTCAATCGCAACGAATGCAGTGGCCAGCGCCAGACTATCGGACTTCGAAAGTCGAGCTTGCCGGATGGCCTGCTTCGTGTCCCGCGCCCATTGTGCAAGGTTCGGCATGGTTTGAAGCGCTCTGGGGCAAGTGTCTCTGACCAGTGAGCGTTCGGTGCCTACCCTTAATGTTCTGTGTCGTATGAATTGTCTTGTATGGGGGCGGTGTTCCTCCAGCCATTGGACCAACACTTCCATCCGAACAGCCGCCTGAGGGTGGGGCATCCCGTTTTCGCGGGAGATCATTCTTTTTGCCAGACGATCAATGTAGCTTTGATTGAGTTCGCTCTCATCGCTGACTGGGCTGGCATCTAGTGCCAAGTCCAGCTCCTTCCGGGCTGCAGAACGCGCCAGATCACGGGCTTTGAGCCGTTCAGAGTGTCGCCGTGCCTGACCAAAGCATTCAGGCTCCCGGTAAGTATCAGCGGGTTGTTTGGCTTCGAAGGCAGTGATGTCGAAGTTGGTCTTGGGCAGTCGCACTATAAAGCCTAGCCGTTCAAAGCAGTCGTCCAGGGCTTCCTTATACCGTTCACGGTCCTCTCGCCAACACCTCGCCGAGTGATCACTGTAGGAGGTTGTTCCCCGCTCCCCATGGCCCATCCAGCCGTCTATGACTTCGGGGTGAACGTTCATTCGAGCTAGCTGCTGGGCAAACCTGTGCCGGAACAGGTTCTTCGGAAGAGGCCACGAGAAGAGTTCCGATCCTGGGACGGCTAAATCGGTTAATGGATGCCACGCACCATTGCTATCGAGCAGGAAGAACAGGGGCAGGGTGTCGGAGTTTCCTTCCAGAACCTGTTGGATGCGATGCGCAAGGTCTTTGTGTTGACCTGAAAGGCTCGCCTTGAACCGACGAAGGTGCTCGAGATAGTCCTCCAATAGCCCTTTTGCGCCATCTGCAAGTGGAACCATTCGTCCGCAGTGAAGGCCGTCGTCGGATTTATCATTGATAAAGACGGCCGGGGGGTGATCACAGAAGTGGGCGATCGACTCGAAAGGCTCTGACAGGTTACGGCAACCGGTTGCGGCATTCAGGGCCGTGACAGTGTATTGGACCAGATGGTTGTGGAAAGTGATGGGGTCGCCTTGCGAGCTTTCCAGCAGGGTTTGGGTGGCTTCCCGAATGCCCTCGACCAAAATGGACTCGAGTGGCGCAAGGAGGCTCCCGAGAAGATTGGTCCTCTCATCGCCTAATGCGGGGTTTTGTAATGGAAGCCCAAATCCGTTTTGAACCTGAGCGATGCTCCAGTTGGCGTATCCACAAGCTGCTGGTAACGTAGCTCGAGGGTGGGCCGAAAGTAAGCGAGCCAATGAATGATCGCATGTCTCTTCGAAAACACTTTGGGACTGTGCGTTAGCGAGTTTGGCGCTGGTGAGTCTCGGGAAATGCCGTTTCGCGTGTTGCCTGAACCATGTTGTTAGGGCATGAGGGCTGGCCCGTGCCCATAGTTGCCGAAGAGTGGCGATGTCCGGGAAAACCTGGGTAGCCTCTCGGAGAGCGCTCTGTATTTGCTCTGGCAGCGTGACGCGGAGATTGTCCTGGAACGGTTCGATCAGAGGTTGAGCTTCGGCATCCGGATGCCAAGAGCTGTGTCGCCTCGGTCGTTCCCGGTGGGCAGTCACTAGGTCTTGGGAAATGCTCCATTCATCGCGTAAGTCATCCGTTATTTCAATTTCCTGTATGAACTCCAGGGAGCGTTCAAGATGAACGGCCAGCCAGACTAACGCGCCCCCCAGTTTTTCTTCAGGGCGGTCCTCAGCCAGAGTGCAGTTAATCCACTGATCGAGTTGATGGGCTTCTGGGGGAAGTGGTTTTTCCCATGACCAAGGAAGATAGTTTGACAGTTCTGCCGTCTGCATCAGTATGCTTTGACCCGAGAGTTTCTGCTGTTCTGGTGTTTCTTCCGGGTCGACGCCGAACAGCAGCAGTTGATGCAGGGCTTCTTCATCGGCAGAGTCTGTTTCGCTGTCTGAATAGGCAAGAAGTTGAGGCCCGCCTGCCGAGCTGCTCAGATCCAATGCGCCCTCTGTTGCTTGGAGTAGGTTCGTAAAGGAAGTCTGAAAAGCGGTCTCTGTTTTTTGAGCTCTGGTGGGGTTGAGTTGGCCCTCTGCAACCCGTTGGATGGCCCTAAGAAGCAGCAGCTCTTTACGGGTTTCTGGCCCTGAGTATCTGGCGATTAGCTGAGATGCGGCGTGTCGTATTGCCAGGTTGAATTGGGAGTACGAGTAGTGGTCTGACGGGCAGGCTTTCAATGACATTTCAAGAATGTTGTCAATAAGTGTCCATTTGCTGTTCTCTCCGGGGAGGCAGAGTGTGCTGGCGACCTGCTGAATCTGGTTATCGTGTGGGCAGTTATGCTCTGCGGTTCTTTCCAGTGCCTGTACGATCAGCCATATTTTTAGAGTTCTTCGTAATCGGTCGAGTAGTTTATTGTCGGAAGGGGGCTGTGGTTGGATAACCAGTTCGAGCAGAAAATGCTCGTTTTTCAGATCTGCTCCTGCCGACCGCAGAATGGTTTTCGTGTTGCCTCTTGATACGCCCTGGTGAAGACCGGAATAGTTATTGGCAAAGTCTTTATCTTGGCTGAACGAGAAAAGAAGCCTGCTTAGGTGGCTGATGTAGGGATTGTCAGCCCACTGATGCAGAATGGCCTTTGAGTCCGGGTTAGAGAGTTCGCGATACAGGTTGCCGACGATCGTGAAGTTTTCAGTGAAGCCAAAGGCGAGCGCTATGGCGTCGAAGATGTCGGAGACGTTGTTTTGTTCAGCCCAAGAACGGATGGCTTGAAAGTGAGGGCCTGGATGCCTTAAGGTCAAGTCCTCGTTGTCTGATTGATCAGCCCCGTGCCATTTCTGCTTGTCGTTACTTGGCATTGTTGTACTTAGTCTCCACTCTCCCTTCTATCCAAAATTCTAATTCACACATCAATTTATATCAAATATCATCAATTTGGCACAAAAAAAGTGTGCCTAAAACATCAGTCTCATAACCGTCGTTGGTTCGAATCCAGCCCCCGCTACCATAGTCTAGAAAGGCAGATCAGTTTCGTACTGGTCTGCCTTTTTTGTTGCGATATTGAGAACTTGTTTAGCCATATCGCCCGTCCAAAACTCCGTCGTTCTAGGGTATGCTTCGGGACTGAGTTTCCGAAACCATCGTTTGATGACTAAAACAACAGAAATGGAGCCTCCGATGAGTTCAATGAAACGCCTGCTTGCCGCGTTTGCATCCTTTGCAGTTATGTCTAGTGCCGCCGTTGAGGCCCGCGATTTTCGCCTCGGCTTGATAACGCCACCGCCCCACATCTGGACCAAGGCGGCCAACGAGTTTGGGCAGGATCTGAATGAACAGTCCGGGGGAGAGCATTCGGTAACGGTTTTCCCGGCCAGGCAGCTGGGTAACGAGGCGCAGATGGTTCAGCAGCTGCAAACGGGCGCACTGGATATGGCGTTCCTGACCATTGCTGAAGTTTCCAACCGGGTGCCGGATTTCGGCGCGCTATATGCGCCTTATCTGGTCGACAACATTGACCAGGCCGCGGAATTGTTGCGCTCCGAGGAAGCGAACAAACTTCTGGACCAACTGCCGGCCAACGTTGGCCTGGTAGGTGTAGGCTATGCCATGGCTGGAATGCGCCAGGTGCTCAGCCGGGATGAGGTTTCTGGTCCTGTCGATCTTGAGGGCAAGAAGCTACGCATTACCCCGTTCGAGCCCATCCGGGATTTCTACAACGCCATCGGCGCGGCACCCACGCCGTTGCCACTGCCTGCGGTGTATGACGCGCTGGCGAATGGCCAGGTCGACGCCATCGACATGGATTTCGACTCCATCCTGGTGCTCAAGTTTTACGAGCGCGCCGACCACCTGCTGATTTCCAACCACATGATGTTCCCCATGGTGGGAGTGGTATCTGGCAAGGTCTGGCGTGACCTGGGCAACGAAGACAGACAGCTCATCCAGGAAACCATGAAAGCTCACCTGAATGCCGTAATGGACAAGTTTGTGGCCCAGGAGAAGGATCAGGAACAGCAGCTCAGAGAGCTGGATATCACCGTGAAAAAAGCAAACCGCAGTGAATTCGCTGACGCCATTTCCGCCTGGGAAGACATCTGGGCTGAGAAAGCCCCGTCTCTTGGCATCCTGCGCAACGTCGCCGAGGACATCAAGGCCCAATAATCCGGGCGACGCACCATGCTTAAAGCTGTTTCGGATTTTGTCGCACGCATTGAAGCTGTCATCGCCGCATCGCTTGCCGGTGCGGTGACCCTGCTGATCCTATTGAATATTATTACCCGGTCTGCCGGTTACGCCATCTATTGGGTGGATGAACTGGCGATTTACTGCATGATCTGGATGACCTTCTTTGCGACATCCGTGCTGCTAAAACGTCGGGAAAGCGTTGCTGTCAATCTGCTGACCGAGTATGTAAAAGGTAGCACCCGAACGGTACTGGCGAAATTCAGTGACCTGATGGTGCTTCTGTTTGGCGGTATTCTGGCCTGGCTCAGCTGGCGCTGGTACGACCCGTTCACGTTGTATCAGGTGGGGTTCGACCTGCAAAACTTTCAGGCGGAAACCTTCAACTTCATGTACGCGGAAAACACCAGCACCCTTGGCATCAAAAAGTTCTGGGTGTGGATGATTCTGCCCATTCTGTCGATCACTTTGACCCTTCATGGTTTAGCCAATCTTCTCAGTTCCGAGACTGCTCCCGAACAGAGCGTGGGTATGACATGACTGCGGTTGTCTTCGCCGTTTTGTTGTTTCTTGCGGTGCCGATCTCACTGGTCCTGGCGCTGACGGCGCTCTGGTATATCTACGATTCGGGTAATACCGTGCTGCTAGATTCCTACCTGCAACAGCTATTCGGCGCCATCCAGAGCTATGGACTGTTGGCGATACCCCTGTTCATGCTTGCCGGCGAATTGATGAATGAAGGTGGCCTTACCAGCCGGCTGGTGAACCTGGCGCGCATCCTGGTGGGCGGGTTTCGCGGAGGCATGGCTTACATCAACCTGGTGGCCAACATGATGATGGCGGCCATTATGGGCTCTGCTGCCTCACAGATCGCCATGATGTCCCGCGCCATGGTGCCTGCCATGGAGAAGGACGGTTACGAAAAGCCTTATGCCGCCGCCATAACCGCTGCCGGGGGATTGCTCTCGCCCATTATCCCGCCGTCCATGCTGTTCGTGCTGTTTGGCGTACTGGCCCAGGTTCCGATTGCGGATATGTTCATCGCCGGCATCATTCCGGGGCTGGTCATGTCTTTTCTGTTCTTTATCGCGATCAGCCTGCTCGGCCTCAGATATGAGTACCCGAAAGGCAGCTGGCCAACGCGACAGCAGGCCAAGCATTATTTCCTGATGGGCATTCCGGCGGCGCTTATTCCGCTGATCATCATCGGCGGTATCCTCACCGGGCTGGCCACTCCCACAGAGTCAGCCGCGCTGGCCTCACTGGGTGCTCTGGTGATTGGAAAATACGTCTACCGAGACCTCAAGTACAAAAACCTTTTTGGCGTTCTGAAAAGGACCGCCTTCAATTCCGGCATGGTCATCATGCTGATTGCTGCCGCGGGTGTATTCGGCTGGGTGATCATCTTCGAAAAAATTCCCCAAAGTGCGGCCAGCTGGATCGCCGCACAAACCACAGACCCATTCATGTTTCTGATGCTGGTCGTGGGTATCCTGCTGCTGGTGGGCATGGTGATCGATGGCATTGCCGCACTGATATTGGTCGTGCCGATCCTCATGCCCATAGCGGAAGCCCAGTTTGGCATTAGCGCCTACCAGTTCGGCGTGGTGGTGTGCCTGACGCTGGTTCTTGGCCTGCTTACACCACCGGTTGGTGCGGGCCTTTATATTTCTTCCGCCATGACCGGCGCATCCCCGATGGCTATTTTCCGGGCTTTGCTTCCGTTCCTTCTGGCAACCATTCTGACGCTGGTGCTGATCAGTTGGGAAGAGGGGTTGGTGCTGGCGTTGTTGTAGGGAACACCTGATTTGCAAAGAGACACGCTCTGTCACTTGAATATGGTCTCCTCTCATTTCAAGGTAGGGGGTCTGCCGTGGGTGTCTTTTGTTTGGGACTACCCCTTTAGAGCGAGTTGCTTCACTTTGCACCAGCGAACGCCTATATCTTCTTCAGATTTATCCCTTCAAGAGAATAACCAATTAATAATTGCTGTTGGAACGGGTTTTGTTCAGCTTGAAAAACTCGATCGCGCTTTTAAGTTGGTTGACCTGTTCCGTCACCGAACTTTGCTCTTCTGCGGCACTGGCAACTTGTGCATTTATGTCAGTCACCGCCTTGCGACTTCCCGCCTGAACGGACTCAATGGCCGACTGGATTTCTCATGTCGACAAGGGGATGGTGCAGACCCGGCCCGCTTTTGCGGGCTTTTTGCAATATACCTCCTTCATCTTTTCCCTCGGCTCAGACTTTTTGCCGGTGGCCCACGCCGCTATCGCCCCTTCCGGGCAAATTTTTGCCCTCCCAATCAGTAACTTCTCTAACTTCATTACGAGTCCCTGACGGGAAATTGACAATTTCGTAACTAGGGAAATGACAGACTTCACATCGATAATCAGCCCCGTTTTATACAATTTCACAAAATCGACTAAAAAATGGTGCTTAAACAATATGAAACGCGTCATCAAAGTGTCACGGGCATGGATTGCCGCGTTCGCTATGGGAGCACTACTCACAGGGTGTGGCGGTGGTGGCTCTTCCGATTCTTCAGGCACACAAACTGGCTCTAGTGGGGGAATCTCGTCTCCGGAACGCTCCGCAGTGTTGAGCTGGAGCGCTCCCCTGACTCGCGTTAACGGCGAGAGCATTCCGATGGGTGAGCTCGACAAATATGTGATCCGGTACGGTCAGGATGCTGACGAGCTGAGCGAAGAGGTGGTTGTCACCAATGCTCAGGCCGAAGCGGAAATGTCCTACGAGGTGAGTGGTCTGGACGCAGGGACCTGGTATTTCACCATCCAGGTTCAGGATACCAACGGGCTGATCAGTGAGCCCTCCGATGTTGTGAGCAAGTCCATCCGTTCCTGAGACTAGAACCCCGGGCCTGGAGTATGAAGTCTCAGGCCATCGGGTCTGCAATCGGGAGTTTGAGGGTGAACGCAGAGCCTTCGCCTGGTTGCGACGACACCGAAATTTCCCCTCTATGCTTTTCAACAACGGTCTTGACGAAGGATAGTCCGAGCCCCGTTCCGTGGACTCCGGCCAGCTCAGTGCTTTTTTGACGCCGGTAACGGTCGAACAGGTGCGGCAGTTCCTCCGGATCGATACCGGTACCTTCATCGGCAATTGTCAAACAGGCCTGATGGCCAGCGCGGAAGACCTGAATGCTGACGTCTGATCCACGCGGGCTGTATTGAACGGCATTGGTCAGCAGGTTGATAACGGCGCGCTCCAGAAGCTCTGCATTGCCTTTCAGCCACAAATCCTCGGTACCCTGTAACTGGAGTTGTATCTGCTTCTCTACAGCCTGCTCGCTGACGCTGTCACGGGCGTTCTCTACGATCGCCAGAAATTCGCATTCGTAGAACCGGGTTTCCGTTAATTGTTCCGCCCGGGCCAACTGCACGAATTCCTCGGCCAGGTGATAGCTTCTCCGGGCCAGCCGCCCCAGTTGTTCCAGCTGTTCCTGTTCAATGTGGCTGGGATCCCGTTTCAACTGTTCGATCAGGGCAAGCTGTGAAACCAGAGGCGAGCGCACGTCATGGGAAATAAAGTCGATTGCCTCGCGGTGCTGGCGCTGCTGCTCCCGCAATTCCGAAATATCCGAAATATTGGCAATGATGCCTTGCTGGTCGCTGTCTGGCAGCGAAAACGGTGCAAAATGAATCAGGAAATCTTTGTCGCGAATCCTGAGGTCTACGGTGCGGCTCTGTAATAGGGTCAGGGTGTCGGAAACGGTTTCATGCCAGGGTGGCGTTTCCCGCGGATCGTGTCCCTCCAGCAGTTTTACCAGGGGAAGGCCGGCCAGGCTCGGCATGGGCTCGCGGAACCATTCCTCTATGTGGCCGTTGGCAAAACGGATGACCCCCAGTTCGTCGGTCACGATGATACCGTCGGGCATGCGCTCAAAACTTCTCCGGATGAACTGCTGCATGTGGTTCAACCGATCCGTGGCGATGCGGACCCGCTCGATTCGTGCAGAAATGTTTTCACTGGGTCTGGCAGCAGAATCCGCCGGTACGGCTTGCTCAAGGTGAAGCCTGCGCAGATAGCGCTGGATGGCCTCGCGCCCGAGATCATTGGGTAACAGCAGGCCCAGGTGATAGCGGGTGCCGGCTCGCAATAGCTGAATCCAGCTGCGATTGCTGTCGTGAAACCAGTGCCCCGGAGTCAGGTCATCCGGAATATCGCTCTGTGACAGTCCACGTGCGGAGAGGATGTCGTTCTCCTCCATCAAAAGCCACCCTGTGGGGCGAAACAGGGCCTGGAAGTGCTCCAGAAGTTGTGTCGGGTTCCTTCCCGAGGGTGCGGGCAGGGCGACCTGGGGGCTTCTGGCCAGCTCGTCCAGTTGCCGGTTCAAAAATCGGTTGGTCATGGCCAGTCGAAGGCCGCTGGATACAGGAAAGGCCAAGAGTGGAACCAGCAGTGCGTTTGCAAGGGGAACCCACCATCGCATCGTCAGCAGCACGAACAGATAGATTCCGACCAGTCCCGCCAGTGCCGTCGCGCAGGCGAGAAGGGTTCGCGCAGGGCGCATGGGTGGCAGGGCGAGGGCGAGTATCAGGATGGTTGTCATGGCCAGCAGGGCAGACGCCCACGCCGGTGCGGGTTTAATCAACAATCCCTGCATGTATGCCGACAACACGTTGGCGTGGAATTCAACGCCGGACATCGGACGGCTCAGCCCCGAGAAGGGCGTGGGCAGTATGTCGCCAAAACCGGCGGCTGTGGCACCGACAAAGACTGTTTTGCCACTGAAGTGTTCGGGTGCGGCCGGCTGAGTGAGTACCTGTGAGAAAGAATACGACTGGAGAGAGCCGGCACCACCGATCAGGGGCACAGCACGGTATTGATCCCGAATATTGACATAGGAAGGCGTATCCTCGGTCTCCGGATTTTGTGGTCCAACACCGCTTGCGGCCAGCGCAAGGCTTGGCCAGAGCTGGTTCCCGAGGCCATTAAACAGATAAAGACCCCGGGCAACGCCGTCGCTGTCCAGTTCCACATGAGCATGGCCCAGACCGGCGGCCGCTGAAGCCAGCACTCCAACCGGCAATTGTTCGCTTAACAGGTACTGGGAGGTGGGAGGCGACAGATAGACTGGCAGAATAACGTTGCCGTGACTTCGCATCTGTTCTGCCAGTTGCTGGTCGTCTGGCGACGGTTCGGCGAACAGAATATCGAACACAATGGTTTTTGCGCCTGCCTCGTTGAGCTTGGCAATGAGCTCAGCGTGCAGATTACGGGGCCAGGGCCAGCGGCCCAGGCGATTCAGGCTCAGCTCGTCGATCGTCACCAGAACCACCTCGTCCGAGGCTTCCAGTGGATTCGAGGTGATGGCTTGGTCGTACAGCCAGTAATCCAGGCGTTGAGGTAGTTCGGTTGTCTGGATAAGCAGGAGCAGTGCCAGCAGTATCAGGCCCAGAGTCCAGGGGGTCGTTTTAATTGGCAGCCAATCCCGGTTCATGAGCCCTGCTGTGTGGTTCGGTCGATCAACGGATTATTCCAGGTACAATTCCCTCCCTGGTCCCCAACGGCTTTGCAGTGGACCATCAGAAAGAGCTTTCAGGCGCACAAAATACCGCCTTCCGGGAATAAGACGCAAGGCTGCCGTGGTATCAGGCAGTGTTGCCTCCTTGATGATATTGTTGAAGCCCGGCTCCTCCGAGAGTTGCAGTCGGTATTCTGCCGCCGTGTCTACCTTCTCCCAGAACACCCTTACCTGGCTGTCGATGTAGTTCACGCTGATGATCCGAACCGGAGGCAGGCTGCCATTGACCACCAGCTCCCGCGGCTGCGTTGTAGCAACTGAATTGCCGCCTGCTTCGGTCACCACGCGCCAGTAATACTTGCCAGGCCCAAGCGGGCGTGAGGGCAGGGCAGCCGTTTCGGGTGCCCACTCGCTGGTGGCGATCAGGTTCCGGAAATCCTGATCTTCGGCTATCTCTACCCGAGCCACTTCATTGTCGCCGTTAAGCTGCCAGCGAAACTCGGGCATATCGTCGTTGACGGTGCCCCCATCTTCCGGAGCAACCAGGCTGGCAGTCCTGGCCTGAAGATCGACTTCCAGCGGGACGACGCGTGGCATCCCCGCCGTGCCGCGAGTATCGAGTGCCGCCAGGTGTACCTCATAGCTGCCATTATCCAGTTGCCCGATATCAAAGCTGTTGCCTGTCAGTTTTCGGCTTTCTACCCAGCGGCCTGTGTCGCTTTCGAAGATGTCCACCCGGTGCATGGGGGCGCGACTTTCCTGCCAGGTCATGGTGGTGGGCAGTTGGGTCAGTCTCGGTGGCAGTGGATTGAGCGCCGGCGCTGGCGGTAGGCGACGAATGCTCAGGCCGTCATTGTTGGTGGTGGACAGGCTGGCTCCGAAACCCGCAGGGATCCGGCGGGTCTTGCCGGGGGCTCCGAAGTCAACGTCACCCTCGGTTACCTGCAGGCGAGTGCCCTCTGCCGATGTCTGGAGTGAAAATGCGGTACCTCTCACGGCGGCGACGGCCGAAGGCGTTTCAATCTCGAATCGTGCGCCTCCCTCCATGACCGGCTTCACTCGGGTGTGGATCTCGCCCCTGTCGAGTCGGAGTCTGGTATCGACCATGCCGGCTTTGCCGTATTGGGTCAGGCGATTGAAGATGAGTCGAGAATTCGGAGAAATCCTTACTTCCGAGCCGTCCGCCAGTTCAATGGTGGCGGTCCCGGACGCGGACAGAATTTCATCACCAACGCGGATGAGGGCGTCTTCACTCAGGGGTGTTTTCCGACCGGTATTTCCGGAAATCAGCTGTACGGTTCCGGTGACCGATGTCGCCCGCGCCGGCTGAGGTTGGCGCTTTAGCCAGGCAAGGGGAATTCGCACACTGTCGCCGGCACCCAGAATGGCACCGTTGCCAATCTTGTTGTATTGCAGAAGGCGACTCGCGGGATAATTGGGTGCGAGCAGGTCGTTGGCCACTTCCGAAAAGCTTTCTCCCGGCCGCAAGGTGTAGATCCACTCGGGCACCGGATTGGCCGACGAAACGTCAGAATGCCCGGCTGAACCGCGCGTTACCGAAAGCTCGGCAGCCGCGGGGGCAGCCCAGGCAAGCAGTGAAAGGATCAGCAGCAGTGCCGGTAATCGCGGAGCCGGGCTGTCAGTCATTGGCTGCCCTGGCGGGTTCGTCGACGTCAAAGGCCTGGTCCTGCGCCTTCATGGCCTCCAGTCGGTAGCCCCGCTGGTAAATGGTCTTGATGCGGAAGCCGTTTTCCGGGTTCAGGCCGAGACGACGGCGCAGTCGGCTCATATGCGTGTCCACGGTACGGGTATTGATATCCCGCGCCAGACCCCAGACGCGCTCAAGCAGCATTTCCCGAGTCAGCAGCCGGCCCTGGTTCTGGAACAGGAACAGGGTCAGATCGAAATCCTTGTCGGTCAGCGTCAGTTCTTCACCATGGAGTGCAATGACCCTTTGCTGCGTGTTGATTTCGAACGGACCATAGCGAAGCACTTCCTTTTCGCTGTCAGGATTGGAGCGTCTCGCCAGAGCATTGATGCGCGCGCCCAATTCCGCCGCACGGGCCGGCTTGGCCAGGTAATCGTCGGCGCCGGCATCCAGAGCCCGAACAATATCTGCCTCGCTGTCCCGCTGGGTGAGAAACACGACTGGAATCGGCCAGTTCAGCTGGGCGCGAACGCTCTCGAGAACATCAATGCCGGTCATGTCCGGAATCTGCCAATCCAGAATCAGGAGGTCATAGCTGCGGTGCAGAACCGCGCTCAGGAAATTTTGGCCGGTCGGGAAGCTGTCGCAGTGGTGCCCGCTTTCAGACAGAATTGACTGGATGTGCTGTGCCTGTTCGGTTTCATCTTCAAGCAAAGCAATACGCATTAAGCCTCTCCCGGAGTGTCGCTCTCTTGCCTGGTATCGAGCAGAGCTTTCAATGGACTACTCTGCTATATCAATCAATTATCACAAAATGTGGATCTGCGTTCAGTATCGTTATGTAGACTTGCGTAAACGGACTGAAGGCTTTCCGTTGTCGTCGTCCAGTGTTTGTCGGCAGCCGGGGAAATTACTGCAGCCCCAGAACCAGCCTTTTTTCCCTTTTCGTCGCACCAGGGGCGAGAAACAGTGGGGGCATGGAATGGGTTTCTGGCCAGTGCCATCCTGAGGCGTGGCTTCTTCCAGCGGTCGGGTGCCCCGGCAATCCGGGTAGCGGGTGCAGGCAAAAAAGCGGCCGAATTTGCCCTCTCGCTCCAGCATCGGGGCGCGACATTTGGGGCAGTGGGGCTGTGCCTCTGGCGAGGTTGTGCCGATGCTCTCCGAGTCGACGGTCGGGCGGCCCTGGGGCCTGGCCAGAAAGCCGCGGATCTCCTCTTTGAGGGTATCCAGAAACTTTCTGGGGTCGCCCTCGCCACGGCGAATGCTCTCCAGGTTGGCTTCCCAGACGGCCGTGCGATCCGGCTTGCTGACCGATTCGGGCAAAGCACTGATCAACGCCTTGGCTTTGTCGGAGGCGCGGATATGCCGACTGTCGCGGTACAGGTAATCGCGCTTGAACAAGGTATCGATGATCGCAGCCCGGGTTGCTTCGGTGCCCAGGCCATCGGTCTCGCGTAGGGTTTTGCGAAGTTCGGTATCGGTTACAAATCGGGCAATGTTGGTCATTGCCGAGAGCAGGGTCGCGTCGGTGAAATGCTGGGGCGGCTGGGTTTTGCGCTCGCTGAGGTTGCTATCGTCGCAGAATACCGGTTCGCCTTTTTCCAGTCTGGGAAGCGGTGCCTTCTCCGGTTCCTTGCGAGCTTCTCGCAGTTTCAGTTCCAGCGTTTTCCAGCCGGGCACCAGGATGGCCGTTTCCGTCGCGCGGAATTCGTGCTCTGACACTCGTACCGTTAGCTTACCCTCCCTGTGCACGGCATCGGGCGCGAACTGCATCAGATAGTACCGGCTGATCAGTCCGTAGATTTTTTCTTCCGCGTCACTGAGTTTGCCGTTCGGCGTCGGGCGGCTGGTTGGGATAATAGCGTGGTGGGCGTCGACCTGTTTGTCGTTCCACGCGGAAGTCCTGCGGCCAAGGTCTGCGCCGTTGCAGGCTTGCTCCAGATCCGGTGCCACTCGGGCAATGGCTCTTATCACCTGCTCCCGCTGGCTGTAGTGGCCTTCCGGTAAAAACCGGCAATCTGATCGCGGGTAGGTGATGAGCTGGTGGCGCTCGTAAAGATTCTGGGCGGTATCCAGGACGTCTTTGGCACCCATGCGGAATAGCCGGCCTGCTTCAATTTGCAGGGCCGACAGGGAAAACGGCAGCGGTGGCGCTTCCGACCGATCCCGAAAGCGGGACTCGGTGATGGTGCCGGGTCGGTTTCGAACGCTGTCGGCAATCTGTTCAGCGACTTCCCGGTTGAGCAGGCGGTTCTCTTCATCCAGGTAATCCTGGAACTGCTCGTTGGGCTGCCAGCGGGCGGTGAAGGTTTGCTGGTCGGCTTCTTCCTCCTGAGCCCTGAACCTTGCTTCAATGCGGTAATAGGGCTTGGGCTGGAAGTGTTCGATGGTATTGTCACGTTCAACCACAAGGCCAAGTACCGGAGTCTGTACCCGGCCAACGGAATAGACCCCCTGTTCACCCTGCCGCTGATAACTGAGGGTATAAAATCGGGTCAGGTTGATGCCATAGAGCCAGTCGGCGCGTTGTCTGGCCAGGGCGGAATGGGATAACCGACGGAATTCCCGGTTGTCCCTGGGGCTCTGGATCGCCCGGGCCACGGCCGCTGGCGTCAAATCGTTGATCAGTATCCGTTGAACCGGGGCGCTGGCACCGAAATAGCGGATAACTTCGTCCACCAGCAGCTGGCCTTCCCGATCCGGGTCGCCAGCATGAATAATGGTCTTGGCCTGGCGAATCAGCGATTCCAGCACCTTTAATTGTTGCTGAACACTGTCCTTGGGCATGACCTCCCATTTGTCGGGAAACATCGGCAGGTCTTCCTGGCGCCATTTCTTCCAAGCGGGGTTATAGCGTGCAGGTTCTGCCGGTTCCAGCAGGTGGCCGATGCACCAGCTAACGGTGGCAGCATTTTCGCCAGTGCCACAGCGTATCCAGCCCTGGCCTTTCTGGTGAGGGCCAGGGAGGGCAGCGGCGATGGCGCGGCCGAGACTTGGTTTTTCGGCGATGTACAGGTGCATGGGGTTTGGGTGTTTTGGAATCGGGATGGGAATGTGGCGCTTTGGCTTTATGGTGTCAAGGCTCTCGGGTGTGTCCTGTATGTGTAGTAGACTGAGGGTGTTGGTGGAGGCGGCTGTGAAGATGGCTTTCCCAAAAGACGCCGTGAACCCATCCATGGGGGCTTGGTGCTGCCATCCTTGGCAACACACACTTTTGGGAAAGCCATCTCCACACCCGCTTCTGACCGTTCGCCATTCGCCCTCTTCCATCAGGGTTGAGCTGTAGGAGTCTCGAAACATGAAGATCCAGAATGCAATTGAAACCAAGCTGAACGACGCCTTCGATGCGCGTGTGCTTCAGGTGGAGAACGAGAGCCACAAGCACAGTGTGCCTCCTAATTCTGAAACTCATTTCAAGGTGACCCTGGTGTCGCCGGAATTTGAGGGGCAGATGAGGGTGCGGCGGCATCAGGCGATTTACAAGGTGCTTGCCGAGGAACTGGCGGGGCCGGTTCATGCGCTGGCGTTGCATCTATACTCACCGGAAGAATGGGAGGCGACGGGGCAGTCGGCGCCGGAATCTCCGAATTGTATGGGCGGGTCGAAGAAAGATCCGGCGATGGCGACGCGGACCGCACAGGGAGAGGGTTCATGAGTCAGTTTTTCCAGATTCATCCGGAGACGCCACAGAAGCGTCTGATCAATCAGGCGGTGGATATTCTGCGTCGTGGCGGGGTGATCGTGTATCCCACGGATTCAGCCTATGCCATTGGCTGTCACCTGGGTGACAAGCAGGCGGCGGATCGGATCAAGCGGATTCGCCGTCTGGATGACAAGCACAACTTCACCTTGGTGTGCCGGGATCTTTCGGACATCGGGGTCTATGCCAAGGTGGACAACACCCAGTACCGGTTGCTGAAGAATTTCACGCCCGGGCCCTACACTTTCATTCTGGATGCCACCAGTGAAGTGCCCCGGCGGCTGCTTCATCCCAAACGCCGGTCAGTAGGCGTCCGTGTGCCGGACAATGCCATTGTTCAGGAGCTGTTGGGCGAGCTTGGTGAGCCCATCATGAGTAGCACTCTGATTCTGCCGGGCGAAACCGATCCGATGACAGACCCTTATGAAATCCGGGAAACCCTGGAGCATGAGCTGGATCTGATTATCGACGGGGGATTCTGCGGTATGGAAGCGACCACGGTCGTGGACTTTACCGGCGAGGCTCCGGTGGTTACCCGTGTTGGTAAGGGGGATCCGGCGCCTTTCGAGGTCTGATTCTCCTGATCCGTCTTTCCTTTATGCCCGGGCGTTCAGATTAAAGGCGTACGCCCGGCTATTCCCTGCAGCTTCGATTTGCTCGGCACTCACTGAGCGGCGCATGGTGTCGTAACGGTGCACGAGGTCCTGCAGGCCGTTAAATTGCTGGTTCTCGCTGATCAGTGTGTCCAATAGCGGGTTATTCACCCCGTACGCCTGATTCAGTTTGAGCGCATTGTCCATGAAATGCAGCGTTGGCTCGTTAACGCTGAGGCGATTGAACGCTTCCTTGAAGTTTTTGTTTACGTTCAGGTCTTTTTCAATCTGGATGCGAGTGTTGTCTGCGATTTTCCCTTCCACCGCAACGCTGCCATTCTCCGTTTTGCTCACGTTCAATGCGGTTGCCGGGTGCAGGTTGTATTCGGCAAGTTTGTGCCGCAGTGTTTCTCGAACGAAGGCAAGATCCTGCCCCACAGTTTGTTTGTAGTCGGTCATGGCCAGTCGGCGGGCTTTCAGCCGTGAGAGGTCAGACTGGTTGTTCTCCGAGGGTGTAAAACGGTCATCGCCAGGTGTCGGCTCGGTTTCCATGGCCTTTGCCTGTGCTTTGCCGGGCGCGGCTTCCGGCCCTGTTGAAGGCGTCTGGCGCCTTTCCATGGCCTGCTGGAACTGGGTGCTCGCCCGGATCAGAGATGTCAGTAGGGACATGGATGGGTTTCCTCCTTCGGTCAACCGGAGTGCGGTTTCCGAACAGTCAGCGTTGGGAATCACGAATGCTTGTCATCATGCTCTGCAGCTTTCAGGCCAACTCGATGAAGTCCCGGGCTGAGGGCTCCCTCCTTCCTTCATGTGTAAACGACTTTTCCCGGATCTGATCTGGGTCAGGAAATAATTGACGCATATCTATAAAGTTTGGCGACAGTTAGTTGTCATCACGAAACGTCAAAACAACGTCCTGGCCGCATGCCGCGCGGTCTCTGTGTCGGGTTACCATGAAAAAACAGTATTCCATCCGCTTTCTCTTACTTGCCGCTTTGGCGGCTGCCTTCTCCCTGGTGCTCGTGTTTACCGTAATCTACAGTGCAGACTCACAGCGTGATCATCTTGAAGAGTTCAGCCACAAATACGTGGATGGACTGGCAAAATCCTATTTCGATGGGCTGAATACCATGATGGTCACCGGCACCATCGGTAACCGGGATGTGCTTCGGAAAAAGGTGATGGCGTCTGAAGACGTGCTGGACGTGCGGGTGATTCGCAGTGACCATTTGAACCGGATCTTCGGCAACGGCAACGCGTCGGAACAGAAGCGGGAACCTTTGGACAAGAAAGCGCTTGCCGGTGAGCGGGTGGAGTCCTATTCCAGCAATGAGGACGGGCGAGTCTACACACTGATCGAGCCCGTGATCGCGATGGAGAACTATCAGGGCGTCAACTGTCTTGGCTGTCATCAGGCCAGTGAGGGAGACGTTCTTGGAGCCATTCGGGTGGACTATTCCATGGCTGACAGCGATGCCCGTTTGCAGCAGCAACTGCTGACCAGTGGCGGTATTCAGGTAGCCATCTTTGCTGCGGTGTTTTTCCTGACCGCCGCCGCTTTGAGTCGACTGGTGTTTTCCCGTTTGCGGCGACTCCACGACCGCATGGGCGAGATCTCCAGAAATTCTGACCTGACCATTGAGCTTGAGGTTACCCGCAACGACGAGATCGGTTCCGTGTCCCGGGCGTTCAACCGGATGATGGCGAAGATACGGGAGAGCATGAATACCGTCATGGACAACGCCGAACAGGTTGAGCAGGCGGCCAGAAGCATTGCGGGGAAGGCTGACACGACAGAGAGGGAAGTGCTTGCCCAGCGTGACAACACAGATCAGGTGGCCAGCGCCACTACCGAGATGGCCGCATCTGCGGTTCAGGTCCGGGAAAATGCCATTCATACCACCCGAAAATCCGCAGATACTGCGGAATCAGCGAGCAAGGGTGAGAGCCTTGCCCGGAATGCAGTAAAAAGCATCGAGGCATTGAACACCGAGGTCCAGAGTGGCGCAAAACGCATTGAGCAGCTGGATCAACGTACCAGCCAGATGTCGGATATGCTGGAGGTAATCTCCAATATCGCTGACCAGACCAACCTGCTGGCGCTCAATGCCGCCATCGAGGCGGCCCGTGCCGGAGAGCAGGGGCGCGGTTTTTCTGTGGTGGCCGATGAGGTGCGTGCGCTGGCGTCGAGAACCCAGGATTCAACGGAGGAAATCCGGAACACCATCAACGGACTGAAGGGAGAGGTTGTCGATTGTGTGGCCACCATGCGCCATGCCTCTGAGATGGCAGAGCATCAGGTTTCAGCCATTCTGACAGTAGAGTCTGAACTGCAAACCATTGCCTCTGCTGTGCGGGAGATCACCAACCTCAATCAGGAAATGGAGAGCGCTGCCAACGAGCAGAGCGATGTCTCCGAATCCATTAATCACAACGTGATTGAAATCAGTCGCTCGGCAGAGCAGACCTCCGGGGATGCCAAGGAGACAGCGAGAATTGCCGGAGACCTTCTGGCCATGGCCGAGAATCTCAGGAAAACCATCGAACAGTTCCGGCTGAATCAGGAAGGCCGCCCTTAGAAGGACGGCGCGGGTCTGGCGACAGGCTCAGCCCCGATGGTCGGAAACAAAGGGGTTGGTGGCTCGCTCCCGGCCAAAGGTGGACATCGGACCGTGTCCGGGAATGAACGCAACCTCGTCGCCGAGCGGGAACAGCTGTTCCCTGATAGAGCGAATCAGTGTTGCGTGGTCGCCCTTTGGAAAATCCGTGCGTCCGATGGAGCCATGGAACAGCACGTCACCCACAAGCGCCAGACCGGATTCCTTATGATAAAAAACCACATGCCCCGGTGTGTGGCCGGGGCAGTGAAGGACCTCCAGAGTCTGGTTGCCCACCGTGACCTGCTGCCCATCTTCCAGCCAGCGATCCGGGGTGAAAACTTCCGGGGCCGGAAACCCGAACATCTGCGCCTGCTGGGGCAGGCCAACAATCCAGAAATTGTCTTCCTTCTGCGGCCCCTCAATGGGAATACCCAGCTCTTTGGACAGCTCCGCAGTTCCGCCGGCATGGTCAATGTGGGCATGGGTAAGCAGAATTTTCTCGACCGTCACGCCTTCCTCAGCCACAGCGGCGCGAATCTTCTCCAGATCCCCGCCCGGATCGACTACGGCTGCCCGGCGCGTCTTTTCGCACCAGATCAGTGAGCAGTTCTGCTGGAAAGGCGTGACCGGAATGATTCTGTAGTTCAGTGACATACCTGTTCTCAATCGCTGAAGAAATGGCTAGTGCCATCAGTTTACTGGAACTTCCCGCGTAACAACGAACGCGCCCCGCAAATCGCCCTCGGAGAAGCCGGTCGCCTTGTCTTCAGGATAGAGTTCAGCCAGTTTTGCCTTCACCTCCGGGGCGATGGACTTACCATGACAGCCAAGGCAAAGTTTCTGTGTCGGGATGGCGCTCATATATTGGAACGCCGGCTGTCCGGACGCTTCGGAGACCTGCCAGACCTCCACCGGTTTTCCGTTCTTTACCGGCTGTCTGTCCATGGCCAGCAGTTGGATCTCCTGCCAGTCGGTCGGGGTGTTTTCCGGGTTCCGGACTTTCAGACTGGTCCGACTGATGACCCAGCCGCCGCTGCTGTTGTTGCTGGCGATTTCCGGTGCCACAGTCTTGCAAACACCAATACCGTTTGTGAGGCCGCCTTCTTTGATGGCCGCCTGGAGCGCCTGCTTCAGTGAGCCGCCGAAGCTTTTCACCAGGGAACGTGCTTCGGCAACCATTGCTTCCGGGCTATCTGCTTGGGGTTGCGCGAGAAGTGGCATGGAAAGCAAGGAGCATAGCAAGGCTGTTGTGATGGTCGGTTTGGTCATTGAATCTCTCCCGGGCTTCTTGGCTTTGGAATAAGTATATAACAAAGGAATAATCCCAAATTGAGCCAGGACAGATTCCGGTAGAGTCGATGAATGATTACCACGCCAGCCAGATAACGTGGCGGGCACCCTTGCCGGGTCGCAAGGCCCTCACTGTAACGGGCTCAACAGAAAATCCTGCCCGCCGCAGCCTCTCTGTGAAGGAATGCTCCTGGCCGGCAGACCAGTAGGCAAGGATGCCATCAGGTCGCAGGGCTTTCTGGGCGGCCGCAATGCCATCCGGTGAGTAGATCCAGTTGTTTTCTTTGCGGGTCAGTCCTTCCGGACCGTTGTCGACATCGAGAAGAATGGCATCCCATTCGCCGTCGCTGTTTCTGAGTAATTCGGCCACATCACCAATGTGAACCCGGGCTCTCGGGTCGCTCAGCGGGTTGCCCGCCGCAGAGCCCAGTGGCCCTCGATTCCAGGCTTCTACTTCGGGAACCAGCTCGGCTACCGTCACCTGCGCATCGTCGCCCAGAGCGGCCAGCGCTGCTGCCAGCGTGAACCCCATGCCCAGGCCGCCGATAAGAACCCGGGGAGCAGGCTGATCGGCAATCCGTTCGCACGCCAGGGTGGCAAGAGCATCCTCCGAGCCGTGGATCCGGCTGTTCATCAATTCTCCGGTGGTGCCGGCAATTTTGATGGAAAATTCATCATTGCGTTGCAAAAGACGTAATCGGGTTCCCTTGCCGGGGATCATTGCGGTTCCGATTTCGGTAAAGCGGGCCATTGAGAAGTCCTGATGTCGGTAAGGAGGGGCAGTTTAGCTCGCCTGGAGCCAGGTTGAATATCACGGACCGAGAATCGGGGTTAAGAGAGGTGGTACCCCCGGCAGGACTCGAACCTGCTACCTTCCCCTTAGGAGGGGGACGCTCTATCCAGATGAGCTACGGGGGCATTATCGCGAGAAGGGCGGTATGATAGCGGGCTAAGACCTGAGGCTCAAGGTTCGGTCCGGTTTCAGAGAATGCCACGGAGTGTGTTTTGCCAGATCCTTTCTCGCTAAGCGTGATTGTTCCCGTGTGGATGGAAGCGGCAGGTGTAACCGACACCCTGCGCGCCCTGCAACCGATTCGTAACCGGGGGCATGAGGTGGTTGTCGTTGATGGCGGCAGCACCGATCGAACCGTTGAGCTGGCCCGGCCACTTTGCGACAGGGTGGTTGTGTCAGAGAAGGGCCGGGCGCTTCAGATGAACGCCGGCGCGGCAGTTGCAAAGGGCGATCTACTGTTGTTTCTGCACGCAGATACGCGCCTGCCGGAAGAAGCTCTGGAGCATCTCGCAAGTTTCGTCCATTCCCGTCGCGCCTGGGGGCGGTTCGATGTGCGGCTGAGTGGTGAGCGGCTGCTTTTCCGGGTTATTGCCTGGTTCATTAACCAGCGCTCGCGCCTGTCAGGCATCTGCACCGGTGATCAGGCCATGTTCGTACGGCGGGATGTTTTCGACGCCCTGGGTGGTTTTCACCCGATGCCGCTCATGGAAGATGTCGAATTCTCACGCCGTCTTTGCCTGGTGTCCCATCCTTTCTGTATAAAAGAGCCAGTCGTTACCGATAGCCGCCGTTGGCAGAAATACGGTGCCTGGCGAACGATTTTTCTGATGTGGCAGCTGCGCTGGCGGTATTGGCGTGGTGAATCGCCGGAGTCCCTGGCCCAAATTTACCGATCGGATGTGCGCAATGCCTCAAAGTAATCCGCCTGCGGCGGTTTTTCTCCAGTTTGCCAAATGGCCGGAAGCCGGACGGGTTAAAACCCGGTTGATGCCCGAATTGGGTGCGGTCGGGGCTCTCGAAGCCCATGTTCGGCTCACGCTGGCTGTGCTGGATAACCTGTGTGCGACCGGCTATCCGGTGGAATTCTGGTGGGATAGACCGGTGGATGACCGGCCCGGCGAGGCGGCCTCTATCATTGAAGAGCTTGATGCCGCCGGCCTGATGCAAGGCGTTCAGGAGGGCAGCACGCTGGGCCAACGGATGTATCGAGCGTTGAGCCTGTCTCTTCAGGATTATGACCGGGCATTGGTGGTGGGCAGTGATTGCCCCTCGGTCGATCCGGATTACGCCCGTAACGCCGTCGCGCTCCTGAAAGACTACGACGTTGTGCTTGGGCCCTCAGACGATGGCGGCTATGTCTTGATTGGAGCCTCCCGAGTGGCTGAGGGAATGTTGGATGACATTGCCTGGGGCACGCCGGAGGTTCTGGCCCAGACCTGTAAGCGCCTGAAAGCATCGGGGCTCAGCTATTGTTTGCTGGAGCCCCGTTGGGATGTCGACGAGCCCGAAGACTGGGCGCGCTTTCTGCGCACTCTTTGAGGACTCTAGCTGGCGGGCACCGGCGGCAGCTCGGTGAGCCTGCCAAGCGCCCGGTTTGCCTCCAGGCCATTCCCACCTGTAACCACTTCTAATGCCTGCTTGCGCTCCAGCACGGCCTTTCTGAAGGTTTCCAGCAATTGTGGTTTCCCGACCTGCTTGATCGCGTTGGCCAACTGCTGGCGGGAATCAAACGTGTCCATGCCCCGATCAATCTCACGCCAGTAGCGGCTGGAAATCTCGCCGAGTTGCCGGTCCCGCTCGAGTAGCTTGCTGATAACGGCCTGTTTCTCCCGATCAAGGCGTTCCGCTGTCAAAGCGGAGAGGGTTTCCTCAAAGCTGTTGGAGAATTTCTGAACCGCCTGGTCAATCTCTGCCGGGGAAGCGGAAGGTGACTGCACAACAAACCCCAAGGCCGGTGTTTCAAGCATTTCAAAAGGCGTTGCGTAAACGATGTAGCCCATCTGGCGGGTGGTTCGGATCTCTTCGTAGAACGGGCTGCTGATAATCTGGGCCAGCAGCCGGAATCGGGCCCGTTCCTCAAAGCTGGTGTTGTCTCCCTGCATGTATAGGGTATAGCCCGTGTCTGGATGGTCCACGTCGATGGAGACGAGGGTTTCATTATCTGGCAGCTGGCGCACCTGGCTTCGTGCTACCCGGACCAGCTCGCTGTTGCCCAGAACAATGGCGTCAATTTGCCGCGCGAGGTTAAGAGTCGAGGCCTCGGTGAGGTTTCCGTGCGCCATCATAACCGGGTCAACCTGTGACACCAGGGCTTCAGAGAAGGACTGCAGTTCCTCGAAGCTAACTTCCCGGGCGGCTCTCAGCTTGGCGTCGGTGGGCCAGGCGCCTTCGATGAGGGACGTCTGGATAAACTCAGAGGTCTGTTCGACGGGGCGATCCTTGGCCTTGTTCTGCAGGCCGTCAATCAGCTGCTGCCGCGCGATCTCGAAACGTTGTTCGGTCAGTTCCGGTGCAGCCACCTGGAGCAGAATCCGGTTCATCAGGGTATGGAGTTTGTCGTCGTAACCGCCGACCCGGACCGTGATACCCCTGAGATGCGGATAGACGCTGTAATCCAGGCCCGCAAGACTGGCGGAGTAAGCCCAGGCGTTCAGATTGGCATTGATAGCGTCCACCAGCAGCTGAGTGAGCACGTAGCTGCGTGCCGACGCTCGGGTGGCAGGCGTACGAAGGCCCACAAACACGTTGGCTTTCGGGGTATCAAACCGGGTATCCCGGGCAAACCAGACATCCATTCCCTCGATGGTTGCCAGTTGTGTCGGCTGCGCCATGGTTTTTCCGGGCACCATCGCCAGATCTTCCGGCACAAATGGATTCTCCGGCGGCAGGCGCAGCTGGGCAGCGAGTTCTGGCAGGAACTGGGTCCTCAGTGTTGCCGGGTCGAGTGGTTTTCGGGCCCACGCCGCTTCGTACCAGTCGGTTCGGTTCGGATTTTCAAGTTCAGGCTCCGGTGCCAGAACAAAAGTAAGGAGGTTGTCCGGCGTCAGCCTGTCCAGAATGTCGCGGTACTGTTCCGGCGCGAAGCGCTCAACCAGCCAGGGCGCCCGCAAAACGTCTTCGGCGGGATAGTCCTGGAGGTAACGAGAAAGGCGCATGGCTTCGTGCAGGGGGTTACCCTGTTCGCGGAATCGAAAATCGATGCGAGCCAGGTTCTGCATTTCCAGGAAACGCTGCTCGCTGATACCTTTCTGGCGAATCTTCTCGATGTAATCGAATACCAGCGGCAGGATGTCCTCATGGCGAGCCAGTCCTTCCGGTGTCAGGGAAATGCTGATTTCGAGGGTGGCGTTCTCGCCGGTATCCATGCCCAGACCTGCGGAAAGGCTTTCCGCCAGACCGGCCCGTTTCAGAACGTCGAACAGGCTGCCTGGGCCCTCGTGGCCGAGCAGGTTGGCCACGTAGCTGGCGGGTTTGGTGCGGTAGTTCGCTTCCTGGGACGGAATAGGGAACGTGAGCGACAGGCTTCGAACGTCCTTCAGTGCTTCTGCTGTGACCTTGGCTGGCAGCTCATCTGAGCGGTACAGGCTGGCGACGTGACGCTTGGTCTCAAGGTTGCGGTTTTCAATGGCATCGAACCGCCCTCGCACCATGGATTCCAGCTCGTCCAGGGTTTGGGGCCCGTAAACCGCCAGGCTCATGATGTTCGAGGAGTAATGCTGCTTCCAGAACTCGATCAGGTCCGGCCGAAGGGGATTTGCTTCCGTATTCTCAAGGGTGCTCAGGTTTCCGACGGCAAAGTGACTGAAGGCGTGATCCGGATTGCTAACGGCCTTCTTGACGGAATAGAAGCGTCGACCATCGTCTTTCTGTTTGGCGCTGAACTCCGAGTGCACAGCGTTGCGCTCACGATCCACCAGTTCGGCGGTAAATAAGGGCGCGGAAAATTGCTGGGCGAACCGATCCAGTGCCGGTTCCAGAAATTCGGCCTGAACATCGAAGAAGTAGTTCGTGTCCTGGAACGCGGTGAAGGCGTTGTGCTGGCCACCGTGGCTCTTGATGAACTGCTGGTACTCGCCAGGATCGGGGTATTTCTCGGTCCCAAGGAACAGCATGTGCTCGAGGAAGTGGGAGAGGCCTTCGCGCTCCGCCGGATCATCTCCGCTACCAACAGCAACGTTCATTGAGGCCGCTGCTTTGTCTGCATCCTCATCAGACACCAGAATGACCTTCAGGCCGTTGTCCAGTTCGATAAACCGGTATTGGTTGTCGTCATTGGGGCTCTTCTCCGGAATCTGCGCAGAAAGAGCAAGGGTACTGAACAGCAAAAGTATGAGCAGGGAAAACAGGCGTGAGATCGGGTTCTGCATGGAGTTCTTCCTGACGGTACGTGTGTTCATAGGCCCTCTGGGATCCGGAGAAGAGGTTTGCGAATCAGTGCATCAGCGCGTTGCGGGTGCTTTCAGGCTGCTGGTCAAGTGTTTTACGTGCCAGGTCTGCGGCTTTCTCACTGTCCAGCTGGCCCGAGGCAATACGCTCAAGAACCGTGGCCATGATGGCGACGGACTGGCGATAATCGGCGAACTCGGCCTGGAAGGCCTTGTCGATGGCCTCGTAGACCGCCTGAATTTTCTCTTCCCGTGAACCAGCGTTATCGGCTGTGTCGTTGATGGCCTTCAGGCAGGCCCGGGCAATCGAAATGTAGCGTTCCGCGTTGGGATTGTCTTTCTGCATAGTAGGGGTTCCGAAGGTCGGTGTTCCTGTGAAAACAAGAGATGCCAAAAGGCGCGATAAGTTCCCGATTATGTCATTGCTGGCGGGCGCTTTCATTGCATTGTGGTAATCCGGAAATTGAGCATGCACGGGGCAATTTCTGTGCTAGTCTCAAAAACATTGTGTCGACGAACCGGACAGGCATGTCCCGCTTGTCGGGTCAGAAATTTAGAGTAATAGCTCTATACAAAACAAAGGCTTACAGAGTAAAAGCTCTAAAAAAGTTCGATACATGAAGGTTGCAATTAAGTACAATGCCGGCGTTTCCGGAAAACTCTAAGACTTTAGTCGTATGGGTGCCGGCATGGATAGACAACAACAGAGCAACAGGCAGGGTGGAAGATTGATGAATTATTTCCTGACGGGTGGCACCGGATTTATTGGCCGTTTCCTGGTGGAGAAGCTTCTGGCACGTGGTGGCACTGTCCACGTACTGGTGCGTGAACAATCCCAGGACAAGCTGGACAAATTGCGTGAGCGCTGGGGCGCGGATGAAACCCAGGTGAAGGCCGTCATAGGCGACCTGACCAGCAAGAATTTGGGCATCGACGCCAAGACGATGAAAGCCCTGAAAGGGAAAATCGACCACTTTTTTCACCTCGCCGCCGTGTACGATATGGGCGCAGATGAAGAAGCCCAGCAGGCGACCAATATCGAGGGCACCCGCGCTGCGGTGAATGCTGCAGAAGCGATGGGCGCCAAACACTTCCATCACGTTTCTTCCATTGCGGCTGCCGGTCTGTTCAAGGGAATCTTCCGCGAAGACATGTTCGAGGAAGCCGAGAAGCTGGATCATCCGTACCTGCGGACCAAGCACGAATCTGAAAAGGTCGTTCGTGAGGAATGCAAGGTTCCCTTCCGCATCTACCGCCCGGGCATGGTGATTGGGCATACCGCTACCGGTGAAATGGACAAGGTGGATGGCCCCTACTATTTCTTCAAGATGATTCAGAAAATCCGCCACGCGTTGCCCCAGTGGGTCCCGACCATTGGTGTCGAGGGTGGGCGTCTGAACATTGTGCCGGTGGATTTCGTGGTTAACGCCATGGATCACATTGCTCACCTTGAGGGTGAAGACGGCAAGTGCTTCCACCTGGTGGATACCGATCCGTACAAGGTTGGCGAAATTCTCAACATCTTCAGCGAGGCTGGTCACGCACCCCGGATGGGGATGCGGATCGATTCCCGCATGTTCGGCTTTATTCCGCCATTCATTCGCCAGAGCTTGAAGAACCTGCCACCGGTGAAGCGTCTGACGTCGGCCATTCTTGATGACATGGGCATTCCGCCATCCGTGATGTCGTTCATCAATTACCCGACCCGTTTTGACGCCCGCGAAACCGAGCGCGTTCTGAAAGGCACCGGCATTGAAGTGCCCCGCCTGCCGGACTACGCGCCGGTGATCTGGGATTACTGGGAGCGCAATCTGGATCCGGACCTGTTCAAGGACCGCACGCTCAAGGGCACGGTTGAAGGTCGCGTCTGCGTGGTGACCGGTGCTACGTCCGGTATTGGCCTTGCAACTGCCCAGAAACTGGCAGACGCCGGCGCGATCCTCGTGATCGGTGCCCGCAAACTCGAGCGCCTGAAAGAGGTGGCCGCAGAGTTGGAGTCCCGGGGCGCAAGCGTACACGCCTATCCCTGCGATTTTTCCGATATGGATGCCTGCGACGAGTTCGTGAAGACCGTGTTGGATAACCATGGCCAGGTCGACGTGCTGGTCAACAACGCCGGGCGCTCGATTCGCCGTTCACTGGATCTGTCGTTCGACCGCTTCCACGATTTCGAGCGCACCATGCAACTGAACTACTTTGGTTCCGTTCGTCTGATCATGGGCTTTGCGCCCAAGATGCTTGAGAATCGCCGCGGTCACGTGGTCAACATCTCGTCCATCGGTGTGTTGACCAACGCTCCCAGGTTCTCGGCTTACGTGGCTTCCAAATCCGCGCTGGATGCCTTCAGCCGCTGCGCCGCTTCGGAATGGTCGGATCGCAATGTCACGTTCACCACCATTAACATGCCTCTGGTGAAAACGCCGATGATTGCGCCAACAAAGATCTACGATTCTGTCCCCACGCTAACGCCGGACGAGGCTGCAACCATGGTTGCTGATGCCATCGTCTACCGGCCGAAGCGAATCGCTACCCGTTTGGGTATCTCTGCCCAAGTGCTTCATGCCCTGGCGCCCAAGATGGCCGAGATCGTCATGAACACCGGTTACCGGATGTTCCCGGATTCACCGGCCGCCGCTGGTAGCCGTTCCGGGGAGAAGCCGAAGGTGTCCAGCGAGCAGGTGGCTTTCGCCGCCATCATGCGGGGCATCTACTGGTAACGCAGTTGCCCCCGAATCGAGTGGGAGGGGGAGTTATTTCCCCTCCCATATTAATGGGTTAAACGAGATTCGCCTCTTTTATAAAGTGTTCTGGGCTAAAGAAAACCAGCCGATAGCCGATGGTTAACATAAGAACAATATAAAAGAAGGGCTATTGATGACTCTCAAGAAACGTCTTTTGCTGACTTTGCTGCTGGTTGGCCTGCTTCCCGTCATTGCCATCTCGTTTTTTAACGCCGAAATTGCCCGACAGAGCCTGACGGAACAGGCGTTGCAACAACTCTCTATTGCGGCTACCAATAAGCAGCATAGTGTTGAAGATTATCTCAGCACTATTGCCCGGCAGCTGAAAGCCATGGCCAATAATCGCGGGACCCGAACGGCGGCCCAGGGGTTTGGTTTGGCATTCCAGAATTATGAAAAACTGGTACAAGAGGAGCAGTCGACCTTACGAGAAAACGTCGAGGCTTATTATCAGCAGAATTTTTTGCCACCCTTGCAGCAAAATGGTGGTGCTAACGGACGTTCAGCCTCGGACTTCGTTGCATCCCTCAGCAAAAACAGCCTGGCTCTGCAGATGGGTTACATCGTGGACAACCCGAATCCTGTGGGGCAGAAAGACGAATTGGTATCGGCTGACGTCCATATCGCGCAGTTTTATAACACTCTTCACAAACAGTGGCACACCTCGTTCAAGGAGTTTCAGGAGGCGTTCGGCTACTACGATATTTATCTGATTGATGCCGATACAGGCCATGTTATCTATTCCGTAGCCAAAGAGGTGGATTTTGCTACCTCCCTGAAAGACGGTCCCTACGCGGATTCTGGCCTGGCGGCAGCTTATCGTCAGGCGATGTCTGACGGACAGGATACTGCGCCGACTTTTGTTGATTTTACTCGGTATGTACCGTCCTACGGTGCGCCCGCCGGATTTGTGGCAACCCCCATATATTCCGAAAAAGATGAGCGGCTGGCCGTGCTGGCCTTCCAGTTCCCCATCGACAGCCTGAACAACATCATGATGGAACGAGATGGCATGGGCGAAACCGGGGATGCCTACCTGGTGGGGCCGGATAACTTGATGCGGTCAGACTCCTACCTTGATCCGGAAAACCGCAGTGTTGTCGCTTCCTTTGCCGACCCGGAGAATGGACGCATAAGTTCGACATCGGTGGATGAAGCTCTGGCTGGGAATTCCGGTGAAGGCGTGGTTACGTCCTACCGTGGCGAGCCAGTGTTTTCCGCCCACAGGCCAGTTACCGTAGGCGGGCTGAACTGGGCGCTAGTGGCGGAGATTAGCGAAGACGAGGCCTTGGCGCCGGTGCGTGAAATGTGGACGCTGGCGGCGATAGCCATTGCTATTGTGCTCCTGGCTGTGGCGGCTGTGGCGGCCGTGGCGGTCTGGACCGCAGTGCGGATCATGAAACCCCTCGGCAAAGACCCGTCCGAATTGCAGGCACTGGCGGAACAGGTGGCTGCGGGTAACTTGGTCATTGATTCGTCCGACAGTGACAGGGCCACGGGTGTATACGGCTCCATGCTCAAGATGGTGTCGGACCTGAAAGAAGTGATCTTCAAGGTTGAAGAAGCGTCCCAGCGCCAGGCCAGTGGTATTTCCGAGCGGGCAGGAGCCGTTGTATTGCGGCTTCGCGAGGCAGTGGAAGAGGTTGCCCGGATGTCCGGTATGGCGGAGCAGATTGCTACGGCTTCCGAAGAGCAATCAGCCACGGCCGAAGAAGTAACGCGCAACGTATCCACAATTGCTGAAAAGTCCTTGGAGACCAAACAGGCCATGGTCCAGATCTCCGAAGCCAGTGGTGACTTGGCGGAGTTGTCTCATCAGCTCAGGGATTCTCTGTCCCGCTTTAAAGTCAGCTGAGTATGAGGCGTGCCTTCAACACTTAGGCCTGGCACACAGAAAAAAACCCGCTGCGGCGGGTTTTTTTATGGCGGTTATTCGGTCTCTTCGGGGATCACCGGAGGCGGAAAGCCGCCCAGTTCTTTCCAGCGATTCACAATGCCACAGAACAGGTCTGCGGTTTTTTCCGCGTCATAGGCGGCGGAATGGGCTTCCTTGTTGCTGAACGGAATGCCCGCGAGTTTGCAGGCCTGGGCCAGAACCGTGTGGCCATAGGCCAGGCCGGCCAGCGTGGCGGTATCGAAGGTTGAGAAAGGATGGAACGGGTTACGACGGATGTCGGCCCGCAGCGCGGCTGCAAAGATGAAGTTATGGTCAAAGGTGGCATTGTGGCCCACCAGGACGGCTCGCTTGCAATCGTGGTTCTTCACCGCCTTGCGAATGGGGCTGAAGATCTCGCTGAGTCCTTCCCGCTCGGGTACCGCTTCTCGCTCCGGATTCCACGGATCAATACCCGTGAAATCAAGCGCGGACTGCTCCAGATTCGCGCCTTCGAAAGGATCGATCTGCTGAACGTGGGTTTCAGCGCGCCGCACCCAGCCATCGTCGTCCATGGTCAGTATCACTGCCGCCACTTCCAGCAGGGCGTCCCGCTCGGGATTGAAGCCAGCGGTTTCCACGTCGACTACAACAGGCAGAAACCCGCGAAAGCGGCGGGACATGGGATGCGGTGGTTTGTTTTCGTCAGTCACTCAAGCTCCGGTCTTGGCCGTGTGTGAGAAGGAATAAGTCAGGTTTACGCCAGTTTCCAGTGAACGGTTTCACCAGCCTTGAGGGGCACGATGGTTCCGTCAGCCAGCGGCAGCTCTGCCGGCATGGTCCAGGGGTCACGAATCAGGGTGATGGTATCGGTATTCCGCGGTAGGCCATAGAAATCCGGCCCGTTGAAACTGGCGAATGCTTCAAGTTTATCCAGGATGCCAAGCTCTTCGAAAATGTCCGCATACAGACCGATTGCGCCGTAGGCCGAGTAACAGCCAGCGCAACCGCAGGCTGCCTCTTTGCGATCCTTTGAATGGGGGGCGGAATCCGTGCCCAGGAAAAAGCGTTTGTCGCCGCTGGCCACCGCGTCCCTGAGCGCCTGTTGATGGCGGTTACGCTTCAGGATTGGCAGGCAATAGAGATGCGGTCGAATGCCGCCTACCAGCATGTGGTTGCGGTTGTACATCAGGTGCTGGGGCGTCAGAGTCGCACCGAGGTTGTCACCGGCGTGCTGCCGGACAAATTCTGCGGAATCGGCCGTGGTGATATGTTCCAGTACAACCTTCAGGTTCGGGAAAGCCTCGAGAGTGGGTGCCAGGACACGCTCCAGAAATACCTTTTCCCGGTCAAAAATGTCGATATCGGCATCGGTTACCTCGCCGTGTACCAGCAGCAGCATGCCACAATTGGCCATGGCTTCCAGAACCGGGTAGATGTTGCGGATATCCTTCACGCCGGAGTCGGAATTGGTCGTTGCTCCGGCGGGGTAAAGCTTGGCAGCCACAACGCCGGCAGCCCTGGCATCCCGGATGGTCTGCGCCGTCATGCTCTCGGTCAGATACAGCGTCATCAACGGCTCGAACTCGGTGCCATTGGCAGCCGCCAGAATGCGTTCCCGGTAGGCTGTGGCATCGGCTGCGGTGGTAACTGGCGGTACCAGGTTAGGCATGATGATGGCGCGAGCGAAGCAGGCGGCCGTAGCCGGTACCACGTCGTTGAGAATGTCGCCGTCCCGTACGTGAAGGTGCCAGTCGTCGGGGCGTGTGAGCGTGAGCTTGTCTGTCATGGCGTTTGTCCGAAATACCTTTGGCGGGGCGAGCTTGTGCCCGGTTCTCTGGGAGCCGAAAAAATTTGGCGAATTATACCAGAAGGCGCGGGTGATTGTTTTCCGGTTGGTGGCTAAAGAACTTCCGGCTCAGGCCGTTAAACAGTCTGACTCTGCTAACTCCGGACACTGATGGCTAGCTCTATGGGATTTCGCCCCGGACAACTCCTGAATACTCTGCTGGTTGCCACGTTGCCCGTGGTGCTTCTGCCGGCAACCGCGCAGGCTGCCAGCTATGGCGCCGGAATCGAGAACAGCCAGTGGTATCTCGCCGAGTCGGTATTTGAATGCCGGCTGGTGCACGAAGTTCCCGGCTACGGTCGGGCGGTGTTCAATCATCGCGCCGGTGAAAGTCTCAGCTTTTTCCTGGAGTCTGATTCCGCATTGATGCGACCAGGGCGCGGCAGCCTTGTGGTCGAGGCACCGGCCTGGCGTCCGGGTGTGGCGCCGAAGCCCCTGGGAACGGTCAATGTCTCGGATGATCGCCGTCAGGTCTCGCTGGATACCCGTCAGGCGTTCGTGGTCGCCCATGGACTTCTGGACGGGATGCGCCCGACGGTAACCAGGGAATCGTGGTTTGATGGCCGCCCGGTGCGGGTTCAGGTCTCCAACATTAACTTCGCCGGCGAGTACCAGCGTTATCAGCGCTGTACGTCCAATCTACTGCCGGTAAACTTTGATCAGATCCAGCGCTCGAGGGTGCCCTTTGCCAGCGGCAGCACGCAATTATCCGATGCCGACAGGCAACTACTGGATAACATCGTGGCCTATGTGAACGCAGATTCCACGGTTGAGCGGATTTTCGTGGATGGTCATAGTGACAGTATTGGAAGCCGGATCGACAACCGTGCGCTTTCCGAAGATCGCGCCAATGTGGTGGCCGACTACCTCAAGGCGAGCGGTATTGATGAAAACATGATTACCGTTCGGGCTCACGGCGACCAGTACCCGGTATCCAACCGGCCCGCCGATAACCGGCGCACCAATATCCGCCTGCAACGGGCCGGTGACCGCCCGGAACTGCAGCAGGCTAACGGTTATGGCGGCGAACCCAGGGGCTGATTGGCGTCAGTAAACCGAATCCAGTACTTCCAGGTGGGCATTGACGCTTTCCGCCAGGGCCCGCAGATGGTACCCGCCCTCCAGGGTTGAAATGATCCGGTCATTGCTGTGCTCACTGGCGACACTCACAATCATTTCTGTTAGCCAGCGATAATCTTCCGTATCCAGATTCAGTTCTGCCATCGGATCCAGCCGGTGGGCATCAAAACCCGCCGAAATCAGGATCAACTGCGGTTTGAATTCATTCAGGCGCTTCAGCCATCCCGCCTCCACCTGCTTCCGGTACTCTTCAGACGAACAGTTTGCCTCAATCGGAATATTCACGATGTTGTCGGCCTGCCGGTGCACGTGGGAGTGCGGATAGAAGGGATGCTGGAAGCTTGAGCACATCAGGATACGCTCGTCGCCACTGACAATGTCTACGGTGCCATTGCCCTGGTGCACGTCGAAATCGATGATCGCGACCCGCTCCAAATGATGAAAGGTGAGGGCGCGCATGGCGGCCAGGGCAACGTTGTTGTAAAAACAGAACCCCATGGATTTCGCCCGCTCGGCATGGTGCCCGGGCGGCCGGGCACACACAAACGCGTTAGTAACCTGGCTGCTCATGACCATATCCACGGCCTGGATATTGGCACCAGCTGCCAGACGAGCGGCTCGAAGGGTGTCGGGCATCATGGCCGTGTCCGGGTCGGTAAACACGCGGCCGCGGGTCGGTTGCATCAGGTCCAGTTGATGGAGATATTTTTCCGGATGCACCATCAGAAGCTGATCACGGGTGATTTCTTCCGGCCGCACCCAGTCCAGCTTCTGGTCCAGGCCAGTATCAGCAAGGTAGCTGATGATGGCCGCCAGCCGCTCAGGGCTTTCCGGATGTTCCGGCCCCATGTTGTGTTTCATGAAGTCATCGTGGGAAAAGAATGCCGTGGTCATACGTCTCGGACTGCCTTCGATATGCTTATATTTTCTTCAAGCTTATCAGGGAAAACTGCACGATGCCGTGTTTCTTTGGTCTTATAACGGCGATAGTCATTTCACATCGGGGTATCAAGGCCTAAGATAAGAGTTACACTCATAAGTAACCTGTTTTATTACATTTATTTCCCAACGGTCTGCCGGCCGCATACAAAGGAGAGTCAGCTTGAGCACCCGGTATCTGGAGAGCCTGTTTAATCCCGCGTCCATTGCGGTGATCGGTGCGTCGGAGCGGGCAGACAACCTTGGCGGTATGGTGTTGCGGAACCTGATGGGGGGCGGTTATCCCGGCCGGTTACTGGTGGTTAACCAGAACGATTACGACAACGTGCACGGGGTGCCCTGCGTCAAGAAAGTCTCGAAAATGGAATTTTCCCCGGACCTGGCAATCATCTGTACGCCGCCGGATACCGTGGCCAAGACCATCAAGCGGCTGGGGGAGGCCGGGGTGCGCACCGCGATCGTTATGACCGGTGGCATGTCACGTACTCACAGTAAAACCGGCCAGCCCCTGATGTATTCCGTTCGTGAAGCGGCCCGGGAGACCGGAATCCGGGTTCTGGGCCCCAACACCATTGGCCTGATGGTCCCGGCACGCAGCCTGAACGCTACCTACGCCCATATGGGCGCCATCCCTGGCCGGGTTGCCTTCGTTGGCCAGTCCGGCACCATCGCCAGTTCGGTCATCGACTGGGCATTCGCCCGTGGTGTGGGGTTTTCCTACTTCCTGACCCTGGGCGATGGCATGGATATCGATCACGACGACCTGATCGACTACCTGGCGCAGGATACACAGACACGTGCGATTCTCCTGCACATCGAAAACATTCCCAATGCCCGCCGCTTCATGTCGGCGGTGCGGGTGGCGTCCCGCACCAAGCCGGTGATTGCGGTGAAGTCCGGTCGGGTGCCGGAGTCGGAGTGGTTTCCCCACGACCTCCCTGATGGCCTGAAACGCAGCGATCCGATTTACGACGCCATGCTTCAGAGGGCAGGTGTGCTCCGGGTGGATGGCCTTGGCCAGATGTTTGATGCGCTCGAGACGTTAACCCGGATGCGTCCCTTGCGCCGCGAAACCCTGGCGATCATGGCCAATGGGGTCGGCCCCGGGGTGTTGGCCGTGGACCGGTTGGCCGATCTTGGTGGTGAACTGGCAGAGCTGTCGAAAGCCAGCATTGAGGGCCTCGCCGAGCTGCTGCCACCTTACTGGACCCGTAAAAACCCCATTGACCTTAACTACGATGCCTCGCCGGAACTTTACGGCAAGGCCATCAAGATCCTGGCCAAAGACCCGGAAGTGGCCAACGTTCTGGTGATGTATGCCCCGAGCCTGACCGAGGACAGCCTCCAGATTGCGGACGCAGTGGTGCAGGCCTCCAAAGGCACACGTCTGAATGTGTTCACCTGCTGGCTCGGCCAGAGTACGGTCATGGATGCTCGGGAAGAGTTTTACCGGGCCGGGCTGCCGTCGTTCTTCAATCCCGAAAAAGCCGTGATGGCATTCATGCAACATGTTCGTCACCAGCGGGTTCAGCGGCTGCTTACGGAAACGCCGGAATCCTTTACCGACCACTTTGCAGACCGCACCCATACCCGTCATGTGGTCAACAGGGCCCTTCGGGCAGGTCGGTATCACCTGTCGAACCGGGAAGCGCGGGATCTGGTGCGGGACTACGGGATCAGCACCATCGAAACCATGTACTGCGACGATATGGAAGAGGTGCTGGAGGTGTTTGCGGTTGAGCGGCGCCCCATCGACATCACCATCATTCATGAGCAGGCGTGCCATCCTTTTTTGGACCTGAGTCCGACCCAGCGTCGTTACAAGGGTACGGTCCAGAAACTGAACAGCGAGGCGGCCATCATGGATTCGTGCCGCTACCTGATGGAGGAATACAAGAGCCATTTCCCGGAAAGTGGATTTCTCGGGTTTGCGGTTCAGCGTTCCTACCAGCACGTGGGTGGGATCGAGTTCAGTGTCGGCATTACCCGGGACGCATTGTTTGGGCCCCTGGTGGTTTGCGGTGCAGCTGGCGCCCAGATCAACGTGATGACCGATCGTCAGATCGCACTGCCGCCATTGAACATGGTGTTGGCCCGTGAGCTTCTGCGCCGTACCTACATGTACAAGCTGCTGAAAGAACACAGCCTGAAGCCGGAGGAGGATATCCGCGCGGTGTCCGAGACCCTGGTCACCCTCTCACAGATCGTCATCGACATCCCGGAAATCAAGGGGCTTGAGATCTCGCCCTTGCTGTTCAACGAGCAGGGGGCCGTGGCAGTCAATATTGCCATCAATCTGGCCGACAAGCCGGGGCGGCCGATTATTCAGCCTTACCCGCGGGAACTGGAGGAATGGATTGTTTTGCCCAAATCCGGGCGCCGGGTCATCATTCGACCGGTACTGGCGGAAGATGAGCCTGCCCACCGGGCGTTCCATGAGTTGCAGTCGCCGGAATCCATTCGTTACCGGTTCTTCCAGTATCGCAAGCATTTCTCTCGCGAAGACGTAGCCCAGATGGTGCAAATCGATTACGACCGGGAGATGGTTTTTATTGCCAACGCGCCCAGGGAAGACGGGGAAGGCGAGGAAACCCTCGGAACCGTGCGCACCTGGACCGATGCCGATAACCTGCAATGCGAGTTCGCGGTCATGGTGCACGATAAAATGAAGGGCGAAGGCCTCGGCGTTGCCCTGATGCAAAAGATGATCGATTACTGTCGGGCCAGGGGTACCGTGGAAATGGTGGGCAATGTGCTGCCGGATAATCGTCCCATGTTGCAGCTGGCGGAACATCTGGGCTTTGAAATCAAGTTCAATACCGAAGAGGAAGTGATGGATCTGCGGCTGGTCCTGAACGAACCGGAAAAAGACTGGCAGAGAGAGCGGCTGGGAAAGAGCGCCCACTGAAGAGCGCAAGGGAGGCCGGGTCAGATAAAGCGGGTATCTGACCCGGATTTACGGCACTACTCTTCGACAATCGCAGAGCGATCTTCGCCGCCGAGCGCTTCCAGGAGCCCTGGAATCAGCCGGGACAGCTCAAGGGTCATGAGCGTGAAAGCCGCATCAAACTTGGCAGCGTGGTCGTCCACGTCGACATCGTCCAGTTGATCCTGAAGTGTTTCGCCGAACTTGAGGCGACGGATGCCCAGTTCTTCATCCAGCACAAAGGAGACGTTGTCGTCCCAGGTCAGGGACAGCTTGGTCACCTGCATGCCCGCATCCAGATGGTTGCGGATTTCATCGGCTTTCAGGTCCAGGCCTTTGCAGCGAACCACGCCGCCATCTTCAGACGGATCCTTGAGTTCGCATTCAGTGCCCAGAACCACCTTGCCAGGCAGGTCGATGGATTCGTTCAGCCAACCGGTAAAGGTGAAAGCAGGTGCCTGTTCCACCGCGGGTGGACGAACCGGCAGCGATCCGAGGCTCTTGCGCAGAGTCGAGGCCAGATCTTCCGCCTGCTTGGCGGAACCCGCGTCCACCACCAGAACACCGTCCTGGGGGGCGAGGTAGGCAAAGGAGCGGCGGTTCTTGGAGAAGGCCTGGGGCAGCATCTCCAGCATTACCTGTTCCTTGATTTCGTCCTTTTCTTTGCGCCGGACCTTCCGGCCCTGCTCGAACTCGATGGCTTCGGCCTTCTCCTCAACCGCTTCTTTCACCACCGGGCCGGGAAGAATCTTTTCCTCCTTGCGCAGGGCAATCAGGTGATAGCCGTTGGCACTGTGAACCAGCTGTTCGCCATGCTTGCCCAGGGGCGGAACCCAGCCCTGGCGGCTGGTTTCCTGAGGTCCGCAGGGCTTGAAGGCATCGGCCTGGAGCTTGTCTTCCAGCTCTTCGGCAGAGATATCAAAGGGTTTGGTAAATCGGAATACGCGGGCGTTGCGAAACCACATCAGGGCTGGTCCTTGTCTTTCATATTTGCATGATCTCTACGAGTACGGTTTTAACGATAAAGCCCACAACGCCGGCGCCCAGCACCGTAAATAGTGCGATGGTGCCGAACTTGCCGGCCTGGGATTTCTTGGCCAGATCCCAGACGATGACACCCATCCAGACAATCAGGCCGGTCAGAAACACCAGCATGGCGATCTGGGAAAACATTGCTTCGTTCATTGCTGACTCCGATTTCAACGTGGATTACTGTTCATCCCGCAGGAAAACCCAGTTGTTCTTATCGGATTGGTCTTCGCTGAAGTAATAGCCTTCGAGGTTGAATCCCTTGAGGTCGTCGGCCTGGGTAATGCGGTTCTGAATGGCAAACCGACACATCAGCCCCCGGGCTTTCTTGGCATAAAAGCTGATCATCTTGTACTGACCATTCTTCCAGTCCTTGAATTGGGGGGTAATCAGCCGGCCTTCAAGGTCTTTCTTCTTTACGCTTTTGAAATACTCGTTGGAGGCGAGGTTGACCAGCACGCCGTCGTCATCCGCAAGCAGCCGGTTGATCTCCTCTGTGATCTTGCTGCCCCAGAAGGCATACAGATCCTTGCCACGGTTATTCTCGAACCGGGTACCCATTTCCAGGCGGTAGGGCTGCATCAGGTCCAGCGGTTTCAGGACGCCATACAGACCGGAAAGCATGCGCAGATGCTGTTGGGCAAAGTCGAAGTCCTGTTCACTGAAGCTCTCGGCGTCCAGGCCGGTGTACACGTCACCTTTGAAAGCCAGCACAGCCTGCCGGGCATTCTCGGGGGTAAACGGCGTGTGCCAGTTCTGGAAGCGCTCGGCGTTCAGCTGCCCAAGCTTGTCGCTGATGCTCATCAGATTGCTGATCTGGTGCGGCTCCAGCGTTTTAAGCTGGTCGACCAGCTCGCAGGCATCCTCAAGGAATTCCGGCTGAGTATAGGTACTGGTCGCCAGCGGACTCTCGTAATCCAGCGTTTTGGCAGGGGAAATAACCATCAACATGTCAGGCAATCCTCATTGCAGGAATGTAAGTAAGTCATCCCTGGTAAAAGGCCAGTCCAGTTCCACACCGGTATCGTTGCGTCGGAGCACCGGTATCCGGGTACCGTAGCGCTCTACCAGTTCTTCGGACTGGGCAATGTCCACCACGTCTACCGGGATCGGCTCCGGCATGGGCGTGCTTACAAGCAGGGCTTCGGCCAGTTCGCACAGGTGGCACTGAGAGGTTGTGTAAAAAAGCAGTTCCATTATTTCGGTTGTGCGTCCAGTTTCTGGCCGTTGACGCCTTGGCTGTCCTTGCCCATGAGATACAGGTAAATCGGCATCAGGTCCTCTGGTGCCGGATTTTGCTGTGGATTCTCCGCCGGATAGGCGTGGGCTCTCATGTTGGTACGGGTCGCGCCGGGGTTCAGACTGTTTACCCGGACATTGTGACGCTCGTCGTCCAGTTCTTCGGACAGCAACTGGCTCAGGCCCTCTACGGCAAACTTGGAGACGGCATAGGCGCCCCAGTAGGCTTTTGCTTTGCGGCCGACACCAGAGGAGGTGAAGATCACCGAGGCGTCGTCGGATTTGCGAAGCAGGGGAATCATTGCCCGGCTTAGCAGGAACGGCGCCGTTGCGTTCACGTGCATGACCTTGTTCCAGGTTTCCGGGTCATAAAGCTCCACGGGACTGCGGTCGCCCAGAATTGCCGCGTTGTGCAGCAGACCATCAAGCTGCCCGAAGTTATCTTCCAGGGTCATGGCCAATTCTTCGTAGTCTTTCACCGCGGCGCCCTCGAAGTTCATGGGCACGATGGCAGGCTTGGGGTGGCCGGCTGCTTCAATTTCATCGTAAACCGTTTCGAGTTTGCTGACCGTGCGACCTACCAGTACCACGGTGGCGCCATGGGCGGCGTAGGCCTTGGCTGCAGCCCGGCCAATGCCGCTGCCGGCACCCGTCACCATCACGATGCGGTCTTTCAGAAGATCAGCGGGTGCTTGGTAATCATGCATAACCTGTCTCCGTGTCAGGCTGTTACCGGCTGAACACCGGATCCTAAATTTGATGCGCTATTGTAACAGCTTTGCCAGGTCCGTGACGGTGTCGGCGATGAGGTCCGCTTGCCACAGGTCAATGGCTTCCGGCTCCTCGATGTAACCGTAGCGGACGGCGATGGTTTTCATGCCTGCGTTACGCCCGGCTTCGATGTCCCGTTCGTGGTCGCCCACATAAATGCCGGTGGCGGGATCGGCGCCGATCTGCTGGCAGGCCAGAAAGAGGGCCTCCGGATGAGGTTTGCGCTGGGCAACGTGATCGGGGCAAACCAGCGCCGCGCACCGGTCAGCCAGGTTAAGGGCCTCGATCAGTGGAACCGCGAACCTGGCAGGCTTATTGGTCACAATGCCCCAGGGAATACCTTGCTCCTCGAGGGCTTTGAGAAGCTCGTCCATGCCCTCGAACAGGCTGGTCTCCACTGCCACGCCCGCCTCGTAGAGGTCGAGGAACGCGGTGTGTTTTTCCAGGTATTCCGGATGTTCCGGTTCCAGGCCGAAGCCGACCCGGATCATGGCGCGCGCGCCGTTCGAGACCGAGCGTCGGATATGCTCGTGGGGAAGGGCGGGGAGCCCGTGCTGTTCCCGTAACTGATTCAGGCACCGGATAAAGTCCGGTGCGGTGTCAATCAGTGTTCCATCCAGATCAAACAGGACCGTGGAGGCTCGATGCGTGGTTTCAGGCTTCACGAATATCCCTGGCATGCATCAGATAGTTGACGTCCACGTCCCGTCCGAGCTTGTATACCTTGGTGACAGGGTTATAGGTCATCCCCGTAAGCTCACGGACTTCCAGCCCTGCGTGGCGAAGATGGTCGGACATTTCCGATGGCCGGATAAATTTCTTCCATTCGTGGGTGCCTTTGGGTAGCAACCTGAGCACGTACTCCGCCCCCACAATCGCAAAAAGAAACGATTTCGGGTTCCGGTTGATGGTTGATACAAATAGATGGCCGCCCGGTTTCAGCATGGCGGCACAGGACCTCACCACCGATGCGGGATCCGGAACATGCTCGAGCATTTCAAGGCAGGTAACCACGTCGTACTGGCCCGCGTGTTCGCTGTCCTCGGCCAGTTCTTCGATGGTGATCTGGCGATAATCCACATTCACACCGCTCTCCATGCCATGCAGCCGCGCGACGGCCAGCGGAGCTTCGCCCATGTCGATACCGGTAACGTGGGCGCCTCGCTGGGCCATGCCCTCCGACAGCAAGCCACCACCGCAGCCGACATCCAGAGCGCGCTTTCCGGCCAGGGAAACCCGCTCATCGATGTAGTTCAGCCGCAGGGGATTAATATCATGCAGTGGCTTGAATTCGCTCGAGGGATCCCACCAGCGGCTGGCAAGGGCCTCGAATTTGGCGATCTCGTTCCGGTCTACGTTCTGGTTTGTCATGGTTGGTTCTGCCTGGTGAATCAATAGGAAATCGGTTAGTCAGCCTTTGTGCGGATTCGCCCGGCCCAGTCCTCAACTCGAAGCATGAGATCGGCAACGTCAATGCGGGTAAGCCGGCCATCCTGTACTTGTGGTACGCCGTTAATCCAGCTGTGGCTTACTGATCGACCATGGTTGCTGTATACGAGGTGCGAAGCCGGGTCGTAGACTGGCTGCAAAAACGGGTCGCTCAGGTCAATGGCAATGATGTCCGCCAACTTGCCCTCGGCCAGAGAACCCAGTTCATGGTCCCGCCCCAGAGCCCTTGCCCCGTTGATGGTGGCCATCTGCAGGGCCTTGTGCGCCGATAGCGCCGAGGCATCATTGGCCACTACTTTGGCCATCATGGCGGCAGTCCGGAGTTCCCCGAACAGATCGAGGTCGTTGTTGCTGGCGGCGCCGTCGGTGCCTATGGCGACGTTAATCCCGCTATCGAGGAGTTCCTGCACCGGACAAAGGCCGCTGGCCAGCTTCAGATTCGATTCCGGGCAGTGGATAACATGGGCGCCCGTTTGTTTAAGCAAGCTGATATCGCTGGCATCGATCTGGGTCATGTGAACGCACTGGGTCTCTGGGCGGAGCAGGCCGAGATCCGCCAGTCGGGCTGTGGGCCGTTGACCCAGCTTTTCAGTAGCCTCGGCCACTTCGAATGCCGTTTCGTGCAGGTGGATCTGGATGGCTGCGCCGGTCTTTTCGGAGAGCCGGACGGCTTCAATCATCGGGCCGTCGGACACGGTGTAGGGTGCATGGGGGCCAATGGCCGGCATGATGTAGCCATCGTTTTTCCAGCTGTCGATAAAGTCGGCGCCCTTGCTCAGGTATTCCTCGGGTCCGGCACCCCACGGCGTCGGGAAGTCGAGCAGCGGAAAACAGACTTGCGCACGAATGCCCGTATCGTGCGCCATCTGAGCCGCAATTTCCGGGAAGAAATACATGTCAGAAAACGTGGTGGTTCCCGTACGCAGCATCTCAGCCATGGCCAGTTGGGTGCCATCGGCAATGAACTGCTCGCTGATAAAGCGACCTTCGGCCGGCCAGATATGGTCATTCAGCCAGGTCATCAGCGGAAGATCGTCTGCCATGCCCCTGAACAGGCTCATGGCCGCGTGGCCGTGCATGTTGATCAGGCCGGGCATGACGACGTGGTTCGGAAGATCAACGGTTTCCCGGGTTCTGAACGATCTGTCCGCCTGTTCCTGGGGAATGACTGCGGCAAGGCGGTCACCCTGGATAATCACTGCATAATGCTCAAGTACCGTGCCTGCCGGCTCAATCGGGATCAGCCAGCGCGCGTTGATGCGAATATCGGCTGCGGTGATAGTGTCTGCCGTCATTTATCCTGCCTTACAGCGCATGGCGCGGAGCTTCCACACCTTGAAAATGTAGCCCGGAAGTATAACCGTTATACTGGCAGTTTTCAGCGCTGAAAAACCGGAGCAGTCTTCTATGACAACAACCCCGAAACCCTCCCAAGAACGGGCCATTGGCACCGTTGCGATTCGCTGGCACGGCAGCAGTCTTGAGCTGCTGGATCAACGCCTGCTGCCGGGAGAGGAGCACTGGATAACGCTGGAAGGCGCTGCCGGTGTAGCGCAGAGTATCCGGGATATGGTGGTTCGGGGCGCTCCTGCAATCGGCATCAGTGCAGCCTACGGGGTGGCCCTTGCGGCCAGACATGCCGGTGGCGGGGACTGGAAGGCGGAAATCAAACAGGCCATTCGCGAGCTTGCAGCTTCACGTCCGACCGCAGTAAACCTGTTCTGGGCGCTGCAGCGCATGGAAAGGATTTTCCACGCGTGCCATTCGCTGGACGAAGCGGTAAAACGCCTGGCCTCGGAGGCCCGGGCCATACATGAGGAAGACCTGGCCGCCAACTTTGCCATGGCGGACCATGCCCTTGAGTTTATCGGAGCAGAGGTACCGTTTTCGGTGCTGACCCATTGCAATACCGGTGCATTGGCCACCGGGGGCTACGGTACGGCACTGGGCGTTGTTCGTCGTCTCCATGAGGAAAAGCTGCTGGCAGACGTCTATGCCGACGAGACTCGCCCCTGGCTTCAGGGTGGCCGGTTGACGGCCTGGGAACTTTCACGCGACGGCATTCCCGTCACGTTGAATGCCGATGGTGCCGCTGCCGCCATCATGGCCCGGAAAGACGTACGCTGGGTGATCGTCGGCGCGGATCGAATAACTGCCAATGGTGATGTGGTCAACAAGATCGGCACCTACAGCCTGGCGGTTCTGGCCCGCCATCACAAAGTGGGCTTCATGGTGGTCGCGCCTTCAAGCACGGTGGACATGGCCACGGCGTCAGGGGCAGATGTGGCCATTGAGGAGCGCGACGGCATTGAGATCCGGGAGATACGCGGTATCGGGTTGGCGCCGGAAGGCATCAACGTATTCAATCCGGTCTTTGACGTGACACCGGCAAGCCTGATCGACGCGATCGTTACTGAAAAGGGCGTGGTGCATAACCCGAATATAACCGGTATGCAGGCGTTATTTGGTTGACGGTGGGGTGCGCTCCGGCTGCTTCTTTTTGGCGGCAGGCTTGTCAGGTGACCTTTTCACGTCGGGGTGCTTTTCCTCGTAGGTGGCCCTGAGTTCGGCCACCTGCCGTTCCTGCTCCTCAATAAAGTGCAGGGACATTTCAAAGCTTTGACGGGTGAACTCCAGCACTTTCTGGAAACCTTCATCCGAGAGCGTGCGAGCGTCATCATGCCGGCGGAAGATGTTGATAAACTCCCGCTCCCGCTCAAATTGCAGGGGCAGTCTCGCCACGCCCCAGTCATTCAGAATCTGCCAGACTTCGGGATTGTAGTTGCGCGTGGTGCGCATGATGAACGGGATGGGATCGTTTCTGGCAATGAGGGCTGCCAGACGTAGTATCAGTTCGAAGGACAGGGTGGTGGTGCCGTTCTCTATAGCCTCCAGGACGGACTTGTCCCGCAGGTTAAGGGCCTCGCTCATTTCAGATACGGTGAGGCCGGCCACTTCGCGGATGTCTTTGAGAGACTGGCCTGCTGTGAGCATTGCCCGCAGCTGATCCTGGGAATTGATCAGTGCCCGGCCCACCCGAAGAGACGTATCCGTCGCCTTGACCCCGAAGCGGAGCGCAGACCCGGTAAGGCTTGCCAGGCGGTCGATCAGGCCTTCCGGCGTTCGTTCCTGAGCCGCCGGTTTCTCCAACCCTTCCACTTCCTCCAGGGAGCGCATGGCATGTAGCGCGTCCAGTAGCATGTCTTGCAACATCCGTGCTTTCTGGTGGCTATCCTGTCCGCCTGCGTCCTGCTCAGTCATGAGACTTGGAGCTGCCTGTTCAACGTGTCACTGCGGCGGCCGGAGACTGTGCCGCAAATTGCTGGGGATCCAGGATCGATGCCATGCGGTTATCAAGGTCCAGCATGTCGGCCATGATATGTCCACCTTCCCGTATCACGAAATCCAGCTCCTCATCGGTGGAATTCAGGTCCGCCGCCTGCTGGTCTTGCCAGTCTTCAAGGTCTTCCAGCGACTCGAACGGTGTCTGGCCTTTCAGTTCACGACGGGCATTTGCGATCGTGAGCCGTGTGCGTTCAATCTGTTCGTGCTCAGCGCGGCGTTCTTCCAGGTTGAGGCTGACGCTGTCGGTGGCGCGCTGTTTGGTCAGGAAGTCGATCTCCTGCTTCAGCAGGCTGAACTCAGGGTTGGTTGAGAACCGCTCTTCGTGCCGCTTGCGAAGCTCATCGATAATGCCGCTGAAATCGAAGTAGCGTGTATGCGGCACGGCCTCGATCTGGTCCCAGGGCAGGGCATGATCCAGGGCGTCCTCACCGATGCGGGTCTTGTCGATACGAGAAGGAATCTCGATGTCCGGGATAACCCCTTTGTGTTGCGTGGAGCCGCCGGATACCCGATAGAACTTGGACTGGGTGATCTTGAGTTGCCCGTGGTTCAGGGGACGCACAGCCTGAACGGTGCCCTTACCAAAGGTCTGGGAACCGACAACCAGTCCGCGGCCATAGTCCTGGATGGCGCCGGCGAAAATTTCGGACGCTGACGCACTCATGCGGTTGGTGAGTACCACCAGAGGCCCGTTGTAGGCCACGGAAGGATCCTCGTCATTGAGTACCTGCACATCGTTATTGGCGTTGCGAATCTGAACGGTGGGGCCCTTGTCAATAAACAGGCCGACCAGATCATTGGCTTCGTGCAGCGCACCACCGCCGTTGTTTCGCAAATCCATCACCAGGCCGTCAACGCCGTCGGATTCGAGCTCCGCAATCAGGTTGCGGACATCGCGGGTCGTGCTCTTGTAATTCGGGTCACCAGCCTGCATGGCCTGGAAATCCGCATAGAACGTGGGGATGGTAATGACGCCAATCGTATATTCCTTGCCACCACGTTCAAGACGTATGGTGTCCTTGCTGGCGCTCTGCTCTTCCAGCTTTACTTCATCGCGTTTGATGGCGATGGTCTCGGTAATGGTCTCGTCGGAGGCATTGGCCGGAATCACTTCCAGTGTGACGGTCGAATTGCGCGGCCCACGAATCAGATCCACCACTTCGTCCAGACGCCAACCGATCACATTCACCGGCTTTTCGTCTTCCTGTGCGACAGAAACAATGCGATCTGCGGGCTCAAGCTGACCCTGCTTGGAGGCGGGCCCGCCGGGTACCAGTCTCACCACCTTGGTGTATTCGTTGTCCGACTGAAGCACAGCACCGATGCCTTCCAGTGAAAGGCTCATGTTGATATTGAAGTTTTCTGAGGTGCGCGGCGAAAAGTAGGACGTGTGCGGGTCCCACATGCCGGTAAACGCATTCATATAGGCCTGGAAGGCATCTTCACTGCGGGCCTGGTACGCGCGCTTCAACTGGCCTTCGTAGCGGCGGTGCAGGGTTTCAACGATGGCTTCGTCTTCTGCCCCGTTCAGGCGCTGAGCCAGCACCGCATTTTTAATGCGCTTGACCCAGAGATCGTCCAGGGCCTCGGCGTTCGATTCCCAGTCCGCTTTCGAGCGGTCGACCAGAATACTTTCGTTGGCCGAGAAATCCAGCGTGTCGATGCCCTTGTCGATTGTTTCCAGAGCAAACTGGAGGCGCTCGATAATCCGTTGCTGAACCAGATTGTAAATATCGAATCCGGGCTGAAGCTGACCTGTTTTCAGGGCAGAGCCGAGTTGAGTGCGGATTTTGTCGAACTTCGCAATGTCGTCCTGCGAAAGATAGATTCTCTGCCCGTCGAGGTAATCCAGGTAGGCATCAAACACATCTCCGGAGAGTTCATCGCTGATTCCGAGGTCCCGGAAGTGGGTAAACTGCAGTTGACGGGCGATCAGGATATTGGCTCGCGCCTGATCAATCGTCGGTGCAACTGGCTCGTACACGTCTGGAGTTTCAACGTTCGCATGAAGCCCCAGTGGCGCAGACAGCAGCAATGCTACAGTCATTGCCTTGCACACCCCGAACCGAACAGATCCGGCCGAAGAGCGACGAGCCATAATTCTTTCCGCGATGGTCATAAATGCTTACCCGACGGTGTTGGTAGCCCCTCGGTTTGCGAGGGAGTGTCTACCCGTGACTTATTAAATTTATTGTAGGCAAGCACTACACCCGATGCCATAGGCAGGGCGTATCGGATCGTGACAATCTGTCCATGAAGACGCCACGTTCGTAACTGAGGGATCATCGGGGTTGAGGCGTGTTGCACACGGGGAAACTGCCGGGAGAATCGGTAAATCCTCCCGGCAGCAGACGTGCAGAGGCTGAATCAGGCGAACGGTGTGTTCGTTTCCGCCTTTTCCTGCAACAGTCTGGGTGGTGCAAAGCGTTCACCATAGGTCTCGGCGAGCGCCGATGCCCGCTCCGTGAATGCTCTCACGCCATACTGATTGATGAACTGAATCGCGCCACCGGTCCACGGCGCATAGCCAATGCCAAAGATACTGCCGATATTCGCATCCTCTACCGTTCGCAATACGCCTTCCTCCAGACAACGAACGGTTTCGATGGCCTGAATGAAGAGGATCCGGTCTTTCAGCTCCTGCAGTTTGACCGTTCTTGCCTTCTCCGCGTTCACGAACAGAGTTTCCAGCTCCGGCCAGAGGTGTTTCTTGCCGTTGGCAGGGTACTCGTAGAAGCCCGCGCCCGCAGCCTTGCCCTTACGGCCATGTTCGTTGACCATCGCATCAGTGACGGCCTCCGCTGGGTGGGGATTCCAGGTTCCGCCGGCGGCTTCGGTATCCTTCCTGCTCTGATCCCGGATGTGTTGCATCAGGGTCATGCTGACTTCGTCGGAAATCGCCAGTGGCCCGACGGGCATACCGGCCAGCACCCCCGCGTTTTCAATGCTCGCTGGATGAATACCTTCGCCAAGCATGCAGATGCCCTCGTTGACGAAGGTCCCAAAGACCCGCGAGGTAAAGAACCCTCGACTGTCGTTGACCACCACGGGAATCTTTCCGATCTGCTGAACGTAGTCAAACGAGCGCGCCAGGGTTTCATCCGAGGTTTTTTCGCCGACGATGATTTCTACCAGCTGCATCTTGTCGACCGGTGAGAAGAAATGCAGGCCAATGAAGTTCTCGGCGTTCGCAGAGGCTCCGGCGAGCTGGGTAATGGGGATGGTTGAGGTGTTGGACGCAAAAATCCCGTTTGCCACCAGTTTGGGTTCCGCTTCCTGGGTCACTTTTGCCTTCAGTCCACTGTCCTCGAAGACCGCCTCGATCACCAGGTCACAGCCTTCCAGATCGTCTGACGAATCGGTGGCCTTGATGCGGCTCAGGATGTCTGCCTTCTGTTCTTCCGTCATTCGGCCACGACTGACTTTCTTGGCGAGCAGGTTCTCCGAGTAGCTTTTGCCTTTTTCGGCATTTTCAACGGAGACGTCTTTCAGCACCACATCGATACCCCGTGTCGCCGTTGAATAGGCGATACCTGCGCCCATCATGCCTGCGCCCAGAACACCCACCTTGCGGAAGGTTTCTTTCTCAACGCCCTCGGGGCGGCTGCCGCCCGCCTTGATGGCGTTCAACTGGAACCAGAAGGTGCCGGTCATGTTCTTGGCAACCTGGCCGATCACCAGTTCCGCAAAATACCGGGTCTCGATCAGGCTGCCGTTATCGAAATCGACCTGAGCGCCTTCAACGGCAGCAGAAAGTATGCGCTCCGGGGCCGGATAGCAGCCTTTGGTCTTCTGCTTCAGCATGGCCGGAGCGATCGCCAGCTTCTGCGCCATGGCAGGATGGTGGGGCGCGCCACCCGGGAACCTGAAGCCTTTCTGGTCCCACGGCTGCTGACATTTCGGGTTGGCCTCAATGAACGCTCGGGCTTTCGTGATCATATCGTCGGCAGAATCTGCCAGTTCGTTGATAATGCCGGCCTTGAGCGCAGCTTTCGGATTTACCTTTTTGCCTTCCATCAGGAACGGGAAGGCTGCCTCCAGGCCAATCATTCGAGGCAGTCGCTGGGTGCCGCCGCCACCTGGCAGCAGGCCCAGAGTCACTTCCGGCAGTCCAAGTTGAATGCTGTCGTCATTGATGGCGACACGGTAATGACAGGCGAGGGCAATCTCGAGGCCGCCACCCAGGGCGGAGCCGTTGATGGCTGCCACCACGGGTTTTCCGGTGGTTTCCAGAAACCGCATGTGCGATTTCAGGCCGTTGACCATATCCTCGAAAGTCCCGGCGTCTTCGCGCGTGACCTTATGCAGTTCTTTCAGGTCGCCGCCGGCAAAAAACGTCTTTTTGGCGGAGGCAATGATGATGCCGCGAATGTTATCCAGGTCTTCCTTCACTTTTGCGGCGGTTTCCGACAGGGCGTCCCGAAAAGCAGCGTTCATGGTGTTGGCGGACTGGCCGGGCATATCGATGGTGAGGGTCAGGATCTGGTCTGAACCCAGTTCGTAACGAATAGCACTCATAATTGGTTCTCCTGGAAAAGTGGACGGGTTCAGACGCGCTCAATGATGGTGGCAATGCCCATGCCGCCACCGACGCACAGTGTGGCCAGGCCGTAGCGCAGCTCGCGCCGCTCCAGCTCATCCAGCAGGGTGCCAAGGATCATGGCGCCGGTGGCACCCAGCGGGTGGCCCATGGCGATAGCCCCGCCGTTCACGTTCACTTTTTCGCCGGGAACCGAGAGTTCCCGCTGGAAGCGCATAACCACAGAGGCGAAGGCCTCGTTCACTTCAAACAGATCGATCTGATCGGCAGTCATGCCCGCCTTTTCCAGTGCCTTGCGCGCTGCCGGGGCGGGGCCGGTGAGCATGATGGTGGGGTCTGTGCTGGTCACGGCCGTGGCGATGATGCGAGCGCGCGGCGTCAGCCCCATGGCTTTGCCCTTGGCTTCACTGCCGATGAGCATGGCGGTGGCACCGTCGACGATACCTGAGGAGTTGCCGGCATGATGAACGTGGTTAATCTTCTCCACGTAGTGGTATTTCTCCCGGGCGACACCGTCGAAGCCCATCTCGCCCATCATCTGGAAGGAGGGTTTCAGGCCGGAAAGGCTTTCCAGGGAAGTGTTGCCACGCACATGCTCATCGCGATCAAGGATCACCACGCCATTCTGGTCAGTGATCGGAATGATGGACTTCGCAAAGTAGCCGTTCTGCCAGGCATTGGCCGCTTTCTGCTGGGATTTCACGGCAAAGCCATCAACGTCTTCACGGCTGAAGCCCTCGAGGGTGGCAATCAGGTCTGCGCCGATGCCCTGGGGCATGAAACCGGTATGCAGATTGGTTTCCGGATCTGTGGCCCAGGCTCCGCCGTCGGAGCCCATGGGCACACGGGACATGGCCTCCACGCCGCCGGCAACCACCATGTCTTCCCAGCCAGAGCGAACTTTCATGGCCGCCAGATTCACGGCTTCCAATCCGGAGGCGCAGAAACGGTTCAGGGTGACGCCCGCCACTTTTTCATCCCAGTCAGCGGCCAGCGCTGCCGTCTTGGCGATATCTGCACCCTGGTCACCCACGGCGGTTACGCAGCCCATCACAATGTCGTCCACCTGGGCGGTATCCAGGCTGTTCCTCTCCTGCAGCGCATGGAGCACCGTGGTCAACAGCGAGATGGGTTTGACGCTGTGAAGTGATCCGTCTTTTTTTCCGCGCCCCCGGGGGGTGCGGACTGCATCGAAGATATAAGCCTCGGTGGTCATTGCTTGTCCTCTGGTCATATTGTTTTCGGGTTTGATTTACCGATGACACAACCATAGCCGGTTGCGGTTGCAGGGGGTAATGACGCGGGCTGCCAATCGCATTGGCGAAATTGCTCATGAACCATGACAAGGAGGGGGCTGGCTTCTATGGTGTTAGAAACCGCAGACGAATTTGGGAGGCGGAAGCCATGTCTCTGCGAGATGCAATCGACAATTTCTACGAGCGGCTGGTGGTGGATGCCATCGAGGCAACGCGGGAGGAGTCTGACACAGCGGACTATCTGACCGATGTTATGTGCGTGGCTCTCAACCGACTGCCCACACGGTATTACCGGCATTCAATCGATATGATGTTTTACTTGGCGGACGAGGAACTCAAGGGGATGAAACAGAAATCCCTGGCCGCCGTAAAGGAAGCCAGGGAATTCGTCAGGGAACATCAGCGGGAGTAGACCGCTGGGCGCCTCAGGCCTCGTTCAGATTGGCGATAGCCCTGTTCAGTCGCTCAGCGAGCTCCGTGTCCGCGTTTTTGCCAGTGCCACCCAGGCACCAGGCTGCCAGCAGTTTCTCTACATCCTGCATTTGATCCGTGCTGTTGTCGGCGGAACCCATGCCATTGGCAAGGCGCTGAACCTGGATTTCCATGCGGCGCTGCTGATCGGCTTCGGGGGAGGGCACGCCGCAAAGGATTTCTGCGCGAATCACCAGCTCGACCGGATCGCTGGCGTCTGACGTTTCGGCCAGCGCAGCCCAGTGCTGAGGCGCTGATTCACTGCTGGACTGGCCCGCTGTGGCCGCCATCACCAGAGACTGCCAGGAAGCCATTTTTGCCTGCAGTCTCAGAGCCGAGAGAATCTTGCTCAGCCGCTGCTTTTCTTGCTGGACCTGTTCCCTGACGCCTTTTGAGAGCGTAGCGGCATCAATATCCTTGAGCGTCGCCAGGGCCGCAGTGACTGCCTGTTCGTCACTTTCCGGGGATATTCCTGAAACCTTATTCAGGCCTGCTTGTGCCGTCTCGTCGGCGGCACGTGATGCCTGCTGCTGTTCCGAGCGCTCGGCATCACGGCGGGCGAAGATCTGGTCACAGGCCTTTCGGAACGCTTGCCATAGTTTGCGGTCTTCCCGATGGCGGGTGATTCCGATGGCTTGCCAGTCTCCCTGGAGGGCCTTGGCCTGGTTCATGGCCTCCTGAAGCGGCTCGTGTTCGACCAGGGCCTGGGCCTTGTCCACGATCGTCTGTTTCAGGCCTTCGTTCTTGCGCCGTTCCTCGTCCAGGGGTGCTTCCAGCCTCTTGAGCAGTTCATCGAAGCGCTTTTGAACGGCCCGATTGTCGCGGAATTCCACTGGCCAGGCCTCTTTCCACTCCTGGCGGGCGGTCTGGTGGATTCGTTCCGCGGCTTTCCAGTCGATGGAAGACCAGTCGGCATTGTCCAGGAAGCTTTCGAGCTGCTCGCAAATGGCGGACCGTTTTTCCAGATTGGCCTGTTTGAGGCCGGACTTGGCAGAGAAGTAGGCCTTGCAGGGCTCGTAAGCCTTGTCCGAGGCAGCTTTGAACCGGGACCACAGCGAGCGATCTGAAGAGCCGCCGAGATCGCGCCACTCATTCTGCAACTCCTTGATTCGCTCGGCCTTTGCTTCCGGATCCATTGGCTGCTCTGCCAGGTATTCCATTTGCTCGCACAGGGCAATCTGCTTGGGTTCCGTGGCGAAGCCCTGCCAGTCCGAGAGTTCACGCAATTGCCCGGTAAGCAGCTGCATACGCGCCTGATAGGGTTTTGCGTGGCGCTGGTCCAGATCCCGGAAGTGCTGTTGTGCCGTTTTGAAGAGCTGTTTGGATTCTTTCAGCTGTTTGGCCTCCAGAGCCTCCTCCAGTTGCCTGATTTCGGCCTCAAGGCGATTCGTCAGAGCTTTCTGTTGCTCCTGGTCAACTCGGGGCTCTGCCGGTTTCTTGCGTTTGCCGGCCAGCTTCCGCAATGGCTCCAGTAGTGCCGGGATGGGATAGCCTTCCGGCCAGTTGATCTCGGCAACCAGTGTCTTTGCCTGGGCACGCTGCTCGTCGGTGGCATCGTCTGCGCGCTCGAGCAGTGCGCCAAGTTCGACGATGGTTTCCCGTTCCTGGGTAATCCGACGGACAGAACTCAGGTAATTGCGCAGTGCCAGCATGGCGTTTTCGTAGGCTTTCTGTTCCTGCTTCTCCACTGCCGTATCCCGGGTTGCTTCCAGCCAGCGGTTTTCCTGAGTTTTCTGGAGTGCATCCAGGGACGCCAGTGAGGGCAGTGTTTCAGGCGGTTGAGACTTGAGCTCGTCCAGTGTGCGGGTCAGCAGATCCAGGGTTTCCTGACGTTGCAGCTTCTGCTCGCGCTGGCGCTTTTCATCTTCCGCCGCAGATTGCAGGGCCGCAATGCGCTCTTTGCACAGGTGAACCGCTTCGAGAAAGGCCTGGGCCTGTTCCGGTGAGGCGTGTGTTTCCACCTCTGTCCATTGTTTCAGCAGGGCATCGAGCCGGGCCCCATAAAGCTTGGTATCGTCACTCTTCGCCTGATCCTGCGCGTGGCGGGTAAGGGTAGCGATGGTCTGGCTGATGCTGTCCAGCCGGGCCTGTTCTTCGCGCCGCTGCTGCAGTGCCAGTTTAACGATCTGGTAGACACCTTTGTCACGGCCTTTGGCCTGTTTCTGCACGTCCTGCAGGCTGGCTTCGTCGGTCAGTCTGCCTGCAGCGGACTGCCGGATATCCGCGGTAACGCCCTCAATGGCAAGCTTGGCCAGGACATCCTGGGATGGTGCGCTCTCCAGTGTTTTGAGCTGTTCTTCCCTCCGGTCAGTCCGGGTATCTTCCTGTTCGACAGGCTCTGGCTGGGTGGCTTTCCGCTGTTTTGGCGTTGCCTCGGTTGTCTTGCGGGATTTGAACAGTTTCTGGATGAACGCGGCCATAAGAGTATCCTTGGGTGTTGAAACCAGTTCACGGTGTCGGGCAAAGTTGTGCCGCCACCGGCCGTCGGCATCCGGTCAGGGATACCGGGTAGTTTGACTGGTCAGCCTGAGGTGCTGGCCAGCAGGAAAAATTCGCGGCTAGTCTAGCGTTTTGTATGCGTGTGCGGAAAGGGTCTGTATGGCAAAACAGGAAAATGACAACGATCAGGATTACAAGGCCCGGGCAACGGCACTCAGGTTGCTTGCCAGGCGCGAGCACAGTCGCCTCGAGTTAAGCCTTAAACTCCGCCAAAGAAAGCTGCCGGGCGACATTATTAACGCTGTTCTGGATGATTACGAGAAAGAGGGTTGGCTAGACGATGATCGGTTTGCTGACGTCTACGCCCGCCAAAGAATGGACCTTGGTTACGGACCGCTACGGATTCTTGGCGAACTTCAGCAGCGCGGGGTCCACAAGACTCCGGAGTGTGTTGCCGAGATGGCGGAGGAGGATTGGTGTCAGCGAGCTATCGGTATCCGCGATAAGCGTTTCGGCCTGGCGGATCTGAGTGACGACTGGGACGAAAAAGTGCGGCAGGCGCGTTTTCTGAATCGTAGGGGCTTTTCCGCCAGTCAGGTGGAGCGCGCGCTCGAGGCTCGTAGCGAATAGCCGGCGGAAGTCAGATTCTTCAAAGGGTTGGCGGTATCATGCCCAGTTCTGCGGGCAGGCCGGCCCTGAGCTTTCCGTCCGTTTGCAGCTCGCCTGATCGGCCTTCCGGCGCCCGGCTTTCCTCCATCTGTACGATCTGTTCCTCTGCTTCGGTCGCCGGGATACCCGGCTGGTTGAGCCGGGCGAGTACATCGTAATAGCGCCGTATATTCTGGACGTAGATCACCGGTTCGTGGCCCCGGGCATAGCCAAAGCGGGTCTTGGTATACCATTCCTTCTCGGCCAGTAACGGCAGGAATTCCTTTACGTCCATCCACCGGTCAGGGTCTCGTCCCGCGCCTTCTGTAAGTCGTCGGGCGTCCTCCAGATGCCCGAAACCCACGTTGTAGGAGGCGAGGGCGAACCAGGTGCGGTCTGGCTCCGGGATTCGTTCCGGGATTTTTTCGTGCACGATCCGGAAATACTTGGCGCCGCCCTGAATGCTTTCTTCGGCGTCCAGGCGGTTATTGATGCCGATATGGCTGGCGGTGTTCCTGGTCAGCATCATCAGTCCACGGACCCCGGTGGGCGATACCGCATTGGGGCGCCAGTGGGACTCCTGGTAACCAATGGCTGCGAGCAGTCGCCAGTCCATGTTGAACTCGCGGGCATAGTCGCGAAACAGCGACTCGTATTTGGGCAACCGGTTCTCCACATGATGCATGAAGGTTCGGGCACCCACGTAATTCAGTCGATCAAGGTGGCCATAGAAGCGCTCGGAAATCTGGGCCAATGTTCCGTTGGTCTCGAGACTTTCCAGGAACTGGCGGGCCGCTTTTGCCAGGGAATCATCCTGCGCTGACGGGAAAAACCAGGCCAGTTCACCGGGTTCTCCAAGGGTAAAGGCCTCCTTCACCATCGGGTAGAATACGTGGTTAAGGTCGAGCTCGTTGGAGGAAACCATTGCGTAGGGGAATTCGCCGCTTTCAACGCGGGACAGAACGCCCGCGGCGTCCAGTCCGGGATGCACCTCCCATTCAAGCTCTGCGTTTTCCCGACGGGCTTCATTCAGGCGGTGCTCGTGGTTGCTGTCGGATACCACGTGCACCGTTTTCCCGATCAGGTCTTGTAATGATTCAGGCCGCTCGACATCGCGGTTATAAACCAGGATCGACTGGGCGGTGATGCCGGTCGCTACGGTGCGATACTGATTGGCAGTATGGGGTTGCCTGGAGAGCCCGAGCATCCCGAAGTGGGCGTAGTTCTTTTCCAGAACGGACAGGATTTCTGTGTTGTTATCGGCAACGCGGACCCGGAGCTTTACGCCAAGTTCCTCGGCGAACAGTTTTGCCAGTTCGTAATCATAGCCGGTGGGGCCGTCTTCACTTTCCACATAGATAGACGGCGCCGTCCGGGTAATCACATGCAGCACCCCCTCATCACGGATTTCCTGGAGAGTGCTGGGCTGTGAGCATCCGGTCAGTATCAGGGCAGTGCCGAGGAAGAAAACAATCCCGGCGGATGCGCTTTTGAAAGCAGCAAATATCTTTGGCAAGTCCATGGACTCCGTCACGGCTGGATCATCTGGTTGTAGCGTCGCATAAAGCCACGCAACCTTGTCTATCCTGAGCGTGGAATTCCTTTCCACACATTCAATGATCCTTGGTGTCGGAGGCCTGGTCAATAAAGCTGGTTAATTAATGTGCAAAACAATGTTAATTGTACAGCCCGGGATTAACGCCTCAAGCGCTGTATCCTGACCCCGCTTTCGAGTATCATGTCGGCCTTTCAAATTGCACCCAGACTTCCCCGTTTCGCGCGATACAGGTTGATATCATGCTTGAACTTCGCGGCGCTCCCGCGCTCTCGCCATTCCGCTCCCGCAAATTGCATTCCCGGATTCAGGATATCGTGCCTGAAATCGAGCATGTTTATGCTGAGTTCATGCACTTTGTTGACCTGGAGGCAGACCTCTCGGACGCGGAGCAAGCTATTCTGGACCGGCTCCTGACCTATGGCCCGAGTGTGCCGGTGGAAGAGCCTGACGGCGTGCTTTTCCTGGTTGTGCCTCGCCCCGGCACGCTCTCGCCCTGGTCCAGCAAGGCAACGGACATCGCCCGGAACTGTGGCTTGCGGCAGATACATCGGATTGAGCGGGGCACGGCCTATTACATTCGTTCGGGGCGCAAGCTTGGCCTGGAACAACGCGAGAAAATCGCAGCGCTGCTGCATGACCGCATGACTCAGAAAGTATTTCATGAGATGGGCGGCGCAGAGCTGTTGTTCAGCCATGAAGAGCCTCGGCTCCTGGGGAGGGTGCCAGTTCTCGCCGGTGGCCGCGATGCCCTGGTGGAAGCCAACTCGCGCCTGGGGCTGGCGCTTGCCGAAGATGAAATTGACTACCTGGTTAAGTCCTTCACGGATCTTGAACGGGATCCGACCGACGTGGAACTCATGATGTTCGCCCAGGCGAACTCCGAGCATTGTCGCCACAAGATATTCAACGCGTCCTGGGATATTGACGGCGAGGGTCAGGAAAAATCCCTGTTCGCCATGATCCGGAATACCTTCGAAATGAACAGCGAGGGCGTGCTATCGGCCTACAAGGACAATGCCTCGGTTATTCGGGGTAGTCGTGGTGGCCGCTTCTTCCCGGACCCCGAGACGGGTGTCTACGGATATAACGAAGAAGAAATCCATATTCTGATGAAGGTGGAAACGCACAACCACCCGACGGCGATTGCTCCTGCCGCCGGCGCCGCCACGGGCTCCGGCGGCGAAATTCGCGACGAAGGTGCTACCGGCCGGGGTTCCAAGCCCAAAGCGGGTCTGACTGGTTTCACAGTCTCAAACCTGAATCTGCCGGACGATCCCCAGCCATGGGAAATCAACTACGGCAAACCTGAACGCATCGCTTCACCGCTCGACATCATGATTGAAGGGCCTATTGGTGGCGCGGCATTCAATAACGAATTCGGACGTCCCAACCTGGCGGGCTACTTCCGGACCTTTGAGGAGAAAGTGCCCGGAGCCGCCGGCGAAGAAGTCCGCGGTTACCACAAGCCGATCATGATTGCCGGTGGTCTTGGCAATATTCGTGAGGAGCATGTTGAAAAGGGCAATATCCCGGTGGGCGCGAAACTCATCGTGTTGGGTGGGCCCTCCATGCTGATCGGTCTGGGCGGTGGTGCGGCTTCGTCCATGGACTCGGGCTCCAGTAACGAAAATCTGGACTTTGCGTCAGTGCAGCGGGACAACCCCGAGATGGAGCGTCGGTGTCAGGAAGTTATCGACCGCTGCTGGCAGATGGGCGACAAGAACCCTATTGCGTTCATCCATGATGTGGGCGCCGGTGGTCTGTCCAACGCTATGCCTGAGCTTGTCAAAGATGGCGGTCGCGGCGGTAAATTCGAGCTTCGCGACATTCCCAGTGACGAGCCGGGAATGTCTCCGCTGGAAATCTGGTGTAACGAATCCCAGGAACGGTATGTGATGGCAGTGGCTCCGGAAAACCTGGAGCAATTTGACGCCCTGTGCCGCCGCGAGCGCTGCCCCTATGCCGTGATAGGCGAGGCGACAGAAGCTCATCATCTGGAATTGGGCGATTCCTACTTCGACGACAAGCCGGTTGATCTGCCGATGGAAGTGCTGTTCGGCAAACCGCCGCGCATGCATCGGAGTGTCAGCCGCGCTTCCTTTACGAAGCCCATTTTCGACTCCACCAAAATCGATCTGGATGATGCCATTCGCCGCGTTCTGCGTCTGCCGTCTGTTGGCTCCAAGAGCTTTTTGATCACCATTGGTGACCGGACCATTACCGGCCTGGTTGCTCGGGATCAGATGGTTGGGCCCTGGCAGGTTCCGGTGGCTGATGTGGCTGTGACGGCCACCTCCTTCGATGTTCGCACCGGTGAAGCAATGGCCATGGGCGAGCGCACGCCGGTCGCCACGATCGATGCGCCCGCGTCCGGTCGCATGGCCGTCGGTGAAGTGATTACCAATATGGCGGCAGCGCCGATCGGCAAGTTGGCCGATATCCGGCTCTCTGCAAACTGGATGGCCGCTGCTGGCCACCCGGGTGAAGATGAGAATCTCTACGAGACCGTTCGCGCCGTAGGCATGGAATTGTGCCCGGAGCTTGGAATCACGATCCCCGTGGGCAAGGACTCCATGTCCATGAAGACCATGTGGGAAGAAGACAGCGGCGAACAGAAAAGCGTGACTGCACCGCTTTCATTGATTGTCAGTGGTTTTGCACCGGTTATTGATGTTGCAAGGACGCTGACTCCCCAGCTGGTCAAGGATGCTGGCGAGACAGATCTGATCCTCGTGGATCTTGCTGCTGGCCAGAACCGCCTCGGGGGCTCCGCTCTGGCTCAGGTTTACCGTCAGGTCGGTGCAGTTGCACCGGATCTGGATGACCCGGAGGACATCAAGGCTTTCTTTGCGGTTATTCAGGGTCTGAACAGCGACGGTAAGCTCCTGGCCTATCACGATCGTTCAGACGGCGGCCTGTTCGTCACCCTTGCTGAAATGTGTTTCGCCGGCCACTGTGGGGTTGATATCAAGCTGGATGGCCTCGCCGAGGATCGCAGTCAGTTTGCCCGGGAACTTTTTAATGAAGAGCTGGGTGCCGTCATCCAGGTACGCAGGGAAGACACCGGTTTTGTCCTGCAGCAGTTCTCTGCCGCGGGTCTTGGGGATTACATCAGTGTTATCGGTAGCCCGAATGATACTGACAACCTTCGCCTGACCTTCGAAGGTAGCACTGTGGTGGATGAATCCCGGGTGGAGCTCCAGCGCCTGTGGTCCGAGACCAGTTACCGTGTTCAGTCGCTCCGGGATAACGCCGATTGCGCTCGTGAAGAATTCGATAACCTGCTTGACGCAGAGGATCCCGGTCTCCACGCCGAACTCTCTTACGACATCAACGACGACGTGGCTGCCCCTTATATCAACAAGGGAGCCCGTCCAAAAGTTGCGGTTCTGCGGGAGCAGGGTGTCAATGGTCAGGTTGAGATGGCAGCCGCATTCGACCGTGCCGGCTTCGATTCTGTCGACGTGCATATGAGCGATCTGCTCTCCGGCCGGGTTACGCTGGAAGGCTTTAACAGCCTGGTTGCCTGTGGCGGTTTCTCCTACGGTGACGTTCTGGGCGCTGGCGAGGGTTGGGCCAAGTCGATTCTGTTCAGCGATCGCGTCAGGGACCAGTTTGCGGCGTTCTTTAATCGCCAGGACACGCTGGCGCTGGGTGTGTGCAATGGCTGTCAGATGCTCTCCAATCTTCACGAACTGATTCCGGGAAGTGAGGGCTGGCCACGTTTCGTACGCAACCAGTCCGAGCAGTTTGAGGCGCGCCTGGTTATGGCTGAGGTGATGCCGTCACCGTCGGCGTTCATGGATGGCATGGCCGGTTCCCGTATGCCGATTGCCGTTGCTCACGGCGAGGGCAGGGTTGAGTTTGCCAGCGGCACCTCGGCAGAAGCTCTCTCCGAGAACGAGTTGGTGGCGCTGCGCTATGTGGATAATCGGGGGCAGGCGACCGTACGCTATCCCTACAACCCGAATGGATCCGAAGCCGGTATTACTGGTGTGACGACGCGCGATGGCAGGGTCACCATCATGATGCCGCATCCCGAGCGAGTGTTCAGGGCTGTCCAGCATTCCTGGCGCCCCTCAGAATGGCAGGAAGATGGTTCCTGGATTCGCATGTTCCGAAATGCGAGACGCTGGTTCGGCTGATTTTCCGTTCCAGTGACAAGCCGGTTTTGGGTGCGCTCAACATGAGTGTTTATTCCAAAGCCGGCTTTTTTGTTTTGCGCCCTTTTTTTGGGCGTTTTTCAAGGGAAAAAATCGGCAAAAATGGCAAAAATCCCCTTGACTCAGTATTTTTATGCACATTGCTGGTGCCTCCCTGTTTGTTCTGTGCACAAAGAGCGGGAATTTGGTTCAACTTTTGCTCAAAAGTCATAACCAATTGAAAAATATAGAATAAATGAATCAGGTGATTTTGTCGCCAATTTAACGGAAGTGCAGTGATTACGGGGTTTGAGGGCGTGTTCCCAAAAACTTTCCCCAGAGTTATCCACAGATTCTGTGGGTAAGTATCTAAGCTATTAATCTGTACAAAAAATATCCGACCTGAAGGAGGTTTTTCGATGTACAAGATGTGTTATTTCGCTCCGGAGACTCACGTCGAAAAAACCAAACAGGCATTGTTCGATGCCGGCGCCGGTCGAATCGGTGATTACGATTCCTGTGCCTGGCAATGTCTTGGAAGAGGGCAGTTTCGTCCGCTTGAAGGAAGCGATCCGTTTCTCGGTCATGCCGGGGAGATTGAAGCGGTGGATGAATACAAGGTTGAGCTGGTTTGCGCCGACGAGCTGATAAAGGATGCTCTCGCGGCACTCAAGCAGGCCCACCCATACGAGGAGCCCGCTTACGAAATCTATCGAATGGAGGAATTGTAGTCGCCCGCGCTACTTGCGGTCTTTCGCCATGGGGTGGCGGATATCACTCACGTGAACCCCGAAGGATTCGCGGCTGTAGTCAGACAGGAAAAGTTCCAGGGTTCGCTTGACGGTCGGGAACGAGATTTCTTCCCAGGGAATCTCGTCCAGGCCGAACAGTCTGGATTCGAGGGACTCCTCACCTGCACCAAACTGACCGTCTTTCAGTGTGGCCCGGTAGAACATGTGAACCTGATTGATGTGCGGGACGTCGATGATGGAATAGAGGCCTTCAATGTTAACCTCTGCAAGCGCCTCTTCCATCGTTTCCCGCTCTGCGGCCTCGATGGTGGTTTCGGCGTTCTCCATGAAACCCGCAGGCAGCGTCCAGTAACCATAGCGAGGTTCGATAGCGCGGCGACACAGCAGTATCTGGCCCTCCCACACGGGCACCGTGCCGGCGACAATGCGTGGGTTCTGGTAATGTATGGTATCGCAGCTGACACAGACATAGCGGTGACGGTTATCGCCTTCGGGGATGCGTTGTTCAACCGGATGGCCGCATGTGCTGCAGTACTTCATGATTTTCCCCGTATACTTAAATTGGTTTGGTAGTCAGTTTAACGATCCCGGCTGCCTCTGTCTCATCCAACCTCCGGATGTACCGTGGAGATGAACATTGCGTGATTTACTTGCCGAGCGCCTGGCCGGCTATGCACCGCGCCAGTTGGCCCTGGATTATCCTGAGGCAGGCATACTGGTTCCGGTAACCGACGATCTGAAAAACCCGGAGATGATCTTTACTCTCAGGTCCGAGAATCTGAGCACCCATCGCGGGCAGGTCGCCTATCCCGGCGGCAAAAGGGATTCGGAAGATCCGTCTCTGGCAGCAACGGCGTTACGTGAAACCCATGAAGAGATCGGATTGCCGCCGGATCAAGTACAACTAATTGCGCCGCTCAGTCAGGTGATGTCCCGCTACGGAATTCTAGTTACACCTTACGTTGGTGTGATTCCCGGAGATCATCCTTTGGAGCCAAACCCCCATGAAATCGAAAGTGTATTCCGCGTGCCTCTATCGTTTTTTCTGGAAGACAGGCGGGAGCGCACAGATGCTCTGGATTTCCTGAACCATACGTTTTACGTACCCTGCTACCGTTGGGAACGCTACGAGATCTGGGGCCTGTCGGCAGTGGTTCTGGTTGACTTCCTGAACGCTGTGTACGATGCCGGAATCGATCTGCTTGAACCGCCTGAAGGAGGCTGAGAATGTTTTACCAGTTGAATGACCGAACGCCGGAACTGGAAGGTGAGGGTCACTTTGTGGCCGAGAACGCGTCGGTGATAGGCCGTGTCCGGCTGATGGATAAGGCCAGCGTCTGGTTCAATGCCGTTCTACGTGGTGACAACGAGTGGATCACCATTGGGCCTGAAACAAATGTTCAGGACGGTTCGGTACTGCATACAGACCCGGGTATGCCTCTTACTCTGGGTAAGGGTGTAACGGTTGGTCACAAGGTAATGCTCCATGGGTGCGAGATTGGTGACTACTCTTTAATTGGCATAAATGCTGTGGTTCTGAACGGAGCAAAGATTGGCAAGCACTGCCTGATTGGCGCCAATGCTCTCATTCCCGAAGGAATGGAGGTGCCTGACGGCTCCATGGTTGTCGGTTCGCCGGGCAAGATCAAGCGGGAGCTCAACGATAGCCAGAAGAAGATGCTGGAAATGAGTGCGCAGCACTATGTTCAGAATGCTGCTCGCTACGCCGATGAGCTCAAGCCCTGCGAGCCGAAAAAATGAGTGTTGCTGACAAGGTCCGATCGCCCTGCGTAAGCATCTGCGCGCTTGATGAAAATGACATCTGTGTGGGCTGCCATCGAAGTGGGGATGAGATCACCCTCTGGACCAGGATGGATGACGACGAACGGCGCGAGGTGCTCCGGAAAGTGGCGGAGCGCGAAAAAGGTTCCCTGATTCACGGCTAACATAGGTGTTGGTAAATCATGACTGACTCAGTTCGAATTGGTACTCCCCTTAAAGGTAATGCCTTCAGGGTTTTGTTTTGTGGATCCGGTGAGCTTGGCAAGGAAGTTGTCATTGAACTTCAGCGCTATGGCGTCGAAGTGATCGCTGTCGACAGATATGCGGATGCGCCTGCCATGCAGGTGGCGCATCGGAGCCATGTCATCGACATGCTGGACGGCGCCAGCCTGCGCAGTGTTATCGAACAGGAAAAGCCGGATCTGATTGTTCCGGAGATTGAAGCGATTGCCACGCCGGAGTTGGTAAAGCTCGAAGAGGAAGGCTATCGCGTCATCCCCACCGCCAGAGCGGTGAACCTCACCATGAACCGTGAAGGAATCCGGAGGCTCGCGGCTGAAGAGCTCGGGCTGCCTACCTCACCCTACCGCTTTGCGGGTACCCGGGAAGAATACCTTGCCGCCGTGAACGAAATAGGCCTGCCACTTGTGGTAAAGCCGGTCATGAGCTCGTCGGGCAAGGGGCAGAGTACCGTCAAGACCGAGGATGATATTGAAGCGGCCTGGGAATATGCCCAGTCTGGCGGGCGTGCCGGTAAGGGAAGGGTGATTGTCGAAGGCTTTGTGGACTTTGACTATGAGATTACCCTGCTCACCGTCAAGCACCGTGATGGCGTATCTTTTTGTGAGCCCATCGGGCACAGGCAGGAAGATGGAGACTATCGGGAATCCTGGCAACCACAGCCAATGGCCCCGCTGGCCTACGAGCGTTCGGCCGAAGTTGCCCGCGCTGTGGTCGAAAACCTCGGTGGCTATGGCATCTACGGTGTGGAGCTGTTTGTTAAGGAAGACAATGTCTGGTTCTCCGAGGTTTCGCCGCGTCCGCACGATACTGGCCTGGTTACGTTGGTCTCACAGGACCTGTCCGAATTTGCTCTGCATGCCCGAGCCATTCTGGGTTTGCCCATTCCCGCGATACGGCAGACTGGTCCCTCGGCATCAGCCGTGATTCTTCCTGAGGGCGATTCGGCGTCCGTATCGTATTCCGGTCTTGAGACAGCGCTTTCCGAGCCGGATACTCAATTGCGTTTGTTCGGCAAGCCCGAGTTGAAGGGGCGCCGTCGAATGGGCGTTGCCCTGGCGAAGGGCGCAACGGTGGATGAAGCGCGCAAGAAAGCTCGCGACTCGGCAAATTCGATTACCGTTGAACTGTGAGGTTCACCCAGGCCTGGCTCTGATCAGCCAGGCTTATGAAGGTTTGATGACGATTTCCGAAAAAATTCGGAACGAACCGTTGACACCTTCAGGCAGGTCTGTAGAATGCGCATCTCTTTCGAGGGGAGCACCGCTGAGGCGGCTCAGAAATCGAAAGATAACTGTTTGAAAGCACTGAAGAAAACGAGTTTTAAAATTCTTCAGAAAGCAGTTGACAG
>Ga0208316_1000102_pt1 | contig 112789 bp, 96 predicted proteins | sample MalvireepMed_231_FD_184240 | JGI IMG/M metagenome (GOLD analysis project Ga0208316, IMG submission 184240) | Marine viral communities from the Global Malaspina Expedition - Malaspina viral metaG DeepMed_231 (SPAdes) (version 2) | ecosystem: Environmental > Aquatic > Marine > Oceanic | place... | reverse complement strand
GACCAGGGTCAGAACCGGCATCACTGTCCCCGAATTCGGGGTAAGTTAATGGCATGAGCCGTATACGTGGTCCGTATGTACGGTTCTGTGAGAGGGATGAGGCGGAGACGCCTCACCCTACTCGCTGTCCCTAAGGGGCTACCCTTTTTATTAGCGCTCTTTTATTAGCGTTCCTACTGCCTGAATGTGTTGCCACTTGCTTTACGGCACGTTGATTAACGTGCTGCCCTCCTAGCGCGGTTCTTTTTCTACTTACTTGGCCATCTTTTCCACAGGGTGTTTTGACAACCAGGTGTGGATAACTATGCGTTGCTCTTATTGGAATTTATTTCCAAAAATACTGCACTGCATCAATAAGGAAACCTTTATAGTTGATTGCTGGATGTATAAGTTGCAGCAAATAACGTGGAAAAGTTCCGAAATGGAAGGGAATTTGGCTAAAACGATCGTTTCGTAGGTAAGTTTACTACGTGCTTGAGGCGCCTAGGTTTTTTCTATATTCTGATACAACTTTTCTACTTTAGGCTGATGAGACCTTTACTATGACGGATGCAAATAAGCAGGCAGCTTTGGATTATCACGCTAAGCCGATCCCCGGTAAGCTTTCCGTGGAGTTGACCAAGCCCACCGCGACAGCTCGGGATTTGGCGCTAGCGTATAGCCCAGGCGTTGCTGAGCCGGTTCGCGAAATCGCTCGCGAAGCGGAAAATGCGTACCGTTATACCGGCAAAGGTAATCTGGTCGCGGTTATTTCGGACGGCAGTGCGATTCTTGGCCTAGGCAACCTTGGCCCGCTGGCTAGTAAGCCGGTGATGGAAGGTAAAGGCGTGCTGTTCAAGTGCTTTGCGGGCATTAACTCCGTTGATATCGAAGTAGACGCTGAAAGCCCGCAGGCGTTTATCGACACCGTTGCCCGCATTGCCGACACCTGGGGTGGTATTAACCTGGAAGATATCAAAGCGCCTGAGTGCTTTGAGATCGAAAAGGCGTTAGTTGAACGCTGCAACATCCCTGTATTCCACGATGACCAGCACGGCACGGCAATTGTGACCGCTGCGGGCATGCTCAACGCGCTGGATATCGCGGGCAAGCGGATTGAAGACGTGAAAATCGTCTGCATGGGCGCAGGGGCGGCTGCTATTGCTTGTATGCGTCTGCTGATCTCCTGCGGTGCTAAGAAAGAGAACTTAGTGATGCTGGATCGTCGTGGCGTCATTCACACTGAGCGTGACGGCATCAACGAGTACAAAGCGGAGTTCGCCCGCGATACCGACATGCGCACGCTGGACGATGCCATCGACGGCGCGGACGTGTTCATCGGCCTTTCTGGCCCGGGCCTGCTCTCTGCGGATCAGGTGAAGAAAATGGCCGCTGACCCGGTGATTTTCGCCTGCACCAACCCCGACCCGGAAATTCACCCGGACGTAGCCCGCGAAGCGCGCCCGGATGTGATCATGGCCACCGGCCGTTCGGACTTCCCGAACCAGGTGAACAACGTGCTGGGCTTCCCGTTCATCTTCCGCGGCGCGCTGGATGTTCGCGCCACGCGTATCAACGAAGCCATGAAGCTGGCGGCGGTGCATGCACTGAAAGACCTGGCCCGCGAGCCGGTTCCCCAGGAAGTGCTGAACGCCTACGAGCGTACCGAGATGAGCTTCGGGCGTGATTACATCATCCCCACGCCGGTGGATATCCGTCTGCTGGCGCGCGTGTCATCTGCAGTGGCCCAGGCAGCGGTCGACTCTGGCGTGGCCCGCAAGCCGTACCCGGCTCACTACCCGCTGAAAACCATTAATGACGTGTATGGTGGGTAATTAACAAGGCCACTTAGGTCAGGGCAGCCCGTAACGGGGGTCTTTCGCCATGGCCGAAAAATGCTCCCTGCAATTTCGGCATTTCCACCATCCATGGCGGTCAGATGGCGAAAGTAGCGCCCAAGGACGGGTTTACAGCGCCCCCCGTCTAGGGTTGTGCTGACCGGTATTTTACAACGCCCGCACACTGCGGGCGTTGCTGTTTTTAGAGGTGTTTAGAGCAGAGGTTCAAGACTGCGGATAGCGCACCAACCCCTCCTGCGCCGTCGTGGCGACTAAACGCCCATCGCGGCGATAAATATGGCCCCTCGCCAAGCCCCGTGCGCCACCACTCCAGGGGGAGTCGATGGCGTACAGCAGCCACTCATCTAGCCGCGTATCTTCGTGCAACCAAATCGCATGGTCGAGACTGGCAATGCGCAGTTTCGGGTCGGTGTACTTGATGTCATGAGGAATCAGTCCGGTGGTCAGCAGGTTGAAATCTGACGCATAAGAGAGCAGATGACGATGCAGCGCCGGGTCGTCCGGCAGCGGTCCACCTGCAAAGCGGAACCACAGGCACTGGCCAGCCGGTGACGCGCTGTCCGGCTTATCCTTCAAGTGCAAAAACTCGATAGGGTGGCCAGGGAAGCGCGTGTGCTTGGCATCGCCGCTCTCGATGAGTGCTTCCGGCGTGGGCACTTCTGGCATGGCTCGCTGATGATTGATGCTCTCTTCAGCACTTTGGAAAGAGGCGCTGCAGAAGAAAATCGGTCGCCCTTTCTGAATAGCCGTCACCCGCCGGGTGGTAAAGCTGCCGCCGTCGCGAATGGTATCGACCTGATACACCACCGGGCGGTGCGGGTCGCCTGGGCGCAAAAAATAGCCGTGCTGGGAGTGCGGGCGGCGTTCATCCGGCACCGTGCGCGCCGCTGCGGCCAGTGCCTGGCCCAACACTTGGCCGCCATACAGTTGAGGAAAGCCCAAATCTTGGCTTTGGCCGCGAAAGAGCGTCTCTTCAAGGGTTTCAAGCTCTAACAAGTTGACCAGTGACTTCAGCGCGTCGTTCATTCTCTGTATCCTTGGTGCTGTCTGTTTTCCCGCCGATGATTGCAAGTATACCCAGTGCGGCCATCACGCTATTAAAACGATCGTTTTGCTACCTTAGCGGAGTTTGCCTTGTTACGCAGCGATGAATTTTACATGCACCGTGCTATGGACCAAGCGCACCTGGCGTTTACCGCCGGGGAAGTGCCGGTGGGCGCGGTGGTGGTGGATACCCAGGGGGAGATTATTGGTGCTGGCCACAATGCACCGCTGGCAAGCTGCGACCCCAGCGGCCACGCTGAGGTGCGCGCCCTGCGCGAGGCGGGGCAGCGGCTGGGCAACTACCGTTTAGAGGGCTGTACGCTGTTTGTCACCCTAGAGCCCTGCATGATGTGCGCAGGCACCATGGTGCATGCGCGCATTGCCCGGCTGGTGTATGGCGCGGCCGAGCCGCGTACCGGCATGGTGGAGTCAAAAGCGAATCTGCTGGCCCAGCCGTGGTTTAACCACCACATCGCGGTGACCGGCGGAGTGCTGGCTGCTCCAGCCAAAAGGCTGCTTAAGCAGTTTTTCGCTGAAAAGCGCTAGCTCAGGGGCGTGCTACTGATCGATAGGGGGCACGATATCGAACAGTAGCAGCGGCTCCTCACTGGTGGGTGCCTGCTCTAGCTGGAAAAACTGCTGTCGGCTGCGTTCCACATACTTAATCATCTCGTAGTAGCGGCGGATGTTGCGCACATAGATGACCGGCTCGCCGCCACGGGCATAGCCGTGGCGGGTTTGGCTATGCCACTCTCGCTCCTGTAAGAGCGGGAGCGCCGCACGAACGTCCTGCCAGCGATCCGGGTCGCCGCCGCGCAGCTCGGCAATTTTGCGCGCATCGTAAAGGTGGCCAAGGCCTACGTTGTAGGCTGCCATGGCCATATAGAGCCGGTCATCCCCGGTAATGCTGTCTGGAAGCCGGTCTTTAATACTGCGCAGGTAGCGCGCGCCGCCATCAATACTCTGTGCGGCATCGGTGCGGTCGGCTACGCCCATTTCGCTGGCGGTGGGGTTGGTCAGCATCATCAGGCCGCGAACCCCGGTGGGGGATACTGCGTTGGGGTCCCAGTGCGACTCCTGGTACCCAACGGCGGCCAGCAGCTTCCAGTCAAAGTTGGTGTCGCGGGCAGCCTGTTTAAATAGCTCAGTGTAGTTGGGCAGACGTTCGTCAAGGTGGGCGAGAAACGTTCGAGTACCCACGTACTCAAGATAGTCATCGTGGCCAAAATAGCGACTTACCAACTGCTCCAGGGTGCCGTTCTCTTGCAGCTCTTGAAGAAACTGATTGGCGGCTTCTAATAATCCAAGTCCGCGGCCGCTGGGAACCGCCCAGGCCAGAGAGAGCGGCTCGCCTAAAAAGAAGCCGCGCTCGACGTTAGGGAAAAACAGCCGGTTCAAACGAAACTGATGATCAAAAATAATCGCCGCATCCAGGGTGCCGCTCTCTACCCGCGCCATCAGTTCAGCCACTTCAAGCTCGTGAGACTCTTTCCAAGTAAGGCTGGGGTAGTCACGTTGTAGAGCAAGCAGTGCTTGGCTGGTGCCCGCTTCGCTTAGCGTGCCCAGCTCCAGGCCCACGATATCTGCCGGTTCATCGATGCCGTTGAGCCCTCGGCGATACACCACCAGCGGCTGCATCTGAATGATGGAGCGGGTGTAGTGAATGCCCGGAGAATCCGGCAGTAGGGGGAGGGCGGCGGCGCCTAGGTCGCCCTGCTCGCGCACGGCGGGTAGTACGCTCTCCGGGTGGTGGCTCGCGTTCAGGTTGAGGCTAACTCCCAGGTAATCCGCAAAGCGGCGCATCAGCTCATACTCAAAGCCGGTCGGCCCCTGGCGGCCTTCGTAATAGGTAGTGGGTGTGTTGCGAGTATGAATAGTGATGAACTCTTTTGCGTTAATTTGCGCTAAATGTTCACCGCTTGGTACCAACGAGCTGCGCGGCACCAAAATAAGCAAAAGTGTCGCGATCATCGCGAAATACGCCCGGTAATAGGCGTTAAAATGTTGGTAAATCAATGTCGGCATAATGTCTTGTCAACATGGAACAGTCTGCCACGATACCCAGCCTGATAGACGCTGTCACCTTGTTGATTTCGTGTGGCCGTCGCTTTCCAGTATCATAGTGGGATTGCCGCTTTGCGGCCCGGTGATTTCCTGCTCGAACTCTCCCTGCTTTAGAGGCTCCCAGATATGCTCGAACTGCGAGGCGCACCCGCCCTTTCTGCCTTCCGCCATGAACGGCTGTTAACGGTGTTGCGTGACCGTGTTCCGGAGGTGGAGGCACTGTCTGCCCATTACGTCCACTTCATTGACCACCACGAAGAGCTCGATCATGCCGCCCAGGAGCGGTTGGCGAAACTGCTGGAGTACGGCAGCCGAGACAGCCAAGAGATTCCCGACAACGCCCAGCGCTTTTTGGTCGTCCCGCGTTTAGGCACCCAGTCACCGTGGTCCTCTAAAGCAACCGACATTGCCCACAACTGCGGGCTTAGCCAGATCAGCCGCATTGAACGCGGCATTGATTACCGCGTAGAGCTGCGCGGCGCACCCAGCACAGAACAGCTGGAAGCGATTAGCGCGCTGCTGCATGACCGCATGACCGAACACGTACTGGCCGACGTAGCAGAGGCGGGCAAACTGTTTGCCCACCACTCGCCTGCGCCCCTTGGCAGCGTGGATATTCTGGAAGGCGGTCGCGACGCTCTTGCCACGGCTAACCGCGAACTTGGCCTTGCGCTGGCAGACGATGAGATCGACTACCTGGTAGCCGCCTTTATCGAGCTAGGCCGCAACCCCAGCGATGTTGAGCTGATGATGTTCGCCCAGGCGAACTCTGAGCACTGCCGCCACAAAATCTTCAATGCAGATTGGGTCATCGATGGCGAAGCCCAGAGCCACTCGCTGTTTAAGATGATCAAGAACACCTTCGCCACGTCACCGGATAACGTGCTCTCTGCGTACAGCGATAACGCGGCGGTGATCAAAGGCAGCCACGGTGGACGTTTCTTCCCCACGCCGCTCACCGGTGCCGAAGGCGAGCGCGCCAGCTACAATGCCCACCAAGAGCCGATCCACATTCTGATGAAGGTGGAGACCCACAACCACCCCACGGCCATTGCGCCGTTCCCCGGTGCGGCCACCGGCTCTGGCGGTGAGATTCGCGACGAAGGCGCGACCGGCATCGGCGGCAAGCCGAAAGCAGGTTTGTCCGGCTTTACCGTCTCTAACCTGCGCATTCCTGAATTTGTTCAGCCCTGGGAAGCCTTCGACTACGGCAAGCCCGAGCGCATGCAGTCCGCGCTCAATATCATGCTGGACGGCCCGATTGGCGGTGCCGCGTTCAATAACGAGTTTGGCCGCCCCAACCTGACCGGCTACTTCCGCACCTACGAGCAGGATGCGCTAAGCGAAGACGGCATCGAGCGTCGCGGCTACCACAAGCCGATCATGATTGCCGGTGGGTACGGCAACATTCGTGCCCAGCACGTCCAGAAGGGCGAGATTCCGGTCGGCGGCAAGCTGATCGTCATGGGCGGCCCGGCGATGCTGATCGGTCTGGGCGGTGGTGCGGCCTCCAGCATGGCCTCCGGTGAGTCCAGCGCGGACCTGGACTTCGCCTCTGTGCAGCGGGAAAACCCGGAAATTGAGCGCCGTGCCCAAGAAGTCATCGATCGCTGCTGGGCGCTGGGTGAGAAAAACCCGATTCGCTTCATTCACGACGTAGGCGCGGGCGGGCTGTCTAACGCCCTGCCGGAGCTGGTAAAAGACGGCAACCGTGGCGGTCTGTTCGACCTGCGTGCGGTACCCAATGCCGAGCCAGGAATGAGCCCGCTGGAAATCTGGTGTAACGAAGCCCAGGAGCGCTATGTACTGGCAGTGGCACCTGAAGACTTGGATACCTTCGACGCGCTGTGCAAGCGCGAGCGTTGCCCCTACGCGGTAGTGGGCGAAGCCCAGGCGGAGCACCACCTGGAAGTGCGCGACGGCCACTTCGAAACCAAACCGGTCGATCTGCCCATGAGCGTGCTGTTTGGCAAGCCGCCGAAGATGACCCGTTCGTTTGAGCGCCAAACCCCTGAACTTTCCGGCGTGATGCTCGACAACCTGGACCTGCGCGAAGCCATGGACCGGGTGCTGCGCCTGCCCACGGTGGCCTCGAAAAGCTTTTTGATCACCATCGGCGACCGTTCCATCACTGGCCAAGTTGCCCGTGATCAGATGGTAGGCCCCTGGCAAGTGCCGGTGGCCGACGTCGCGGTGACCACCGCCAGCTTCGATACCCATGCCGGTGAAGCCATGGCCATGGGCGAGCGCCCGCCGGTGGCGCTGATTAATCCTGCCGCCAGCGCGCGCTTAGCGGTGGCAGAAGCCATTACCAACCTCGCTGCTGCGCCGATTGCCAAGCTGTCGGATATCAAGCTCTCCGCCAACTGGATGAGCGCCGCCGACCACCCCGGCGAAAACCAGGCGCTGTACGACGCCGTGCATGCCGTGGGCATGGAGCTGTGCCCGGCGCTGGGGATTGCCGTGCCGGTGGGCAAGGACTCGATGTCCATGCGCACCGCGTGGCAAGAGGGCGATGACGCCGAAGAGAAGAGCATTACCTCGCCGCTGTCGCTGGTGGTGACAGGCTTTGCACCGGTGACCGACGCGCTGGCGACGCTGACGCCGCAGATCAACCTGGAGCAGGATGAGTCTGATCTGATTTTGATCGACCTGGGTAATGGCCAGAATCGCCTTGGCGGCTCGGCGCTGGCGCAGGTCTATGGCCAAGTGGGCGATGAGTGCCCCGATGTGGACGACCCGGAAGATCTGAAAGCGTTTTTCGAAGTGATCCAAGGTCTGAATCGCGACGGTAAGCTGCTGGCTTACCACGACCGCAGCGACGGTGGCCTGTTGGTGACGCTGCTGGAGATGGCTTTTGCCGCGCACGCCGGTCTCGAAATCAAGCTCGACTGGCTGATCGACGAGCCGGTAGAAGCCTTCAACGCGCTGTTCTCTGAAGAGCTGGGGGCGGTGATCCAGGTAAGCCGTGAGCACACCGAAGAGGTGCTGACGCAGTTCGCCATGGCCGGTATCGAAACCTGCGGCGTGATTGCTCGCCCGCGTTACGACGACCAAGTGCGTGTAACGCTGTTCGAAGAGCCGCTGCTGGAAACCACTCGTCAGCTAACCCAGCGTACCTGGTCCGAGACCAGCTACCGCATGCAGGCGCTACGGGATAACCCGGAATGTGCGAAGAACGAGTTCGACAACCTGCTCGACGTTCGCGACCCGGGCCTCAGCGCCGCGCCGACTTTCGATATCAACGACGATATCAGCGCGCCCTTTATCAACACCACCAAGCCAGCGGTGGCCGTGCTGCGTGAACAGGGCGTTAACGGCCAGGTAGAGATGGCCTGGGCCTTCCACAAGGCGGGCTTCGACGCGGTGGATGTGCACATGAGCGACATCCTCGAAGGCCGTGTCTCGCTGGATGAGTTTAAAGGCTTGGTGGCCTGTGGCGGCTTCTCCTACGGCGATGTGCTGGGTGCCGGCGGCGGCTGGGCGAAGTCAGTGCTATTCAACGAACGCGCCCGCGAGCAGTTTGAAGCCTTCTTCAACCGCGACGACAGCTTCTCGTTGGGTGTATGTAATGGCTGCCAGATGCTCTCCCAGCTCAAAACGCTGATCCCAGGTGCGGAAAATTGGCCTGCCTTTGTGCGCAACGAGTCCGAGCAGTTTGAGGCCCGCGTGGCCATGGTGCGGGTAGAGAAGAGCCCCTCGATTCTGCTGGCGGGCATGGAAGGTTCCAAGCTGCCTATCGCCGTTGCTCATGGGGAGGGCCGTGCCGAGTTCCGCGACACGGCGCACCTGCGTAGCATGCAGTCGAGCAGCCAAATTGCCCTGCGCTATATCGATAACTACGGCCAAGTCACTACGCGCTACCCGGCCAACCCCAACGGCTCGCCGTCGGGCATTACCGGCCTGACTACGCCGGATGGCCGCGTGACGATCATGATGCCGCACCCCGAGCGGGTGACCCGCGCGGTCACTAACTCCTGGCGTCCGGCGGAGTGGACCGAAGATGGTGCGTGGCTGCGCTTGTTCCGCAATGCGCGGGTATGGCTGGGCTAACATCATGTGACCAACCCGAAAGGTGATGGATGACACATCCTGAAAAGGCGGCCTCCGGGCCGCCTTTCTTGGCTAACGGGGCAGCGCCTTCGCTGCGCCCCTACCAAACCGAGGCGGTCAAGCGGGTAGTCAGCCACTTTCGCGCCACCAGCGCCCCCGCCGTAGTGGTGCTGCCCACCGGCAGCGGCAAGTCGCTGGTGATCGCTGAACTGGCGAGGCTAGCCCGTGGGCGGGTGCTGGTGTTGGCCCACGTGCGTGAGCTGGTGGAGCAGAACCACGCCAAGTACCAAGCGTACGGCTTGGAGGCGGATATCTTCAGCGCTGGCTTAAAGCGCAAAGAGGCCAGTCGCCAAGTGGTGTTTGGCTCGGTGCAGTCGGTGGTGCGTAACCTGGAGCAGTTCAACGACGCCAGCTTTACTCTGCTGGTAATCGACGAGTGCCATCGGGTATCGCTGGAGGAGGACTCCAGCTATCGCCAAGTAATTGAGCACCTGCGGAGCCAGAACCCGCAGCTAAAAATCCTCGGCCTAACCGCCACCCCGTTTCGTTTGGGGCAGGGTTTTATCTACCACCGCCACCACCACGGCATGGTGCGCGGTTCGGAAGAGAGCTTTTTTGCCGACTGCGTGTTCGAGCAGCCGCTGCGCCTGATGGTCAAGCAGGGTTTTTTGGCCGCGCCCAAGCGGCTGGATATGGCCATCGAGGGGTACGACTTCTCGGCGCTTGCGCCCTCGTCCAGTGGTCTGTTTCGGGAGGAGGAGCTCAACCGGGTGGTGGCGGGCAGCCGGGCGACACCGGGCATCATTGCCCAGGTAGTGGAGTACGCTGCCGACCGCCAGGGGGTGATGATTTTCGCCGCGACGGTGGCCCACGCCGAAGAGATCATGGGCTATTTGCCCGCCGAACAGGCCGCGCTGATTACCGGTGCGACGGCCTCGGCCGAGCGCACCGCGCTGATCGATGCGTTTAAAGCGCGCCAGCTGAAGTATTTGGTCAACGTGGCGGTGCTGACTACTGGCTTCGATGCCCCCCACGTTGATCTGATCGCGATCCTGCGGCCCACTGAGTCGGTCAGCCTGTATCAGCAGATCGTGGGGCGCGGGCTGCGCCTCTCGCCGGGTAAAGAGGAGTGCTTGATTCTCGACTATGCGGGCAACCCGTGGGACCTCTACGCCCCGGAAGTAGGCGAACCCAAGCCGGATAGCGATAGCGAACCGGTGCAGGTGCCCTGCCCGGACTGCGGTCACGCGAACCTGTTTTGGGGCAAGCGCGACGGCGAGCTGGTGATTGAACACTTCGGCCGCCGCTGCCAGGGGCTGATGGAGGATGACGCAGGGCGCCGCCGCCAGTGCGAGTTTCGCTTTCGCTTCAAAGTATGCGACGAGTGCGGCGCTGAGAACGATATTGCCGCCCGCCGCTGTCATGGCTGCGAGAAGCTGCTGGTGGACGCCGACGACAAGCTCAAGGATGCGCTGAAGCTAAAAGATGCCAAAGTGCTGCGCGTCAGCGGCATGCAGTTAGAGGCGACCACCAATGGTCGTGGCCTGCCGCGCCTAAAAGCCACCTACCACGATGAAGATGGCGAAAGCTTGAGCGAATGGTTTGCCTTAGAAACCCCAGCCCAGCGCCGCGCGTTTTATGCCGTATTTTTGCGTGCCCATCTACGCGCGCCAGGCGGTCAATGGCAACCGACGACGCCTGATGAGGTCGTCAATGAGCAGCGCCGATTGCGCCACCCGGATTTTGTGGTGGGGCGAAAGGTAGGCCGACACTTTCAAATCCGCGATAAGCTGTTCGACTATCAGGGGCGCTATCGTAAAGCCGCCGATGCTGGCTAGATGCCGCGCTGTTACACTGCCGTTTTTGAACCTATCAATGAAGGATTTGACCCGCGTGAGCGAGACGCCCAGCGCAGCGCCAGACCAAGACGTGACGCAATCGACGGCCGAGCCGGTCGTGGAGGCACTTGGGCGTCTGTTCGATGAGCCCATCACCCAGTTGCCCGAAGACCTCTACATTCCGCCCGAAGCGCTGCGGGTCTTTTTGGAAGCCTTCGAAGGGCCGCTGGATCTGCTGCTGTATTTAATTCGACGCCAAAATCTGGATATTCTGACCATTAACGTGGCCACCATTACTCATCAGTACATCGAGTACGTGGAGCTGATGAAAGCCATGGAGATCGAGCTGGCGGGTGAGTACCTGCTAATGGCTGCCATGCTGGCGGAGATTAAATCCCGGACGCTGCTACCGCGCCCGCCGAAAGCGGAGGGCGAGGAGGAGGACCCCCGTGCCGAGCTGATTCGCCGCCTGCAGGAGTACGAGCGCCTAAAAGAGGCCGCTGAGGCGCTGGATACGCTGCCCCGCGTCGGCCGGGACTGGTTCAGCGTACAGGCGGGCTTGCCGCCGTTGGAAACGCGGGTGATCCATCCCGATGTGGAGCTTGATGAGCTGCTGGGAGCACTGTCCGATATTCTCAAACGCGCCGAGCTGGCCCAGGCCCACCAGATCAGCCGGGAAGTGCTCTCCACCCGCGAGCGAATGCTGAAAATCATGGAGCAGCTCAGTCAGGATGGCGAGGACGGCCGTTATACGCCGTTTGAAGCGCTGTTTACCCTGGAAGAGGGGCGTGCCGGTGTGGTCGTGACCTTTATGGCCATTCTAGAGCTTGCCAAAGAGGCCATGATTGAGATTGTTCAAAATGCACCGCTGTCGCCCATTCATGTGCGTGCCCGCCAAGCGGCACTGGTCGATGGGGAAGAGGACGCGTTCGAGCGTTTGGAAGAGGAGCAGGGCGATGCCGACTCGGCATTCGAAGAGTCCGCGTTTGAACCTGACGAGGAGTCGCGGTGAGAGACACCACGTTAGATGACATTATTGAAGCGGCGCTGCTAGCAGCGGGTGAACCGCTGCCGGTTGAGCGCCTAGAAACGCTATTTTTGGCCGACGAGTGCCCTTCCCGCAAAGCGTTGAGGGAAGCGCTGTCACGGCTAGCGCTGCGCCACGATAACGGCGCGCTGGAACTGGTCGAGACCGCCTCGGGCTTTCAGCTACGTATTCGTCCACGCTTGGCCCACTGGGTCTCGCGGCTGTGGGACGAGCGGCCCCAGCGCTATTCGCGAGCGTTGCTGGAAACCCTTGCGCTGATCGCTTACCGTCAACCGGTGACTCGGGGCGATATCGAAGATGTGCGGGGCGTGAGCGTCAGCAGTTCGATCATTCGCACGCTGATGGAGCGCGGCTGGATACGCGTGGTAGGCCACCGGGACGTGCCGGGTCGCCCGGCGGTGTATGCCACCACGCGCAGTTTTCTGGATGACTTCGGCCTAAAAACCCTGGATGCGCTGCCGCCCATGCATACGCTGGTCAACGGCGACGACCCCGAAGCGCTTTCTCTAGAGAAGGCATCAACCGAACAAAACCCGCCGCCAGCACTGGACGAAACGCCTGAAAGCGTGCAGGATGCGCCACCCCGGCAAGATGAGAACACGTCGGCAGCGAGTGCCGACCACCACGCCGAGACGGCGTTAACCCAGCCGCTCAGCTTTGCCGATTTAGAGGCACGGCTGGCGGCACGTGCAAAGCGTCAACACGAAGACGCTAGCACGCAGACCAACGATGTGAGGTCAGACGACCATGAGTCAGAGTAACAACACCACGCCCCCCTCCAGCGAAAAGCTGCAGAAAGTCCTCGCCCGTGCGGGCCTTGGCTCTCGTCGTGAAATGGAAACCGCCATTGCCGACGGCCGAGTGAAGGTGAATAGCCAGGTCGCCAAACTGGGCGACCGAGTGGAAGCGCGGGATAAGGTCAGCTTTGATGACCGCCCGGTGACGCTGCGTCCGGAAGAGGAAGTGCCGCGTCGGGTCATTATGTACAACAAGCCGGAAGGCGAGCTGTGCACCCGTAAAGACCCGGAAGGCCGTCGCACGGTCTTTGAGCGCCTACCGCGCCTGAAAGGCGAGCGCTGGATTGCCATTGGCCGCTTGGACATCAATACCAGTGGCTTGCTGCTGTTCACCACCGACGGTGAGCTTGCCAACCGCTTGATGCACCCCTCTACCCAAGTAGAGCGTGAGTACGCGGTGCGGGTCATGGGCGACGTCAAGCGTGAGCATATCGTCGCCATGGTCGACGGCGTCATGCTAGAAGATGGCCCAGCGCGCTTTACCGACGTGCAGGAGTTTGGTGGCGAAGGCATTAACACTTGGTTCCACGTGGTGATTCTGGAAGGCCGCAACCGTGAAGTGCGCCGCCTGTGGGAGTCCCAGGGGCTTACCGTTAGCCGCTTGAAGCGTGTGCGCTACGGCAATATCTTCCTCGACAAGCGGGCGAAAGCCGGTGAGTGGGTCGAACTCTCTCAGGATGAGGTGGATGACTTAGCGACGCTGGCCAACCTGGAAACCCGCAAAGTGCCTGAGCTGACGCCAGACGAGAAGAACCGCTGGAGCCGCGACAAGCATAAGCGTCGTCCGGTGCAGGCGATGCGCAAGCCGAAACCCAGGCGCGGTTAAGCTAGGCGCGGTTCAAGCGGTGCGCTCTGCACGGGGTAAGGCTTTTTGGCACCGTGCAGAGCAGTAGATATAGACGAAAGATAAAAAAGTGTTTGCTATTCACAAGCCGTATCCGTACTATATGCATCCGTTCGGACGGGTCGTTAGCTCAGTTGGTAGAGCAGTTGACTTTTAATCAATTGGTCGTAGGTTCGAATCCTACACGACCCACCATCCGAAATAAGCAAACGCATCAGGTAGTAGTTCGACCAATGCTTTGTTTTTAATATGTGTTTTGATGTGAGTTAGTGTAGTATTTGCTAGTCGTTTTTGATTAGCGCAGCAAAATTTGGGTCGTTAGCTCAGTTGGTAGAGCAGTTGACTTTTAATCAATTGGTCGTAGGTTCGAATCCTACACGACCCACCAAATTCCGATGCCCTTGGTAGCTTGCTGCCAGGGGCGTTTTGCTATGTGCATCGTGGTGCATGGCGAAGTGACGTTGTGCTTGCAGCAACGAAGGGTTGTCCACCACAATGTCATAACAACGAATGTCATAACAACGACGTTATTGTCCTGACTCTCAGCAGTCAGGTTGGCAGCGTGCCACCGCGAGAGACGCAGCGGTCGTTGCCCCGAGTGCGGCGCATGCGGAGCGCATACGCCGTGACTGGTGTTTAACAGGGGGATTCCCTGTTCGTCACAGTGGTAGACACGATGACTATGATGACCTCTCAAGCTGAGCTAGACGCTCCGCTACCAAGCCCATACTGTCCTACCCGTATCCCTGCGGAAGACGAAGCGCGAGTGGCTGAGATCAAGCAGTTACTCAAGGCGAACAACGCCGTTTTGGTAGCGCATTACTATACCGACGATGCCATTCAGCAGCTTGCTGAAGAGACTGGCGGCTGTGTGGCGGACTCCCTGGAAATGGCCCGCTTCGGTGCCCGTCACGATGCCACCACGCTGGTGGTTGCAGGCGTGCGCTTTATGGGCGAAACGGCCAAGATCCTTTCCCCAGAAAAGCGTGTGTTGATGCCTACGCTCGAAGCGACCTGCTCGCTCGATATTGGCTGCCCGATTGACGAGTTCAGCGCGTTCTGCGATGCCCACCCCGACCGTACCGTGGTGGTGTATGCCAATACCTCGGCGGCGGTAAAAGCGCGTGCCGATTGGGTCGTGACCTCTTCGATTGCCGTGGAGGTCATTGAGCACCTGCAGGCGAAGGGTGAAAAGATTTTGTGGGCACCGGATAAGCATCTGGGTGGCTATATTCAGAAAAAAACCGGTGCCGACATGCTGATGTGGGACGGTGCCTGCATCGTGCACGAGGAGTTCAAGGCTAGAGGTATCGAGGATCTAAAGCGCCTCTACCCAGATGCCGCCGTGCTCGTGCATCCGGAATCGCCGGAGGCCGTCGTCAAGCTGGCCGATGTGGCGGGTTCCACCTCGCAACTGATCAAGGCGGCGAAAACCCTGCCCAACGAGCAACTGATCGTAGCGACCGATCGCGGCATTTTCTTCAAGATGCAGCAGGCGGTGCCTGGCAAAACGCTCTTTGAAGCGCCCACCGCCGGTAACGGCGCGACCTGCCGCAGCTGTGCCCACTGCCCGTGGATGGCGATGAACGCGTTGGATAATTTGGCTGGCGCGCTGCGTGAAGGCAGCGGCGAGATCTTTGTTGATGATGCCTTGCGTCAGCAGGCGTTAAAGCCCCTTGAGCGTATGTTGAACTTTAACGCTTAAGCCAAATACTAAGGCTGAACGCCAGGCCCTAGATAACGCCCGGATGCCGCTGCATTCGGGCGTTGTGTTTCTAAACGGCTAAAATTTTTCCAGCGCCTCGCGGTACTCCATAAACGCTTCCCGACGCTGCTCGATGCGCGCCAATGCCTGCTGGTCGTTCTCCTGTTGGGCGGCATCCTTGGCGATACTCAGTTGACGAATGCCTCGGTCAACGCGCCCGGTGAGCTGCAGGTGCTCGGCACGGGCCAGGTGACCCCAGCCGTTAAACCCGCTGCGCCCGGCGGCCTCTGCCAGCAGGTTGAAGCCCTGGGGGCTTTCCGGGTGCTGCGTGGTGATATCTCGAAGCAGTTCGTAAGCCGCTTCTGGATCGCGCTGTAGCTGCGCCTCCGCTAGGGTCAACTGAGCAGGCAGATAGTGAGGCATCAGTCGCAGCAGCCGCTGGCTGCGGGAAATGGCCTCATCGTAGCGTTGGGCTTCAAGGGCTACGTTCGCCGCGGAGGCGGGCAGCATGCCGTAATCAGGAAGCTCGTTGGCAAGCTGGTCGAGGGTTTGCAGCGCGCGGTCGGTTTGACCATTGTGCGCATCAATAAGTGCGTTGATATAACGCAGCGCAGGCTCCTCGGCATCCTCCTGAGCCAGCCGCGAAGCCGCTTGCTGGGGTGAATTGCGGTAAATGCTCAGCAAAGCGCGAGCGCGCATCATGTCATAGAGCGTATCGCTGGTGTAGCGGTTGGCCACGCTAAGCTGAGAAACCCGCGCTTGGGCGTCGCTCAGGCGGCTATCTGACACAGGGTGGGTCAATAGAAATTCAGGCGGCGTGCCGCCTTGAAGCCGCGACAGGCGCTGCATGGTATCGAACATACGCACCATGGCCTCTGGGTCGTAGCCTGCCTCTGCCATGGCCTGTAGGCCAATACGGTCAGCCTCCTGTTCAAAACGTCTGGAGTAGGTGAGCTGGTCCTGAATAAGCGCCGCCTGAGAGCCCATGGCGGTGGCAATGCCTGCATCGCCGCCGCCGCTGGCAGCAATCAGCATACCGGCTAGCATAGCCGCCATGGCGGGCAGCTGGGTCTGTTCTGCACGGGCGCTGCCACGGGCGTAGTGGCGTTGGGAAAGGTGGCCAAGCTCGTGGGCAATCACCGATACAAAAGCGCCTTCATCTTCAGCAAAGGCAAACAGCCCTGAATTAATGCCCACCACGCCGCCGGGCACCGCAAAGGCGTTGAGCGAACGGTTATCCACCATCACCGTGGTGGTTTGCAGGCTGCCGAGCTGGCTGTAAGGAGCCAGGCGTGCCACCAGGCTCTCCAGGTAGTCGCTGACAATAGGATCCTGCCACTGTGGGGCCTGGGCACGAAACTGGCGCAGCCATGCGCGGCCAAGGCGAAACTCTTCATTGCTTACCGATACCGGTGCGCCCCCTAAACTGGGCAGTTGATAGTCGTCATAGCTGTGGCTGGGCAAGCTAACGCACAAAGCGCTGAGCGAGAGCGCAAGCGTGCAGGCCCAGCGAGAGTAGGCGGGTCTAAAATGCAGCATGACATCCCCATTCGTTCGAATAATAGGCACGGCTAACAACGGTGTGACATTGATTCAGGCAGGGAAGTGCCGTTAAATCAATATCGCAGTGGGCATCGCAAAAAAACAGTTTATGCAACAATGCGATGGTTATGTAGCCATTGAACGATTTAGCACCATGGAAGCGGCCTTTGGGGGAGAGTATGTCTGAGCAAACAGCGTCAGGGTTAGCCGAAGGGCTTAAGCCCGATCAAGTGTTGGACGCCACCGGATTGCACTGCCCGCTACCGCTTTTAAAGGCGAAGCAGGCATTGGCGGGTCTGGCGCCGGGCCAACTGCTGGAAGTAAGTGCGACCGATGCGGGTTCGTGGCGGGATATGGCGGCATTTACTGAGCTAAGCGACCATGTGATGGAAGCGCGGGTGCAGCGCGGCGACGTGTATGTATTTTGGATTCGTAAAGCAGGGAACACCCACTCATGACCATGCGCAGTATTCTGAAAAGTTGGGTAGAGCGCTACTTTTCAGACGAAGAGGCGTTAATTCTTCTGGTGGTGCTGGTGGCAGGGTTTGCCGCCATTATTTGGTTTGGCCGCATGTTGGCACCGTTCTTTACCGCGTTGGTGCTGGCGTTTTTACTGCAAGGCGTGGTTAGCGCGCTCACGCGACGTCGAGTGCCGCATTTGCTGGCTGTCATTATGGTGTTTTTGGCATTTGTCAGCGTGCTGCTCACGCTAGCGTTTATCTTGATGCCGCTGATCTGGAATCAGCTGGTCGGGCTCGTTCAAGAGACGCCGCGCATGTTTGCCAGCGGCCAGGGCTGGCTAGATCAGTTGCAGGAGCGCTTCCCTAATATCGTGACGCCTGATCAGATGCAGAGCTGGATTGGCGTCGCCGGGCGGGAAATTAGTCAGCTAGGTCAGCGCGCCTTGACGCTCTCGTTGACCTCGCTTGGCAATGTCATGTCGTTGATCATCTATTTGGTGTTAGTGCCGATTTTGGTCTTTTTTATGCTGAAAGATCGTGAGGCGCTGGTGGGCTTTACGCTCTCGCTGCTGCCGCAGAAGCGTACGCTGCTGACGCGCATCTGGCATGAAATGGATCGCCAAATCGCCAACTATATCCGCGGTAAGTCCATTGAGATCGTCATCGTCGGCACGGTGGCGTATATCACCTTTGCCTTTTTTGGCTTGCCCTATACGGCGCTACTGGCCGTGCTGGTCGGTTTTTCCGTATTGGTGCCCTACATTGGCGCGGCGGTGGCAACCATCCCCGTGGCGGCGGTAGCGGGCTTCCATTTCGGTATTAGCGAGCAGTTTGTCTACGTTTTAGTGGCCTACGGCGTGCTGCAGGCACTGGATGGCAACGTACTTGCCCCCGTGCTGTTCTCAGAAACCAATAACATCCACCCAGTCTCGATTATCGTTGCGGTGCTGTTCTTTGGCGGTATTTGGGGATTCTGGGGGGTGTTTTTTGCCATCCCGCTTGCCACGCTGCTGAAAGCGCTGGTGTATGCATGGCCAAGAGGGCTTGAAGGCCGACAAACATCGCAGGTGCCACCGCTGAAGCAGGATTAGCCGTGAGCATGGCTGTGCCCGATATGGGCACAGCCAGCGGTGCATTATTACTGGCTATTCAGTGCCTGCGCCGCGCTTAGTACCTCATCTACGTGGCCAGGAACTTTAACGCCGCGCCACTCTTGGGCAAGCTTGCCATCCTGGTCGATCAAGAAGGTGCTACGCTCGATGCCCAGGTGCTCTTTGCCGTACATTTTCTTGAGTTTGATCACATCAAACAGCTGACAAACGGTTTCGTCTTTGTCGGAAATCAGTTCAAAGTTGAAATCCTGCTTGGCTTTGAAGTTTTCCTGGGCGCGCAGACCGTCCCGGGAGACACCGATGACCACGGTGTTGGCAGCATCGAAGGCAGTTTTGCGATCACGGAAGTCGCCGCCCTCGGTGGTGCAGCCTGGCGTGCTGGCTTTCGGATAGAAGTAGATGACTACCTGCTTGCCACGCAGTTCCGACAGCGTGATGGTGGTGTCGCCGGTGACTGGGGCGGAAAAATCAGGGACGGGCTGGCCGAGTTCAATCGCCATAAAGGCTCCTTATGGGGGTGACTTTCATAGAAAATTACACGCAAGCGCTGCGCTGCTGTCAAAGCGTTAAGTAAACTCGCAGCGCTTTACGCTGTACAGGCTCGAATCGCCTGAGTACCATTTGCTGTTTGTGGGCAGGGGTGATCGCGCTCCTTCAAAGTATCAACGCCGCGTCTTAACTCAATGTACGTCATTGCACCCTACGTGGCAGCTTGATTTCAACTTTTTGCAGGTGAGGAAAATACGGATGATCACAGGCAGCATTGTCGCCCTGGCGACGCCGATGAAAGTCAATGGCGACATCGACTGGGAGGCGCTTCGTCGTCTGGTGAACTTCCACCTCGATAATGGCACTGATGCCATCGTCGCTGCGGGCACCACGGGTGAACCCACGACCATGTCCTTTGCTGAGCACTTTGATGTGATCCGCAGCGTGGTTGAAGAAGTCAATGGTCGCATTCCTGTCATTGCCGGTACCGGGGCGAACGCTACCTCGGAAGCCGTTGAGCTGGCGCGCTACGCCAGTGAAGTGGGCGCGGACTACTGCCTATCCGTCTGCCCCTACTACAATAAGCCTACCCAGGAAGGCCTGTACCAGCACTTTAAAGCGGTCGCTGAAGGCAGCAAACTTCCGGTCATTATGTACAACGTTCCTGGCCGCACTTGCTCCGATCTCTACAACGAGACGGTGGTGCGCTTAGCGGAAGTGAACAACATTATCGGCCTGAAAGATGCCACCGGGAACCTTGAGCGCGCTGAGGATCTAATCTCACGCCTGAAAGGCAGCGATTTCATGCTCTACTCGGGTGATGACGCAACGGCCTGCGATTTCATGCTAATGGGTGGGCATGGTGATATCTCCGTGACCGCGAACGTTGCCCCCAAAGCCATGCATGACCTGTGCGCGGCTGCTGTGGCGGGCGATGCCGACAAGGCTCACCAAATTAATACGCGCTTGATGCCGCTGCACACTAACCTAGGCATTGAATCTAATCCCATTCCCGTAAAGTGGGCGCTGCACCGCATGGGTTACATGGAAGCAGGTATTCGTCTGCCGCTGACGTGGCTGTCGGAGAAGTACCACGGCACGGTAAGCGAAGCACTGCAGCTGGCGGGCGTCGTAGAGGAGTAACCCGGCGCTCGAAACCCTTTTGCTACCCGGTGATGGCATGGCCTTCCGGGTAACTGACCTGTTGACTGTTAAGGTGGCTTGATGAGCTCTGTGCTTGAACAACGTGCGCTTAAATGGATACCGCTGGCACTCGCAGCTGCTGTCACACTGGCAGGTTGCGCGCGCGATGGTTATTACCACGACCGCAACTTGGACTACACCGAAGCGGCTCCTGCGCCGCCCCTCGTGCTGCCTGAAACCCGTAATACGCAGCGTTACCAAGATGCCATGCCCGTTCCCCAGATAGCGTTGCAGGGCTCACAGCTTGACGAACCGGCAGAGATTGAACCGCCGCAGCCGTTGGCCATTGGTGGTGGATTAGAGCCTGAGTACGTTGAGCGCCGCCAGGTGGGCGATCAAAGTTGGTTAGTAGTTGCCGCCGATCCCGGTACCGTTTGGCCACAATTGGAAGCATTTGTACGCAGCCGCCAGCTTCCTGTTCAAGAGAGCAGCGCCAACCAAGGCGTGATCGTGACCCCGCAAGCGACGCTACGCCTGCAGAGTGCCCTACGCGCCGGTAGCAGCGAAGTGCGCTGTGACCAGAGTGGGCAAAGTGCTGAGAGCTGCTTAACGGCACTAGAGCAGTATCTGGGCGCGCGTAGCGCAACGGCTAGCTCCTCTTCCTGGACCGCTCAGCGCTTGGCTAGCGAGCAAACACTGCAACTGCGTCAACAGGGCGATGAGTGGGAAGTGCTGATTCCGCAACCCATCGACCGCGTTTGGGCGGAGCTGAACCACTACCTCTCTCTTGATTTCACCCAAGAGGGGCAGCGTAATCTGCTCGCGACCTCCGCCGATGACTATGAGTTCTTGGTGGAGTACATGACGGAAACTGAGCGTGGGCGCAACCCGCTGCAGATCGTCTTTAGCCCTGATGTTCGTCGCATGTCGCAGCAGATTCGACTAGCGCTTGAGCCCAACGGTGACCAGACCGTGCTGCGGGCTATCAACGCCAGCGAGCGTAGTTTTAGCGCTGATGATCAGCGCGAGTTGCTTGAGCGCGTCTCCGGCTACTTACGTTAACCCTTTGACTCTCACTTTCTCACGGAGCCTCCATGGAAAAGCGCCAAGAACTCTATGCCGGCAAGGCAAAATCTGTCTACACCACTGACGATCCTGACCTGCTGGTACTGCAATTTCGTGATGATACCAGCGCTTTCGATGGTAAAAAGAAAGAGGCGCTGGCCCGTAAGGGGATGGTGAACAACATTTTTAACGCTTTCATCATGGAGCGTTTAGAAGAGGGCGGTATCCCGACGCATTTTGAGAAGCAGCTTTCCGACAACGAAAGTCTGGTCAAAAAAATGCAGATGATTCCGGTCGAGTGCGTGGTGCGCAACATTGCCGCAGGTGGTTTGGTGAAGCGACTGGGCGTGGAAGAGGGGATTGCCCTTAACCCGCCGACCTTTGAGCTGTTCTTAAAGAACGATGAGAAGGGCGACCCAATGATCAATGAGTCGCTGGCGGAAACTTTTGGCTGGGCAACCCCCGAGCAGCTCGCCAAAATGAAGACGTTAACTTTTAAGGTGAATCACATCCTCAAACAGCTGTTTGCCGAAGGCGATATGCTGCTGGTGGATTACAAGCTGGAGTTCGGTGTGTTCAAAGGCGAGGTGGTGCTGGGTGATGAGTTCTCCCCGGATGGCTGCCGTTTATGGGATGCCAACACCCGCGAGAAGCTGGATAAGGACCGCTTCCGTCAGGGGTTGGGTGGCGTCATCGAGGCCTATGAAGAAGTCGGTCGTCGTCTAGGGATTACCTTTCCCGCCTAACGTGTTTCGTTAGTCAGCGTATCGATCGCCACCACCTTCAGGGTGGTGGCGTCGTTTTTAAGGGGTGTTTCTTTTACCGCTTGGAATTTCACGTCTATATCCCGCAGTCGTACCCCATAAATGCGCCCACTCTGCTCCTCACGCTGGTAAGCCGGGCGTGGGTCTTGGCCTAACACCTGCTCAATTAGCGCGTAGAGCGACGCTCCGTCGGCGCGGGCGGCAAGGCTGGCCTGGGCGGCCTGGCTAAAGCTCACGGGCAGCAGTGACGGGGCGCTGGGGGCAAATCCCGCCCGCGCCTCGGGCTTCGCTTCGGCCCAGGGCAGGTAGGGTTTAATATCGACCACTGGCGTGCCGCTGACCAAGTCACAGCCTGCCAAGTGCAAACTCACCCCTTGCTGAGTATCAATGTGCGATAGCTCAATCAACGAAAGCCCCAACCGGTTAGGGCGATGGGTGCTGCGGCTGGCAAAGACACCGACTTTACGGTTGCCACCCAGGCGCGGCGGGCGCACTAAGGGCGTCCACCGGGTTGGGCTTTGATGAAAGATAAATGATATCCATAGGTGGCTAAAGTCTTCCAAGCCCCGTACGGTGAGAGGATCATCAAACGGCGCTGTGAGCACTAGACGTGCATTGGCCGCTGGCGCTAACCCTGGCTGGCGGGGGACGCCGAATTTATCCGGATAGTCGCTGATGATATGACCAATGGGCGTCAGCGCAAATGACGCGCTATCTGAACGATCGTGCATAGCACTGCCTTTTGAAGGTTGGTCGGTGCCAACGTGGTCAACGAAGTCGTGGGTATTTAGTAATGTAGCGATGAGTATAAAATAGCCAACTGGCGGCAGACAGTGAGTTGTCCGTTGCCAGCCGCTAAATCGCATTGAGGCGAAGCATGTTGAAAACGAACGAACGCGCACCATCCCCTGCGCCCACCGCCCGCGTTACCTATCGCGCGGCGTTAGCCAAGGATGCCGCTGATCAGGCGGAAGTATTTTACCATGCCGTCATGCAGGGGGCGGCCACCCATTACGGGTTGGATGAGCGCCGCGCCTGGGCCAATGCGCTACCCCGCGAGGCGAGCGCCTGGGCGGCGCGCCAAGCGCTATACACTACGCTGGTAGCCGCTTGTGATGGCCGATGCGTCGGTTTTTTAGAGCTTAATATCAGCGCTGGACGTATTGAGACCCTCTACGTGTGGCCGTCATTAGCGGGACGCGGCATAGGCACCACGCTACTGATCCATGCCGAGCGTATTCTGCTGGAACATGGCGTGTCTCAGGTGGAGATTGAAGCAAGCTTGGTGCTTTATGAGCGCCTGCTGCGCCGAGGGTTCGATAACCTCGGCGAGCAGTGGGTGGAACGCAGTGGTGAAATGCTTCAACGCTACCGGCTGGTGAAACAGCTCAGCGCGGTGGAAACCTAACGGCTAAACGTTAAAGGTTTGAGTGATCCGCATCGACAGGTCAATGGATTTGACGTCTTTCGTCAGCGCGCCGCTGGAGATGCAATCGACCCCCGTGTCGGCAATCGCTCTCAGCGTCGTGTCATCGACGTTGCCAGAGGCTTCCAGCGTGGCACGGCCGCCGTTGATTTCTACCGCTACGTGGAGATCTTCAATGGCGAAGTTATCCAGCATAACGATGTCGGCACCTGCCGCCAGCGCTTGGTCCAACTCCTCGAAGGTTTCGACTTCCACTTCTACCGGCAGGTCGCTGGCTAGTTTGCGGGCTTGGGCAATGGCTGCCTGAATGCCGCCACAGGCGGCAATGTGGTTCTCTTTGATCAAAAATGCATCCCACAAGCCGATACGGTGGTTGTGCCCTCCACCGCAGGTAACGGCGTACTTTTGGGCCAGCCGCATGCCGGGGAGTGTTTTGCGCGTATCCAGTAGCCGCACACCGGTGCCTTCGATTAAATCTACGTAGCGACGCGTGGCAGTGGCCGTGGCTGACAGCGTTTGCAGCATGTTCAGCGCTGCGCGTTCACCGGTCAGCAGGCTACGGGCCGGGCCTTCAATCTCTAAAAAACACTGCTCCGCATCTAAAGTATCGCCGTCAGCAGCCTGCCAGCGTAATGTCACGCGGCTATCCAAACGACGAAAAATTTCATCAACCCAGGCAACTCCGCAGAGCACGGCAGGTTCACGGGTAATCACCTTAGCGGTTGCCCACTGGTTCTCAGGAATCAGCTGAGCCGTGATATCTCCCGCGCCAACGTCTTCCGCTAACAGGCGGGCAGCACAGGCGCGAATCTCTTCAGCAAGAGCAGTTTGATAATCCATAGCGGTGAGGTCTCTGGGCGTCGTCTTCGATGACGGGCATTATAGTGAAACAGAACGCTAACGTAGAGGAGCGTGTGCGATCATGAACCAAGAAAACAGGGCAGGGCAGTGGTCCAGGGCACGGCAGGTAGCGTCGCCTAACCAGGATACACGCCCTCACGGCGAGGTGTCGCTGCTGCTCTTGCACGCCATTAGCCTGCCGCCTGGGCAGTTCTCGGGCGATGCTATAGAAGCGCTGTTTACCAATCGCTTGGACCCAAACGAGCACCCTTTTTTTGCTGAGATTGACCATTTGCTGGTCTCGGCGCATCTGCTGATTCGCCGGGACGGCGAGTGCATTCAGTTTGTCGATAGCGATCAGCGAGCCTGGCATGCTGGTCGCTCCTGCTGGTGGGACTCCGCGCTGAGCGTATGGCGATCAAAGCTCAATGATTTTTCTGTGGGCATCGAACTTGAGGGCGATGATTGCACTCCCTTTACCAAAGCGCAGTACTCTGCCCTGGTCGAAGCCACCTGCTGGCTGATGGCACGCTATCCTGCATTAACGACCCAGCGAATCACCAGCCATGCCAAAGTGGCCCCGCTGCGTAAAACCGATCCAGGGCCCGCCTTTGATTGGGCTTACTTTCGCCAGCAGTTGGCACGGCGTTTAATGGATAAAAGTGTTGGTTAAAAACACCCTTTAAGTGGTTCTGGTGGCAGACAATAAAACGGTAGTTTAACTACATTCAGAAGGCGTTAGCTGCAGCGATAAAGGTCTTATAAAGCGCTTATGTTGCAGTGCAATAGTTTGTTTTCGATGGCTTTTTGCGGCGTGCCGGAATTGGCAGCGTGGCGACTTTGCGGTATCTTCGCATATACAAAAGGCTAATTTTTACCAAATACCTGTAGCTTAACTACATTCATGAAAGCGTAGCTCATTGAATGTAGGGTGAAAATCCCCTGCTCGATGCATCGCGTCGGCTATTCACAGGCCTGTGGTGGCCAAACACTGCAGCCGCCCCAGGCCCGAAGGGTTGGCGGGGCTCATTGTCATTTATCGTCATTCGGAGAGACCTCTATGAGTCTGGAGACAAGAGAAGATCTCGATCCGGTCGAAACCACGGAGTGGCTGGAATCCCTGGAATCGGTACTGGATCGTGAGGGCGAAGATCGTGCCCGCTACCTGATGACCCGCCTGGCGGATCGCCTGCGCCGGGACGGGATGAAGGTGCCCTTCTCGGTGACAACCCCCCACCGTAATACGATCCCGGTTCATCGCGAAGCGCCCATGCCGGGCGACTTGTTCATGGAGCGTCGCATTCGCTCCCTGATTCGCTACAACGCGATTGCCCAGGTGATTCGTAACAACCGGGCCAACCCGGGCTTGGGGGGCCACATTGCAAGCTTCATGTCGTCCGCCACGCTGTACGACGTGGGCTTCAACCACTTCTTCCGCGCCCCCAAAGGCGACTTTGAAGGCGACCTGGTTTACATTCAGGGCCACGTGGCACCAGGTATCTATGCGCGCTCCTTCCTGGAAGGCCGCCTGACCGAAGAGCAGATGGACAAGTTCCGTCGTGAAGTCGACGGCGATGGCCTTTCTTCCTACCCGCACCCGTGGCTGATGCCGGACTACTGGCAGTTCCCCACGGTCTCCATGGGGCTTGGCCCGATTCAGGCTATCTACCAAGCCCACGTGATGAAGTACCTGCATCACCGTGAGCTGAAAGACATGCACGACCGCAAGATCTGGTGCTTCATGGGCGACGGCGAGTGTGACGAGCCGGAATCCCTAGGCGCGATCTCCCTGGCGGGCCGTGAGAACCTCGATAACCTGATCTTCGTGATCAACTGTAACCTGCAGCGCCTGGACGGCCCGGTACGCGGCAACTCCCGCGTTATGGACGAGTTCGAAGGCGTCTTCCGCGGTGCCGGTTGGAACGTGATCAAGGTCGTTTGGGGTCGTCTCTGGGATCCGCTGTTCGAGAAGGACAAGAAAGGCATCCTTCAGAAGCGCATGGACGAGGCGGTCGACGGCGAGTACCAGAACTACAAGGCGAACGGCGGTGCTTACACCCGTGAGCACTTCTTTGGTAAGTACCCAGAAACCGAAGCGATGGTCAAAGACCTCTCCGACGAGGATATCTGGAAGCTCAACCGGGGTGGCCACGACCCGTTCAAGGTCTACGCGGCGTACCACGAAGCGGTCAACACCAGCAACGGCAAGCCCACGGTCATCCTGGCGCACACCGTCAAAGGGTACGGCATGGGCAGCGGCGATGGCGAAGCCGCCAACGAAGCCCACCAGGTCAAGAGCATGGAGTACGAAGCGCTGAAGAAATTCCGCGACCGCTTCGGCATTCCGCTCACCGACGAGCAGCTCAAAGACGTGCCGTACTACAAGCCGGAAGAGGACTCTCCCGAGCTCAAGTACATGCACCTGCAGCGCGAGCGTCTCAACGGCTACCTGCCGAGCCGCCGCAGCGATTTCGAAGCGCTGGAAATCCCCAGCCTGGAAGACAAGACGTTTGCTTCTCAGATGGGCGGTTCCAAAGGCCGCGAAATTTCGACCACCATGGCCTTCGTGCGTATCCTGAACGGCTTGGTGAAAGACAAGCAGCTGGGCAAGCAGGTTGTGCCGATTGTCCCCGATGAGGCCCGTACCTTCGGTATGGAAGGCATGTTCCGCCAGCTGGGTATCTACACTGCCGAAGGTCAGAAGTACGAGCCGGTCGATAAAGGCCAGATCATGTACTACCGCGAGGACCAGAAAGGTCAGGTACTCGAGGAAGGCATTACAGAGGCAGGCGCGATGTCGGCGTGGATCGCCGCCGCAACTTCCTACAGCAACAACAACGTCACCTTGCTGCCGTTCTACATCTACTACTCGATGTTCGGCTTCCAGCGTATTGGTGATTTGGCATGGGCCGCAGGCGACCTGCAGGCGCGTGGCTTTATGGTCGGCGGCACCGCCGGGCGTACCACGCTCAACGGCGAAGGCCTGCAGCACCAGGATGGCCACAGCCTGATTCAGGCCTCCACCATCCCCAACTGCCGCAGCTACGACCCGACGTACGCTCATGAAGTTGCGGTCATCGTGCAAGACGGTCTGAAGCGCATGTTCACGGACAAAGAGAACTGCTTCTACTACCTGACCGTGATGAACGAGAACTACGAGCACCCCGAGCTTGAGAACGTACCGGCCGACGACATCGTCAAGGGCATGTACCTGCTTAAAGAGACGAAGGGTGACAAAGGGCGCGTTCAGCTGCTGGGTTCCGGCACCATTCTGCGTGAAGTGGAAGCTGCCGCTGAGCTGCTGGCCAACGACTGGGGCATCGGGGCGGACATCTGGAGCGTGACCAGCTTCAACGAGCTGCGTCGTGAAGCGCTGCTGCTGGAGCGTGAAGCGTTCCTCAACCCGGATGCCGAAGCCAACAAGCCCCACGTTACCAAGTGCCTGGAAGGTCGTGATGGTCCGGTGATTGCGTCTACCGACTACATGAAGCTCTACGCGGATCAAGTACGTGCTTGGGTGCCCAGTGATTACACCGTGTTGGGTACCGACGGCTTTGGTCGTTCTGATACCCGCGAGAAGCTGCGCTACTTCTTCGAAGTAGACCGCTACTTCGTCACCGTTGCTGCGCTGCGTGCCCTGGCCGACCGTGGTGAAATTGATCGCAAGCAGGTTGGCGAAGCGCTGAAGAAATATGGCATCGATGCCAACAAGCCGAACCCGCTGACCAGCTAAACCGCTGCCCGGCGGGCAGATGTCCGCCGGCTCGATCCGATTTGGAAGGAGCGCGACCTTGAGTAGCGAAATCATCAAAGTTCCCGACATCGGTGGGGATACCGATGTCGAAATCATCGAGATTGCGGTGTCAGAAGGCGACGTCATCGAAGCGGAAGACACCCTGATCACTCTGGAATCCGACAAAGCCAGCATGGATGTACCGGCCCCGAAAGGCGGCAAGGTGGTCAAAGTGTTGGTGAAAGAGGGCGATAAAGTCTCCGAAGGCGACGATATCGTTGAGCTGGAAGTGGAAGGTGGCGGTGAGAGCGATGCCGAGCCAGAAGCCGCCGCAGAAGACAGCCAGCCCGAAGCCGACGCGCCCGCCAAGCAGCCAGAAGCGGCCCCTGCGCCGAAGAAAGCCAGCGGTGGCAAGCAGACCGTCGACATCAAGGTGCCTGACCTTGGCGGCTCCGATAACGTCGAGATCATCGAAGTCGCCGTGAGCGAAGGCGATGACGTCAACGCTGAAGACCCGTTGATCACCCTGGAGTCTGACAAGGCTTCCATGGACGTGCCTAGCCCGCACAGCGGTAAGATCGTGTCGCTAACGGTGAAAGAGGGCGACACCGTTTCCGAAGGCGACGTGATTGGCCAGATGGAGATCGCGGGCGAAGGTGACGATACCGACGACGCGGACGCGCCTGAGCAGGCTGACGAGTCTGCCACCGCTAACCAATCTGCCGACGCCGAAGACGATGCGGCCGAAGAAGAGGGCGGCAGCGGCGAGCCCGAACGCAAAGAGATTCGCGTGCCGGATCTGTCAGGCTCTTCTGACGTGCCGATTATCGAAATTGGTGTTGCCGCTGGCGATGAAGTTGACATCGAAGACCCGCTGATCACTCTGGAGTCTGACAAAGCCTCCATGGACGTGCCAAGCCCCTTCAAGGGCAAGATTCTGGAGCTCACCGTCAAAGAGGGTGATACGGTCTCCGAAGGTGACGTGATCGGCTATATGGAAGTCGCGGGTGCCAAGAAAGCCGCACCCAAAAAAGCGGCTCCTGAAAAGGCGGATAGCAAGCCGCAGAGCGCACCCAGCGCCAAGCAGGCTTCTCCGGCGGGTTCTCCCAGCCCCGAAGCGCAAATGGCCGCGCATAAGCCGCGTGACGGCAAGCTGGTTCACGCAGGACCCGCAGTACGCATGCTGGCCCGTGAGCTAGGCGTCGACCTTGGCCTCGTGAAGCCCAGCGGCCCGAAAGACCGCGTGCTGAAAGAGGACGTACAAGCGTACGTTAAGCAAGCCATTGCGAACCAGGGCAAAGCCCAGGCAGCCGCTCCTGCTGCCAGCGGTGGTGCAGGTATCCCCGCCGTGCCGGAAGTCGACTTCAGCCAGTTTGGTGAAGTGGAAGAGAAGCCGATGGGTCGCCTGCTCAAGATGGGCGCAACGAACCTGCACCGCAGCTGGCTCAACGTACCCCATGTGACTCAGTTCGATGAAGCCGACATCACCGAGCTTGAGAACTTCCGTAAAGCTATGAAGGCGGAAGCCGAAGCCCAGGGAGCCAAGCTCACGCCGCTGCCCTTCCTGGTCAAGGCGTGTGCCTTTGCACTGCGCAAGTTCCCGCAGTTCAACGTCAGCTTGAAAGGCGACGGCGATACGCTGGTATGGAAGAAGTACGTCCATATCGGTATCGCGGTGGATACGCCGGACGGTCTGATGGTGCCCGTGCTGCGCGACGCCGATAAGAAGTCCTTGATTGAGATTGCCAAGGAGATGGCGGAGCTGGGCAAGAAAGCGCAAACCAAGAAGCTCAAGCGGGAAGAGATGACCGGTGGCTGCTTCACCATTTCGAGCCTGGGTTCGATTGGTGGCACGGCCTTCACGCCGATCGTCAACGCCCCTGAGGTCGCGATCTTGGGTGTATCGAAAGCGCAGATGAAGCCGGTATGGGATGGCAGTGCTTTCCAGCCGCGCTTGATGATGCCGCTGTCACTCTCCTACGATCACCGCGCGATCAACGGTGCGGATGCAGCGCGATTCACCGCCTTCCTGGCGGACGTGCTCACCGATATCCGTCGCTTGCTGCTGTAAGCGATCATACGAGCAAGCCACAAGCGGCGCCCTTTCGGGCGCCGCTTGTGTTTAAACGGCTTAGCCGTGTAAACGGTGGCTTGGCGCAAACAGGGTGACCAAAGTACTAACGCTGGCCACTTTGCTGTTTTTGCTCAAAAAAACACAAAATAATCGTGCTCTCAGGCTTTTGGGGAGTTGTGTCGCCTGAACGGCACGGTTATTGTCGGTTCATTGATTTCATCTATCACTACCATTCAAGACGATCATTCAAGGAGCAGTGCCATGCGTTTAATCCTGTTGGGTGCCCCCGGCGCAGGGAAGGGGACTCAGGCTCAGTTTATTTGTGAGCAGTTCAAGATTCCCCAAATTTCCACCGGGGATATGCTGCGCGCCGCTATCAAGGACGGCACTGAGCTGGGCCTGAAGGTTAAAGAGATTATGAACAGCGGTGGTCTGGTGTCGGATGACATCATCATCGACCTGGTCAAAGAGCGTATTAGCCAGCCCGACTGTGAGAATGGGTTCCTGTTTGACGGCTTCCCGCGCACCATTCCTCAGGCAGATGCCATGAAGGAGGGCGGTGTGAAACTCGATCACGTACTGGAAATCGCCGTGCCGGATGAAGAGATCGTCAGCCGTTTGGCAGGTCGCCGCGTACACCCGGCCTCTGGTCGCGTGTATCACATCGAGCACAATCCGCCCAAAGAACCGGGTAAAGACGATGTGACCGGTGAAGCGCTGATCCAGCGTGAAGACGACCAAGAGTCCACGGTGCGTAACCGCCTGTCGGTCTACCACGAACAAACCGCGCCGCTGGTGGACTACTACCAGCAGTGGGCGAAAGAGGACCCGGCCGCCGCGCCGCAGTATCACCGCGTCGAAGGCGTGGGCAGCGTGGCGGACATCACGCGCCAGGTGAAAGAAGCGCTGAGCTAAGCGCGCCGCAGCGTCACGTGTCACGATGGCCCGCAGGCTTCCTGCGGGCCATCGTCGTTTCAGGCGTGTGACGGTATACTAGAGGCCTATTTTTACGGAGTGCAACACCGCTATGTCGTCGTTATACCTTCTGGCACTGGATGCCTCCTCCAGCGCCTGTTCTGCGGCTTTGCTCCGCCAAGCAAGCGGTCAGCGTGACTGTTTGGCGCGCTATGAAATGACGCCACGCGCGCACACCAAGCGCTTGATGCCGATGGTGGACGAGCTGCTCGCTGATGCGGGCATTGCCCCTCAAGCGCTGAACGCCATTGCGTTCGGGCGTGGTCCCGGTTCGTTTACCGGCCTGCGCATTGCGGCCGGTGCTGCCCAAGGCCTGGCGTTTGGCTTGGACTGCCCGCTGCTCGGCATTTCGACCTTGGAGGCGCTCGCGCTACAAGCGCATCGGCGTTATCACTTTCGCCATGTAGTCACCGCGTTGGATGCGCGCATGGGCGAAGTGTATGCGGCCACCTGGCACTGCTTGAACGATACCCTAAGCTTACAAAGTGACGAGGTCGTCATCGCGCCCAGTGCATTCTGCTTGCCGGCCGACGAGACCGATTGGGTGGGCGTAGGCTCGGGCTTTAGCCTGTGGGATGAGTTTGCTGTCGGCGTGCAGGCCAGTATGTCGCAACATCTCACGGACTTAGAACCGCGCGCAGAGGAGATGGCCTGGCTGGCCGCGCGCGACTTGGACGCAGGCTTAGGCCGGGCGGCCCATGAAGCGCAGCCGGTGTACTTGCGCAATAATGTTGCCTGGAAAAAACCGGCATGAGCCAGCCGGTGCCACAGGTGGCCCTGCCGCCAGGGCTAACCCTGGGGTATGTGAATGGTCAGCTTGCCTTAGCGGGGGATGAGCGCCAGTACGGCAAGCCGCTCAGCGTTGATTTTGTCTCGGGCAAGGCCGCGCACCGCCGTCAGTTCGGCGGCGGCCGTGGGCAATTGGTGGCCAAAGCCTGCGGGCTTACCAAGGGCATCACGCCGAGCGTGGTTGATGCCACAGCAGGCCTGGGCCGCGACGCCTTTGTGTTGGCAAGCCTAGGCGCGCAGGTGCTAATGATTGAGCGGGTCGAAGCCATTGCGGCGCTGCTGCAAGATGGCCTTGAACGTGCCGCTAGCGCAGATGAAACGGCATTGATTGCCGGGCGAATGGCACTTCGCCATGGCGACGCCGCGGAACAGTTGGCAGCTCTCATCGCTGATGCTGAGTTTGCGCCTCAGGTCATTCATCTGGACCCCATGTTTCCCCATCGCGAAAAATCCGCGTTAGTGAAAAAAGAGATGCGCGTGTTTCGTGAGCTGGCCGGGGATGATGACGATGCCCCGCGCTTATTAGCAGCGGCGCTGGAGGTGGCAACCCACCGCGTGGTAGTGAAACGCCCGCGTAAGGCGCCGCCCATTGCTGGGCCTGCGCCGCAGCACACGCTGGAAGGCAAAACGAGCCGCTACGATCTGTACGTTCATCGTTCACTCAGCCGCTGAGCGTGGATGAAGCAGCGTAGCAAGAGAAGGAGTCTCTATGCAGCACGAGTGGCGAGAAGGAAATCGTGTGATTCTGCTGCCGGAAGCATCGCGCTTTTTACCGGCGATGTTTGAGGCGGTGAGTCAGGCGCAGCACTACGTGCTGGTGGAACTCTATTTGATGGAGTCCGGCGAGCTCGCAAACCAAGTCATTGACGCGTTAGCAGCCGCAACGCGGCGAGGGGTGAAAACCTATCTATTGCTAGATGGCTATGGCGCCATGGGGTTGGAGCGAAGCGACCGTGAACGTTTGCAGGCAGCGGGCGTGGCCTTGCAGCTGTTCAACCCGATTGGCTTCCACTCGCTGGCACGCAACCTGAGCCGTGACCACCGTAAGATCGTGGTGGTGGATGGCGAGGTAGCCTTCACGGGCGGGTTTGGCGCGGTGGATGAATTCCTGGAGGCCTGGTACGAAATCGCCGCCCGGGTCGAAGGGCCCGTGGTGGCCGACTGGGAGGCGCTGTTTCGTCGCTTGTGGTGTTCGCGGCTGACCCGCTATGCGTCCCCGCAAGGGCCGCGTCTGGCACTGCCGGAGGCGCGGGTAGCCGAGCCGCAGGAAGAGGGTGTCAGGGGCAGGGTCATCTCGGGGCGTGGCTATCGCTACCAGGCCATTCGGCACTCACTCTACGCGCGAGTCCACCAGTCTCGCCAACGACTGTGGCTATGTACGCCCTATTTTGTGCCAACATTTGCGCTGCGTCGTCGCCTGATTCGAGCCGCCCAGCGAGGCGTCGACGTTCGTCTGCTACTGCCCGGTGCCAAGCACGACCACCCCGGCGTGCGCTATGCGGGTCAGCGTTTTTATCAAGGGCTGCTGAGAGCGGGCGTGCGTATTTTCGAGTTCCAGCCGACTTTTATACACGCCAAGTTCGTCCTGGCCGATGAGTGGGTTAGCCTCGGCTCCTGTAACTTTGACCACTGGAACCTACACTGGAACCTAGAGGCCAATCAGGAGATCGAGGACTCGGCGTTTGCCTGCGAAGTGCAGGCGCTTTTCGAGCGTAACTTTGCCGCCAGCCAAGAGGTGGATGCCCATGCCTGGGCCGCGCGGCCCTGGTGGCAGCGCGCCCGGGAGTGGGTATATGGCGCGCTGGATGGCCTGGTGACGCGGCTCAAGTAGCGGCTACTTGCGCTTTTTGCCCTTGGCAGGGGTTTTCTTGCGGGGCTTGGGTTTGGGCGTCTCGGGGGGTACGCGGTAGTGCAGGTAGAGGTCGAGCACCAGTTCGGGCAGCTGGGCCACCAGCGCTTCCTGATTGGCCTGATCGCTGGCCATCTCGGCCATGTCGGGTTCGTCGTCAAACAGACCCGAGAGCAGCATGAAGGGCAGCAGCAGGGTGGCGGCTGCCTCTTCGTCATCCTGGAACCAGGCGCTCTCGTCGCTGAATACGCCCTCCATAAAGCCTGCACACCAGTCGCCAATAGGGGTTTCCTCGGCGGGCAGGCCATCCAGCGTTAGCTCGAAGGGCAGCTCCGGTAGGCCACCTTGCTCCAGTACCGCCATGGTGTTGTCGCGCAGTAGCGTCAGCAGCTGGATGATCTCTTCGCGCTCGGCGGCGTCGCGGTAGTTGGGTTCGCCTTGGAATAGCTCCTCTAGCCACTGCTCGGTGGGCTGCTCGCTAGGGGCAACCGCCAAGGCGACTAGAAAGCCATGGGCCGAGATCAGATCGAGGGCATCTTCGCCCACTTGCTCTGAATCGAGAAAATCATCCAGCCTGTCGAGCTGTTCATCATCAAGCAGCGGCTGAGGCGGGGCATTGTCGGGCGAGTTTGCTTCGGTCACGGTATTGCGCTCTGCCATGGGGAGCCTCGTGGTCAACGTCATCTTTGAAAACCGCTGTCGATCCGTCACAATCGAGCAACGTTACTAATGGCTAGTTTATCACTAATGAAGACGTCACCACTGCCCCCTTGGCCGCGCGATGAGCTCATGTCGCGTTCTCATGACGCGCTGCTTCAGGCGGCTCAAGAGCGCGTGGCGCAGGCCCTGGCACGCTGCCGAGAAGTCTACCCAGCGCTGCCAGCCCCAAAGGTATGGTTTGATTTGAAAGGTGCTTCAGCAGGGCAGGCGCATCTTGGGCGGGGTGGACTACGCTTTAACCCAGTGCTGTTGAAAGACAATCGACAGGCCTTCTTCGATGAAGTGATTCCCCACGAGATGGCCCACTGGCTGGTCTTTCATCTGGCCAACGGCACGCGCTTAAAGCCCCACGGCCGCGAGTGGCAGTCAGTGATGCGAAATCTGTTTGGCTTGGTGCCACGGGTGACTCACCGCTTTGATATTCAGCGTTCCCAACCGCGTCCTTATCGGTATGAGTGTGGCTGCCAAGTCCATCATTTTACCGCCAGACGTCATGCCTTGGTGGTAAAGGGGCGTCGTTATCGTTGCCGCCATTGTGATCAGACCTTGGTCTACAGCGCATTTAAAAACCTGTGATGCTATTTTAAATCATTGTTTTTAAAATAAAAAATGATAATACCAATGTCTAAAGGGAAGCCGTTCAGGACAGGTTTATGCTAGGTGAATATTACGCGCGTCGGTGTAGTCAATAATAAGGCCGACACCATTTTCTAGAGAGTGCAACTTCACGGACAAAGGCAATTTCATGAGCGAGCATAAAAACGTCTATCCAGTGCGCGATAGCATCGCTGCCAAGGCATGGGCCGATAAAGATAAATATGCGGCAATGTATCAGCAGTCCATGGACGACCCAGAAGGTTTCTGGGGCGAGCAAGCAAAACGCCTCGACTGGATTAAAACCCCCAGCAAAATCAAAAACACCTCGTTCGCCCGAGATAACGTCGATATCCGCTGGTTTGAAGACGGCGAACTTAACGTCGCGGCGAACTGCTTAGATCGCCACCTAGAGAAGCGTGGCGACCAAACGGCGATTATTTGGGAAGGCGATAACCCCAACGAATCCAAACATATTAGTTATCGCGAACTTTACGAGCGCACCAATCAGCTAGCAAACGGCTTGAAATCGCTGGGTGTTCAGAAAGGCGATACAGTAACGCTGTATATGCCGATGATTCCCGAAGCGGCCATGGCCATGTTGGCCTGCGCCCGTATCGGTGCGGTGCACTCGGTGGTATTTGGCGGCTTCTCGCCAGACGCTGTGGCCCAGCGGGTCATCGGCGCAGATTCCAAACTGGTGATCACTGCCGATGAGTCGGTTCGCGGCGGCAAGCATGTGCCGCTGAAAGAGAACGTCGACTCCGCGCTCAAGCGTGACGGCACCGATGTGTGCAAAAACGTGCTGGTTGTGAAGCGCACCGGCGGTGAGATCGACTGGCAGGAAGGCCGCGATATCTGGTTTGACGAGCTGGTCGACAAACAGTCCAGCGAGTGCCCGGCCGAGGCGATGAACGCGGAAGACCCGCTGTTCATTCTCTACACTTCAGGCTCCACCGGCGCGCCGAAAGGCTTGAAGCACACTACCGGCGGTTACCTGACTTACGCCGCCATGACGCATCAGTATGTGTTCGACTATCAAGAGGGCGAAATCTACTGGTGTACGGCGGACGTGGGTTGGGTGACCGGCCATAGCTATATCGTTTACGGTCCGCTGGCAAACGGTGCCACGACGCTGATGTTCGAGGGCGTACCGAGCTATCCGACCCACGGTCGCATGGGTGAAATCGTCGATAAGCATCAGGTCAATATCCTCTACACCGCGCCCACAGCCGTGCGTGCGCTGATGGCTCATGGCGACAACGTGATGGATTCCAGCAAGCGTGATTCGCTGCGCTTACTGGGGTCGGTGGGGGAGCCGATTAATCCCGAAGCGTGGGAGTGGTTCTACCGCGTGATCGGCAACGAGAAGTGCCCGATTGTGGATACTTGGTGGCAGACAGAAACCGGCGGCATCATGATTGCGCCGCTGCCGGGGGCCACCGACCTGAAACCAGGCTCGGCGACCACGCCTTTCTTTGGCGTCAAACCTGCCCTGGTCGATAACGAAGGCCACCAACTCGAAGGAGCCACCGAGGGCAACCTGGTGATTCTGGACTCCTGGCCGGGGCAAGCGCGCTCTATTTGGGGCGATCATGAGCGCTTCGTTCAGACCTATTTCTCTACCTACGACGGCATGTACTTCACGGGCGACGGCTGCCGTCGTGATGAGGATGGCTACTACTGGGTCACCGGCCGGGTGGACGACGTGCTGAACGTCTCCGGCCACCGCATGGGCACCGCCGAGATCGAGTCGTCGCTGGTGGCGCACTCTGCCGTGGCCGAAGCGGCTGTAGTGGGCTTCCCCCACGATATCAAAGGCCAGGGCATCTACATCTACGTGACCCTGAACGACGGTATCGACCCCACGGACGAGCTAAAGAAAGAGCTGACCCAGTGGGTGCGTAAAGATATCGGCCCTATTGCCTCGCCGGATGTTATCCAGTGGGCGCCGGGGCTGCCGAAAACGCGTTCAGGTAAAATTATGCGCCGCATTCTGCGCAAAATTGCCGCCAACGAGTGCGATGGTCTGGGCGATACCAGCACGCTGGCAGACCCGTCGGTGGTCGATGACCTGATCGAACATCGTGCCAACCAGTAAGGGAAGCACCCCCATGAATCGTCTTGTGGGGGCTGTTTTCAATGACCAGCGTCACGCCTGGATTTATTGAATCAGGGAAAACTGCGTTAGTCTGTTGCGGTGCCGGCCATGAGCCGGCACCGCTGTTTCTGTTTGAATGACGTTCCAATAACAAATTGTGCATGTGATGCTTGGGCATGATGAAGCCCATGGGGTACCATGCTTCAACCGTATGAGCCTAGCGTCGCGGCGGCAGGCAACCCCGCTGCTCGAGGAACCGGAGGAATATCCATGGCAGTAGCCCATAAGTTTATCGTCGCTGACGACCATCCGCTGTTTCGTGCAGCGCTCACCCAGGCGTTGCGCCAGTTGGCCCCCCAGGCTGAGATTGTCGAAGCCGACACCATGGAAGCCACCACGGAGGTCGTTAATCGACACCCCGATGCGGATTTAATTCTGCTGGATCTTCATATGCCTGGTGCCCACGGCTTTTCGGGTCTCATCCAACTGCGCGGGCAGATGCCGGATATTCCGGTAGCCGTCGTGTCCGGCAGCGATGAGCCCTACGTGGTGCGTCGTGCCATCGACTACGGTGCCTCTGGTTTTATTCCTAAATCATCGTCGCTGCAACTGATCGCGGAAGCGGTCGGCGAGATTCTGCAGGGTGAGGTGTGGTTACCGGAAGCACTAGCCAACGTACTGGAAGAGACCAGTGAAGAGGAGTCGCGCTTTGCTGAGGCGATTGCCTCGCTAACACCCCAGCAGTTTCGCGTGCTGAACATGCTGACCGAAGGCCTGCTGAATAAGCAAATTGCCTACGAGCTGAATGTGTCAGAAGCGACTATTAAAGCCCATGTGACGGCCATTCTGCGTAAGCTGGGCGTGCACTCGCGCACTCAGGCGGTTATTGCCGCGCAGAAACTGGAAGTGGAGCCGCCGAAAGTCGAGTCGTAACGGCTAACGGCAGGTGAACAGCGCCGCGCTTAGATTTTTCTAAGCGCGGCGCTGCTGTTTTTTAGTATTAGGGTTTGGCGCGGCTGGCCTGGAGAGTACGAGTGAGCAGTGCGCGTAGGGCGGCTGGTTTCACCGGCTTGAGCAGGAGCTGGTAGCCTGCCCGCTTGATCTCTTCTGCGACGGCTTCGGTACGGTCGGCGGTGATGACAATGCCGGGAACGGCCCCTGCAAAGCGCTCACTAAGTGCTTCTAGCGCCATCAGGCCGGTGACCTCGTTATCCAGGTGATAATCTGCCAGGATGGCGTCAGGATCACCGTCCATATTGCGTAGAATCGACTTTGCCCCACCGATGCTGGTGGCGGTAAACACTTCGCAGCCCCAGCCGCTGAGCATCGCAGTCATGCCTTCTAGAATCAGTGTTTCGTTGTCGATACACACAATCCGTGTGCCCGCCAGCTTATTACCGCTACGACGGCCACTGGGCTCCTGAACGGCGACGGTTATTTCTCGGGCCGCAACGATGGGGACGCTGACCGAGAACACAGTGCCAACGCCTTCCCAGGAGCGCACTTTGATAGGGTGGTCGAGCACTCGGCTCATGCGATCAGCGATGGAGAGTCCCAGCCCCAGGCCTTTTTCACTCTCTTTATGACGGGAAACCTGATCGAGGCGTCGGAACTCCTGAAATATCTCCGTCAATTTGGATTCGGGAATCCCTGGCCCGCTGTCCCATACTTCGATCAGCAGTCGCCCTCCTTGGCGGCGGCAGCCAAGCAGCACGCGCCCCTCTTGAGTGTAGCGAATCGCGTTGGAGAGGAAGTTCTGCACGATCCGGCGCAGCATCTGCGGGTCGGAATCCACCCACTGCTGAGTGGGCACAACGTCAAGATCCAAGCCGCGATCATCGGCCATCACCTCAAACTCAGCGCGTAGTGGGCGGAAAATATCAGCCAGGGCGAAGTGGCTGCGCCGAGGTGTCAGCGCCCCTGCATCCAGCTTGGAGATGTCCAGCAGCGTGCCTAGTAGCTCTTCGGCCGCTTGCAGCGAGTTATCGATATGGCCAATGGTGCGCTGGGTGTCGCTGGCGGTGACGTTCTGCATCAGCGCAGAGGTAAACAAGCGCGCGGCATTCAGAGGTTGCAGTAGGTCGTGGCTGGCGGCAGCCAGGAAGCGGGTTTTCGAGGCGTTGGCGTCTTCCGCGAGCTGTTTCGCTTGTCGCAGTGCCTGCTCCGCTTCGGCGCGCACACGGTTCTCCTGGCGAAGCGCGGCGTTGGCTTCGGAGAGCGCCTGGGTACGCTCGCGCACCCGCTCTTCCAGGGTTTCGTTGGTCTCTTTGAGGGCAATTTCTGCTTGGCGGCGCTCGGTAATATCTTGATACAGCGCGAAGAAACCCAAAATCGACTGGCTGTCACCAAAGTGCGGGGTGTAGGTCACCAGCATATAGCGCATGGCGTCGTTGACCTGCATGGAGACTTCAAAACTGACCCGCTCACCGGCCAGGGTACGCTGTACCCAGGGCACCCGTTCTTCGGCCTGTTTCACCGGCAGCACGTCTTCGTAGCGCCGCCCAATCACCGCGTTGCGGTCGATGTTGAACGCCTGCTCGTAGGCGCGGTTGGTAAACAGATAGCGGCTCTCTTTATCGAAGTAGGCAATGAGCGCCGGGACGTTATCGGTATAGATGCGGATATTGTTTTCTGAGCGGATCAGCGCCTCTTCGATACGCTTTTGCTGGGTAATATCCTGATAGGTGTAGACAAAGCCGCCGCCGGGCATCGGGTTGCCCTGTACTTCCAGCACACTGCCGTCCTGACGGTAGCGCACGTAGCGGTGGGGCTGACCATCGCGAATGTTATCCAGCAGTAGCTGCACGTGCTCTTCCGGGTCGCCAGGCCCGTACTCGCCGTTATGGGCGTTATAGCGGAAGATACGATCCATCGGTGCACCGACGCGAATGATGTGGTCGGGGAAGCGGAACAGCTCTAAATAGCGCTGGTTCCACACCACTAGGCGCAGGTTCTGGTCGACCACGCTGATGCCTTGGTTGATGTTTTCGATGGTGGCCTGCAGCAGGGCACGGTTGAACTCCAGTACCTGGGAGGCCTCATCCACGATGGAGATCACATCGGAAATACCGATGCCTCGCCCTTGAAGGGCAGAGTTCACCACGATCCGCGCCGACGATGCCCCCAAGACAGAGGCGAGAAACCGCTCGGTGAATTGGATCACGTCGATGGAGGCGCGGGTGCCATCGTCCAGCGGCTTGCCCGCTCGGCGTGCGTAATCATCGAAGGCACGGTCGACTTGGCCCGCGCCTAAGAAGCGCTCACACAGCACTTTCAAATCGCCCACCGTTGTGGCCCCTGTCCAGGGGCGATTAACGGAGGTTTGGCGAGTTTCGACGCTATCCACAAACAGCGACGCCTGAATGCGTTCGACTACCCGCTGGGAGGTGATCTGTGAGACAAAGATATAGCAGAACAGATTGACCCCTAGCGAAAGCATCACGCCATGGGTAAAGGCATCGCCCATGTTCAGGCCAAACAGCGCCGTCGGCGACAGCCAGTTAAGCCCCAGCGGGCCACCGGCAAGCCACGCTTGAGGCAGTACACCAGCGTTAATCATGGCGGGCATGAGCAGGCTATACGCCCAAATAGCAAAGCCCACGTTCATGCCCACAATGACGCCTAAGCGGTTGCCGCGCTTCCAGTACAGCCCGCCAATCAGCGCCGGAGCAAACTGGGCCGCCGCTGCAAACGAGAGCATGCCGATGGAGGCCAGCGAGGTGAATTCGCCAATCAGCTGATAAAAGCCGTACGCCATGGCCAGCACGGCCACGATAGTGAGGCGGCGAGCGCGCAGCACCAAACGGCCATAGTCTCTGGCTTTGGTGTCGAACCAGCGCAGCCTGAAGAGCGCCGGGATCACAATTTCGTTCGAGATCATGATGGAGACCGCCACCGCCGCCACAATCACCATGCCCGTTGCGGCAGAGAATCCGCCGATAAACGTGAGCAGCGTGAGCCACTGCTGACCGGAGGCCATGGAAAGGGCGAGCGCATAGGTGTCGGGCTCCACACCGCTTTCTGAAAACAGCAGCAGACCAGCGGCGGCCAGGGGAACTACGAAAAAGGCAATCGCCAGCAAGTAAAGCGGAAACAGCCAGCGTGCTTTAGTGGCGTCGTTAGGGTGAATGTTCTCGACCACCGCCACATGAAACTGGCGGGGTAGACACAGGATTGCCAGCATGGCGAGCAGGGTCTGCGCCCAGAAACTCTGGCCAAAATCCTGATTAGCGAGCTGGCGCTGAAGTTCAAGCTGACTCTCTGCGTGCCCCATCAGCTCACCCAGGCCATCGAACATGCCCCAGGTAACAAAAGCGCCGAGCACGACAAAGGCCAGCAGCTTGACCAATGACTCAAACGCGACGGCGTGGATTAAACCTTCATGGTGTTCAGTGGCATCGGTATGCCGCGTGCCGAATAGAATGGCAAAAATGGCCATCACCACTGCCACATAAAAGGCCGTATCGCCAAACAGTGGCGTATGAGTAACATCGGAAGCGTCGGTGAGCACGCTGAACGTGGTGGAGACCGCTTTTAGCTGTAGCGCGATGTAGGGCAGGGTGCCGACAAGGGCGACCAGGCTAGCAAAGGCGGCCAGCGATTGGGTTTTACCGTAACGGGAGGCGATGAAGTCGGCAATGGAGGTGACGTTTTGGTGCTTGGCAACGCGGATCATCTTCGCCAGCACAGGCCAGAAGAGCAAAAACGTCAGAATAGGCCCCACGAAGATGCTGGCAAACGACCAGCCTGCGGTGGCAGCTTGACCCACCGCGCCGTAGAAGGTCCATGACGTGCAGTAGATCGCCAGCGCCAGGCTGTAGATGATGGGGCGGCGGCGGCTGGCGCCATGGGTGCGCGCGCGGCGGTCGCCGTACCAGGCAATGCCGAACAGCACGGCAATATAGAGTAGTGACACCGCGACCAGCAGCCCGCCATGAAACATAGTGTCTCCTCACCAATCGTACTTTTAACTGTACCTTTAAATAGCGCGTACTGAGCAGTACGTCTAAACAGCACGTCTAAACCGACCTTCGCCCAGTAAAGGGCTCCATTCTAGGCGAAGGGGAGGCGCTACGTCTGCCGTTCGTTGGCCAGTTGGCAAACGGTGGTCAGCAGCGGTGAGGTGTCGCGGAGAGTGCGTAGCTCATTGAGATCTGCGTCTCCGGTCTCTGGGTTTAGCGGAATCAGCTCTCGGCTTGAGCAGTTGAGGATGTAGGGCTGCGTGGTGATCAGGTCCGTATGGCGGCGCTCAAACTGGTAAAGAATAAACTCGGCCACTAGATCGCCATCGACGGTTTGGGCACGTACATTCTCGCTATCCACCACACTAAAAGTGGTGGTGATCGGGAAAATAAACGTCCAGGGTCGCCACATGTTGCTGGACGTGTCGCTGGAAATCACTTGGGCCGTTTCCGGCAGCTGCAGTTGCTTATGCTCGAACCAGTCATACTCAAATTGAACCTGATAACCCAGCATGCCCAGCCCACCAAACACCGGCACGATCCATTTGGGTAGCCGCTTACGGCTGATTGTTCGAAGCAATAGGCCGATACCTGCCGCGGCAAGGCCTGCAAACACAGCGGCCACTAAGTGCCAAATCATACTATTTCCTTCTGAAAAGCCATCGGGCTTCCCTAAGGAAGCCCGATGGAAGGTGGTTCCGTTCGCTATTGGCCGACGCGCAATAGGGTGGAACGATTATGACTTAGTGATCAACCGCTGCACCAGCACCTTTCGGATAGCGTACGCTTTCCACCAGGTCCTGAATTTCTTGCGGCGGCGCATCGGTGGCGTTAGAGACAACGAAGGCCACAGCGAAGTTGATCAGCGCGCCTACAGCACCAAACGAGAGCGGTGAAATGCCCAGTATCCAGTTATCCGGCGTATTGGCCAGCATGTTGGTGCCCGGAATAAAGAACCAGCCCAGGTAGGTGAAGATGTAGAGCAGGGTGCAGATCAGACCTGTCAGCATACCGGCAATTGCGCCTTTGTTGTTCATGCGCTTAGAGAAGATACCCATCATTAGCGCAGGGAACAGCGAGGCACCGGCAATACCGAAGGCAAGTGCTACCGTTTGAGCGGCAAACCCAGGTGGGTTAAGGCCCAAGTAAGTTGCTAGTAGGATCGCACCGGCCATGGAGATACGTGCTGCCAGCATTTCGCCTTTTTCGGAGATTTTCGGGTTGATCATGGTTTTGATCAAGTCATGACTGATCGCTGACGAGATTGCCAAGAGCAGACCCGCTGCCGTAGAGAGTGCCGCTGCGATACCGCCCGCTGCAATTAAGCCCACTACCCAGCCTGGTAGGTTGGCAATTTCAGGGTTCGCCAATACCAGGATGTCGTTGTTTACTTCTAGCTCGTTACCTTCCCAGCCGCGATCAGAAAAATCAGCCGCATTGTTGTACATCTGGATACGACCGTCGTTGTTCAGGTCGTTGTGGGTAATCAGGCCAGTCTCTTCCCAAGTGCGGAACCAGTCAGGGCGATCTTCATAGAGGATGGGGTTAAGAGCGGCTTCTTCATAGTTTTCCACCTGCCCAGCCATATCTGGATAGACGGTTGTAGCCAGGTTGAGACGTGCCATTGAGCCAACCGCAGGAGCGGTTAAATACAGCAGTGCGATGAAGACAAGTGCCCAGCCCGCTGACCAACGTGCATCGGCTACTTTCGGTACAGTAAAGAAGCGGATAATAACGTGGGGCAGACCGGCAGTACCGACCATCAGCGATAGAGTGAACAACACCATGTTCAGCTTGTTATCAACGTCTGCGGTGTAGTCTTGGAAACCCAGTGCATTGACCACATCGTCAAGCTTCGTGAGTAACGGAATGCCGGACTCTGTATGTGTGCTGAACATGCCGAACATCGGGATTGGGTTGCCGGTAAGCTGCATGGCGATAAACACCGCCGGGATAGTGTAGGCGATGATCAGTACCACGTACTGAGCAACCTGCGTATACGTGATGCCTTTCATACCGCCGAAAACAGCGTAAAGGAAGACGATAAACGCGGCGATCCAGATACCCCAGGTGTTGCTCACTTCTAGGAAGCGGGAGAACGCAACGCCTGCACCGGTCATCTGGCCGATAACGTAGGTCACCGAGGCTACGATCAAACACACAATCGCCACTAAACGCGCGGTGTTACTGTAGAAGCGGTCGCCGATGAAATCTGGAACGGTGAACTTGCCGAACTTACGCAGGTAAGGGGCAAGTAGCATCGCCAGGATAACGTAGCCCCCGGTCCAGCCCATCAGGAAGGTGGAGTTAGCGTAGCCGCCAGAAGCGAGCAAGCCCGCCATAGAGATAAAGGATGCCGCCGACATCCAGTCGGCCGCTGTGGCCATGCCGTTGGTGATCGGGTGTACGCCGCCACCGGCGACATAGAAGTCTTTGGTGGAGCCCGCTCGCGCCCATATCGCAATCCCGATATAGAGGGCAAACGAGGCGCCAACAAACAGTAAGTTAATTGCAAACTGGCTCATGCTGGCTTACTCCCCCAGGCCGTATTTTTTGTCGAGCGCGTTCATTCTCCAGGCGTAGAAGAAGATCAGCACGATGAAGGTAAGAATGGAGCCTTGCTGAGCAAACCAGAAGCCCAGGTCCGTTCCGCCAACGGGAATGCCCGCGAGTAGCGGACGGAACAGGATGGCACATCCATAGGAGACAAATGCCCAAACCATGAGGCATCCGAAGATTAGCCGGACGTTGGCCTTCCAGTATTCAGCAGCATTGGATTTATCGTCTGCCATTGTGTTGCTCTCCAGTTGTGATTTTTAGGGTTGGAAAGTGAACTCAAGATAGCGTTTGGTTCATCAGGGCGACCCCGCATAGAAAACCGCGCTGGGTGTTGGGCGGTAAGACAGTGTTGCCAGGCACGTCACCTTCTTATTGTTAAGCCGTCTTGTGTCGTTATTGGGTGATCGGCAAGTTATCGTCAGCGGTTTGAAGTGCGTTAGATAGGTGTCGTGCGATTACCCTGTATGACTCGTTGATAATACTGGGCAATAATTGCAAAAAATAAATCCCAGACTTTGGTATCAGGTGCTCTTTGCAAGGCAGTGAAATTGGCTGTTTTGAATATAAAGCATTATTTTTATTGATTTTTCATCGATATTTAAACGCCGTCTGAGAAGTGGTAGGACAATAGTCTATGGCTCGATTAAAAGTAATGTTTGCTACCTTAATAAGAGGCGTTTAGTTGGTTTAATTGTGTTTAAAAAGCCGCTACTTTAGTCGCTAAACGAACGTCGTTAAGACGTTCGTGCTATAGCAAAAAGTATAAATGCATTGGTTGAAAAGTAATCAAACCGTTCGTTGTCCTTCCTAATCATTGCGCTTGAGCGAGGTCACCCATGGTGGAAGTGGATCTGTCCCAGCTACCGTTTACGCTGATGGATGAGGCGGGGCGCGATCATGTTCGTCGCGGGATGGATCTTGCCTACTTTGACCGCGATGAAATTATTCTGGAGATGGGCCAGGCGGGCGAATCCGTTTTCTTGATTCATAAAGGCGAGGTCGCCGAACTTGATCCCACCCTGCCTGCTGCTAGTGCGCGCATTGGCCACTACACCGCAGGCGATTTGTTTGGCGCCATCAGTATCCTCAACGGCAAAAGCCGCTACCGCTTCCAAGCTGAACAAGAGTGCCTGTGCTATGTGATGCCTAAAGCGCTGTTTACTCAACTGTGCCGTCACTATCCACCGTTTGAGCAGTTCTTTAAGCAGTCGCTCTCACACAAAGCGCGCCTGCTCACCGAAAAACGCGCCGAAGGCGGCGTCACTATGGCGGGCTTTATGCTGGCCAAAGTGAATGAGTGTATGCGCGAGCCGCTGCTCATTGATGCCTCAAAGAGTATTCATGACGCTGTTCGACAGCTACATGATAGTCATGCGGACAGTCTACTGGTCGCTACTGCAGGCTCCCTGGGCATGGTGACCAAAACCGATCTACTCAATGGATTGGTATTGGGTAACTGCACCCAGGCAACACCGGTTGAAGCGCTGGCCAACGTCTCCTTGGTCACGGTAGCTCCCGAGCAGTACCTGTTTGAAGCGCTGATTTTAATGACCCGCCATAAAGTGGCGCGGGTGGTGGTAATGGACGGGGGGAGTGTTAAAGGCGTCGTTGAGCTAATGGACGTGTTGAGCTTCTTCTCTAGCCGTAGCTACGTGGTCAGCCTGCAGGTGGAGCAGGCCAACAGTCTGGAAGCGCTGGCGGCGGCCAGCCAGCGTACGCCGGAATTAGTGAATGCGCTGATGGCGCAGGGCGTAAAGCTGCGTTTTGCCATGGATCTGTTGGCGGCGCTGAACGGGCGCATTATGAGCAAAGCGTGGAGCTTCACAGTGCCTGAGCAGTACCACACCCAAAGCTGCTTAATGGTGATGGGCAGCGAAGGACGCGGCGAGCAGATCCTCAAAACCGATCAAGATAACGGGTTGATCTTAGCTGATGATTGCCAGTGGCCCACAGTGGCTGAGGAGATGAACACTCTAACGGAAACGCTAATCCAGCTAGGCTATCCACCTTGCCCCGGCAATATCATGGTGTCTAACCCAGAGTGGGTAGGTACGGTTTCCCAGTGGAAAAACAATATCACTAAGTGGGTCAATGCCCGAGATGGCGATAGCCTGATGAAACTAGCGATTCTATTGGACTCCCACTGCGTGGCGGGTAATCCGGCGCTACTGGATCAGGTGCGTGAAGCGCTGTTTGAGCGCTGCTCCCACGATGAACTGCTGCTCTCTTACTTTGCCCGGGCGGCACTGCGCTTCTCGACGCCGCTGACGCTATTTGGCTCGCTGAAAAAGCCCCAGCACGGTATTGATATCAAAAAAGGCGGTATTTTTCCGATAGTCCACGGTGTGCGTACGATGGCCCTTGAGCGGCGCATTAATGCGACCTCTACCTTGGACCGCTTAGATGCCTTGGCCGCCGATGGGCGGCTTGACCGCCGCTTTGCTGATGATCTAGGCGAGGCACTGGCGCTGTTTACCGAGCTACGCCTTCGTCAGCAGCTTCAGGAGTTGGATAACGCCAACCCTAAACGTACCAATCGAGTGGTCGTTCAGGAGCTCTCTTCGCTAGAACGGGACTTGTTGCGTGAAGCCCTACACATCGTGAAAGACTTTAAGCAGCGTCTTTCCCATCGTTACCATTTGGAGTATTCGTGAGCGGAATGCGCTTGTTAGATCGACATATGACCCTGTTCAGCGGTTCACTGCGCACGCTGCTTCAGCGTGAGAGCGACCGCCGTCGCTGGGCGGACTCGCCCTATGCCTGGCTGTTTCAGCCTTATATGGGGGAAGAGGCCGTGGCCATGGCGTGCCAGGTAAGCGCCGTTCAGCCCGCTGTAATGAGTGTGGCGGCGGTGGTGCTAAGCCCGCGCCAAGTGCACACCAGTCGTACGTGGGTGGCCACCTTAGTTGCATCATCGGCGCTGGCGCCTGCTACTCTGCGACGCCATCATCAGTTGCATACCACGCACTCGCCCCGTTCTCCCGATGCTGAGTGTCTGAGTGAGCTGGCGGAGTTTATTGGCAATCGGCCGTTAGTCGGGTGGCAATTAGAGAACACCATTGAGCCGCTTAATGGGCTGTTTCGAAACGTGCTGGGATTCGGGCTGCCTAACGCGCAGGTGGATATTGCCAAGCTGCACGGGCGTCAGCTACGGCGGCTGCATCCTCATATCGAAGCCAGCAGTTGCCTTGGTGATGCGCTTACCCGATGGAAACTGCCCCCATTAACCTGGCCCAGCGTGGTCAGCGAAGCCACCGCCAGCGCGTTGCTGTATCTGCGTCTTCAGCGCGAGATAGCGTTAACTGCCTAGGGTTTGTATTGGGTAGAGCTTCGTAGTGTTGTTAGAATATGCGCTGCTCCTTCACCCATCGGCAGTGCGACGATCATGTTACAACCTGACTACTTTGACCCCACTTCGTCAGACAGCGCGTCTGACGAGCCCCTTGTCCAGCAGCATGAGCTGCAGGATGCCAAGCAGAAGCGTGAATTCAACAAGTTGCAAAAACGCCTGCGGCGCGAAGTAGGGAACGCCATCATCGATTACAACATGATCGAGGATGGCGACCGGGTCATGGTGTGTCTCTCTGGTGGTAAAGATAGCTATACGATGCTGGAGATTCTGCGCAACCTACAGCGCAACGCACCGGTTAATTTTTCCCTGGTAGCGGTCAATATGGATCAGAAGCAGCCAGGTTTCCCAGAACACGTGTTGCCCCAGTACCTGGATAAGCAAGGCGTGGAATATCACATTCTGGAGCGTGATACCTACTCGGTGGTGAAGGAGAAAACCCCGGAAGGTAAAACCACCTGCGCGCTCTGCTCAAGGCTGCGGCGTGGTTCGTTGTATGGCTTTGCCGAGGAGATTGGGGCCAACAAAATTGCTTTGGGCCACCACCGGGAAGATATCCTGGAGACGCTGTTTCTCAATATGTTCTTTGGCGGCACCTTAAAAGCCATGCCACCGAAGCTGCTCTCGGATGATGGTAAAAACATCGTGATTCGCCCGCTGGCCTACTGCAAAGAGGCGGATATTGCGGAGTTTTCAAGGCTGATGGAGTTTCCGATCATTCCCTGCAACCTGTGCGGCTCTCAGCCCAATATGCAGCGCCAGGTTGTCAAAGAGATACTGGCGGAGTGGGATAAAAAACACCCCGGCCGGTTGGAGAGTATGTTCAAAGCGGTGACCAACGTTGCCCCTTCGCAGCTTGCCGACCGTGAGCTGTTTGATTTTGCCGGTCTGGAAGCGAAGCAGGCCGCATTGATGGAGGGGCGCATTCAGGCGTTTAACGTGAGTTAGCCGCCTGGGCTTCCTCTTCAGCTAGGGTGATGAGGCGCTGCATATCCAAAATATTGACCTCGCGCCCGGAGACGGCCACCACGTTTTGCTGCTGAAAGCGGCTAAGAATACGGCTAACCGTCTCCACCGCGAGGCCTAGATAGTTGCCCATATCTGCCCGTGACATGGAAAGCCGGAAGCTATAGGGGGAGTAGCCCCGGCGCCGAAAACGGTCAGAAAGTGTAATCAAAAAGCTGGCCAGCCGCTGATCGGCAGTTTTGCGTGACAGTAAACGCATCATCCGCCGGTCGTCTCGTAGCTCCTTGCTCATGCTGCGGTAAAGCTGGCCGCGCAGTTCGGGCAGCTCCTCGGAGAGCGAGTCCAAACGGTCAAATGGAATTTCGCATACCGTGGTGGTTTCCAGGGCAATCACGGTGCCGGGGTAGTGCTCTTCGTCAATCCCATCCAGACCCACCAGCTCGCTGGGTAGAAAGAAATTGGTGAGCTGGTCGTTACCATTCCCTTCGCTAGTCACCTGCTTCAAGCTGCCAGAGCGCACCGCGTAAACACTGGTGAAAGGATCTCCTTGACGAAACAGCGGCTCGCCTTTTTTCAACGGCGAGCGGCGGCGGATAATCGCATCGAACTGGCTCATATCCTCAAGCTCTAGGGCAAGCGGTAGGCACAGCGAGCTTAGGCTACAGGTTTGGCAGCGCGCCTCTTGCAGCAGTGAACGTCGTTGGCTGGCAGGGTATGACATGTGGTGCTCCCTTTTTATTAGCCATCATAGGCGCTGGGGGTAGGTGTCTCAAGACGCTTATAAAATCTTCGAGTAGCGTTGGTTGCCCTGGTGTTGCAGGTGATTATCGAAGGCCATGGCTAAGTGCCGAATCAACAGCCGTCCGGTGGGCGTAGCTTGTAAATAGAGGCCTTGGCGCACTAGCAATCCATCCTGCTCGGCGGTTTTCAACCGTTCAAGAGCGGTTGAAAAGTAGTCAGTGGCATTTATCTGCCAACGCTTGCCTATTGCTTCAAGGTCAATGGCCATATCGCACATTAAGCGCTCAATCACCTCTCTGCGCATTAGGTCATCCTTATTTAAGCGTAACCCTTTTACGGTCGCTAGCCTACCTTCATCTAAGGCAGCTTCATAGTGGGATAGCTGAGAGGGGTTTTGTGCGTAAACGTCGTCTACCCGAGAAATAGCCGACACCCCCAAACCAATCAAGTCGCACTGGGAGTGGCTTGAGTAGCCCTGGAAGTTGCGCTGCAGCGTACCGTGGCGCTGTGCTTGAGCCAAGCTGTCCTCTGGGCGAGCAAAGTGATCCATACCAATATGTACATAGCCTGCTTGGGTCAGCATCTCAATAGTGGTACGCAAAATAGCCAGTTTTTCATCCGCGCTGGGTAGGTCGGCTTCATTAATACGCCGTTGGGGCGCAAAGCGGGTTGGCATATGGGCATAGTTAAAGACCGACAGCCGTGCCGGGCTCAGTTCAATCACTTGGCTTAGGGTATCAGCGAAGCTTTGCTCGGTTTGAAAGGGCAGGCCATAAATTAAATCGAGGTTGAGCGAGCGAAAACCAAGCCGGTGCGCCTCATCCATCAAGGTTTCAGTGAGCACCCGTGGCTGCACGCGATTAATCGCTGCCTGCACCTGTGGGTTGAGATCCTGAACGCCCAGGCTTAAGCGATTAAAGCCCAGCGACTGCAGGTGGCGCAGGGTAAAGACATCCGCTTCGCGTGGGTCAATTTCAATAGCGTAGTCGCGGTCCGGTGCGCTCGATAAGCCAAACCGTGCATCCAGGCGGTCTATTAAATCGCTCATCTGCGCCAGGGTTAAGAACGTCGGCGTGCCGCCGCCCCAATGCAGCTGCTGCACTGGCCGCTTTGTATCAAGGTGCCGGGAGGTCAGCACCATTTCTCGATCCAGCCGAGATAAGTAGGGCTCTGCGAGGGCTGTATTTTTCGTGGCGATTTTATTGCACGCGCAGTAAAAACAGATTTTGCGACAAAAGGGTACATGAACATAAAGTGAGAGCGGCTTTTGGCTGGCATTGCTGCGTTCAAGCGCCTGGGTCATATCGTCAGCGGTGAACTGGTCGTGAAATGAGAGTGCTGTAGGGTATGAGGTGTAGCGAGGGCCGCTGGTGTCGTAGCGGCGTATCAGGGCGTCATCCCAGGCGGTGGCCTCAACCGCTGCGGAAATAGGGTGAGCGAGAGCAGCAGTGGCATGAACGGGCATAAGGAGCGCTCCTAAGTAGCAGGGCAAAGCAAGAACCGATCAACATAAGCGACGAGCTTCGCAGCTCGAACGCGTGTTGGAATGCTACGTCAGCGTAGAAGGGAAAGCGTTGAGCTATATCAAGCGATAGGATGTTTATATTGAGTATTGTCTAGAGGAGTTTGATGGGTAAGCTCTTAATGCCCGGCATGGGGCATCAGCGCCCAAAGCTGCCACAGGGCAAAACCGATAATCGTCAGCGCCGCAAGGCTACGAGTCGCCGGGTGACGAATTAACTGGCTGAGCTGGCGGGCGGCCAGACCCGTGGCTAACAGGGCAGGCAGCGTTCCCAGGCCGAAGGCCCCCATCAATAGCGCCCCTTGTAGCGGGTCGGCGATGGCCAAGCTCCAGGCGAGCATCGAGTACACCAGCCCACAAGGCAGCCAGCCCCACAGGGCACCGAGCGCAAAGGCTTGCGGCAGGTGAACCACGGGCATCAAACGCCGCCCGACGGGTTCGATGAAGCGCCATAGCCTGCGCCCCACGGCTTCGACTTTCAATAGCCCTTTCCACCAGTTGGCGATATACAGCGCCATTAGGATCAGCATCACCGCCGCGACGACCTGCAGCGCGATACGCGCCTGAGGTGACAGCGATACTAAGGTGCCGAGCGCGGCCACCAAGGCCCCTGCCGTCATATAGCTCAGGATACGGCCCGTGTTATAGCTGAGCAGCAATCCCCCCATGCGAGCTGGGTGGCGCATGCTGGGCGGCACGGCAAAGGTGAGCGCACTCATGATGCCGCCGCACATGCCAATGCAGTGAGCACCCCCCATCAGGCCAAACACAAACGCCGCCATCAACGGCGGCAGGTCAAGTCCGGTCGGGTTCACGGCGGTGGCTCACGGTCACGGGGTGGCTTGGTACCTTTTTTGCGCTCGGCGCGCTGTTCGGGGGTGAGATCGTTCTCATCGTCGTCGAACAGAATGCGATGGGCAGGGCCTTCCAAGTCGTCGAACTGGTCATTCTTCACGGCCCAGAAGAACGCCCACACTGCCAGCCCCAACAGAATCAGCGACAGCGGAATCAGTAGATAGAGAATGGTCATACGGTCACCGGTGTGGCTGGGGCTATCTGAGGAGCGGGTGAGGTACGCCAGCGCGTGAGGCGCAGCGCATTACCTACCACGAAGAGAGAGCTTAGCGACATACCGATCGCCGCCAACCAAGGCGGTACCAGCCCCATCGCGGCCAGGGGAAGCGCAGAGAAGTTATAGCAAACCGACCAAATCATATTTTGGCGCATGATGCGCCGAGTGGCGCTGGCAATCTCGATGGCCTCGACAATACGTATTAAGCGTGGGCTGAGCAAGACTGCATCGGCCCGAGTGCGTGCCAAGTCGGTGGCGCCATTCATGGCAATGGCCACATCGGCACCGGCGAGCACCGGTACATCGTTAATGCCGTCGCCAATCATGACCACACGTTCGCCCTGCGCCTGCAGCTCACGCAGCCGCTCCAGCTTGCCCTCTGGTGATTTGCCCGCGTGCCAGGTGGTGATGTTGAGCTGCTCGGCTAAGCTCTCTACGGCTTCCTGCGTATCGCCTGACAGTAACTCAACGTTAAGTCCTCTGGCCTGCAGGGCGGCTACGGTTTGCGCAGCATCTTCACGGATACCGTCGTGGAGCTTAAACCAGGCCCGCGGGGCGCTATTTTCACTCAGCAGCAGCCACTGCCCGGCGCTGGGCGGCGTGAGTGGTTCCGTCGTTGCAAAATCGGGCTTGCCCAAGCGCCACGTTGTGCCGTTCAGCATGCCTTCTAGCCCGCTGCCGGTGACGCTTTTCACCTGACGCGCCTGCAGTGTGGCATCGCGGAACGGGCGAAAAGCGCGGGCAATGGGATGCTCGGAGTGGGCTTCCAGCGCGGCGGCAATGGCCCGTAGCTGCTCGCTACTTTGCTCGTTTAACGGGCAGGTTTGGGTGAGCTGCATCTCGCCACGGGTGAGCGTGCCGGTTTTGTCAAAAATCACCCGCGTGGCGTTAGAAAGTGATTCGATGGCATCGGCGCGGGTGATCAGCACGCCACGCTGGCGCAGTTGCCCATGCCCTGCTGTCAGTGCCGTTGGGGTGGCGAGTGCCAGCGCACAGGGGCAGGTCACCACTAGAACGGAGAGCAGCACCCAAAGCATGCGGGAAGGGTCGATAAACCACCACGCCACGGTCACGCAAGCGGTGACCACCAGCAGGCGCAGTACAAACAGGTGGGCCATGCGCGTCGCCATTTGCGCCAAACGTGGGCGGCTGGCAAAGGCGCGGTCGGTTAAATCCACAATGCCCGCCACGCGTGCATTGTTGCCTGCATGAGTAACCCGCACCGTGAGCGGGTTTTCCATGTTTTGGCTGCCACCTACCACCTGTTCGCCCACTCGGCGGGTGACGGGCAGGTACTCGCCGGTCAGCATCGACTCGTCCAGGCTAGACTCGCCATCTTCGATAATACCGTCGGCGGGGACGCCATGGCCGGGCTTGATAAGTACGCGGTCGCCGGGGGCAAGCTCGCTAGCGGGCAAAATGCGTTCGCTGCCGTCAGCTTCCAGCCGTGTAGCAGACACCGGTAGCACGCCACTAAGCGCATTGCCGCTATGGCCGCTGCGCCGCCTAGCGCGTCCTTCCACGTAGCGGCCAAACAGTAGGAAGAAGGTGAACATGGCGACGGAGTCAAAATAGACCTCTCCCACGTTAAACAGCACCGCGTAGCTACTGGCGAGATAAGCCCCACCAATCGCCAGTGAGACGGGAACATCCATGCCTAGCACGCCCGTTTTTAGGTCGCGCAGGGCGTTACGGAAGAATGGCTGCGCTGAAAAGAACACCACCGGCGTTGCCAGAGCGAACGAGAGCCAATGAAACAGCGCAAAGAAGTCCTCACTGAGTTCCCCAGGCCCCGAGACGTAAATGGGGATGGAGAACATCATGACCTGCATCATCCCGACCGCCGCCACTATTAAGCGGCGCACATTCATGCGCTCTTCATGCTGCAGCCGCGTCTGGGCTTGGTCGGGTTCATAGGGCTGAGCATCGTAACCAATCGCGGCAAGTTCAGCGAACAGCTGCGATAGCTTTACTACGTTTGGGTCCCAGGATACCCGCAGGCGGTGATGGGTCAGATTCACTGCGCTGGAGACAACGCCTTCAAGCGCGTTCAACCGGTGCTCGATAAGCCAGGCGCAGGCGGCACAGGTAATCCCTTCTACGGCAAGCGTTGCCCTAACGTGGCCCTCATCGCCATCCGGATGAACAAACTGCGACTGTAGGCCAGGGTCGTCAAATACCGACCAAGTATCCGCTTTTGCAGCTTGACGCTCATCGGGGCGCTCGGGCAGTTCGGTACGGTAGCGGTAGTAGCTCTCTAATCCGCCGTCGACAATGGCATGGGCCACGGCTTCGCAGCCGGGGCAGCATAAAGAGTGGGACGTGTCATCAATGACGATACGCCACGGTGCCCCGTCGGGCACCGGGCTTCCGCAGTGGTAGCAGCTTAGCGCTTTAGTGCTCATTCGCTCTCTGACCGCCCTCCGGGCAGAAGGGCAACGCTCGTTTCATTGGGGAAGCGGGCTTCGCCGATCAGGCGCCACTCGGCGTCATCGCCTTGCACGGGCTGAATCTGTAGGTACCAGCGGTAGCGCAAATTATCCGGCCCCTGAGTGATATAGCGGCCTTCGCGCACGTGTTCTAGTACGAAGGATTGATCACGGTCATCTTCGGTGGGGAAGATGAGATCTAAATAGAGTTTATCCGGACGAGCATCGCCAGCAAGGTCGATCACAATATCACTAGTCAGTGGGTCGATGCGCAGGTCGGCGCTCAAATTGAGTTCGCGCGCGCGCTCCTGCTTCGCCAGCACCATGTTAATAGCTTTACCGTGCTCGTAGTAATCCTCCTGGACCACCATGCCGTCGTAGCTCTTGATCGACATGATGGCGAAGCCAGTACTAAATAGGATGGACGAAAACAGCAGCCCTAGTAAAAACCACGGCCAAAACTGTTTGTACCAAGGCGGAATCGGGGTGTCGGACATGACGCGTTTATCTCCTAATGTCGCTCAAGAACCGCGCTTCGCGGGTCTGACGAATCTGCTCGTCTTGCTGCGCCTGCAGCGTGAAGGTGATGGCGTGGCTGGGTTCGCTCAAGGTCTCAGGGTCCGCCAGCACGGTGATCACCTGAATGCGCGACTCACCGGCGGGAACGCGTAGCGCGGTGTTATCCAACTGCAGGTTGGGCAGCCCAGCTGCGCTAATCGCATAGGTATGGTCCTGCGTGTCCAGGTTGCGCACGGTGAGGCTGTAGACGTTGCTTATCTGGCCATCGCGAGTGACTTGATAGAGCTGGGTACGCTCGCGTTCGGCATCGAAGGTTAGCGGTGTGCGGTCGTTCACGGCCCAGGCAAAGGTCGCCACCATCACCACCAGTGCCACGAAATAGCCGATCAAGCGCGGGCGCAGAATGTGGCTCTTTTTACCTTCCAGGGCGTTCTCGGTGGTGTAGCGAATCAGCCCTCTGGGGTAGCCCATTTTATCCATTACGCTATCGCAGGCATCGATACAGGCGGCGCAGGTAATGCATTCGTACTGCAGCCCGTCGCGGATATCGATGCCGGTCGGGCAGACCTGGACACACAGCTCGCAGTCGATACAGTCACCCAAGCCCGCTTCTCGCGCTTGCGTATGGCTAAGTGATTTCTTACGTCTACCACGTGGCTCGCCTCGCGCTTCGTCGTAAGAGACGATCAGCGTATCGCGATCAAACATGACCGACTGGAAGCGGGCGTAGGGGCACATATAAATACATACCTGCTCACGCAGCCAGCCTGCGTTGAGGTAGGTAAAGACTAAAAAGAACCCAACCCAAAAATAGGACCAGCCGTGGGCTTCTAGAGTGGGAAGCTCCATGACAAGTTCACGAATCGGCGTAAAGTAGCCTACAAACGTCACACCGGTTGCCAGAGCGATCAGCAGCCAAGCGGTATGCTTCGCGCCCTTACGCCAGGCTTTATTGGCATTCATCGGTTGGTTGTCTAGCTTTATGCGCTGGTTGCGCGAGCCTTCGATCCGGTGTTCAAGCCAGATAAAGAGAAATGTCCAAACACTTTGCGGACAGGTGTAACCGCACCATACCCGCCCCGCAAAAACGGTAATAAAAAATAGCCCAAAGGCGCAAATAATCAGCAGCCACGACAGAAGAACAAACTCTTGAGGGTAAAACGTGGCGGCAAAGATATGAAATTCTCGGCCCGCTAAGTCAAACCACACCGCAGGGCGGTCGCCCCAGTTTAACCAGGGCAGCAGAAAGAACCCCATCATCAGCGCCCAGTTGGCGCTGCGTCGCACCTTTTGAAACAGCCCTTTGATTTCTCGTACATAGATGTGTCGCCGTTTGGCATACATCTCTTGAGTAGTTGTTTCACCAGGCGTGTGGTGCCCAACGGTTGGCGGCGTAATATCGTGGCTAGGTATTTTTTCCATGGCGGTGATCGCAGCTCAATAGGCAGGAGTGGACATCAGCCCGGCAAACTCGACGTCAGCACACAGTGCCGGTTGCGTTGTGTTATGCCGAGTCGTTGATCGCACATGACTAGCAATAGTGTAACGGATCGTCGGGCGGCTGAGCGGTCGTTAGATGTAGAAAGGGTGCGGTATGTAACCGCACCCCTTCGTTTACGCTTGCGTTAAACGCCTGTCAACGGGACTAGTCGTTGAAGCGCAGGCTATACACGTAAGCGGCGACGAGATGGACGCGTTCCTCACCGATATACGCCGCCTGGGCAGGCATGTGGCCGTTACGGCCATTGCGCAGCGTTTGGCGAATGGAGTCGGCAACGCTCTGCCCCGGTGCCTGATACAGCCAGATATCGTTGGTCAGGTTGGGCGCGCCGAGTGCCGTGTTGCCGGTGCCGCTGGGCGTGTGACAGGCGGCACAAGCGGCCAGGAAGGTGCTTTCACCGCTGGCTGCGCGCTCCTCGTCGTGCTCCAGGTTGGAGAGCGACAGCACGTACTGAGTCAGGTTTTCGATGTTGTTCTCACCCAGCTGCTGCCAGGACGGCATCAGGCCGTTACGGCCGTTGTTGAGCGTGGTCAGAATGTTCTCGGGTTCGCCACCGTATAGCCAGTCATCGTCGGTCAGGTTGGGGAAACCGTAGCCGCCCTGGGCGTTCGAGCCATGACACACAGCGCAGTTGTTCAAGAAGATACGCTCGGCCACCTGCATGGCTTCACCATCACGCGCCAGCTCGGGGATAGGCACTTCCTGATACTGAGCAAAAATTGGCGTAAAGCGATCTTCGGCGTCGGCCACTTCCTCTTCCCACTGACTCTCCTGGGACCAGCCCAGTATGCCTGCGTAGTTACCCAGGCCTGGGTAGAGCACCAGATAGCCAAGGGCAAATACGACGGTCAGGATAAAGAGCTTAAACCACCACTGCGGAAGTGGGTTGTCATACTCTTCAATTCCGTCAGCCGCGTGGCCAGTGGTTTCGATATTGCCATCAGCATCTGGGGTTTTATCGGTGCGGCGGTTGGCTAGCAAAATCCAAACGCTTAGCGCGATCGTGCCCAAAGTGATGACGATGATCCAGGCGCTCCAGAAGCTGGATAGGGAGTCACCCCATAAATTATTCATCTATTCTTATCTCCCCTGTCGTGGCGGGAATCCGCTTCGTGTTCTGTCGAAGCATGCTTGTCACGGGTCGGCTGCTCATCATCGTCGGCAAAGGGCAAGTTAGCCGCTTCGTCGAAGTCTGGCTTGCGACGCTTGGAGTAGGCCCAGAAAAAGATACCGATAAAAGCGACGATCAAAATCAGCGTGATAAGGCCGCGGAAAGTTCCCGTATCCATAACTTAACGAGTGCCCTCGAGCACGGTTCCTAGCTGTTGTAGATAGGCCACCAGCGCAGTGATTTCCTGCTGGCCGCGTACTTCGGCGGTGGCGTTGGCGATATCTTCATCGGTGTAGGGAACGCCCAGCTGACGCAGCACACGCATCTTGCGCGGTGTCGCTTCGCCATCCAGGGTGCGCTCGAACAGCCAGGGGTAAGCCGGCATGATGGACTCGGGCACGACATCGCGCGGGTTGTACATGTGGGCACGGTGCCAATCATCACTGTAACGACCACCTACGCGCGCCAGGTCTGGCCCAGTACGCTTGGAGCCCCACAGGAAGTTGTGCTCGTATACTTGCTCACCAGCAACGTTGTAGTGGCCGTAGCGCTCGGTTTCGGCGCGGAACGGGCGAATCATCTGGGAGTGGCAGCCCACGCAGCCTTCGCGGCGGTAGATGTCTCGACCTTCCAGCTCCAGCGCGCTTAGCGGGCGCAGCCCCTCCACGGGCTCCGTCGTATCCTTTTGAAAGAACAGTGGCACAACTTCGGCCAGGCCGCCAAAGCTGATCGCAACCAGGATCAAGACGGCGAGTAGGCCAACGTTCTTTTCGACAATCTCATGTTTCATTGGTCTGAACTTCCCCGGTTTAAGCGGCTTGTGGTGCCGAGTAGCTGATGGCTTCACGACGCTTGACGGTCATGTACACGTTGAACGCCATAATCAGCATGCCGGTTACCCAGAAAAGGCCGCCAATCATGCGGACAATGTAGCCGGGGCCGCTGGCTTCAACAGACTCCACGAAGGTGTACATCAGCGTGCCGTCGGCGTTGATGGCGCGCCACATCAGGCCCTGCATGATGCCGTTGACCCACATGGCGGCGATGTACAGTACGGTACCGATGGTGGCCAGCCAGAAGTGCACGGCGATCAGGCTGACGGAGTACATTTCGGTGCGACCGAAGACCCGCGGGATCAGGTGGTACATGGAGCCGATGGTGATCATGGCTACCCAGCCAAGTGCGCCAGCGTGTACGTGCCCAATGGTCCAGTCGGTGTAGTGCGACAGCGCGTTGACGGTCTTGATCGCCATCATCGGGCCTTCAAAGGTCGACATGCCGTAGAACGACAGAGCTACTACCAGGAAGCGCAGCGTTGGGTCGGTGCGCAGCTTATGCCAAGCGCCTGACAGGGTCATCATGCCGTTGATCATGCCACCCCAGGAAGGTGCCAGCAGAATGATCGACATAATCATACCCAGTGACTGCGCCCAGTTGGGCAGCGCGGTGTAGTGCAGGTGGTGAGGACCTGCCCACATGTAGATCATGATCAACGCCCAGAAGTGGACGATAGACAGACGGTAGGAGTAGATCGGACGCTCTGCCTGCTTCGGTACGAAGTAGTACATCATGCCCAAGAAACCTGCGGTCAAGAAGAAGCCGACCGCATTATGGCCATACCACCACTGCACCATGGCGTCGACAGCACCTGCGTAAATCGAGGTGGAGTACATAGGCGTGACGGGAAGTGCGGCGTTATTAACAATGTGTAGAACGGCAACGGTCAGAATAAACGCAGCAAAGAACCAGTTCGCCACATAAATGTGCGACGTGGTGCGTTTCTTAATCGTCATTAAGAAAACGATCGCATAGCTGATCCATACTACCGCCAGCAGTATATTGATCGGCCACTCAAGCTCTGCGTACTCTTTAGTAGTGGTGTAGCCCAGCGGCAACGTTACTACTGCAGACAGGATGACCGCTTGCCACCCCCAAAAGGTAAACGCTGCGAGCTTGTCAGAGAACAGCCGTGTCTGACAGGTTCGCTGTACGACGTAGTAGGACGTCGCAAAAAGCGCTGAGCCACCAAAGGCGAAGATAACGGCGTTAGTATGTAACGGACGCAGGCGCCCGAAGCTAGTCCAAGGTAGGCCGAGGTTCAGCTGCGGCCAGACCAGTTGGGAGGCAAGGATAACGCCAAGCGCCATACCTACGATGCCCCACACAACGGTCATAATCGCGAACTGCCGAACCACCTTGTAATTGTAGGTCGGGTGTTCCAATGCTGTGCTCATTTCATGTTCCCATCGAACGCGGTTAGGGGGTAACCCGTGGCATTTTGCACGGATGCGGCCACCCGCTTGATGATGCAGGTCAAGATCCGGCCTAGATTCTATCGCAGCCGCGCCCTAAGCTGAACACGCCAATGGATGTAACGTTGAATTATTAGGAGGGCTGAGTGTCCTATTACGCTGATCTTGGGTTTGAGGCCATCACCCCAGAGACGTTGCGTGAACGCACCGCCAGCCCCGCTGTTCAGCGGTTTCTCGTGGAAGGGGTTGGCCCGGTGAGCGTCTCGGGCATCCCCGAGCTGGGGCGAATTCTGCTAGCCCATGGCGCCGGGGCAGGCCACCTATCCGAGTTTATGCGGCAATTTGCCGCGGTGCTGGCCAGTGAGAGGCTACAAGTGTGGGCGATCGATTTCCCCTATATGCAGCAGATGAGCGAGGAAGCAAAGCGCCGGCCTCCGCCACCCGTCAAGAAAACGCTGGAACACTTTGCTGCTTGGTATGACCTGCTGTCGTCATGCAGTGGTTCGCCTTTGTGGGTTGGGGGTAAATCCATGGGCGGGCGTGTGGCATCGCTCTTTGCTAGCCAGCATCGCTGTGCAGGTGTCATTGCGGCAGGCTATCCGTTTCACCCACCCAAAAAGCCTGACTCTCTTCGCACCGATCATTTTCCTGACATCTCTATGCCTATGCTGATTCTGCAAGGTGAGCGTGATCCGTTTGGCTCTCGTGATGAGGTGGCCCACTACGCTTTACCTGACTCCCTACACGTTCATTGGCTAACCGATGGCGACCATGATTTTAAGCCACGACGAAGTTCTGGAGTAAATCAGCAAGTTTTGATTGACGAAGCAGCCATAGTTGCGGCATCCTTCGTCCGCGCTCAGTTAGCGGTTGCCGCGAGAACGTGCAGCACGCTGGTTTAAATCAAAAATTTAAACACAACGTGTTGACATTCCAAGAGGCTTCTGTAGAATGCAGCGCCACGTGACCAGCGGGTGGTTAGCTCAGTTGGGAGAGCACCAGCCTTACAAGCTGGGGGTCACTGGTTCGAACCCAGTACCACCCACCATTTATTTGGTGCCCTGGAAACGTGATGCAGTAACTGATGTATATGCGGACCGGTAGTTCAGTTGGTTAGAATGCCGGCCTGTCACGCCGGAGGTCGCGAGTTCGAGTCTCGTCCGGTCCGCCATCATTATGTTTATCTGCATACTTAGTTATCGCTATTCGGACCGGTAGTTCAGTCGGTTAGAATGCCGGCCTGTCACGCCGGAGGTCGCGAGTTCGAGTCTCGTCCGGTCCGCCACGATAAATTAATAAGTAGTTATATTGATAAGCGATAAGCTTTCAATATCCCGGGTGGTTAGCTCAGTTGGGAGAGCACCAGCCTTACAAGCTGGGGGTCACTGGTTCGAACCCAGTACCACCCACCATTCAGTTTCACATTTATGCGCCTCTGAACCGCTTAAATTGTCTGTTGAATGGTTATGTGTCTTACAGTGGACCGGTAGTTCAGTCGGTTAGAATGCCGGCCTGTCACGCCGGAGGTCGCGAGTTCGAGTCTCGTCCGGTCCGCCATTAAGCACCTGTCGGCAGTCATTAAGATAAAGCCGAAAAAATTCCAAAAAAGCCCGAATCATAGATTCGGGCTTTTTTATTGCGTGTACATAACACGCTAACAGCACCGTGCAGTCAATGAGCTGCACGGTGCTGTTACTTGCTTTTGTTACTTACTATGGAAGTGTTAGGCGATTGCGCTGACGCCTGCTTTGGCAATTTGCACGTCTTGATCTGGCTTGACGCCAGAGATGCCAACAGCGCCGACGACTTGGCCATCCACGATGATCGGCACGCCGCCAGATAGCAGACCCTGTAGCGGCGCAGAGACAAACGCCGTGCGGCCACCGTTAATCATCTCTTCAAACACTTGGGTCTCTTTACGACCCAGGGCCGCGCTACGCGCTTTTTGGGTAGCGACATCGGCGCTGAACGGGGCAGCACCGTCTAAACGGCGCAGTGCCAGCAGGTGGCCGCCATCGTCGGTGACGGCGATGGTGACCGGCCAGCTGTTGTTGTCAGCTTCTTTCTGTGCGGCGTCGAGGACTTGGATAACGTCGGCTTGGCCTAAAACAGCTTTGGTTTGCATCAAAGGATCCTTCTTATCATAGGGATTAAAGCGCTGCGCCCAACCGTTAATACGTTGTGAAAGCGCAGCGAGTGTACAGGGTTATACCAGGGCAGCGTCTACGACTTCTACCCAGTGGCGTACCGGCGTGCGGTTGGCGCTGGCGAGATGGGTCTGACAGCCGATGTTGGCGGTCACAATCACCTCAGGGTTGCCTGCTTCTAGCGCATTCAGCTTGTTATCGCGCAGCTGGGTGGCGAGCTCTGGCTGTGTGACCGAGTAGGTGCCTGCCGAGCCGCAGCACAGGTGGGCATCTTTCACGGGCGTGAGTGCAAAGCCGAGTTTGCTAAGCACGCCTTCCACTGCGCCGTTGAGCTTCTGGGCGTGCTGCAGCGTGCAGGGGCAGTGGAACGCTAAACGCTGGTGCTCTTTAAGCTGCAGCGCTTCCAGCGGCTCGTCGCGCAGTATTTCGACGATATCCTTTGCCAGTGCGCTGACTTTTTTGGCCTTTTCAGCGTAGGCGGGGTCGTCCTTGAGCATGTTGGCATACTCTTTGACGAAGGCGCCGCAGCCGCTGGCGGTTTGCACGATGGCTTCCGCGCCCTGCTCGATTTGCGGCCACCAGGCATCAATATTGGCGCGCATCCGCTCGCGGCCCGCCTCTTGGGCATTGAGGTGAAAGTCGATAGCACCACAGCAGCCAGCTTCACTAATCGGTGTGACGCTAATGCCCAGACGGTCAAGCAGGCGCGCCGTGGCTGCATTGGTGTTGGGCGACAGGCCTGGCTGCACGCAGCCTTCCAGGATCAGCACCTTGCGGGCATGGCGCTGGCTGTCGGGTCGCTGGCCTGCATCGACCGGTGCGGGCGGCATTTTGCTACGCAGTTTGCCGGGCACTAGAGGCTTGAAGGTTTGCCCCAGGGCCAGCAGCGCTTTGAAGCGTTTCGGGTCGACCAGCATTTTGCGCAGCGCATAGCGCTGAGCGCGTTCTGCCGCTGAACGCGGCACACGACGGTCGATCTCCGCACGGCCAATATCCAGCAGCTTGTGATACTCCACGCCGGAGGGGCAGGTGGTTTCGCAGTTGCGGCAGGTTAGGCAGCGGTCTAGGTGCAGGCGAGTCTCTTCGGTGACTTGGTCATCGTCATCGCGGCTCTCCAGCAGCTCTTTCATCAAGTAGATACGCCCGCGAGGCCCGTCTCGCTCATCGCCCAGTAGCTGGTAAGTGGGGCAGGTGGCGTTACAAAAGCCACAGTGCACACAGGTACGTAGAATGCGCTCGGCTTCCTGAATATGCGGTTTTTGGCGGTCGGCATCGGTAAAGTGCGTCTGCATGTCAGCTCTCCTGATTAAAATGCCGCATAAAGACGACCAGGGTTGAAAATGCCGTGGGCATCCAGCTCGGCCTTCAGGTTGCGGTGGTACTTCTCGACCACAGCATTCAGCGGAGTAAACGGTGACTCCGCGCCCCCTTGGGCATGCGGGGTGTAGCAGGTAGCGTGGCCACCCGCCTTCTGGCATTCATCGCGCAGCGTGTCTGCGGGTAGTGCGGTTTTCACCCAGCGTTGGCTGCCGCCCCAATCATAGAAGATATCGCTTTCCTCAACGGCGAGCTCTAGCGCTGGGGTATGGGGCGGTAGCGAGAGGCGCCACAGTGCTTGCCCTTCATTGAGGCTGAAAAAGCCATGCTGCTGGTCACGCAGCTGTTGCCAGAAATCCGCAGACAGTTCTTCACCGCCTAGGCGCTCTTTCGTGGCCTTGACGGAGCTTTCGCCGCCTTCCAGCCGAATAAACAGCTCACCTGCGTGCCATGCCGCAGCGGTAATAGGCAGCGGCTGGCGGCCAAGCTCAGAGAGCTTCGCTAAGGCATCTTGCAAGCCCATTTCAAGGCGCAGGCTGTGGCTGGCGGTGGGAATGGGCAGCACCTTAAACGAGATATCGGCCAGCACGCCCAGCGTGCCCTGGGCACCTGCCATCATTCGGGACAGGTCATAGCCGGCCACGTTTTTCATCACTTCGCCGCCAAAGCGCAGCAGTTTGCCCTCTTGGGTGATCACCCGGGTGCCCAGCACGAAATCCCTGGCAGCCCCGGCCCAGGGGCGTCGGGGGCCGGACATGCCGGTGGCCACCGCACCGCCAATGGTGCTGGCTTCGCCAAAGATCGGTGGCTCGAAAGGCAGCATCTGATGCTTCTCGGCAAGTGCTGCGTTCAGCGTGTCAAGCCGTGTGCCGGCCCGCACGGTCACCACCAACTCCACGGGGTCGTAGGAGACGATGCCGCGATGGGGCGCGACATTGAGCTCCGCGCCTTCTACCGGGCGGCCATAGAAAGCCCGGGTGTTTCCCGCCACGATGCGTAGCGGGGTGCGCTCGGCGTAGGCGCTGCGCACCTGTTCGCACAGTTCAGCGGCGATATCCTGGTCAGCGTGTATCGCTAGTTCGGTCATGGTCGGTCCTTGTGGCATCAGAAGCGTGGCAGTTCCGGATGCGGTAACTCGTTATTATGCACATGCATCGCGCCAAATTCGGCACAGCGCGCCAGGGTGGGAATGTTTTTCCCTGGGTTGAGCAGCCGTTTGGGGTCGAACGCCGCTTTCAGCGCGTGGAAGACCGTCAGCTCATCGGGCTGGAACTGGCTGCACATCTGGTTGATTTTTTCGCGACCTACGCCATGCTCGCCAGTAATCGAGCCACCGGCGGCCACGCATAGCTCCAGGATCTTGCCGCCTACGTCTTCCGCCAGGGCAAGCTGACCCTCTTTGTTGGCATCGAACAGGATCAGCGGGTGCATATTGCCGTCACCCGCGTGGAAGACGTTGGCCACGGGCAGGCCGCTCTCTTCTGAAAGTGCGGCAATGCCTTTCAACACGCGCGGCAGCTCGCGGCGGGGAATCGTGCCATCCATGCAGTAGTAGTCCGGCGACATGCGGCCTACGGCAGGGAAGGCATTCTTGCGCCCGGCCCAGAACTTGGCGCGCTCGGCTTCGTCGCGTGCCTGTTGAATGTTAGTGGCTCCGGCCTTTTCCAGTACGCGGCGCACGGTCTCGCAGTCGTCGTCCACGTCGGCTTCCACACCATCCAGCTCACAGAGCAGAATGGCTTCGGCCTCCACGGGGTAGCCTGCCTTGATGAAATCTTCCGCCGCTTTGATGGCGAGCTTATCCATCATTTCCAGGCCGCCGGGGATAATGCCTGCGGCAATGATATCGCCCACCGCGCGGCCCGCTTTTTCCACATCATCGAAGCTGGCCATCAATACCTTGGCGGTTTGTGGCTTGGGCAGCAGCTTTACGGTGATTTCCGTGACCACCCCAAGCATGCCTTCTGAACCGTTCATCAAAGCCAGAAGGTCGAAACCGGGGGCATCCAGGGCTTCAGAGCCCAGCGTCATGTGCTCGCCTTCAATGGTCAGGACATCCACGCGCATGACGTTATGCACGGTAAGACCATACTTCAGACAGTGCACGCCACCTGCATTTTCAGCCACGTTGCCGCCAATCGAGCAGGCAATTTGTGAGGAGGGGTCGGGGGCGTAGTAGAGCCCGTAAGGGGCGGCCGCCTCGGAAATGGCAAGGTTGCGCACCCCAGGCTGAACGCGGGCAATGCGCGCGTCGGGGTCAACGCTGATGATCTGGTTGAACCGCGACATAACCAGCAGCACGCCCTGCTCAAGCGGCAGTGCGCCGCCGGAAAGGCCGGTGCCTGCGCCCCGGGTCACCACGGGTACGCCCAGTGCATGGCAGCGCTTTAACAGGCCTTCGACCTGTTCCAACGTTTCCGGCAGGGCCACCAACATGGGCAGCACGCGATAGGCGGCGAGGCCATCGCACTCGAAAGGACGTAAATCCTCCTCACGATGCAATAGCGTCAAAGAGGGGACAGCGCCTTGCAGGTCGCTGAGTACGTCAGCTTTATCACGGTGGACAAGCTCGCCATCGAGGCGCTCGTCGAAAAGGATATTCATGTTAACTCCTATGGATGAGGAGGATAGATGGCTATCTAATCACTTTATGGAAAATACTTCCATAACGTATGAGTAGTTTTGGAATTGTTTTTCATAAAGTGCTTGAGGAGTGGTCGGTCAGGTAAAATACATCTTTTTAATATAGTGCTGGGTAGCCCTAGGGCTACCCAGCCGTTCCTACCGTGAGGTGAAGCTACTTTTTTACATCAACGGATCTGTCACCCCTAAAACATAAAACGCAATCATCGCGATAACGCCAGCGAATACCAGGTAGTAGATGGTTGGGATGATCGTTTTACGAATGGTGGTGCCCTCGCGGCCGAGTAGGCCGACGGTAGCAGACGCCGCCACCACGTTGTGAATCGCGATCATGTTACCTGCCGCAGCACCAACGGCTTGCAGTGCGACCATCATGGCCGTGGAGAGCCCAAGCGTTTCGGCCACGCTAAACTGGAACTCCGCCAGCATTAGGTTAGACACCGTGTTGGAGCCTGCAATAAAGGCGCCCATGGCCCCCACCGCGGGGGCAAAGAACGGGTAGATGCCGCCCACACCGTTAGCCACCGCTTGCGCCATCATGACGGGCATCGAGACCAGATCCGCGCCGTTGACGCCGGAGTTGATCAGGATACGTACCATAGGCACAGTGAAGATCAGGACGAAGCCCGCACCAAAAATGGTTTTGGTCGACTCGGATACTGCAGCGCTTAGCTGGCGCGGGTTCATGCGGTGCAGGAAGTAGGTCACCAGCACGACCGCTAGGATGATACCGCCGGGCAGGTAGAGAGGCTGGATGCCACCGCTCACGCCTGCTTCGCCGAAGATATTGGCCCAGTTCAGGTTGATGGAGGTTAACGCAGCTTTGAGCGGCTCGATGGTGCGTGAGGCTACCAGGAACAGAGCGAGCAGTACGTAAGGCACCCAACCTTTAAAGGTCGACATCGGTGCTTTACCGGCCACATCGTCAAGCTTGATTTGCAGGTTGCCGATCCACTCATCCGGCCAAGCGGTCGATTCTGGGAAGTCCCAGGTATCTTTGGGCAGCAGGAAGCCTTTACGTGCAGCAGGCACCACAATCGCTAAGCCCACCATCGCGCCAATCATGGAAGGGAATTCCGGCCCAAGCAGCACGCCCACCAGCATGTAAGGCACCACGAAAGAGATACCCGTGAAGATGGCGAATGGTGCAATCGAGAGCCCCTCTTTCCAAGAGCGGTTGGCACCGAAGAAGCGCACCATTACCAGTACGAGGATTAGCGGCATCAAAATACCCACGATACCGTGGGTGATCGCCACCGAACTGGTCACCTGCTGGAAAAACACGTCCCAAGTAGAGCCGTTCGCTTCTAGCTGCGCGGTAATGTCGGCACGGTTTAAGCCGCTACCCACACCCACCACAACAGGCGTACCCACGGCGCCAAACGACACTGGCGTGGATTGGATCATCATACCCACGACCACCGCCGCCAGAGCCGGGAAGCCCAGCGCTACCATTAGTGGCGCTGCCACGGCAGCGGGCGTACCGAAACCGGACGCGCCTTCGATGAAGCAGCCAAACAGCCAAGCAACAATCAGCGCCTGTACGCGACGGTCTGGGCTAATGCCCGAAAAGCCGTTACGAATGGCAGTAATACCGCCCGAGTGCTTTAGCGTGTTGAGCAGCAAGATAGCGCCGAAGATAATCCACAGCAGGCCAGCAGTTTGGATGAGGCCCTGTACAGTGGATGCCGCTACGCGGCTAAACGACATATCCCATGCGGTTAGACCAATAATGGCTGCCGTAAGGAAGACAATCGGCATCGCTATTTTGGCAGGAAGTTTAAAGCCTATGAGCAAAATCCCAGCCAGCAATAGCGGCAGAAATGCCAGTAGAGCGAGTATAGTTTCATTCATGGGAGGAACGGCCCCTTGTTATTGATTTGGTATGCTCCGCGAAAGCCAACGTGTCATTTCAATGATAGTTGGGTCAGCGTGAAAGATACGGTTAGGCGGGCAGAATGACTACATTGGAAAATTGGTCTTACCAGTTGACGTGGGCCGTTTTGAGCATAATTTAAGCGGTCGTTTTAATTTAACGTGTTGTTTTTAAGATGTTTTAAACATTGTATCAGAGTGTTAATACAGCAACAGTCATTAGACTAATAGACAGTGCAGCAGGCCTTCGCGCGGTGGGTTACGAACGTCGCTTGTGTCGCTAACCACTTAGACTCACTGTAGGTGGCGGATTGACCCCTGTAAAAAAGGAGAACTAACAATATGGCAATAACACTTTATGACCTGTGCGGCCGTGATGAGCGCCTACGCTTTTCGCCTTATTGCTGGCGGGTACGTATGGCGCTTGCCCATAAAGGGTTGGACTACACAACAGTAGCCTGGCGTTTCCAAGAAAAAGAGGCGCTGGCGTTTGCCAACTACGACAAAGTACCCGTGTTGACCGATGGCGACACGGTAGTGACCGATAGCTTCGAGATCATGCGCTATCTGGACCGCGCCTACCCCGAAGCCCCGGTGCTGGGCGAGGGTGTAAGCCTTCAGCGCGTGATGTTTTTTAAACAGCTGGTAGAGCGAAGCATTACGCCTGCGCTGTTCAAGATTGTGGTGTTGGATCTCCTAGAGGCGATTCACCCTGATGACCGCGCTTACTTCCGTAAAACCCGGGAGGCGCGTTTTGGCGCTACCTTAGAAGCCGTCAGCAATCCGGAGCAGGGGCGTCAGCAGCTTAAACAGGCACTGGTACCGGTAAGCGCTCAACTGAAAGAGAGTCTATTTTTGGATGGTGAAACGCCCAGTGGTGCGGATTACTTGCTGTTTGGCAGCATGATGTGGGCCTATACCGTTTCTACCGAGCCGCTCGTGGAAGAAAGTGACCCTGTAGCAGCGTGGTTTGCGCGTATGCTAGAGGTGCATGATGCAGCTGCTGGCCAAGCCATGACGATTCGTGATCTATAACAGGTAAGGCGGCCATGGCCGCCTTACACCCACAGGCAACACTAACGGCGTAGTCCGTTAGTGTGAAAGGAGATGGCAATGATTGACCTGTATTACTGGACAACCCCGAATGGCCATAAAATCTCCATCATGCTTGAAGAGGCAAAGCTGGCTTACCGTGTTAAGCCCGTTAACATTGGCCGCGGCGAGCAGTTTGACCCTGAGTTTCTAACCATTGCTCCTAATAACCGCATTCCCGCCATTGTTGACCACTCCCCCCAAGACGGCGGCCAGCCGATGGCGCTGTTTGAGTCAGGTGCGATTCTTGAATATCTCGCCGATAAGACAGGGCAATTTCTGCCAGCAGAAGGGCGAGAACGCTATGTGGTACTGCAGTGGCTGCACTGGCAGGTGGGTGGGCTTGGCCCTATGGCGGGCCAGAACCATCACTTTTGCCACTACGCACCGCAGAAAATTGAGTACGCCATAGAGCGCTATGTACGCGAGACCAACCGGCTCTACAGCGTGCTGGATCAACGACTCTCTCAGCAGCATTATGTTGGCGGCGACCGCTACTCCATTGCGGATATGGCGATCTACCCCTGGATTGTGCCCTGGGAGAAGCAGCGTCAAACCTTGGAAGAGTTCCCCGATCTTGAACGCTGGTTTGAAGAGGTATCGCAACGTCCTGCTGTACGAAAAGCGTACGCATTAGTCGAGGATATTAACCCGCAAGCAGGCGTTGTTATGGATGATGAAGCCCGTAAGCACCTGTTCGGTAACCGTTAAAAAAGCCGTTGCGTTATGTTCGGTGAGCGTTAGATAAGCTGAGCATGCAGCATGATGAAAAAATCATGTTGCGCTGCACAAAAAGCGCTGCTAGCTTGGGTGTAATACAGTCATTGCCAACCATCGGCCACCTGCTGGGTATGCCGATTCGCTAGCTAACCCAAGGAGATTGCGTAATGAACAAGGCTACAGAGAAAACCAACCAGCAGTTTGACTCCGTTTTTGTATCACCGATGCGCTCTTATACGCTCGCAGCGTTGGATTATTATGAGCAACTGGTCAGCGCCCAAATTGATGCGGCTCGCGCTTACTCTGATATGACCATTTCCCAAGCGCGTACTTGGCTAGATGTGAAAGATGCAGATAGCTTCAAGAAGGCGATGGAGAGCCAGCAAAAAACTGCTGCCGATCTGATGGAGCGCATGAAAGGCGACTCTGAAAAAGTCACTTCTATCAGCCAGGGCTTCATGCAAGACAGCCAGAAAATGGCCGAAGAAACGACCAAGAAAGCGGTAGAGACTGCCAAGCAGTAATTATCCCGCTTGAGTGAAAAAATGCCGCGCCCAGAACCGAATCTGGGCGCGGCATTTTTGTCGAGATGACGCAAAGATTACCGTGATGCTTCGTCAGCACGGGCCCGAAGCCGGAAGCGTGCAATACGAATAATTTGTTGAATCGCGGTTTCACGCTCTTGGGCCAAGCCGTTCTCCAAACGCTCTTCGAATGCCGCGAGGATGTCGTAGCGGTTCAGCCCTTTCACCGCAATGACGAATGGAAAGCCAAATTTCTCTTTATAGGCCGCGTTGAGCTGCTCAAAGTGGGCAAATTCCTCGGGCGAGCACTGGTCGAGCCCTGCGCCTGCCTGCTCGCTGGTGGAGTCGTGCGTCAATTCTCCCGCCAGTGCGGCCTTACCCGCTAGATCGGGGTGGGCCCGAATAACGGCAATCTGCTGCTCGGGCGTTGCCTGTCGCAGCATCAAACCCATCAGTTCGGCCAGTGCGTCAGGGGTGTCATGTTCTGGACGCAAGCCCTGCTGCCAAGCAGCCTCTGCCACCCAGGGCGAGTGCTCATACACATCGCCATAGTGGGAAACGAAGTCTTCCAGGCTGCACTGGCTGGGGGCAGGGAATAGCGTGAGTGGGGTAGCGGTCGGCACAAAAACTCTCCAGGCGTGCGAAAAGGGAAATGCTGTATACAATAAATAGCATCAACGGTACTCTTTGACCAATAGGTCAAGCTCTACACATACCCTCCATCCATAACACCAACAACCCCGCCAATGTAAGGAGTGACGATGGGACGCTTAACTACCCACGTGCTGGATACCGCCAAAGGACAGCCCGGCCAAGGCATTACCATTGAGGTTTTTCGGCTAGCGGACGGCAGCCGCGAGCATTTAGGCACCACCGTCACTAATAGCGATGGCCGCTGCGATGCCCCCATTTTAAAAGGCGATGCGCTAACGCCAGGCGAGTATGAGCTTGTGTTCCACGCTGGAGACTATCTGCGCGCTCAAGGGGTAGAAGCCGCTGAACCGCGCTTTTTAGACGTTATTCCGCTGCGCTTCGGCGTGGCCGATGCAAGCCAGCACTATCATGTACCGTTGCTGCTTTCGCCCTACGGCTACTCCACTTACCGTGGTAGCTAAGAGGACTAGGCATGCAAGCGTATATCATCGAGTTTGTGAATCTACTGCTGCGCTGGTTACACGTGATCGCAGCGATTGCATGGATCGGCGAGTCGATCTACTTCGTGATGCTGGATAACGGCCTGCGCACTCCCAAAGCCGCTGAAGATCGTGAAAAGGGTGTTTTTGGCGAGATGTGGGCTGTACATGGTGGCGGTTTCTATCATAACCAGAAATATGCCACGGCCCCGGCCAAGCTGCCCAACGACCTGCACTGGTCGTTCTGGAAAGCCTATACGACGTGGCTATCGGGTTTTGCGCTGTTCGTCATTCTCTACATGGTGAACCCCGGTTTCTACTTAGTGAACCCGGACAGCAACTGGGCCTGGGCGGCTAACCTTACCGGTTGGCAGGCCAATCTGCTGGCGCTTGGGTTCCTGCTAGGCGGCTGGGTGGTTTATAACGAGCTATGTAAGCGCATCAGCCCCAACATGGAGCGCGATGGACTGCTGAGTATTGCCGTAGCGGTGATGATGGTGGTGGTGGCCTACTTAAGCACCCAGATGTTTACTGGGCGGGCGGCATTTCTGCTCACCGGCGCGGTAATGGCCACGGCTATGTCGGCCAACGTCTTTTTCTGGATCATTCCCGGCCAGCGCCGCATGGTGAAAGCCATGAAGGCGGGCGAGGCTCCCAACCCACTAGACGGCAAGCGCGGCAAGCAGCGTTCGGTGCACAACACCTACTTCACGCTCCCCGTGGTGCTGCTGATGGTGAGTAATCACTACTCCTTTATCTACGCCCACGAGCTCTCTTGGGTGGTAATGGTGCTGTTTATCTTTGCCGGAGCGCTGATTCGTCAGTTCTTTGTACTGATGCATGCCGGTAAAATTCAGCCTGCCTACCCTGCGGTAGGCGTTGGGCTGATTTTGCTCGCGTTCTGGGTGGCCGCGCCCAGTCCACGTGCCGCCGTAGAAGGCGCTGGCGGAGCGCCCACGCAAGCGCAGATATCAGGGCTCATTGAACAGCACTGCACCCAGTGCCATGCCCGCAACCCTGAACATGCCGGTTTCTCCGCGCCGCCTGCAGGCTATGCCTTTGATAGCTGGGACGATATTCTTGGTCACAAAGCGCACATCCAGCAGGTTGTTGGCAGTCGCTACATGCCACTGGGTAATATCACCAACATGAGTGATGAAGAGCGCGATATCATTGCGGCCTGGGGTGAGTAATTAGAGTCGCAGACAGGAGACACTATGAGTGATGCGCAGGCGGCGTTAAAACGGAGGCCTTCTGACAAAGAGGGCGATGAGCGCCACGAAGCGATTTACCGGTCAGTGAGCGATGCCATTGTGGAGCAGCGCCTTAAGCCCGGCGCTCGGCTGCGTGAAGATGCGCTAGCGGAAGTATTCGGTATTAGCCGCACGGGGATTCGTAAAATCCTCCAGCGGCTGGCGCTGGAGCAGCTCGTTACCTTAACCCCGCGTCGTGGGGCCAGCGTAACGCGTCCCACTGCCGATGAAGCGAAAGACGTGTTCGATGCCCGCCAGCTGATCGAGTGCGGGCTAATGCCCGATGTGGCCAGGCGAATGAACGCCGCGGCGGCAGCGGAGCTTCGCGACATGGCACGTGAGGAACGCCAAGCTCTACGCAGCGGCCAGCAGAGTGTGGCGATTCGTCTTTCGGCGGATTTTCACGTGCGTCTCGCGCAGCTTTCCGGCAACGCCACCCTGGCGGAATTCGTTGAACGCCTCTGCTCGCGCTCATCGCTGATCCTCGCCGTTTACGGCCAGCGCGGCCACCTAGGCTGCGAATCCCACGACCACGATGACCTGATTGGCTACCTGGAAACCGGCAACGGCGAGCGTGCCAAAGCCTTTATGAGCCGCCACCTCAAAGCCATCGAAGCCTCGCTCTCCATGGTTGAAGAGGAAGAGAATGTACCGGATCTGCAGCAGATTTTTGGTGTTTAGCGACGACGCATCTGCTCAACTGTAATATTTTCTATATTGTATACAAAAATAGAGCGCTTTTCTGCGATGCGCAAGCCCTTTCATGCGATGGGTTGGCGTTCGTAGAGTTGACCAAGTGTTCAGGTTTCAATGGGTTAGCGCGCTATTACGCCTAAAATCGTCGTTATCTCAACTAATTAGCCCTGAGTCGAATTGCGATGGTTGTTCAAAATGGCTGTTTTGTATACAAACTAAAACGCTCTGCCTCTGTTAAGGAGCCTGTTCATGACCTCTCATTACCCCCGCGATTTAATCGGCTATGGTCGCACGCCGCCCCACGCTAACTGGCCAGGCAAGGCCAAGATCGCCGTTCAATTTGTGCTTAATTATGAGGAGGGCGGCGAGAACTGTGTGCTGCACGGTGATTCAGGCTCGGAGCAGTTTTTGTCCGAGATTATTGGCGCGGCCAGCTATCCAGACCGCCATTTGAGCATGGAATCCATCTACGAGTACGGCTCCCGCGCTGGCGTGTGGCGTATTCTGCGCGAGTTCGAGCGCCGCGGGTTGCCGCTCACCGTATTTGGGGTAGCGATGGCGCTAGAGCGCCACCCGGACGTGGCCCAGGCGTTTAAAGAGCTTGGCCATGAAGTGGCGTGCCACGGCTACCGTTGGATTCACTACCAAGAAACTCCTGAGCATGTCGAGCGCGAACATCTGCAAAAAGCCATGGAGATCTTCCAGCGCTTGTACGGTGAAAAGCCTGAAGGCTGGTACACCGGGCGCGATAGCCCCAATACGCGCCGTTTAATTCTGGACGAAGGTGGTTTCCTTTACGACAGCGATTACTACGGCGACGACCTACCGTTCTGGACCAAGGTGAGCGATAGCCAGGGGGCTGAGCATAACCACCTGATCGTGCCTTACACCTTAGATACCAACGACATGCGCTTTGCTGCTCCGCAAGGTTTCAATACGGCGGACCACTTCTTTACCTACCTGCGCGACGCCTTTGATGTACTGTACGCCGAAGGGGAAGAAGCGCCGAAGATGCTCTCAATTGGTATGCACTGCCGTTTGTTGGGCCGCCCGGGGCGCTTCCGCGCACTGCAGCGCTTCTTAGACCATATTGAAGCCCACGACCGAGTGTGGGTAGCACGCCGGGTGGATATCGCCCGCCACTGGGCGGAGCATCATCCGGCACCGACTCGTTAAAAGGCAGCATCATAATGAATAAAACGACTTACTACGCCCCCTCCGGCGGTCACCCGCCGCAAACCCAACTCACCGCTGACCGTGCGGTTTTTACCGAAGCCTATGCACTGATTCCTAAAGGCGTGATGCGCGATATCGTGACCAGCAACTTGCCGTTTTGGGAGGGCACTCGGTTGTGGGTGCTAGCGCGGCCGCTGTCGGGATTTGCGGAAACCTTCTCCCAGTACATCATGGAAGTGCAGCCGGAAGGCGGTAGTGATAAGCCTGAGCTAGACCCCCAGGCGGAAGGCGTGTTGTTTATTGTGCAGGGTGAGTTAACGCTCACTTTAGCGGGCGAGCGTCATACGATGGGGCCGGGTGGCTACGCGTTTATTCCACCTGGCAGCCACTGGCAGGTGCGCAATGAAACCCGCGAGCCGGTGCGTTTCCACTGGGTGCGCAAAGCCTACGAGTATGTAGAAGGTCTGGAAGTGCCCAAAGCCTTCGTGACCAATGAGCAGGAGATCGCACCGATCGAAATGCCGGGCACCGAAGGTCGCTGGGCCACGACGCGTTTTGTCGACCCCAACGACGTGCGCCACGATATGCACGTCAATATCGTTACCTTTCAGCCGGGTGGCGTGATTCCGTTTGATGAAACCCACGTGATGGAACATGGCCTCTACGTACTTGAAGGCAAAGCGGTGTACCACTTGAACCAGCAATGGGTCGAAGTGGAAGCGGGCGACTTTATGTGGCTACGCGCCTTCTGCCCTCAGGCGTGCTACGCCGGTGGCCCTGGCCCGTTCCGCTACCTGTTGTACAAAGACGTTAACCGCCATGCGGCGCTCAAAATCTGAGTTGGGAAGCCCACCATAACTAATACTCGTTAGGATGATGCTATGTTAAATCTGACGGCAAAACCGCTGACGGCGGAGGCGTTTGTGCCCTTTGGTGACGTCATCGATGCCCGCACCTCCGCATCGTTCCCGATTAACGCCGGGCGCACCCAGCGCCATCACGATCTCGCCAAGGTAGAAACCCTCGGCGACAACGCTCGAACGCTGATCAATATTTTTGTCAGCCAGCCAGTGACGCTGCCGCTCAATCTCACGTTTTTAGAGCGCCACCCCCAGGGCAGTCAGGCGTTTATGCCGCTGCATCAGGAGCGCTTTATTGTGGTGGTGGCACCACCTGGCGACACCATTGCGCCAAATGAGGTGCAGGCGTTTGTCACCGACGGCCGCCAAGGGGTGAACTACCACGCCGGTACTTGGCACGCGATTCAGTCGGTGCTGGAGCGCGAAGGGGAATTCCTGGTGGTGGATCGCGGTGGGGATGGCAATAACTGTGACGAATATCCCCTGGCTGTTACCGTCACTTTAGCGGAATAGCCCACCGCAAGTGCATGCGAGTGTCATCTTGGTTGGGTTATGCTGATAAGCTGACACTCCACTCTATATGAACGGTTAGGACATTTATGAGCGCAAACACCCATATCCCCCTTCGTCGTACCAAAATTGTCGCGACCCTCGGCCCCGCCAGCGACCGTGAAGGCGTGCTGGAAGCCATGTTGAAGGCGGGGGTGGATGTGGTCCGCTTGAACTTTTCCCACGGCACGGCCGACGACCATCGTCGCCGCCTTGCCCGTGTGCGTGAAATCGCCGCTCAGCTAGGCCGCAGCGTGGCCGCGCTAGGTGATTTGCAAGGCCCCAAAATTCGCGTTGCCCGCTTTAAAGAGGGGGCGGTTTATCTAGAAGAGGGCCAGCCGTTTGTACTGGATATGGCCATGGACAGTGATGCCGGTGATATCCACGGCGTCGGCTGCGATTACAAAACCCTGGTGGATGATGTAACTGCGGGCGACCGCCTACTGCTGGATGATGGCCGCGTGGTGCTGGATGTTACCCGTGTAGAGGGCAAGCAGGTACACACCGAGGTGGTGGTGGGCGGCAAGCTCTCTAATCATAAAGGCATTAACAAGCAGGGCGGCGGGCTATCTGCCCCCGCGCTGACAGAAAAAGATAGAGCCGATCTGAAAACCGCCGTCGAGATTGGCGTTGATTATTTAGCTATTTCCTTTCCCCGTTCAGCGGAGGATATGCAGGAAGCCCGCCGCTTGCTGGGTGAAGAGGGCAAGGAAATTGGCCTCGTTGCCAAAGTGGAGCGCGCCGAAGCCGTGGCCGATGACGCCACGCTGGATGGCATTATCGAAGCCTCCGAAGCGGTGATGGTGGCCCGTGGCGACCTCGGCGTGGAAATTGGCGATGCCAAGCTGGTCGGCGTGCAAAAGCGGATGATCAAGCGCGCCCGTTCGCTTAACCGCGCGGTGATTACCGCCACCCAAATGATGGAGAGCATGATCTCCGCGCCGCTACCCACCCGCGCTGAAGTTTTCGACGTCGCTAACGCGGTGCTGGATGGCAGTGATGCGGTCATGCTCTCGGCAGAAACCGCCGCGGGCGACTACCCGCTGGAGACCGTAGAAGCGATGGCGCGTGTTTGTTTGGGTGCCGAGCGTGAGCGGGTCGCTCAAGAGTCGGGCCACCGTATCCACGAAGGCTTTACCCGCCCGGACGAAACCATTGCGCTATCGGCGATGTACGCCGCTAACCACATGAACGGCGTGGTCGCGATTGCCTGCATGACTGCCTCTGGTTACACGCCGCTGATTGCCTCGCGCATCCGCTCGGGCTTGCCCATCGTCGGCCTGGCTCACAACCCGATTGCCCAGCGCCGTATGGCCCTGTACCGGGGCGTGGTCTCACTTCCCTTCGATACCTCGAAAATGACCGCCACCGAGCTGAATGATCAAGCCCTTACGCTGTTGGTGAAGCAGGGCGTCGCCAAGCCGGGTGATCACGTCATCCTGACCCGTGGCGACCACATGAACGCCCACGGCGGTACCAACACCATGAAAGTGATGGCTATTACCGAGCAACACGCCGACAGCGCAAAGGCCTAGCATATGCGCTTACTGCTGTTGCTATGCGGTTGGCTGTTAAGCGCGCCTGTGATGGCGGGCGCGCCCATCGTGGCGGCGGCATCTAGCCTGCAGTTCGCCTTGGAAGAGGCTGCCCAGCAGTTCACTCAGCAAACCGGCCAGGCGCTGCGTCTCAATTTTGGCTCTTCTGGCAACTTTCGCCGCCAAATCGCCCAGGGTGCGCCCTTTGAGTTGTTTTTATCGGCCAATGAAGGGTACGTACAGGCGCTGTACGACGAGGGCCACGTGGATGACGCGGGCGTGATTTATGCTCGGGGACGTTTGGCCTGGGTGCAGCCTGTCGGCCGCTATGCCCAACCCGACGAACAAGCGCCACTCGCCGGTGTGGAGGAGGCCATTGCCGCTTTAGAAGAAGGTCAGCGGCTGCGTATCGCCATTGCTAGCCCTGAACACGCCCCCTACGGCGTGGCCGCCCAAGAAGTGCTACAAAAAGCGGGTCTTTGGGAAACCAGCGAGCCGCTTCGCGTGCAGGGTGAGAACGTCTCCCAAGCGATGCAGTTTGCCCTGTCCGATGAAGCGCGCGGCGGCTTGGTGGCTTACTCGCTAGCCGTGGCGCCTGCGCTGTCCGGGCGCAGCGAAACGGTATTGATTCCTGAGACGTGGCATACGCCGCTGCGCCAGCGCATGGTGTTAACGCCCCAGGCCGGAGAAGTGGCTCACGCGTTTTATGAGTGGCTGCAACAGTCTGACGCGAAAGCGATTTTTGAAGCCTACGGATTCAGTACCGATTGATGGACTGGTCGGCGTTCTCTGTATCGTTGCGGCTCGCGGCGTTTACCTGTCTCTTCTTATTACCTCTAGGCATTTGGTGGGGGCGCGTGCTGGCGACGGCACAGTTCCGTGGCAAGGGGCTGTGTGAGGCGCTGATTGCGCTGCCGCTGGTGCTACCGCCCACGGTGCTAGGGTTTTATCTGCTCCAGCAGTTTGGCCGTGATGCACCGTTAGGCGGTGCCTGGGCGGCGCTGACAGGGGGCGGACTCAACTTTACCTTTAGCGGTATTTTGTTGGCTTCTCTGATTGCCAATCTCCCCTTTGCTATTCAGCCGATTCAGCGTGCCTTTGAGCATGTGCCTGCGAACCTGCGTGAGGCTGCGTGGTGCAGTGGGCTAAGCCCATGGCAAACCCTGTGGCGTATTGAATTGCCGCTGGTGTGGCCGGGCATTCTATCGGCGGCAGCGCTAACCTTTGCGCACACACTGGGCGAGTTTGGCGTGATTTTGTTGGTTGGCGGTGCGATTGATGGCGAGACCCGCACGCTCTCTATTGCCATTTATGATCGCGTCCAGGCCTTTGACGAGCAGGGTGCGGCGAGCATGTCTGCCCTCTTGCTGGTCATTTCCCTGGCAACCTTAGGCCTTGTCTATGGGCTCGCTAGCAAGCGTAGGTGGTCACGTGGATGATCTGATAGTGACCGCCCAACAGGCCGGCCCGATTCCACTCAATGCATCGTTTCGCTGCGCTCCTGGGGAGCTGCTGGCGCTGGTCGGGCCATCGGGAAGTGGTAAAACTACCTTGCTACGCACCATTGCGGGGCTTTACCAGCCGGAGCAGGGGCGGGTGAGCTGCGCGGGCGCGGAGTGGTTTTGGGCGCAGGAGGGCCAGCGCCGATCGCTGACGCCGCAAGCGCGCCGGATCGGCATGGTGTTTCAGGACTATGCGCTGTTCCCCCACCTAACGGCGCTGCAGAACGTTCAGCTTGCCATGGGGCATCTACCCCGCGCCCAGCGGCTTGAACAGGCTGCTCAGTGGCTCACTAAAGTGCGCTTGGAAGGCTTAGAGGCGCGCTACCCTAGTGAGCTGTCCGGCGGCCAGCGCCAGCGAGTGGCCTTGGCTCGCGCCTTGGCGAGGGAGCCCCAAGCGTTGCTGCTGGACGAGCCGTTCTCTGCGGTGGATCAAGTGACGCGTCGCCGCTTGCAGCGCGAGCTGGCACTGCTGCGCCAACACATCTCCATCCCCATCATTCTCGTTACGCATGACTTGGATGAAGCCAACGCGCTCGCCGATCAAATCTGCGTGTTGCATAACGGGGTGAGCCTGCAGCAGGGCACACCTGAAGTGCTGTTTCGACGGCCCGCTTCGCCGCTTGTCGCTAGGCTGCTGGATCGCCATAACGTTTTTACCGGGCAGGTTGTCGAGACGGTCCATGGGCGACGCTTGCAGTGGGGGGAATGGCTGCTAGAAGTCAGCGAAGGTATCGCCCAGTGTGAAGTAGGAGAGTCATTGGCCTGGTACCTGCCGCCGTCGGATATTGTACTGCATCGTCGGGGACGGCCTTCCCAAGGCGAACGCGAAAACCCGGTGGCGGCGACGGTCAGTGAAATGGTGGTGTTGGGCGGCATGACATCAATCTCGCTGCGTGTTTCCCACGGAGATATGCTACGTTTCGACATCGCCACCCACGCGGCTAAACGTAATCAGCTTAGCTTGGGGAAAAGGGTGCACGTCTCGCTGCTGGCTGAGGGGATTCATCTTATGCCCGCGCAGCGTACCCAAACGGCATCACACAACAAAAGGAACCTGTTATGACCCTGACACGCCGCCAACTGCTGAAAACCGCTGCCTGTGGTTCGCTTGCCGCCTGTTTACCCCTGCCGCTGTTAGCGGCTTGGGCGGCTGAACCCGCGCCAGCCAACACGCTGCCGCTGGCGATCCATAGCGAAGGTGGCCCGCATCGCCTGGATGTCGAAGTCGCCGAAACCGCTTCCCAGCGCCAGCGCGGCCTGATGGGACGTGAACATCTGCCAGAAACACGAGGCATGCTGTTCCGATTTGAGAGCGAGCAGCCTGCCGGTAACGCCTTTTGGATGTACCGGACGCTAATTCCGCTGGATATCGCTTATATCGACGGCGAAGGGCGCATCGTCGCCATCAACACCATGCCGCCCTGCGAATCTGATGCTCCTCAGGAGTGCCCCTCTTACCCTGCCGGGGCGGCCTATCATGCGGCGCTGGAAGTGAACGCGGGCTATTTTGCTGAGCGTGGCATACAGGTAGGCGACTGTGTCTCGGTGCCTGCGCTGGCCGGTTTTTGCCGCCCCGAATAACGTGCTTTGTTACGCCCTGGTTGGCCGCTGTTTTCCTACATTCAGCACAATTAGGGCAACGCCCGCGACTACTAGCCCGCCGCCCACCAGTTTATGGAAACCCATCGGGTCGCCCATCAGCAGTGCGCCAAGGCCAACGGCAAACACCGGGGTAAGCAGCGTCATTGGCACTACGCGATTCACCGGGTGGCGGCGCAGCAGCGCGTACCAAATGCCGTAAGCGGCGATGGACGACATAATGGCGGTATACGCCACCGCGCCCCAGCCCAGCCAGCTTGCCTGAGTGATCGCCTGCCACTGATTTTGCTCAAAGAGCCACGAGCCGAGCGCAACCTGAGGCACCGCAAAGAGCGCTACCCAACCTGCCAGCGCTAGTGGCGCAATGGGCGGCCCGCGTTTGATCAATAGCTGCGACACCGCCCAGCCAAACGCACTCAATAGCAAAATGGTTAACGGTAGCGGCGAGGGCAGCGTTGGCCCGCCCGCCAGCACCACCACACCTGCAAACGAGAGCAGCAGGCCTGCCAAGCGTTTAGGCCCTAATTTCTCTTTTAGGAATACCACCGCCAATAGCGTGGCAAACGGTGTGCCCATCTGCACAAGCAGCGCGCCTGTTCCAGCTTCCGCTTGCCCCAAACCAATAAACAGCAGCGCAAAGTGAAGGCTGCCAAACGTGATGGATAGCAGCACTAAAAAGGGCAACTGCGCCCGGGCTACCGGGTAAAACGGCACCAGCAGCGCGGCCACCAATATGAAGCGCAGGGTGGTCATTAACAGCGGCGGCAGCTCCGCTACGCCCACTTTGATCACAATAATATTGAGTGACCAAATAACAATGACCAACAGGCCCAGGAGAAAATCACGAAGCGGCACGGCGTTATCTCGGTTAGGGGGCGAGGGAGAGGCTATCAAGGGTGCTTATATAACGGTTGGAGAGCTTTTAAGCTAATAATCTAAACATAGTGTTATAGTAAAGCGGCAACAGTCGTTGTATCGAGATCAATAGTAATAACAGAGGAACGATTATGAAGAAAATCTCATCAACGTTGTTAGGCCTGACCATGGCGCTAGCGGCTTCCGCCCATGCAAACGACAAGCAGTTGGTCATTGGTACCAATAACTGGGCTGAAAATATTGCCGTCGCCAATATGTGGAAAATCGTGCTGGAAGAGGAGCACGGCTACGAGATTGAGCTGACCGATGTGGGCAAAAGCGTGCTGTACAGCGGTTTGGCCAATAACGATTTCGATATCTCTTTGGAAATCTGGCTACCCACGACGGACAAAGATTTTCTTGCGCCCTATAAAGATGAGATTGATGTGCACGACGTGTGGTACGAAGGCACTGGCCTAGGCATTGTGGTACCTAGTTACGTTGAGATCGACACCATCGACGCGCTGCGCGATAGCGCTGAACAATTCTCCTATCAAGGGCGCCCCACCATTATTGGGATTGATTCTGGCTCCGCGATTGCCGGGTCAACGGATGATGCCATCGATGCTTATGACCTGCCGATGCGTCAGCTCTATAGCTCCGACCCGGCGATGATGGCGGCCCTGGACGATGCCTATCAGCGTGAAGAGCCCATTGCCGTGACGCTGTGGAGCCCGCACTGGGCCTTTGCTGAATATGATCTCAAGTACCTGGAAGATACTCAGGGCGTTTACGGTGAAAGCGACGATATTTTCTGGTTCTCACGCAAAGGCTTCGCCGAAGACGACCCGTGGCTCACCCAAGTGCTGAACGAGTGGCATATGGATGACGATACCTTAGGCGGGTTGATGGCGACGATTGAACAGCAGGGCGACCCAGTAGAGGGAGCGCGCACCTGGATCGGCGAGAACCGCGAGTTAATCGATACGTGGCTGGCCGCTGGCGAATAGCATTTTAACGTAAGTCTCTATAACGCCCTGACGCGCAGGGCGTTCTGCTATGTATACACCTGAGGATACAACACTGAGTTGCCAAGACCGACCTTAGATGGCTTCCTTTCGCTTGCTAACTGCCTACAATGGGCGTGTGCCTGTTGCCTTTCACTGGGCCGGGCATCTCATAAGAACCGCAAAAAGTATTGATAAAAAAAGAACGGATAAAAAGGATCGACAATAATGATGCTGACACGCTCTATGGCTCGTTTTACCGCTGGCTTGGCTGGCGCTGCACTGCTCTCGGCTGCTTTTTCCGCGCAAGCGCGCGAACTCTCGGTCTCTACCGTGCTTTCAGAAGCCTTTCCTTGGGGGCAGGCCGCTGAAAAGTGGGCGGAGCTGGTAGAAGAGCGCAGTGGTGGTGAACTCACTCTGCGGGTCTACCCCAACTCTCAGTTGGTGTCGGGTGACCAAACCCGCGAATTTTCTGCCATGCGCTCTGGGCTGATTGATGCCGCCGTGGGTTCAACCATCAACTGGTCGCCCCAAGTGCCGGAATTGAACCTGTTCTCTTTACCGTTCTTTATTCCTGATGAAGCCGCTGTCGATGCCGTGACCGGCGGGGATGCGGGCACTATGGTGTTCGAGGCGATTGAGTCCCGTGGCGTTATTCCGCTTGCCTGGGGGGAAAATGGCTTCCGTCAGGTATCCAATTCCCTCGGCCCTATCAGCCAGCCGGAGGATCTGGATGGCCTGAAAATCCGCGTAGTGGGTTCGCCGCTGTTCCAGGATACGTTCTCCGCGCTAGGTGCCGACCCTACGCAGATGAGCTGGACCGACGCCCAACCGGCCCTCACCACGGGTGCGGTCGATGGCCAGGAGAACCCGCTTTCCGTATTTGATGTGGCGCGTATTGACCAGGTGGGCCAAGAGCATCTAACGCTCTGGAACTACATGAACGACCCACTTATTTTTGCCGTTAATCAGCAGGTATGGCAGTCGCTGAGTGAAGAGCAGCAGGCCATGCTGCGTGAGACAGCCGAAGAAGCGGGCGCGTGGGAAATTGCCATGACCCGTGAGCAGGAGAGCGAGCGTTTAGCCGCGATTCAAGAGCGTGGTGTCACGGTAACCGAGCTGACCGATGAGCAGTACCAGGCGTTTGTGGATGCCACTCAGTCGGTGTACGAAAAATGGACTCCGCGCATTGGTGAAGAGGTGGTAAATGCCGCCCAAGCCGCTATCAACGCACGTTAATTCTTCGAGGGTTTTGACTGCCGCCTAACCAGGGCGGCGGTTCTTTGCTGTGAGGCTGCCATGAAAGGCTTTCCTGATGCACGCCCAGAGCGCTGGCTAGGTGCGCTGGCGCTGATTGTGATTTCATTGATTAGCCTGGGTAATGTGATCACTCGTTACCTTACAGGTGGCTCATTTTCGTTCACGGAAGAGTTTTCCGTCTTTCTATTGGTCGTGCTGACCTTTGCCGGTGCGTCGGTTGCCTTGCGTCGCGACCGGCATATCCGCATTGGCTTTTTAGAGCGTGCCCTGCCTGAGCGGTGGCGGGGCGCGCTGATTCTTTTTCAAGCCCTGTGTGGCCTGATCGTATTGGGTTTAATTACCTGGTATGGCGGCAAGTTGGCGTGGCAGGAGTATCAGTGGGAGTCGCTGTCGCCCGGGTTAGGCCTGCCCCAGTGGTGGTACTTGGTGTGGCTGCCTATTTTGTCTGCTGCCATGCTATGGCGCTTGGTGCAGCAAACCCGTGACCGTTTGAAAGGGGAGCTAACCAGTGACGCCTGATATTTGGATGATTTTGGCATTTGCCGGGCTGTTAATTGCTGGCGTGCCGGTGGCGTTTTCCTTGGCGCTTTCTGGGGCGGTGGGCATCGTGCTTGGGCTCTCGCCAGATATGCTGGCTACCCTGGGCACCAATACCTACAACAGCATCGCTAAATACCCTCTCATTGCGATTCCACTGTTTATTCTCACTGGGCTGATTTTTGAGCGAGCAGGCGTGGCGCTGCGTTTGGTGCGTTTTGCCCAGGCGCTCATTGGGCCCCGTCACGGTGGGCTGGCGCTGGTTGCGGTATTGGTGTGCATGATTATGGGGGGCATGAGCGGCTCTGGCCCCGCTGACGCCGCTGCCGTGGCCATGGTGATGCTGCCTAGCATGACGAAGGCAGGCTACCCCAAGCCGTTTTCGGCCACGCTCATTGCGGCTTCGGCATCCACGGCTATCTTAATTCCGCCTTCAGTGGCGCTGATTCTCTATTCGATTGTGGTGCCGGGCGTTGATCTACGTGCGCTGTTCGCCGCGGGGCTTTTCCCTGGTGTGCTAGCGGGTTTGGCGCTGCTGGTACCGGCGATGCTGGTCGCCAAGCATTACGGTTGGGAAGGCACGCCGGTAGAGGGAGCCGAAAAACTGACGGTACGCGGAACCTTCCGCGAGGCGCTGCCTGCTTTGTTTGCGCCAGTGCTGATTTTAGGTGGGCTGCGCTCAGGACTGTTTACGCCCACAGAGGCCGCCGTGGTGGCCGTTGCCTATGGGGCGGTGGTAGGCCTGTTTCTTACCCGAGAGCTGACACTTCGGGATGTGTGGGAGCTACTGGGGGAGGCCGCGATTATCTCTGGCGTAGTGATGCTGATTATCGCACTGGCGGGCATTTTTGCCTGGTCAGGCACGATGCTCGGCACCTTCCGCCATTTAGCGGAATGGATCATCAGCCTGACCGATAACGGCGTCTTGCTGTTGATACTGGTGATGTTGGCGGTACTGGTGGCGGGCATGCTGCTGGATGCGATTTCGATTTATCTGATCATGATGCCAATTCTGATTCCGGTGATGCAGCATTTTGAGTGGAATCCGGTATGGTTTGGCATTTTGCTGGCGATGAATATCGCCATTGGTCAATTTACGCCACCGGTGGCGGTGAACCTGATGGTGACCACGGAAGTTGCCAAGATACGCCTAGAGCATACGATCGGCTGGGCGCTGCTGTTTGTGGTTGCCATGGGGTGCGCCTTGGCACTGGTGGCGATATTTCCCAGCATTGCTCTGTGGCTGCCCACGGTGCTGGGCTATAACGTTTGAGCATGGCAGGGATACGATCAGTGATGGCCCATGCCAAACCGGCATACCTTTATGCCTATGTTTAACGCTTACTAAACGTTACAGGCCGCTAGACTTGTCGAGTATCACCCAACGTGCTCACGGGAATGCTTGGTGCGGCTCAGAACAATAGGCCGAGTGACGTCTTTGTCAGTACCTATCTCAGCGATCACCACTTGTGAAAAGAACGAAACGTCAAGTGGCGATGCTGCACTGCATCCTCGGTTAAATGACATCGCGCTTCGCCAATTAGCATTTTTTTCGCTAAAGTAGGAACAGTCGGCACTAAATGCCGAGATCGATAACAGACTGTCTTGACAACGTTTTGGAGCCGAAACACCTGAAGGGAACCGTTCTGCAGATGGCTTCAAAGCGCATAACGCTCACAACATCAAGATAAAGAGGTGTGTTCATGAAACGCCATGTATTTTCTACCGCGGCTTTCTCAGGCGCGTTCATTGCGGCGGCAACCTTTGCCTCTCCGGCCGTTGCCCAGGAGCGCTACATCACCATCGGTACCGGCGGCCAAACCGGTGTTTACTATGTGGTTGGCCAGTCGGTATGCCGTATGGTTAACCGTGGCAGCGATGAGCACAACATCCGTTGTAACGCCCCGTCTACCGGTGGTTCCGTTGCTAACGTCAACGGCATGAAGAGCGGTGAGCTGGATATGGGCGTTGTGCAGTCTGACGTTCAGTACCGCGCTTACCACGGTGAAGCCAACTTTGAAGAAGAAGGCGCTTGGGAAGATATGCGTGCCGTCTTCACCATGCACGGTGAGCCGCTGACCGTGGTGGCCCGCGCGGATTCCGGAATCGAGGACATCAGCGATTTCCCAGGCAAGCGCGTCAACATCGGTAACCCTGGTTCTGGCCAGCGCAATACCATGGACGTGGTCATGGATGCGTTCGGTTGGGATGAAGACACCTTCGCACTGGCGTCTCAGCTCGACGCGGCTGAGCAGGCAGCTGCCCTGTCTGACAACAACATCGATGCCATGGTGTACGTGGTAGGCCACCCGAACGGCTCTATCCAAGAAGCGACCACCACCATTGATGCGCGTCTGGTCTCTGTGACCGGTGACGAAATCGACGGTTTGATCGAAGAGTACCCCTACTACACCCGTTCTGTGATTCCGGGTGGCCTTTACCGTGGTAACGACGAAGATGTCGAAACTTTCGGTGTGGCGGCAACCTTCGTTTCTTCCACCGCTGTTGATGAAGACATTGTTTACGAAACGGTGAAAGCAGTATTCGAAAACTTCGATCGCTTCAAGCGTCTGCACCCGGCGTTCGAGAACCTCAACGAAGAAGACATGATCTCTGACGGCTTGACCGCGCCGCTGCACGATGGTGCGGCACGTTACTACCGTGAGCGTGGCTGGATCGAATAAGTCGTAAAAAGAGTGATGCTACTGACGGAAGGTGAGTAGCGTCGCTTTGAGTTGCAAAGCGCGGGCACCTTGGGTGTCCGCGCTTCTTGTTGAGAGCGCTGATTGTCAGCGCTGACCATTAGGCAGGGCAAGCGTATGCGTGATGACAAACAACCTTCGGCAGCCGCTGAGAACGACCTGGAGGATATGGTCGCTTCCAGCGATACAGGGGCACGGAAACCCTTAGGCGTACCCGGTAAGCTGCTGGTGAGTATTGCAGCAGTGTGGTCGCTGTTTCAGCTATGGATTGCATCGCCACTTCCCTATATTGTTGGCTTCGGCGTATTTAGCGCCACGGAAGCGCGCTCGATTCATTTAGCGTTTGCGCTCTTTTTAGCCTTTATGGCGTACCCCGCCTTTAAGCGCTCTCCTCGTGATCGTGTGCCCTTAGCTGATTGGGCATTGGCAGCGGTAGCGGCGTTTTGCGGCGCCTATCTGTTTATTTTCTATGCTGATTTGGCCCAGCGGCCTGGGTTGCCGATTACCCAGGATATTATCGTGGGCGTTGTTGGCATTCTGATGCTGTTAGAGGCGACTCGTCGCGCATTAGGGCCGCCCCTGATGATCGTGGCGGCGGTGTTTATTGCTTACTCGTTGTTTGGCCCTTACATGCCGGGCATTTTGGCCCACCGCGGCGTTAGTCTGGGTGGTTTGATTAACCACCAGTGGCTAGGTACCCAAGGGGTGTTTGGTATTGCGCTGGGGGTCTCGACCAGCTTTGTTTTCCTGTTTGTACTGTTTGGTGCGTTGCTGGATAAAGCGGGCGCCGGTAACTACTTCATCAAAGTGGCGTTCTCGCTGCTTGGCCACTTCAAAGGCGGCCCAGCCAAAGCGGCAGTGGTAGCCTCTGGTATGACTGGTTTGATCTCGGGGTCGTCGATTGCCAATACCGTTACCACTGGCACCTTTACGATTCCGATGATGAAGCGAGTCGGCTTTAGCGCGGAAAAAGCGGGGGCGGTGGAAGTATCGTCTTCGGTGAATGGCCAGATCATGCCGCCCGTCATGGGGGCTGCTGCTTTCTTGATGGTGGAATACGTGGGTATTCCTTATGTCGACGTCATCAAGCACGCTTTCTTACCGGCGCTGATCTCCTATATCGCGCTGATCTACATTGTTCACTTGGAAGCGCTCAAGGCCAATATGAAAGGCCTGCCGTCCAGCAATCCGGCACGCCCGTTGCTGAACAAAGTGATCGGCTTTATGACCGGTTTGCTGCTGCTGATGGGCCTCTCCATCGCCGTCTACTACGGCTTGGGCTGGTTAAAGCCGGTACTGGGTGAAGCGACCCCCTGGGTGGTCTCTGTAGGGCTGGCGATTGTATATGTCGGCTTGTTGAAAGTAGGCGCTAACTACCCTGAGCTGGAGATGGACGACCCCAACTCAGAGGTCGTGAAGCTGCCGCAAACTCGCCCGACGGTCATGGTCGGCCTACACTATATTCTGCCGGTTGTCGTGTTGGTGTGGTGCTTGATGGTGGAGCGCCTTTCGCCTGGGTTGTCAGCGTTCTGGGCCACCATGTTTATGATTTTCATCATGGTTACCCAGCGCCCGATCATCGCGATTTTCCGTGGCCGCAGCCAAATGGCGGCCGATATCAAAGAAGGCTTTAAGGATCTGTGGGATGGCCTGGTGACGGGTGCCCGCAACATGATTGGTATCGGTATTGCGACTGCCACGGCGGGTATCGTCGTGGGTGCGGTCTCCCAAACGGGGGTAGGCCTAGTGCTCGCGGACGTAGTGGAAATTCTCTCAGGCGGTAACCTGATGATGATTCTACTGCTGACGGCTCTGCTGAGTTTGATTCTGGGTATGGGCTTGCCAACAACGGCGAACTACATCGTGGTATCGGCGCTGATGGCTCCGGTGATTGTGCTGCTGGGCCAGCAAAATGGCCTGATCGTACCGCTAATTGCTGTGCACCTGTTCGTGTTCTACTTCGGCATCATGGCGGATGTCACGCCGCCTGTGGGGCTGGCCTCTTTTGCTGCGGCGGCAGTTTCTGGCGGTGACCCGCTACGTACCGGCTTCCAGGCGTTTTACTACAGCCTGCGTACCGCCGCACTGCCGTTCCTGTTCATCTTCAACACGGATTTGCTGTTGATCGATGTCACGGTGATGCAGGGCATTGTGGTGTTTATTGTCGCCACCATCGCCATGCTGATCTTTGCAGCAGGTACACAAGGCTACATGCTGACCCGCAACCGCTGGTACGAATCGCTGCTGCTGCTGCTGGTAGCCTTTACGCTGTTCCGCCCCGGCTTCTGGATGGACAAAATCCACGACCCCTATGAATCGGTGCCACCTGCGCAATTTGCCGAGGCACTGGGCCGGGTCGATGACGGTAGCAACCTGCGCGTGCAAATTGCCGGTGAAGACGATTTCGGGGCGCCGATGACCACCTATATGCTCGTCCCCGTGCCGCGCGGTGAAACAGGCGAAGAGCGCATGGCCAACCTGGGCATAGAGCTTTACGAAGATGGCGACCAAACCCTGGTCGATTTCGTCGAGTTCGGCAGTCAGGCGGCTGAGCTAGGCTTCGATTTCGATCAAGAGATCCTCGAAGTGCTGGCCCCGGTAGATCGTTGGACAAAAGAGTGGATGTGGTTACCCGCACTCGGCATCTTTGGCTTGGTCGTCGTGATGCAGCGTCGCCGTCGGCGTCGTGAAGAAGCCAACGAAGTGGCCGCTGTTTAAGGAGGTTGCTATGTACCATAAAGTGCTACTCCCCGTAGACTTGAACGAAGAGGCCTCATGGAAGAAAGCGTTGCCCACGGCGATAACGCTGTGCCAAACCTTTGGCGCATCGCTGCACGTGGTGACGGTACTACCGGAATTTAAAATGCCCATGGTTGGCGCTTACTTTCCGAAAAACTTCTCTGAAAAAGCGCATGCGGCGGTGAAAGAAGCGCAGCATAAATTCATTCAGGAACATGTGCCTGAAGGGATCAAAACCCAAAGTGTGATTGTTGATGGCTCACCATGGGAGGCCATCATCAAGGTCGGCAAGAAGATTGATGCCGATTTAATTGTGATGGCATCCCATACTAAGCGTAAATTCGTCGATTACGTACTGGGCCCCAACGCCGAGCATGTCGTTCACCACGCTAAAGTGTCGGTGATGATCGTGCGGTAAGCGCAACGTGCGTCATAAAGCTCCAAGCCCCGGCTTGGAGCTTTTTTTTGGCTCGAATATAACGAAACGCTAACGCATCGAATTAATTGTCGTTAAAAGCGCCGATGAAGGATTTTTTGTACTGAGTGCCTTCAAAAGCATTCGCGAAGCAGCGGCTCAGCTACATTAATAGAACATTAAGCCATTAACGTTGGATTAATGGTCATCAATACACATGGTAGCTATTTCCCTTGGTGCTTGGGTCAGTGACAGCCATCTGGGGTAAATCACAGGAGTTACGCCATGAATGCAGTAACAACAAAAACACACGACCACTCATCCGGTGCGCCGAACGTTAAAATTATCATCAACAAAGTCGGGATGGACAGACCAAAGGCTTGGCTTGCCGCCGGTATGGAAGACTTCCGCCGTGCGACTGCCGTCAGTCTTTCGTATGGCATGTTTTGGGTGGGGTTGAGTATTGCCATTACCCTTGGTGCTTACACGCTGGGTTACTGGTATTGGCTATTGCCAATGATTGCTGGCTTCATGTTTATCGGGCCACTGGTGGCCGTTGGTTCCTATGGCATTAGCCTTGCCCTTGAGCGCGGACGTACCCCGAACTTGGGCGATGCGTTTGGTAGCTGGCGGCCCCATGCTGGGCAACTTGCCATGATGGGCGTCATGATGATGATTTTCTTTCTCGCCTGGATACGCCTAGCCACGCTGCTGTTTGCGCTGTTCTTTGGATTTGAAGTGCCCAGCCCGGCAACGCTATACACTACGCTGGTAACCACGCAGGAAGGCCTGAGTATGCTGGCCGTTGGCACGGTAGCAGGTGGTGTGCTGGCTTTTGGTGCTTTCGCGATCAGTGTGGTGGCCATCCCGACACTGATGGACCAAGACCTGACGTTTATGGAAGGCATTGAAGCCAGCGTACGCTGTGTAGCTCGCAATTTCCGGCCCATGCTGCTGTGGGCGGCCATTCTTACTGGCTGTGTGTTAGTGGGCGTTATGACGTTCTATATTGGCTTGGCGCTGATTCTGCCCGTGCTTGGCCATGCAAGCTGGCACGCTTATGAAGATCTAGTACGGTTTGAACCGGTCGAACAGCTGAAAACCTAGCGGCTAATAAACGCCAGGGTTACTCACTGCTTACCAAAAACATCGTAATTAGCCTGACCTATGAATTGAGATGGCGTACCCTAAACGCCATCTCTTTTTTTATTGCTTTGAGCGTGCGTTGGCGGTCACGGTTTCGTCGCCTGGGGCACTGCGATATGAGGAGTCAGTAGTGAAAGCGTTGTTATTGGGGTGGATTATGCTGGCGTTCAGCATTCCCCATACGGGGCTCGCTGAGACAGCAGATTCGCTGGCGGCACCGAGTGGGCCAGTGATACTCAAACTTGATGGTGATATTGCGGTGACCAATGTGGGCGAAGAAGCCCATTTTGATCGCGCGATGCTTAGCGCACTTCCGCAGCATGAATTTACGACAGGAACACCGTGGACGGAAGGGAACAGCCACTACCGTGGGCCGCTTATGCGTACCCTGCTTGAGCAGGTAGGCGCGGAAGGCAAGATCATTAACGTCGTGGCGCTTAACGGGTATGAAGCTGAAATTCCGGTCGCGGATTTCTACGACTACGATGTGATTTTGGCCTTAGAGCGTGACGAGAAAGCTATTCCTATCCGTGAGTACGGGCCTTTATGGGTGCTTTATCCCTTTGATCAGGATAAAGCGCTGCTAAGCGAACGAGTGCGCTTTAGAGCCGTATGGCAGGTAATGCATATTAATGTCCGCCAGTGAATCCGTCACACGAGCGCCCCGACTGCTTCGCTATCCGCGCCGCCTCAAGCTGGTGGCGATTATTACCGTACTTTTATTTGCGGCCGCGCTGGTGGTGGCCGCTTTATCCGCATGGCGACAGGATAATCTGACGCAAAGTCTGCGAGAAGATACGGCCTGGGTGGTCTATAAGCTCGACCGTGACGCCGTTCAACTACTGAACCACTTGCTGGCGGAAACACGGGGTCCCCTCTCTCCCGCCGCCCAGGATGAGCTAAACCTACGGTTTGAACTCCTCTATAGCCGGATCACCCTGTTAAGAGAAGGGGAGGTCAGCTCGCTGCTGCAGAGTATCAGTTCGGCAAGGGAGCTGCTTGACCAAATCCAACGGCAGCTCGACAGCTTAGACCCTATGTTTGAGCCGCATGATGAATTGGCACGAATGCCGGTCACCGCTTTGGAAAGCGAGCTGCAGGTGCTTACACGGCTTACTGAGCGCTTTGTTATTGCCATCAATGGCTACTTGGCTGAGTCCGCCACGGAAGAGCGAGCGTTGCTCAGCACGCTCTATAAACTCTTAATGTCACTACTGATAGGTATGAGCCTAGCGGTGCTGCTAGTGATTATCTTTTTGGTGCGTGAAATGCGTGAAAGTGCTGCGGCACGCCGGGAACAAGAGCAGCTTAGTAAGCAGCTTCAGGTAACGGCCAAGCAGGCCCAAGCCGCCAACCATGCTAAATCTGATTTTCTAGCAATGGTAAGCCATGAAATCCGCACGCCGCTAAACGGTGTGATCGGCATGAGCGAGCTCTTGCGTGAACCGGCAAGCCCCGCCCAAGTAGAGGATTACGCCCGCACCATTCACGACAGTGCCAACCAACTACTGGCGATGATTAATGAAATTCTCGATTTTTCTAAAATTGAGGCAGGCCACTTAACCCTTGAAACATCGTCCACGGCCATAAACCCTCTGGCAGAGGGGGTGATGGCACTATTTGAGCCACGGGCCCAGGAGAAAGGGTTGCGGCTTTCATTACACGTTGACCCGCTAGTACCTGGGTGGGTCATGATCGACGCGGGGCGACTGCGCCAAATTCTGCTCAATCTTATCGCTAATGCCATCAAATTTACTGACCACGGCAGCGTCTCCATTCGCGTTACATCAACGGTAGAGCACCTCCTGTTTGAAATTAGCGACACTGGCTGCGGGCTGAATAGCGAGCAGCAAGAGACGCTGTTCGAGCCTTTTCAGCAGGCGGATGAGAGCGTTGCCCGCCGTTATGGCGGCACCGGCCTAGGGTTAGCTATCTGCAAGCGGCTGAGCGACGCGATGCGGGGAAGATTAGGCGTCATTAGCACACCCGGCGAGGGCAGCACGTTCTGGTGCGAGCTGCCGCTAGTGGAGGCTAGCCCCGTTAGTACATCGCAACCTGCAGAGCCTACTCAAGACTTTAACGGTACTTCGCTGCTGTTGGTGGAGGATAACGCGGTAAACCGTAAAGTGGCGCTAGGCCTGCTTTCACGATTAGGGTGTGACGTAGTGTGCGCTGAAAATGGCTACGATGCGCTCGCGATGGCTAAGCGCCAGCAAGTACACCTGATTTTTATGGATATTCAACTGCCCGATAGTGACGGAATAACGGTGACCCAGCAACTGCGTGCCCAGGGTGGTTGGTGCAGCGATGTACCGATTGTGGCGATGACGGCTGGTGGCGCCGAAGACGACCGCAAGCGGTGTCTGGCGGCAGGTATGAATGACTATATTACCAAGCCGCTCTCGCTGTTGGCGCTAAGCAATGTACTGGCGCTTCAACTGACGCCTGCGCAGACGCCGTCAACGCCTATCGCCGCCGAATCAGGTAACGATGTGCTGCTCAATGAAGCGACGCTTGCGACGTTAACCAGCTCGATAGGGGCTGACAGCGTTAAACAACTGGTAATGCTTTATCATCAGCAAGTGCATGATTATATTGGCCAGTTGGTTGATTGCTTCGCTTCTAATACAGAAATAGCGAGTGAGCAGCTACCTCAGATGGAGCGCCTTGCTCATCAGTTGCGAGGCGAATCTTTAAGCATAGGTGCCGAGCAGTTGGCCGCTCAGTCAAAGCACTTAGAGCAACTAGCAGGGCAGCCAGAGGCCTCAAGCGCTCAGATTGAAGAGGCCTTTAGCGCGCTGCACCACTGTGCGGCACGCACCCACGCTGCGTTGGAGCAATGGCATCGTGAGCATCAGCTTAACTAACAGTGGCCTGATAACTGCTGCAAGCCGGGCTTCTGACCCCTATATAGCCGCCAACGAGTTGGCGGCGTCGCTCTACCATGAGCATGCAGGCTTTGTGCTGTTTTTCTGTAGCGCAGAGTATCCGCTGGCCGCGCTTGCCCAGGCGCTAAGCAGCGCCTTTGGCGCACTGCCTATTAGTGGTTGCACCACCGCAGGCGAGCTAACGCCGGATGGCTATGACCGCGGCTCGGTGGTGGCGATCTGCTTTGACCAGCGCTTTTTTGCGATAGAAACCGCATTGATTGATGACTTGGAGTACTTTGACCTCCCCACCGCGCAGCCCTTGGTGGATAAGCTGTTAGAGCGTTGCCGCCGCCAAGCCGTGGCACCGGTCAACGAGCACAGCTTTGCCCTGACGCTGCTGGATGGGCTATCCAGCCGTGAAGAGCAAGTGCTGGCAACGCTGGATGCGGCCTTGGGGCGCATCCCGAGCTTTGGTGGTTCCGCAGGGGACGATAACCACTTAACCCATACCCATGTATACGCCAACGGGCGCTTTCATACCCGTGCGGCGGTGGTGGTCATGATGAATACTCGGCTACCGTTTGAAGTATTCTCCACCCACCACCTTGAGCCACTTGAGCACAAGTTGGTGGTCACCGCTGCGGATCGTGAGCGCCGCCGCGTGCTGGAGCTTAACGGTGTCCCCGCGGCCGAACTGTATGCCGCGCTGGTGGGCTGTTCGGTTGAGGCGCTTGCGCCTCCCATTTTTGCCCAGCACCCGCTGGCGGTACACCTGGGCGGCCAGCACTATATTCGCTCGATTCAACGGGTTAATGATGACGGCAGCCTGAGCTTCTACTGCGCGGTGGAAAACGGCATTGTGCTGACTGCCATGCAGCCCACGCCGCTGCTCACCGATTTAGCCCATATGCTGCAGCGAGTGGAAGCCCGCTTAGGCGAGCCCGCTGCGATTATTGGCTGCGACTGCTTTTTGCGACGGATGGCGCTGGAGTCGTTGGGGCAACTTGACCAGGCATCGACGCTGCTGCGCCAAGCCCGTGTCGTGGGATTTAATACCTACGGCGAGCAGCACCACGGCATGCATGTGAACCAGACGTTTACGGGGGTGGCCTTTGGCGCTCTTCCAACTCCCTGATTCGCAACAAGGCGATGATATTGCGGCCCTGCGTGAAGAGAACCACCGACTACGCAAAGTGTGTACGGCGTTAATGGAGCGAGTGGAATCCGGCGGTAGCCCTAATGGCGCGCCCTATGCAGCCTTTGAGCGCTCGGTGCTGCTTGCCGAACAGGTGCGCGAGCGCACCGACGCGCTGCACCGCACGTTGGATGAACTAAGCCAGGTCAATGCTCGTTTGCTGGCAGCCAACGCTGAAGCCCACGCGGCTAACGTCTCTAAAACCAAGTTTTTGGCCGCCGTTAGCCATGACCTTTTACAACCGCTCAATGCGGCACGGCTGTTTGCCAGCGCCCTGGAAACCCATGCACTACCTGAGTCCTCCCAGGCGCTTGTCGGCCATATCGGGCGCTCGCTGAAAGATGTCGAGGGCTTGCTTGGGACGCTGGTGGATATTTCCCGCTTAGATGCCGGAGTGCTTCATGCCGATAAAGCTCCCTTTGCCGTAAGTACGCTGCTGGATGCGCTGGCCGAGGAGTATCGCCAAGTGGCAGGGGTACGCGGGCTCACCCTTCACTATGTACCTTCGCGGGTGTGGGTGGAGTCCGATTTAGCGCTGCTGGCGCGGGTGGTGCGTAATTTCCTTAGCAATGCGGTGCGCTACACCGAGCACGGCCACCTGCTGTTAGGCTGCCGCCGCCGGGCCGATGGCCTGGAGATTATGGTGGGTGATACTGGCCCCGGTATTCCAGAGCCCCAGCGCAAAGCCATTTTTCTGGAGTTTCGTCGCGCCAGCCAGCCACAGGCCAACCACAGTCGCGGCCTGGGGCTGGGTCTAGCCATTGTCGATCGTATTAGTACCATGTTGGATCACCCCGTCACACTGGCATCACGGCTAGGTCATGGCTCGCTGTTCTCTATTTTGGTGCCCTACGCAGCCTCTTGCGGCGCGTTAGAAGGCGCATCCAGCCCGGTGCCATCCGCGCAGTGGGGCGATGACCCGCTGCAGGGCTGTGTGGTGTGGGTGGTGGATGATGACCCCGCCATTACCGAAGGGATGCAGGCGCTGCTGGGCAGTTGGGGGTGTCGGGTACGGGCAGCGGCGACGGTGAGCGCGCTGGAAGCGGCTAGCGACGGCGAGCGCCCGGCGGTGCTGCTGGTGGATTACCATTTAGGGGAGCACCGTGAGAACGGCATCGACTTAGCTGCTCGGCTGCGCCGCCGCTATCCTGGGTTAGCCACAGTGGTAATTACCGCCAACCATGAAGCTTCGTTAAAGCGGGCCACCCGAGAGGCGGGAATGCACTGCTTGTTAAAACCGCTTAAACCACTGCGCTTGAAGATGCTGTTAGGTACGCTGTTAGAGGGCCGTTAACGCGCCATTCGCTTGGCGATGTAGCCGTTTAAATCCTCCTCTCCGGCCATCACAATGGCGTGTACCCGGCTGGTGGCGCCCAGTTTTCGCAAAATAGCCGATACATGGGTCTTTACCGTGGTTTCAGCAATGTCCAGTTCTCGGGCAATCTGCTTGTTGGACATTCCCTGACTCATACAGCCCAACACGTCTAGCTGTTTGTCGGTGAGCCGGGGCAGGCGGCTCGGTTTATCCTCCGAATCTTCGCCTGCTGCCGCAGGTATTGCTCGGGGAGGAGGGCGTCGCATGATATCGGCGGGCAGGTAGAGTTGGCCCTGGAGAATTTGCTGTAGCGCGGCGAGAAGCTGCTCTCTAGGAGTGGATTTCGGGATATAGCCCACGGCCCCCAGAGTAATCGCATCCAGCACCAGCTGGCGCTCTTGATGGGCTGACACGATGGCAACGGGCAGCCCGGGGAAGGTCTCCCGTAGGGTTTTCAGCCCCTCTAACCCATCGGCATCCGGCAGGCTTAAATCTAAGAGCAGCAGGTCTAACCCTTCCAAGGCTTCAATGTGTGCCATGGCCCCCGCTAGGCTGTCGGTTTCCAGCAGTTGGGCATCGGTGAATCCGCTGCTGATCACCGCGTGCAGCGCATCGCGGAACAGCGGATGATCATCTGCGACTAACAGCGAGTACATGGCGTCTCCTTCCAAGGGATGAGGGTGCGTCCTGCCATCGGGCTATATCGAGAATGGCGCGAATGACCAACACTGGGTAGGCACCTTTTAATAATCATAATACTCAGGAGCAGTACCATGATCTACGCCAACCCAGGTGAAGCGGGCTCTGTTGTTTCGTTTGAGAAACGCTATGGTAACTACATTGGCGGTGAGTTTGTTCCCCCAGTGAAGGGCCAATACTTCGACAACATTAGCCCAGTTAATGGCAAAGTGTTCTGTGAAATTCCCCGCTCTAGCGCTGAAGATATCGAAAAAGCGCTGGATGCCGCCCATAAAGCCGCTCCGGCGTGGGGCAAGACCTCGGTACAAGAGCGCAGTAACATCCTGCTCAAAATCGCCGACCGTCTCGAGCAAAACCTCGAAATGCTGGCCGTGGCCGAAACGTGGGACAACGGCAAAGCGGTGCGTGAAACCCTCAATGCGGACATTCCGCTGGCTGTTGACCACTTCCGCTACTTTGCAGGCTGCCTGCGCTCCCAAGAGGGCACCGCCGCTGATATTGATGCCAACACGGTGGCGTACCACTTCCACGAGCCGTTGGGCGTGGTAGGGCAAATTATTCCGTGGAACTTCCCGATTCTGATGGCGGCTTGGAAACTAGGCCCAGCACTAGCGGCGGGTAACTGCGTGGTGCTGAAGCCTGCCGAACAAACCCCAGCGTCCATTCTAAAAGTAGCAGAGCTGATTGGTGACCTGCTGCCCCCCGGCGTACTCAATATCGTTAATGGCTTCGGTGCGGAAGCAGGCCAAGCGCTGGCGACCAGCAAGCGCATCGCCAAGATTGCCTTTACCGGTTCGACGCCGGTGGGCTCGCATATTCTGAAGTGCGCGGCAGATAACATTATTCCTTCCACGGTAGAGTTGGGCGGTAAGTCCCCCAATATCTACTTTGCCGATATTATGAACGCCGAGCCGACGTTTATTGATAAGGCGGTAGAGGGGCTGGTGCTGGCCTTCTTTAACCAGGGCGAAGTGTGCACCTGCCCGTCGCGGGCGCTGATTCAAGAGAGCATGTACGACGAGTTCATGGCGAAAGTCATTGAGCGCACCAAGACCATCAAACGGGGTAACCCGCTGGATACCGACGTCCAGGTGGGCGCTCAGGCATCCCAAGAGCAGTTCGATAAGATTATGTCGTACATGGATATCGCTCGGGATGAAGGCGCTGAATTCCTTACCGGTGGCGACAAAGAAACGCTGGATGAAAGCATTAACAGCGGTTACTACATTCAGCCGACGCTGCTGAAAGGTAACAACCAGATGCGCGTGTTCCAAGAAGAGATCTTCGGCCCGGTAGTGGCGGTGACCACCTTTAAAGATGAGGAAGAAGCGCTGGCGATTGCTAATGACACCGAGTTTGGCTTGGGCGCGGGCGTTTGGAGCCGCGATATTAACGTGGCCTTCCGCATGGGGCGTGGCATTCAAGCGGGTCGCGTCTGGACAAACTGCTATCACCAGTACCCCGCCCACGTAGCCTTCGGCGGCTACAAGAAGTCAGGCGTTGGTCGTGAAACCCATAAAATGGCGCTTGGGCATTACCAGCAAACCAAAAGCCTGCTGGTCAGCTACGATATCAATCCGCTTGGGTTCTTCTAAACGTTTGTTATGTCGTCCCATCGCCCGGCCTAGGCCGGGCGATGCTGCACATCCTCTGGCGCTAACTCTACGGATAAGAGCAGCTTAGAACTGCCGTTAACCATTATTAGGAGTCGAATCATGGATAATACAATGCGGGCGGCCGTCGTGCGCGAGTTCGGACAGCCGTTAGTCATAGAAGAAGTCGATGTTCCACGCCCAAAGCAGGGGGAGGTATTGATGAAGGTGGCGGCCTCGGGGGTCTGCCATACGGATCTACACGCAGCGCACGGCGACTGGCCAGTCAAACCTTCACCTCCCTTTATTCCAGGGCATGAAGGCGTTGGGCATGTTGTGGCGGTCGGGGCCGGTGTCTCCCATGTCAAAGAGGGCGACCGTATTGGTGTTCCTTGGCTCTACTCGGCCTGCGGTTTTTGCGAACACTGCTTAGGCGGCTGGGAAACCTTATGTGAGTCCCAGCAAAATACCGGTTACAGCGTTAATGGTGGGTTTGCCGACTATACCTTGGCCGATGCGGGGTATGTGGGTCGGCTGCCGGATAACGTTGGCTTTGTCGAGCTGGCTCCGGTGCTGTGTGCCGGCGTAACGGTTTATAAAGGTTTAAAAATGACCGATACCCGCCCCGGCCAATGGGTGGTGATTTCGGGCATTGGTGGCCTTGGCCACATGGCAGTGCAGTATGCCAAAGCCATGGGGCTTAACGTGGCGGCTGTCGATATTGATGACGGCAAGCTGGCGCTGGCTGAGCGCTTGGGCGCGACGGTTACGGTAAACGCCATGAAAACCGACCCCGCGGCATACCTTAAAAAGACCATTGGCGGTGCCCATGGTGCGCTGGTCACCGCAGTGTCGCCGAAGGCCTTCGATCAGGCGCAAAATATGCTGCGCCGTGGCGGTACGCTGGTACTTAATGGCTTACCGCCAGGGGATTTTCCACTGCCCATCTTTAGCACCGTGCTCAATGGGATCACTATTCGTGGCTCGATTGTCGGTACGCGTAGCGACCTTCAGGAAGCGCTCGATTTTGCGGCGGAAGGTAAAGTGGAAGCCACCGTCGCAACGGATACACTGGACAATATCAACGATGTTTTTCAGCGCATGATAGACGGTAAAATCGAAGGGCGTATTGTGCTAGACATGGCGGGTTAAACGCCCAGAGCGCATAAAAAATCCCGGCCGCGTGGCCGGGATTCTTCGTTTTACGCGTTGTACGTAAAGCGCTACTTACATCTGCGCATCTTCAGGCGGTTCGCCGATGGTGCCAGGCATTGCCTGCGCATGGCCACCCGCCAGAGCAAGGAATTGTAGGTGGCGCTCGTACTCTGCCACGAGATCACCGATCACCTGACCACGGGTGTAGCCGTTGAGGTCTTTATCCTGGCCACCTTCGGCAAGGTACACATCTAAACGCACGTAGAAATCATCGTCCGCGGGAATGAAGTTCGGTGTACGCATACGATGCGGGCATACCTGATAGACAAAGCTGGTGGCGTCGCCAAAGTCGACCTGCAGCATTAGGTTGGGCAGGGATTCCCCCTCAACCTGCTCTTCGGTGACGTTAGCGGTTTGGCCACGGCTCTCAAGCTCTTGGGCAAACTGGGTCATCGCCGGGCGAATCGAGTGCTCAATGGTCGCGGCGGCACCTGCGCGGTTAGAGGTATCCAGCGCGCGGTCCAAACGCTCACGCCAGTCGCCGCCGGGCGCGCTGCCCGCAATCATGCGGCGGGCGTCGGCTTTGCTGCCTTCCAGCTTCAGCGCTTTGTAAGTCCCCACCATGATGGCGAAGATCACCACCGAGAAGGGCAGCGCCGTAATCACGACTGCGCTTTGTAGCGCGTTTAAGCCACCCGCCATCAGCAAGGCCACGGTAATCAGGCCGATCACTGCCGACCAGAAGATACGCAGCCTCACCGGCGCATCGTGGTTCACGTCGCTTAAAATCGAGGTGAAATTAGCCAGTACCAGCGCGCCAGAGTCCGCCGAGGTGATGAAGAACACGATACCCAGAACGGTCACGACGGCGGCGGTAATGCCCACATAGGGGTAGTACTCAAGCAGCGTATACAGCGTGGTTTGCGGCGAGTTCAGCGCCTGCTCACCCAGTTCGACAACGCCCTGATTGGCCACCAGCTCGATGCCGCTATTACCGAAAATCGACATCCATACCATCATGAACGAGAGCGGAATGAACAGAGCGCCAGCCACGAATTGGCGAATGGTACGGCCGCGCGAGATGCGCGCCAGAAACAGCCCGACGAAAGGCGTCCAGGCGATCCACCAGCCCCAGAAGAAGATGGTCCACCACATCTTCCACTCCTGGGCACCTTCATCGGCAAAGGCGTAAGTATCGAAGCTGGCAGCAACGAAGCCTGAGAGGTAGTCGCCTGCGTTGTTGACCACTTTATCCAGCAGTACAAGAGTATCGCCAGAGAACAGCACAAACAGCATCAGCGCCAGGGCCAGCAGCATGTTGAACTCGGAGAGGCGACGGATACCTTTCTCAACGCCAGTCACCACCGAAATGGTTGCTAGAACAACTACCAGCGCAATCAGAACTACCTGGACCGTCAGGGTTTCCGGCACGTCGAACATATAGTTCAAGCCGTAGTTAAGCTGAATCACCCCAATACCGAGACTGGTGGCGATACCGAACACGGTAGAAATCACCGCCGTAATATCGACCGCGTTACCAATCGGGCCGTGAATGCGCTTGCCCAGCAGTGGGTAAAGCGCGCTACGAATAGCCAGCGGCAAGCGATGGCGGTAGCTGAAATAAGCCAGCGCCATGCCCGTCAGCACGTACAGTCCCCAACCGGAAAGGCCCCAGTGCAGATAGGTTTGCACGACGGCGTTGCGCATGGCCTCTTGGCTTTCAGGAGTTAAGTCGGGCGGTGCCAAGTAGTGGGCAACCGGCTCGGCTACGCTGAAAAACAACAGGTCAATACCAATGCCAGCAGCAAACAGCATGGCTGACCACGACAGCAACGAAAACTCAGGGCGGGAGTGGTCGGGCCCAAGTCGAATACTGCCAAAGCGCGACATACCGATGAACACCACAAACACGAGGTAGGCCACGATCGCTAGCATGTAGTACCAGCCAAACGTTTTGCTTACCCAGGCAAGGCCCGCATCAAAAAAGGCACCTGCTTGTTCGGTGAACAGCATCGTCACGATAAGAAACACGAGAATCCCCGCCACGCTGCCGTGGAAAACCACGGGGTTTAGGCGGTCTCGTGAGGGGAGAACGGGGTTGTCTTTCGCCATGGAGGCGGACTCCTGTTGTTAAGACAAAGATGAGTGATACGTTATTTTTGAATGAACGTTCAAATAAAATACGCGGTTTAGGCATTCACTTCAAGCCAATGGCTAACGCATCAGGGCGGTAAAAAAGATGCTAACAGGCGTATAGAAACAAACACGCCCAGCTAGGCTGGGCGTGTAGGGTGGGTTTGACGCTAAATAAACGCTTACTCGGTAGCCGTTTCCTCGGCATCCATTTCCTGGGCCGAGTCACCGTGATGGTCGCGCTTACCGTGTCCACGTTCGTGGCGGTGCTCAGCATGCATCTCGTGCATAGCGTCACGCAGTGCCTGCTGCTCTTCTTCCGATAAAATCTCAGCGACACGGGCTTGATGCTCTTCACGCAGGGCAAGCACGGCTTCGCGGTGCTCAGCGTGTGCTTCATTAAGCGCCGTTTGCTGCTCTTCGCTCAGTTCTGCGCGTTGATAGACTTCTTGGCGACGCTCTTCCATGCGCTCCATCATCGCTTCCCGGTCCATGCCACGGCCTTCATGGTTGTCTGCCTGGGCGGTAAAGGCCAGCGGTGTAAGGGCAACGGCGAGCAGGGCAGGAGCAAATAGCTGACGTAGTGACATCTTCATGGCATACCTCGTTCTTAGTGAATACATGGTAATTTGACGATGTCAGTATTAACGGGCTTGGTGTAAATCGTTTGCACAAAGTGTGCAACAACCGTGACCTTCTCAATAGCAGTAGTGGTTCACCCTTCCGGCTGATACTTATAACCCACCCCGTAAACCGAGCGAATAATTTCCTGCTCGGGCAGAGCTTCAGTGATCTTTTTGCGCAGCTTTTTGATGTGGCTGTCGACCGTGCGTTCAGACACGATACGGTTATCGCGGTACATATGATCCATCAACTGCTCGCGGCTGAAGATGCGTCCTGGAGACTGCATCATCACGCGCAGCAGTTGAAACTCGACCGCTGTTAAGCCTAAATCTTGGCCGTCGGCCAGTGCCTGCCAGCCCTCTTCATCTAGCGTGATGGGCGCTTTGGGGGCGGTGGTGGTGGGTGCTGTCTGTGCAGCGGCATGACTGCGGCGTAGCACGGCTTTAACGCGGGCCACCACTTCACGGGGGCTGAAAGGTTTGCAGATGTAATCATCTGCGCCTAACTCTAGCCCCAGCAGCCGGTCTACCTCTTCTACCTTGGCGGTGACCATGATAATGGGGAGTTTGGGCCACTGTTGACGGATTTCCCGGCACAGCGTCAGGCCATCTTTGCCCGGTAGCATCACGTCCAGCAGTACCAAGGACGTAGCGTGTTGGGCAAGCCAGGGCATGACCTCGCTGCCGTGGCTGATAATGGTCGGGGCAAAGTTATTGCTTTGCAGGTAGTCGGCCATTAGCCGGGCGATTTTGGGCTCATCCTCAACGATCAGCAGGGAAGCGTCTTGGGGTAAACCATCTTGAGGTAATGCGTCGGGATGTGAATCACTCTGAGACATAGTCAGCTCGCTTATGGTCGTTTAAGAGGCGGTTAACAGTGGCAACCGTAGGGTCCAGGTTAAGCCACCCAGCGCCGAGGCGCTGGGTGTGAGCGTGCCGCCATGTGCCGTCACTAACGCGCTGGCAATAGAAAGCCCCAGGCCGCTGCCACCGCTGGCGCGGTTGCGCGAACCCTCCACCCGGTAGAGCCGCTCGGTTAAACGTGACAGCTCCTCTTCAGGAACGCCGGGGGCACTATCTTGCCAGGTAATCACCGCGTCGCCCCGTTCGCAGATAAGGGAAACACTTAGCTTTCCAGGCGGCTGGGTGTAGGCACAGCTATTATCCAGCAGGTTGCTCCACAGCTGGCGCAGCCGTTGGGCATCGCCACGAATCATCACATCATCGGCCAGGGCCGTGGTGAGGGTCAGGCCGCTCTCTTCCAGCCAGCGGTCGGCGTCGTTCAGGCGGCTTTCCAGGCTTTCGCTGAGATTCATGGGGGCAAGCTGGATATCCAGCGCGCCCGCATCGCTTTGGGAGAGCAGGCGTAAATCGGCTACTAAGCGCTCTAGCTGAGCCACTTCCTGAGCCAGCGAACTTAAGTTTTCCTGGTTCAGCGGGCGGATGCCGTCCTGCATGGCTTCAATTTCACCCCGCAACACAGCCAGCGGGGTGCGCAGCTCATGGGCGGTGTCCGAGACCCAGCGGGCGCGAGCTTCACGGCTGGCTTCAAGCGTGGCGGCCAGCACGTTGAAATCTCGGGCAAGGCGGGAAAGCTCGTCTTTACCACGCTCTGGCAGGCGGGTGTGGTAGTCGCCTTCGGTTAAGCGCAGCGTAGCCCCGGCCAGGGCGCGGGTGCGCCGACCCAGCCACCAGGAGAGCCCGCCTGCCAGCAGCAGCGAGGCAAGCCCCAGCGAGATCACGATTAGCACTAGGTTACGCTGCTGGCGCTCCAGAAAGCGGCTCTCCATGCGCTCCATCATCTCCTGCGGCGGGCGAAAACCCAGTGCGCCAATCACTTCTCGCTGGCCGCCTGGGGTCATATCGCTATACAGCGTCAGCCAGCGCCAGCCCATTGAGCCGCGCGGGGTATCCGTCGGCGGTATCACATACTCTCCGTCGCTATCGCGCAGTGCGAAGTCTTGTGCCTCGCCCAAGGGAGAGGGGCGATCACGATGCTCTTGGCCCAACTCGAACCGGACGATGTAGGGCCAGCGCTCTGGCGACGCTTCTAACCACGCCCAGTCGCCCTGGGTTTCCCAGCGGGTAATCAGCCCATCGGCAAGCAGCGTGGCCCGCCGCTCCTGGGCTTGATTGAGATACTCAAGAAAGCCGCGGTCGATGCTGTAAGAGACCGCCAGGAACACGCTCGCCGCGATGGCCACGTTAACGCTTAAAATTGCCACAAACAGCTTTAGCCCCAGCCGTGAGGGCCGCCACTGACGCAGTCGGGTCCATCTACCCATTAGTTTATGCCCTGCTGGCTAGGCTGGCGCGGGGCGCTTAACCGTTCACGCAGGTTTTCCAGCCCTAAATAGAGGCAGGGCACTACCAGCAGCAGAATCAGGGTGGCGAAGAGCATGCCAAAGCCTAGCGAAATCGCCATGGGGATCATAAAGCGTGCCTGGCGTGAGGTTTCCAGAATCATCGGCGCAAGCCCCAGGAATGTGGTCAGCGTGGTCATCATAATCGGCCGCAAGCGTCGGGTGGCGGCGGCCACAATCGCTTCGCGAGGCGCCATGCCTTCCCGTCGCTTACGGTTAGCGTAGTCGATCAACACCAGCGCATCGTTAATCACCACGCCGGAGAGCGCTAGCATACCTAATAGGCTGATGATCGACAGCCCAAAGCCCATCAGCATATGACCGCCCACGGCACCGACGATACCAAACGGAATTGCGGCCATCACCAACAGCGGCTGTAGGTAGCTTTTGAACGGAATAGCGAGCAGCGCATAGAGGGCGGCTAACATCAGCCACATGGCGTTACGCAGGGTGGCGAGGTTGTCGGCGGTATCCTGTTGGCGGCCGCCCATGCTCACTTCAAGCCCTGGCCAGGTGTTGCTGAGCGTGGGGAAGACCTCTTCTTGAAGGGTGGCGAGCACTTGGTTAATCGCTTGGTCGCCCTCTGAATCGGCAGTGACGGTGATAATCCGCCGCCCATCGATACGCTGCAGGCTGCTAGAGGCTTGGCTCAGAGTGATATCCGCGACTCTAGAGAGCGGCACACTCATCCCGTCGGGGGTTCTGACCGGTAGGCGGTACAGCTCGCTAAGGCTGTTGCGCGACTGCTCTGGCAAGCGCACTTCCACGCTCACCTCCTGGCGGCCGATGAACTGCTCCACCGCCGTGGCTCCTTGCAACGGGCCGCGCAGCGCCTGGGCGAGGTCGCTGCCGGTTAGCCCGAGTGAACGACCTTCGGCGGAGAGACGCATCTCTAGCTGTGGCTTGCCATCGCCCAGGCCGCTGTCGATATCGGTTAAGCCATACTCTGCCAACCGTTCTGCCAAACCTGCGGCGGCGTCTTCTAGTACTTGGGTATTGGGGTGGGAGAGTCGCAGGCTCAGCGCCGCCCCGCTACCGGGGCCGCCAAAGTCAGATTCAAAGCGCACTGACTGCGCGCCTAACAGATCCCCAGTGAGATCCCGCCACTCCTGGGCAATGCGAGAAGGAGGCCAGGCATCCAGGCTTTCCGGCGCGATATCCAAACGCACTTCCAGGCTTTCGCCATCTAGGCTACTGCGGGTGCTGTTGAAGGTGAGCGTCTCTTCCTGCTCGCTGAGCTGTGCGGCGGCATCGAGGAGCTGTTGGCTTAGCTCGCGACTTACACTGATATGGCTGCCAATCGGCAAGGTGACGGTGGCTTGCACCTGATCAGACTCGACCCGAGGCATCAGAGAAAAACCTAACCGCCCGCTCATCGCCCAGGCCATGGTCACGCAGAGAATGGCGACGCCAATAGAGACCGTGAGCAGGCGCTGATTGAGCGCGCGCTGTAACAGAGGCTCAAACTGTTGATAGGTGAAGTGATGCAAACCGCGCTGCATACTGAGTCGCACCGCTTCGATGGGCCGCTGCCACGCGGGCGTTTGGCGGGGCTTGCTGGCGTGGGCCAAGTGGGCGGGCAGAATAAACAGCGCTTCCACTAGCGAGATAATAAACACGGTAATCACCACCACCGGCACGGTGGCAAAAATCAGCCCCAGAAATCCCGGCAGGAACAAGAGCGGTAGAAACGCGACGATATTGGAGAGGATGGCAAAGGTCAGCGGAGTGGCAATTTCTTGAGCGCCTTTAACCGCCGCATCTCGCAGCGAGTAGCCCTGCTCTCGGTAACTGTAGATGTTTTCGCCCACCATGATGGCGTCATCCACCACGATGCCGAGGGCGATGATAAAGGCGAACATCGACATCATATTGAGCGACACGCCGACCCAGGGTAGAAACAGCATGGCCCCTAAAAACGCCGTGGGAATGCCTAGCGTAACCCAAAAGGCCAGCCGCGCCTCTAAAAACAGCGCCATCAAAATCAGTACCAGCGCTAGCCCCATCCAGGCGTTTTTCAGCAGCAGGCTGAGGCGGTCTTCGTAAACTTCCGAGCTATCCCGTGAAACGTCCAGGCTGACGCCATCGGGCAGGTTGGCTTGCAGCCGCTCTAACTCACCGTAAACCGCATTAGAAATACTCGTGGGCGTTTGGTCGCCGATTTGATACACATCTACCGATAGCCCTGGCTGACCGTTGTAAAACTCCTCCCGGTCGGTTTCGGCAAAGCCTTCGCTCACTCTGGCGATATCGCCGAGCATAACGGGCGCACCCTGGGCGGTGGTTAAGATGGGCAGTTCGGCAAACTCCTCGGCGCTGTTGCGCCGCCCCTGGTAGCGAATCAGCCACTCACCCGCGTCGGTTGTGAGCTGGCCGCTGGCAAGGTCCAGCGCTTCCTCGGCGATGCGGCTCGCCAACTGCTGATGATCCAACCCGTAGCGCTCGATGGCCTCGTCATCCAAATGAACCTGGATTTCCCGTTCGCGGTTGCCGGAAAGCTCGGCGCGGGAAATACCGCTGGTGGCCTGCAGCTCGGCGCGTACGTTCTCGGCCGCATCGTGAAGCGCGGCCAAGCCCACGTTGCCATACACCTGAAGGCTGACCACGCTGCGCGAGCGGCCTGCCAGGGTGAAGCGGGGCGGGTCGGCGGCGGGCAGGGTGGTGATGGCGTTCACGGATTGCTGAATATCCTGATACGCCCGCATCACGTCCACGCCATCAATCAGCGTGGCGCTGACCACGCCGCTGCCTTCGCTGGCGCTGGCGGTCAGTTCATCGATGCCTTCCACATCGGCAATCGCGGCCTCGACCGGCAGCAGCAGGCTCTGCTCGACGTCCTCTGGCGTAGCGCCCGGATAGCTGATGGTGACCTGGACGATTTCCGTCTCGAATTCGGGAAACACCTCTTTTTTGATCGCCAGTGAGGCCATTAACCCGCCGACGATAAACAGTACCATCATCAGGTTGGGGGCGACGCCGTGATCGACCATCCACGCCAGCGGGCCTTTACGCATCATTGAGCCGCTCCCTCATCCTGAGCGGGGGTATCGCCACGCTGGCGAATCCGCACTTCCTGGCCCTCTCGGGGTTGGGCCAGCCCGGCCGTCACTACCCGCTGGCCGGACTCCAGGCCGCTGCGTATCAGCACTTCTTCCTGGCCGCGATAGGCGAGCGTGACCTGGGTGCTCTGCAGGCGATTATCCTCATCCACCCACCACACCTGCTCGCCGGGGCGTAGTGCGGCTGAGGGCAGCGCAATCAAGGGCTCTTCGGCGGTGGTATGAAACGCCACGCGCAGCACATCTCCCAAGCGCAGGGCGGGGCCGTCCTGGTTGAGCGCCAGCGGATCATCCACGGCGATCAACAGCTGGGCCTGAAGGCCATTCTCTTCGAGGTTGGGCAGAATAGAGAGCAACGTGCCTTCCCGCGAGGCACCTTCTGGCCAGCCTTGGCTGGTCAGCGTGACGCTTCCCCCCGGCGAGAGCCAATCCAGCGTTTCGCCCGGCAGCGAGGCGCGCACCCAGAACTGCTCGACGCCGACCAAACTCACCACGGCGGTGCCTTGGCTCAGCAGGCTGCCAGCGCCCACCAAACGCTCTTGCACCATGGCGTGCCACGGGGCGGTTAAGGTCGCACGCTCTAGGTTGAGCGCCGCTTGGTCGCGCACCACGCGGGCTTGGGTCAGTTGAGCTTGGGCCTGACGGAGCTGCGGTTCACGCAGCACCAGCGCGCGACGTTCGGCGCTGAGCTGACGGCCAAAGGATTCGTACTCGCTGCGCGCGCGCTGCTGCTCGGCCTGCTCTAAGGCGAGCTGCGCCTGGGCATTCGCCAGTTGAGCTTCGGCGTCTTCGAGAGCCAAACGCAGGTCAGCTTGATCGATATAGGCTACCGGTACACCTTGTTCGACCACTCGGCCGGGCAGCACGCCATCGCCAAAGCGCTCTAGCTGGCCCGCTACGCGGCTGGCAAGCTCGGTGGATTTTTCTGCCTCAACGCGGCCAAAGCCGTTCAGCGTGGGTGACTGCACCTGCTGTTCCGTGGTGATGACATCGACCACGGGTGGCGTTGGGGGAGGCGGCGGGCGGCGCTCGACCCGTGGCGGCTGGCTAACGATCCACCAAGCGAGGGCTAAACCACCGGCAAACACCAATAGCGCTGCCAGCGCACCGAAGCCGATGCGACCTTGCTGAGAAAAAGCGTAAGAGCGAGAGGGGGTCATGGACGGGCGTTATCCGTTGGCTGAGAGCAAAAATTCCAGAAAAGAGCGCGTATCATGCTAGCATCACCGATTGCCACGCAGCGATTAGGTAAGCTTTGTGCAAAAAGTGTGCAACCCGACGTGACGGGGCTTTTTTGCACCAAACGCTGACGCAGCAAGTAATCGCTGCCATCATTCATGTGAAAAGCCATAGACTCCCTGGTCTGTATGACGTTATGAAAAACACCGCCACCCGCGACAAACTCATTGATTCTGGTGCCGAGCTGATTGCCCAGCAGGGCTATAATGCGACGGGTATCAATGCTGTATTAAAAACCTGCGGTGTCCCCAAAGGCTCGTTCTACCACTACTTTTCTAGCAAAGAAGATTTCGGCTTGGCGGTCATCGAGCGCTTCGCCGACGATTACGATGCGTCGTTAGCGGCGCTGCTGGAAGACCCCGCCCTGCCGCCCCTGGAGCGTTTGCGCCGCTACTTTGCTACCGGGCGCGCCCATATGCTCGACTGCGACCACACCACCGGCTGCTTGATCGGTAATCTCGGTCAGGAGCTTTCCGGTCAGAGTGATACCTTCCGTGACGCCCTGAATTTGGTATTTCAGCGTTGGGAAAAACGCTTTGTGGCCTGCTTGAGCCAAGCCCAAGCCGACGGCACGATCAATGCCGCCATCCCGCCTGAGGCGCTGGCCAGCTTTATTCTCTCCGGATGGGAAGGGGCGATTCTGCGGGCTAAAACACTCAAATCTCTGGCCCCTATGGAACACTTCGAGGCCATTTTGTTCGATCAAGTGCTGGTGCCACGCTAGCAGGCGATACATCAATGGCGAGCGCGGAAGTGGTAATCACCGCTAGACACGTCGTTGTTCACGGCGGCGAGCAGAGAGGTGCTCGCGGTGTCGGCATTGAGCTGGCCGGTTTGTACCAGCGCCCGAAAATCGTGGTGGGGCAGGGCAATGTCGTCCGGCGTGACGCCAAAAAAGTGGCAAATACGCTGGAGCGCGGCATGGCTGGGGTAGTAGCGTCCGCTGAGGTGGCGGTTGAACTGCGCCCGGTTGATGGGCAGGCGAAGGCACACGTCGGCAATAGAGGGGTAGTAGCTGCACAGCAGGCGCAAATTGGCCACAAATTCATCGTGCATAGGCGTGACTCTTGGGCGGTGGCGGCTAATGTGCCGCCTTGCGCCCAAGAGTGCAACGGCTCGCCCCTCACACCTGCTTAAAATAAGCGGTGCACGTGGTTAGAAGCCCTCTAATACCAGCTTACCCACAGTACGATTGCTCTCGATCAGCGCGTGAGCGCGCGTTAGGTTATCGGCATTGATAGGGCCGAGCACTTCGCCCAGCGTCGTGGTTAAACGGCCGCTATCCACCATGGCGGCGACTTCGCTCAATAGGTCGTGCTGCTTGGCAATGTCCTCGGTGGTAAACAGCGGCCGCGTGAACATCAGCTCCCAGTGCAGTGACAGGCTCTTGAGCTTGAGTTTGCGCACGTCGATCAGCTCCGGGTCATCGATCAGCGCCAGCTTGCCCTGGGGTTTTAGAGCATTGATGATCGCCTCAAAGTGGTGGTCGGTTTGGTTCAGGCTGATCACCATATCCACCTGCTCGTAGCCTGCGGCGTTGAGCGCTTCATCCAGCGGTTGGTGGTGGTCGATCACCGCATCGGCGCCGAGCGACGTGATCCAGGCTTGGCTTTCCGGGCGAGAGGCTGTCCCAATCACGGTGATATCGGTGAGCTGCTTGGCGAGCTGAATCAGAATCGAGCCAACACCCCCCGCAGCGCCTACCACTAATAGGGTTTTGCCTTTGGTGTCGCGCATGCCCAGCTCTAGGCGGTCGAACAGCAGTTCCCAGGCAGTAATGGCGGTTAACGGCAGGGCGGCGGCCTGGGCGTCGGAGAGGCTCTTCGGCGCTAGGCTGGCGATGCGCTCATCGACCAGCTGGTACTCAGCGTTGGAGCCTTGGCGTGCGATGCTGCCCGCGTACCACACCCGGTCACCCGGCTGAAAGCGAGTGACCGCACTGCCCACGGCATCGACCACGCCCACCGCGTCGTAACCCAGCACGCGGGGCTCGCCGCCTTCGGGCAGCGCGCTCTTGCGCACCTTGGCATCCACCGGGTTAACGGAAACCGCGCTCACCGCGACGCGAATATCGTGGGGCTCGGGTGTGGGCAGCGGTAGCTCGACGGCGTGCAGGGCGTCTGGGTGGTCGATCGGCAGGCTTTTGGTAAACGCAAATGCTTTCATAGTGGCTCTCTAAAGGATGATGAATGGCGTCATCATGCCTGGGTGTCGTTTTATGAAAAAGAGGGCTAATGTAGCTAACAGTTTCTCATTTTCTTTGAAAATAAGGGCGCCATCGACCCATGCGTACCGATGACCTAAACGTGCTTGTCTACGCCGCCGAGCACGGCAGCCTTTCCGCTGCCGCGCGGGAGCTGGCGATTACCCCAGCGGTGGCCAGCGTTGCGATCAAACGGCTTGAAGACGCGCTAGGCACGCGGCTGCTGGTGCACTCTACCCGCAGCTTGCGGCTAACGCCCGCCGGGGCGCACTATTTGGTGCATGCGAAAACGGCGCTGAGTGCCCTTGCCGAAGGGGAAAAAGAACTGCACCGCGAGCGCCAGGAGATAGCGGGAGAGCTCAGCCTCTCCATGCCGTCTGATCTGGGCCGCAACGTGCTGCTGGGCTGGCTGGATCGCTTTATGGCGCGGCATCCGCAGCTGCGCCTGCGGCTTCGGGTGAGTGACCGGGTGAGCGACCTGTTTCGCCAGCCGGTGGAGATTGCCCTGCGCTACGGCGTGCCGGAGGATTCCAGCCTGGTAGCCCTGCCGCTAAAAAGCGATAACCACCGGGTAGTGTGCGCAGCGCCAAGCTATATCGCGCGCCACGGCGAGCCTGCCACGCCGGAGGCGCTATGCCAGCACAACTGCCTCTGCTTCAACCTGGGTGAGCGGGTGCACAACCAGTGGCAGTTCGGCAGTGAGCGTATCAGCGTGCAGGGCAATCGAGTGAGCGACGATGCCGAGTGTGTGCGCCGCTGGGCACTGGCGGGAGAGGGCATTGCCTATAAATCTCGCCTCGATGTTCAGGCAGACCTCGAGGCAGGCCGCTTGGTGGCGCTGTTGGCCTCGTTTGCTACCGAGCCCGCGCCGCTGTATCTCGTCTGCCCGCATCGGCTGTCGCTCACGCCCGCTGTGGTCGCGCTGAAAGACTTTCTGAACGAACGGTTACAAGAGAACGCCAAATGAAGAGCATCATCTATCCGCGAGGAGCTAGCCATGTTTGAAGGGTTTGAAAAACACCTGAATCCGTGAGACCGCCCCCCGGAAGCACTTCTAACCCACTGACCTGCATGGCAATATAGCCATTATCGCCATTCACCCAGACAGTGCCATGCCCAACATAAAGTTCCGCGCCAGTCGCCGCACCCTCACCAGCCACGCCGGGCTGTC